>JACLAB010000305.1_pt1 | contig 10226 bp, 27 predicted proteins | sample 8027921 | NCBI WGS metagenome assembly JACLAB01 (sample SAMN15725117, study PRJNA655200) | protist metagenome | isolation source: fluorescence activated cell sorting (FACS) single amplified genomes of... | place: USA: West Boothbay Harbor, Gulf of Maine | collected 2000-07-19
TATTCCAAACGGTTCTGATTTGACTGACTTGATTGATGGTGAACTAAAGTCTTTTACTAAAGGTGAGACAATTAAAGTGACCATGCTAAAGCACTGTCTTGACGAAATTGCTTCTAGCGTTGAATTTTATGATAGTAAAGTTTATCAGAAGTTAAAACAAACTATTTACGTTGGTTTTGATCGTGGTGGAAAGTTTCTTAAATCAAAAACTATCAATGAACAAAACGATTTTGATCATTATCAACAATTGGCAGAAGATTTTGGTTATATTGCAGTAAATGTAAAAAAAGCAATCGTTAATAAAGAAACTCTTCATACTATCACTGGACCTAACGGATTACTGCAAATACGTACAAACGCATCTAAGAATAAAAAGACTGGAAAATACACACCACTGTGCTATAATGGTGTTGAGTTGAAAGACAAATATATGGCATTCTATCTCCTTGCAGACTTCGGAAAATCAATTACAAAATGACATCAAACACACTTCAAGTTCTAACAGCAAGCACAGGTAATCGTAAAGATACGTGGAATACTCCTGCGGAATTTGTGGGTGATGTTATTAAGTTTTTTGATGGACAGATTGATACTGACCCGTGTTGTAATGATGTAAACAATCCAAACGTGCCTGCCAAAGTTCTTTATACTGAAGAAACGGATGGTTTAAAACATCCATGGTTTGGTAAAGTTTTTGTGAATCATCCATATTCTGCTAGTAAAAAATGGATTCCCTATGCTGCTGCCCAGTATGAAAATGGAAATGCGAAAGAAATGGTTCTTCTCATTAAGTTGGACGTTTCTACCAAATGGTGGAGATCTATCACCAAATATCCATGGATAGGAGTCAATAGACGGTTAAGATTCGGTGCTGCCAAAAGTGCAGCACCATTTCAGTCTGCTATCATATACCTTGGGACTGATCTTGACCGATTTAAACATGCTTTTGGTAAGTACGGTCAATTGTATGTGCCAGTTGATTGAACCGTCCACCAACCGACCACAGAGCAGGGCAGACCTGCTATAATTACAAAGTAATCAAGGGAACACCACTCACATGCAACTCACTGCCAAGCACGGAAACATGGTTGTTGACTTCTATCCGGTGAAGTATGCTGATAATACGATCAGTGAGCGTCTGATGTATAAGACCGTCACATTCAGTAATGACATGCAATCCAAGTCTTATATCAATAAAGAATCATTTGAGAAAGAGGTTAATAGTCGTGTTGAGGGTTATGGTTATGAAGTAACTGATTTACATGTTGAACCACAACTGTTCAATTCAGCACTGATTCAGACCAGATGGTGAAGTGTCACAGAGCATCTTGAAACCCGCTCAGGATGCTCTATAATAAGCACATACCAAACAAAGCAACCGGACAACCCCATGAAGATGTCACCCGAACTCAAAGCACGACTTGCTCAACCCGAATCCAGAGCAGAGTATGCTTTCAAGTTTATCTCACAATGGACAAAGGATGGTGCCAGTGGTCATGCAATGAATGTATGGTCTGAATGGTTGGATGTTGTGAATGAAACAGTTGAACCCACCGAACTTTACTAAATGAAAGTAATTCAGTATGTGCTGAGTGGCATTTGTATTACATTTGCTCTCAGTGTTTATTTGGTATTCTTGGCACAACGTGATTCCAAACTGTTTCAGAACTATGACTCAACAACAATCGAATCAAGAGTTCGTGAATGATTTGTTTGATAAACTCTTTAAGCACACAGACACGGACATGATTGATTTGCAAGATGATGATACGTGTTGTGACCATCTTGAATTTGAACAACTCTCTCTTGATTTCTAATGACTGATCTAACTTTTTCTGGTGTATTTCTAACAGTTGAGGAACATGATTGCATGTATACGGTTTGTAGTGAGGGTGAATTATTCCGTGTTCCATTTAATCATCTCAATTTAAACTTTGATGAGTTTGAGATTGTAGATTTTTGGGATGATAATGTAGATGCAGAACAATTAGAGGAGATACAATCAAAGTTAATTGATATGATGCAAATTGCCGGACTGTATTTCAAATCACAACCAATTGAATTATCATGAATGTATCTCATATGATTGAAAGACTTGAGGATGCGATTCAAGTATGTTATGATGTTGGTAAGGATAAAAACAAAGGTTATCCTTATGCGACTGGTTATGCACGAGCTACAATGAAAGAAACCATATGGCAATTAAAGGAGTTAATGAATGAAAAAGACAGAAGTTAACATCGAATTAAATGTACATGAATTAGATATCATACTCAGGTCCCTTGAATTAGTGGATAGTAGAGATGAGATACAGATCAATCGATCATCAGGTAGTATTGACACCTTGTATGATCGGTTGTATGATTATTACGCTACATTAGACACAACAAACGTCGAACTCAATTACGAATCTTATGTTGACCAATCTTTCTAAAGTCACACCACAGACCAATCCAGAATTATGGTATTCATGGTATCATGTAGTTAAGGAAGATGCTCCTGAAGTATTAGATGAATTTTTAGAGAATACTGCTGCCAAGATGGAAGTTACGGTTGATTATCTTATGAAGGAGTTCTTATGAGTAAGTATGTGTATTTGATTGATCATTGGTCTTTATCCGGGTTGATTGTATTAATTGCAGAGAATGATATGAGAGCATTTTCTCTTGTGATTACGGATCCAGAGATTAAGTTTCAGGAGGGTGATACTGATGCACTGATGAATGAGATTACAAATGCATCCAAGTTAAAGTTGTCGGATGATTATGAATGTGGTATAATTAGTGCAATGGTAATCGAATAGTATGGAAACTCCATTATACAAAATTGAAGAAGAATCAACATCAGGATGGCACGAAGTAAGAACATCACTTACAAGGGATGAATGTGAGGAAATTTATAATAGTTTATTAGATGATGGAATTAATCCTAAAAGAATTAAAATCACCAGAGTATCATGATTGATTTCCCACATCTACCACCCGAAGGTTATTCTTATTCATTTGAATCATTTAATGCAAGGTATGATGCCATATGGATCATTAACCATGGATTGTTCTCTTATAGAGATACACCACCCAAATCAATATGGGGATTTTATTCATCAAAGAAGGGAAAGTATTATGCTCCGATTAATTCAAAGAAGGTAGGTAAGGAAGTTTCTATTAAGGATACAACACCTTATAGTTCGATGCAAAAGAACCTAAATCCATTAGAGGCACTATTGTTCTCATGAGTTATGTACCAAAGGTGAATGATTATGTAAGATGGAATCATCATGGTGTCATTCATCAAGGATGGGTTTATTTTGTTGATAGTTTGTACATTACGATTGAGACAGGAGTAAAACCAAAACCAAACTGTGAGTATACCCGTGAGGAGAAACATAAGTATATTCATACTTTGTTATTGTGTTATCCGCATCAATGGAAGGATCTTACTTATGTAAAGAGTCGAAAGAGTATCTATGAGACAGATTAAGAACTGACCACTGAACCCCCACAGGGCACACAGATGCCTTATACTCATTATATACCAAACCAGGATTACCAAATGATAGTCAACGGATACGAAATCAAACCAGGCGCTATTCTTGAGGGTGCTGACCTTAAGGGTGCTATTCTTGAGGGAGCTGATCTAAGTTATGCTGATCTAAGTTATGCTGACCTAAGAGGTGCTGACCTTAAGGATGCTGATCTTTGGGGTGCTGACCTAAGACGTGCTAATCTTAAGGGTGCTATTCTTGAGGGCGCTGATCTAAGTGGTGCTTACCTAAGTGGTGCTATTCTTGAGGGTGCTAATCTTTGGAATGTTAACCTTGAGGGTGCTAATCTTTGGAATGCTAATCTTGAGGGTGCCAAACTTAGGAATGCTGACCTTCGAGGTGCTAATCTTTGGAATGCTGATCTAAGTTATGCTGATCTTTGGAATGCTGATCTTGAGGGTGCTGATCTTGAGGGTGCTGACCTTAAGGATGCTAATATAACAAATACCATTCTTGAGAAGAAAGGTGATGACAAAGACCTTAGGATTAGAGTCAAAGAACTTGAGGAAGAGAATAAGAAACTCAAAGCAACACTCAAAGGACTTATGAACTCATGAACATCAACGGATACGAAATCAAACCAGGCGCTAATCTTTATTGCGCTAATCTTTATTGTTCTAATCTTAAGGGTGCTATTCTTGAGGGTGCTGACCTTAAGGGTGCTATTCTTGAGGGTGCTGACCTTAAGGATGCTGACCTTCGAGGTGTTGACCTAAGACGTGCTAATCTTAAGGGTGCTAATCTTGAGGGTGCTAATCTTTGGAATGTTAACCTTAAGGGTGCTTATCTTAAGGATGCTAATCTTAAGGGTGCTAATCTTGATGGAACTATTTTAGAAGGACTTAACCTATGATTATCAACGGATACGAAATCAAACCATTCATACTCACTGAATTCACAAAACAAACACATGTTTAACTTCTTTTCTAATCAGACTCAATCCCCAGAATCTCCAGACCCACTATTTACAACAGAAAAAGAACTAATTCTACATGTTTATGAACAAACTATTTGGAGAGGTAAAGAGTAAGTAATGGGTAATTTATTGATCTCTAAACCAATAATATCCTTTATAAGAGTTGCGACGGGGATTTTTAAGAGAAAGTCTGATAGATGCTTCACTACTAACCTTACCACAAGCCCGTGCTGCTTCTTTTATACTATCAAATACTTGTGTCTTAACCCATGTTCTTTTATTGATACCATATACAGGAATAGATCTTTTAGATTGTTCTAATCTTTTCCATAAGTGTCCATAACACTTATAACCTTTATCCATAGCACGAACAATATTACCAGACTTTTTTCTATCACCAGTAAGTTCTATTGCTGCCGAACTTATACTGTCCCATTCTATCTCTTCTCCTGTTTCTATATTCACACTCATTATCCGTGTTGCAAGGTGTTTACCATCACCCCTATTCTCTGCTAAGTGAAACCCCCATTTATCATTATTATCTAACTTATCTTTTAATCCATTACTGATATTATTACACCATTCATCTGATCTTTCTATATCAGACATTATATCGGATAACTTTTCTTTTGTTTCATTACTGTAAGTAGGAGTATTACCACCTGATGTTGCATTATATCCTTCTACATTATTAAATGTATTGTATTCCTTAATGTAGTGTATTTCTCTTTCATCTAATTCATTTTCATTACAATCACATATTTCTTTAATCATAAAGTTATGATTACCATGCTTACGCATAGCACGATGTAATGGATATGGACTCATTCTTTTTGCTTCATCAATGTGTTGCTTCCATCTCTTATTCATTCCTTGAGTTGTTTGACCCACATACTTATGTCCATTGACCTTGTTAATGATGAGATAGATTGTTCCTTGCTTCATTTTGAGATAGAATGCATATTAATATTTATAGGATACTATTGTTAAATGATAGAAAACAATGCAAATAGAGAATCTAAAATTAATTATAAATAAATCCCTTATAAACCCCAGATCTTATGCAACCTTTATCGACAGGCTATCACACTCAGAGCATTTTGTCAAGACCCCCCACATAAAAACTCTGAGACCCACACATTTTTTCTCGTCGAGACTTATAAATAATGCTTATGAATACCGCACGAGATCATACTTGACATACGTGCGAGATGTCTGTATAATATACAAGTAACATACAAATCTCGACGAGACCCATGTATTACGAAGACCACGAGTTACAGTATCATTATAACAACGAGTCTTATACGTATTATAAAGACGAGATGTGTGAGCATTATGCACGAGATACATATACACTACGAGATACACATAACACCCAGGATACATACGAGATAGATGATGAGTACGCACGAGATACATGTGATTACGTAGAGCTTGCGTATAAACATTACGCATAACATACGAGATACACATATACATTACGAGATATGTGTACACATAACACATTATAACACACATCACACGAGATACACATGTACGCACACAAACGCATCATAAGTGTTACATTAGACATCGAGTGTTATGATGATTTAAATCTTAAAGATATTGATTGGAATGATATCTTAGGACTGGAAGGTGACGAGAATGTTGATATTAGCATCAGAGAGACCGCAGACGTGTATTAGTGTGCCACTTCCCCGACTGGCACAAGAGGGCATTAGAAGACCTTATAAGACCCATAGAGAGACCTTATGAGTGTGACAGTCGGGGAAGTGGCACACAATATGAGCACATGACCCTAAAATCATGTATTGTAGTTAAGTCATCAGGAATTCACCCTAAAAATGATTAACAACGAAACACTTGACATGTTAACTAGTCGTGAACAATTGATGGAAGATATCATCGCAATTGTTGATGAGTATTTTCAGGCACAGATTAATGAGTGTGATGATATGGGTGAGATGGATAATTTTGAAGAGGCAAAGGATGCTTTAACATCTGTGCTATGTGATGCAGTTTGCAAGAATTTCCCTGCTAAGTAACATTCATTCATTCATTCACTAACTAACACTTTTTTTCAAAATGACCGTTCTCAATGTACATGACGAAGCAATTCGTAGGTTAGCATCAGGATTCTCTGAAGAGTTTGCTGAGTTTGCTGCAGGAGATGAAAGAATGCATGAGTTAATGATGGATCTTGCTTCGGAGTTTGTTGATACTAATCTTCCAATCGTAAGGGAAGATGACTCTATCGATGTTGCTCATGAGTTAATGATGGGTATCACGATTCGTACTGTGTAAGTGATACTATGTGCCAAAAGTATTAGTGGCACAATAAATGAGCACGAACCTCAAAATCGTGTATTGTAGTTAAGTCATCAGGAATTCACCAAATGCAAGGTTACAACGGTTGGACAAATTGGGAGACCTGGAATGTTGCTCTCTGGATCGGAAATGATCCTGGTTTGTATGAACTGGCATGTGATGTTGCAAGGGATGGTGGAACTTATGGACACTTGGTAAGTATGATTCACGATGCTGGAAGTAAAGAAACCCCAGATAGTTGTAAGTGGGACGATGTTAATATCAACGGAATAGAAGTAAACGAAATGATGAAAGAACTTATAGACTAAGTAACCCTTACTCATTCACTCACTAACTAACATTATGACTTGTTCTCAAACTGTATTTGAAACCCTCTATGATTTCGTAGAGGAGATGCAACCTGACCTTCAAATGTGTCTTGATTATTGTGAATCTCAAGGCATTGAAGTTTCGGCAGATGTTGAACGTGTGATTGATAATCTTCTTGCTTAAGTAACACTTACTCAACTCACACTAACTAACACTTTTTTTCAAATGGATTACGACACTTTCGACACCGACATTTTCTCTGAGATTAATGACATGCCCGGTGAGATTTATGATGTGATTGAATATAAAGAAGAGGGAGAAGATGATAAGAAGTTTGATGTAGAAGGTTACATTAACGGCAAACTAGATTACTAAGTAACACTCACTCACCTCCAATTGACCCCTATAGTGTAACCACACACAGGCAACACATGAAATTTCAACTTAAGGTCAAACTTACCAAAAACGGTAAAACTTTTGCTAAAGGTAGTATTGTAACAGAGGATCAAGTCTCTCGTTATGGTATCAACCAGGCATATCTTGAAAGTTACACCAAACCACGTAAAACGAAGGAGGTGTTTACATTAGACGAGGAGAATCTACTTGTTGATTTGTATCTACAACACGCAGATCCTATCAACAAATCAGATAATCGCAAGTCTATTATTCATGATTATCGCAAGGAGTATGATACACATTCAGACAATAGTTTGGAGATCTTTATCAATTCAATCAAACGAATTGATTTAGACTATCTTGCAGAAGGTATGGCACCTAATCGTAAGTTAGTCAAAAAGTTATCTGTTATCTATCCTGATAGGTTTATGACTTTAGATCAACTTGATTTGACTTTATCATTCAAGGATTGATAACATGTAGGGGGATTACAACCCCCTGTATTATTGTGACTCACCTCATTATCTAACATCATGCTCAAAGGACAAGTTTTAAAAATCGTTGGTGAAACTGCAAGAGACGTTGATCCTAACATGACAAGATTGGAGAAGTTTGAAGTATTTTGCCGTGTATGTGATGGATTACTTAAAGATGGTAGAATTAGTTCTGCTAAACATCATGCATGGACAAACCCTTTTTAACACTTAAGAAAAACACTAAGTAACACAAACCGGTCGGCCGCGAGTGGACAGTTGGTCAAAGTGGCACAAGGTCACGGCACAGACCTCAAAATAGTGTATTATTAAAGAGTCAAAGGAATTTACCAAAGGAACAACAATGACTTCAGTTTATCTAGTTTTCGAAATCCAGTATGAATGCGATGATTATGAAAGCTTTGAAATTCCTATGCTGGACTCAGACCATACTAAGACTTTCCTTACGTTAAAGGATGCGGAGGATTACCTTGAAAAGATGAAAGATAATGAAATGCCTCGTCTTTTAGAACTTGCAAAGAAGTGGGAATTCAAAAAAACTACTTATGATGAGTTGTATGATAGGTTTGGTCTAGAGCATGAGTTGGAGATCAAAGAATTAGTTCTCACTAAGTAACACTCAGGTCAGCCGCGAGTGGACAGTCGGACAAAGTGTCACAAGGTCACGGCACAGACCTCAAAATCGTGTATTGTAGAAGGGTCAAAGAAATTCACCTCTCAAATGCCACAATTCTCCAAAGCATACAACATCGAAGGTCAAATGATTATTCGTGATAATGAGACTGGCAAGACAGCATTATCACTAATGGAAGACCCTAATTTCAAATCAGCAATGGGGGGTTTGTATAATTTTGTGGGTGAAATGGATGCTGATTTAGATATGGCATACGATTGGATTGTTGAACAGGTAGAAGGTTGCAATTCTTTCGTGCATGATATATGGGCATGGGATTGTTTCTATGAAGTTTATGGTAAAGTTGCTCTAGAGCACATTATGTAAGTAACACCTACTCATTCACTCACTAACTAACACTTAATGAACATTTCTGGCACTAACTTAAGAATGGCACTTGTAGACCGTAGAGGTGAACTTATCAGGTGTAGTTCTATTACGAAAGATAATACTTTCGATGAACAGATTGCTACTCTTGATGATATCATCGAACAGATTTGGATGGCAAAGAATGTAGAACTCACAGTCGTTAATTAACACTTAGGGGAGGCAATCTCCCCACTAAATGATACTCAGGTCAGCCGCGAGTAGACAATCGGATAGGTGTCACAAGGTTCCGGCACAGACCTGAAAATCGTGTATTGTAGAAGGGTCAAAGAAACGAGTTCAATTTTGCTTTACACTGTTCACTGTCCAGCACTTAACGAAACTGAGAATTGCTCCTCTCAGGATCATGCAATCGATGTTGCTTATTCGATGTATAGTGAGTCTAATTCCACTGTCTGGGTTGAAGATTACCTCGGACATACTGTTATCGAATTGGGAGACTGATTTACTCACTGTTTAACACTTTCTTTCTTCATTAACATCATGGCAAATCAGTTCTATTCACTCAAAGCACTCAAAGCAAGGGTAGAAAATCTTATCGAACAACAGGGAGAAGATGCACCTTGTTCGGCATGGATTTACACTAGCGAAGATGTTGTAAAGTATGATGATAATGGAGATGAGGTACAACAAACTGATGAAATCTGTGAGACAGTGTTAATCAACTTACAAGACTACGATTTCATCTATCAGGCAATTGGTGATGCTATTGATACAGAACTCGGTGAGGTTAAGTAACACTAACTGTAGTATCACTAAATGACACTCAGGTCGGCCGCGAGTAGACAGTTGGACAAAGTGGCACAAGGTCACGGCACAGACCTCAAAATCGTGTATTGTATAGAAGTGGAGGGGACAGCACCTCACCACACCTCTCAGACCTTTCTACCTGCCTCTCATGCGCAAAATCGAAACCCAGATGATCGCAGCAGTTCAGAACGATGAACGATGGTCATCTGCCAATACGACTGTTATCCCCGGTTGGGAGGGCACCTCTGATGTGTATCTCCACGGAAACAAAATTGCGACAATCGGTGAAAATTGGATGGAATTGTTCGATGGTGGATATCAATCAAAGACTACCAAGTCACGTTTGAATGCTTTACTTTCTGCCTTCGGAATGGACGGTGAATATGTTTTTCAAAAGAACTTTCAGTGGTTCGTTAACTATCAAGG
>JACLAB010013794.1_pt1 | contig 10221 bp, 6 predicted proteins | sample 8027921 | NCBI WGS metagenome assembly JACLAB01 (sample SAMN15725117, study PRJNA655200) | protist metagenome | isolation source: fluorescence activated cell sorting (FACS) single amplified genomes of... | place: USA: West Boothbay Harbor, Gulf of Maine | collected 2000-07-19
CGTGGCGCTCAATGCGAACACGATTGACGACGACGGGAGCGAAGATATTGGCGACCAAGGGTTTGGTTCTGCCGCTGGGCGCAAGAATGGTAACTTGCATAAAATCTTTTAATGACAAACAACTCGTTGGACGACTCAAGCGCCGCACTCACCGCCTCGTCGCGTCTCGTAGCGCGAAGACACACACGATGCGTACGTCCCTACTCCGCGAGTTCGCGCGTGCGTCATCGTCAGCGATGACGTCGCTCGCGTCTACGTCGTCGTCTTCGCTTTCGCGCGCGTCGACGCCGTGGCGCGCCGTCGACGCCGCCGTCGCTCGCGGTTTGCCCTCGATCATGGCTTCTCGCGGCGATGGGTTCACGCGCTCCTACGCCAAGGCGGCAAAGAAACAATCGAAATCCAAGGCTTCACAAGGAAAATCTAAAGGTCGCGGTCCGTCGCAGGCGACGATTAGCGCCAAGGCGGAGTCGACGACCAAGGGGAATAAGGATACGTACCTTCGAAGCGTGGCGCCCGTGGACTACGAAGTCGAACAACTCTCCGACGACGAGTTAGCTGAATACGAAGCCAAGGCGAAGGAGTACTCTAGACGTAAACTTCGTGCGGATCGTGCATTCATGGCGGATATCAATGAAAAGATTAGAATTAAGATGGCGGCGATCGATGCGTTGCCGGCGGGGCAGGTGCGGGAAGCGGCGCTCGTGGAAGACTTGGAGTTATTTCCTTTAAAGCGCAAGCTTCCGAGCTTGACTCCGGCCATTCCGGGGTACTACGAGGAAAAGCAGCGCATCGCGGAGGAAGCTGTGAGTTCAGGAGCGGCGTTGCGTCGGTAGGGGCGGCGCATATAGTGATAATAGAAACTTTTCAATATCAACAACGTTTCGCTAAGGTGGTGTGTGGCAGAAATCTCAATCTTTCGCGTGGTTTACATGTTCTCACGAAGCACCTTGACGACAGACTTGAACGCGAACCATTCCGGAATGTCTTCGCCACCGCGCAACATTTGGCGAAACTTGGTACCGCTGAGCTTCTTGATGTTGAGACCCTTTTCCTTGGCGACGTCCGCGGTGACGTAGCCCTCCTCTTCAGTGTACACAACGTTCAAGCTCGGAACGGTTTGCATGCCGAGCTCAGCGGCGTTCGCCTTGGCCAAGTCTTGAGCATCGTACGCGCCATAGAAATCTTCGCCATCAAGGGAAGACTTGGAGCCAGCCATATCGCGGCCGATGATAAAGTGCGTGCAACCATAGTTCTTACGAATAATCATGTGCTGAATAGCTTCGCGCGGACCCGCCATGTGCATGCTGTACGGCAAGTATGCCCAGCGAATGGCCGGATTCTTGACTTCTTCCGCGAGCGTGACGTAGGTCTTGTAACGAACCAAGCCAGAGATATCGTCATCTTGCGTCGGGCCCATGGTGGGGTGGACAAGGCACACGGCGCCTTCGCCGACATTGTCGGCGTGCAAGGCGCGCGTGAAAAGCTCATAGTGCGCACGGTGCACCGGGTTGCGGCATTGGAAAGCCACGACATCCTTACCTGCTGGCAAGTTTGCGCGAACTTCCTCGGGCGTCGGGCACGGGAACGGGCGTGGGGGCATGTTCAAGCCTTCGATTTTACCGCCGATATAATACTTGCGGCGTTCCATGGAAATCATAGCCACGCCTGGGTGCTCGATTGAGCTCGTGCCATAGCACATCTTCGCCTCCTTGGGCTTGTTCGGCTTCCACTTCGACTCCACGGTCAACACACCGACATCCTTGCCGTTGTACTTCAACAACACGCGGTCACCAACCTTGGTGTCCTCGCACGCCGTGTCCAAAACAATCGGCAAACCAAACAATAAATTAGACCCCTTCAAGCGCATGTTCTCCACCGTGTACTCGTATTCGTCCTCATTCATGAAACCAGTCAACGGCGAGAATCCACCAACGGCTAACAATTCAACATCGCATGCGTTACGGTCGCTCAATTCAAGCGCGCGGTTGCAGCTCGCGATGGCTTTCGCCTTGGCCGCGTCATCCTTCAACATCAAGTTGACAATCTTGCCTCCATGCGGCTCGATCAAACTATTCGCGCGCAATCCGAAATCACGTCGTTGTCAGTCACATGCAATATCCATCGTCGCATTCGCACGATCAACTCCCCGAAGGTTCGCCTACGCGCGCGCGCTCGATATCCGCAAAGATACCTCAACGCGCGCGCGCGCGATCGCATCAAAACACGCCATCACACCCCGCGTGCGCGTCTCTCACGCGCCACACGCGATCAAACCCGCACACACACATCCCAAATATTACGAAACGCGCGCACACGTCACCCACCTCGCGCTCGATGCGAACCCACGGCTCGGATTCAACGCGCCGTGGCGCAACCCCATCGCGGGCGCCGTCACCACCGAGCTCAACGCTGGTAACGCGTCGCACGCGAGCGCGGTGGCCCGAACGGGCGCGCACGCGCTGGCATTAGTGCGGATGATGCCTCTCAAGGCGCGGCGGGCGGTGTTCGCGCGAGACATGGCGATCGACGCGGTGCGCTGTGACGCATTGGCGCGCCGAATCCGCAGCCGACAGCGCGATCTAGGGTACAGGCACACTCGTACACTACACGATTTATGTCTATATAATTACCACACGTGTCACGCTGTCGGGCGTGCTTCGGCATCGGATGACGCCGACGTCGGCACAATACGACTCCCAAAGACGACGACGATCATGTTTCGACGCAACGCCGCGCGCGCGTTAGGTCAACTCATGTCCAGGTACGTCCCAGTCCGATGCGTCGCGACAGATGCGGGTCGAGGCGCGACACCCGGGCGCGTGATGGCGCATGGAAAGTTGAGGAAGCACATGGATTGGATGCGTCGATTGTCGGTTTTGGACGCGCGGTGCGCGATGTGGGAGCCCTCGAGCGCGGCGCGATGTGATGATGATGCGTATCGGGCGCGTTCAGCGCGGTGTCGTCGCCTCTCGATGCGCGTGTGGCTGACCACGGGGTGTTTTTCGTATCGCAGGACTGGCGGCTCTGCACCCGCGGCGTCGACGAGCGCGGGCGCGGTGGCGGCTCGAGTGCTTACGCCAGGGATGAGCGCGCGTGGGGTGTACGGTGCGCGAGGATATGCGAAAGATTTGCGTTTTGGCGTCGAAGCGCGGGCGTTGATGCTCGCTGGGTGTGATAAGCTCGCCGACGCGGTGAGCGTGACGCTCGGTCCAAAGGGGCGAAACGTCGTCATCGAACAACAATACGGGCCGCCAAAGATTACAAAGGATGGCGTCACCGTGGCAAAGAACATCGAGTTTAGCGATCGTATGATGAATCTCGGGGCGTCTTTGGTGAAACAAGTGAGCGTGAGTACGAATGATGTCGCCGGGGATGGTACGACGACGGCGACGGTTTTGGCGCGCGCGATTTTTAGCGAAGGGTGCAAGAGCGTCGCGGCTGGGATGAACCCGATGGATTTACGCCGTGGTATCAACGCCGCGGTTGAAAAGGTGGTTGAAGAGTTGAAGAAGAACCGCAAGATGATTTCCACCACAGAGGAGATTGCGCAAGTCGGGACTATTTCTGCCAATGGTGAGCGGGAAATTGGTGACCTCATCGCGCGCGCGATGGAAAAGGTTGGCAAAGAGGGTGTCATTACCGTTGCGGTACGTATACATGTTTGATTTTTTCTTTGCTTTTTTTTTCTCGTCGATTGAGGGTGATGATAACAAATCTTAGCCTAAAGCCTGTGGGGCATTCGTGTCTTTCACTTTGCGCTGCTGTGGGCATTATGTCATAGTTACACTGACTCGATACGACGACGAGAACGCGATACACTCACGCGTGTTCACGTTCGCATTCATTCAAGCGACTGACAATCCATGTGGTATTTTTCACGCGCATCACAGGATGGTAAAACCCTCGAGAACGAGTTGGAAGTCGTCGAGGGTATGAAGTTTGACCGCGGGTACATTTCCCCGTACTTTGTCACGAACCCAAAGACGCAAAAGTGCGAACTTGAGAACCCTTACATTCTCATCGTCGAAAAACAAATCGCCGGCCTCACGCCGCTCTTGCCGGTTCTCGAAAACGTGCTCAAGACGCAACGACCGCTCTTGATCATCGCCGAAGATGTACAGTCTGAGGCGTTGGCGACGCTCATCGTCAACAAGCTCCGCGGCGGCGTGAAGATTTGCGCCGTCAAGGCGCCTGGTTTCGGCGATAACCGTCGTTCGAACTTACAAGACATTGCCATCCTCACTGGTGGTACCGTGGTGAGTGAAGATCTCGGGCACAAGCTCGAGAATGTCGATCTTTCCATGTTAGGTAGCGCCAAAAAAGTCACGGTGAGCAAGGATGACACCATCATGTTGGATGGCGCGGGCGAATCGAGCGCCATTGAAGAGCGCTGCGATCAGCTCAAGGAAGCCATCGCCGATGCGACGAGCGATTACGACCGCGAAAAGATGCAAGAGCGTCTCGCCAAGCTCAGCGGTGGTGTCGCCGTGCTCAAGGTTGGTGGCGCTTCTGAAGTCGAAGTGGGCGAAAAGAAGGATCGCGTCGTCGACGCGCTCAATGCCACCAAGGCGGCGGTTGACGAAGGCATCGTCCCGGGTGGTGGCACCGCGCTCTTACACGCCAGCAAAATCTTGAAGGCGCTCGAAGATTCCATGACAATCTTCGACCAGAAGATTGGCGTGCAAATCATTCGTGAAGCAATCAAGATGCCGATGCGTACGATTGCCAAAAATGCCGGCAAGGAGGGCTCCGTCATCGTCGAAAAAGTCTACGGCATGTCTGATATTGGCATCGGTTACAACGCCGCCACGGATGAATACGTGGACATGGTCAAGGCTGGAGTGATCGACCCCTTAAAGGTTGTGCGCACGGCTTTGACTGATGCCGCGTCGGTGTCTTCGCTCATGATGACGAGTGAGTGCATGATCACCGACATCAAGGAGGACAAGCCCGCGTTCATGCCAGGCGACGGCGGCATGGGCGGCATGGGCGGCGGCATGGGCTTTTAAATTTCTAGCATACAACTACATATCTGAAATACAATTTTCTATCAATCAAGCGTGCATTTATACATGATCAAAGTGCCGTGAGGTCGTCGTCATCGAGTTCCTCAAATGACGGCGAGCGCGGCTTCTTCACGACGCTCTCCGCGAGCGCGTCGTCATCTAATTCCTCGAATGACGGTGCGTCCGGGAGCATTTTGGCTAAATTATACGACTCTACGAGAACTTCTTCGCTCAATTCGCGCCAAGGTCCTCGGGTGCCACGACATTCAGGGTCGTGACATCGCTGGTAGTAGGCGTTTTCCCGAAAATCGACGACGAACATGACGTTGTTGCTCTTGTGCGCGCGTTCTATGTTTTCGCAGTATCGATTTCCAAACAAATTTAATACGAGCACGCCATATTCAGGAAATGCCGTCCATGAACGCACGGACGCGCCATGATGGGCGCTCCATCGATCAAAGTCGTGACAGACGAATGCGGCGGTGCGTGGACACGGACCGATGGAGTTGCCGCCGAATTCGGCGCGATTGCGCGACGCCACTGTACCGTTACGGTAGCCCTGAAATTGTTTCCCTACGAGTACGGATGAATGAGTGACGCCAGGGAATTGGATTAATTTCGGTTTTGGTCCAACATGCGTGGCGCATGACTTTAAGAACGTCAACCGATCGGGCACGTCTTCGTCTTTGCCCACGGCGCGCTTGGTGTTTTTCCAAAACCGCGACGTCGGCTTCAAAATTGGTTTTTGCCCTCCATCCTTGTCTCGTTTACTCGACAAATACAGACGAAACACTCGATTGCGCGTGTACACACCGAGATCAACAAAAATTTCATGTGCTTCTTCGTCATTTATGTTTTTGCGCACGAAGAGTGCGGCGCAACGCGGGTCGGTGTCTCTGGTTGCCGCCACGCGCGCCCAGAGTTTACGCACGAAGTGCGCGCAGTGCGCGTTGTTTGCAAACACTCTTCGACCGGGTAATCTGAAAATCAAATGACGGCTAAACTTTGTCGCACTCGTACTGTCGAGTTCGATGATGTGTTCTTCGGGTTTGAAATCAGACGCGTCGATTTCATCCGTCAACGCAAACTCCTCGCACACGAGGGCAATCAAATAATCCGTCAACGTTTCGCCGTGCACGAAAGGGTTGGCGAGGATTGAAAACTCCAGGTCAAAGTATAGATAACACGGTGTGTTCTCGACGATGAGTTCGTAGTAATGTCGCTCGTGCGCACCAAGTTGCTCGTACTTGCTCCATAACTTGTCATGCGTCGTTGCCAAGTATTGTCGCTTCCCCGACGCGTGATGCTCGCGGCAAAAATATCTCCACGTGTAATCTGGATTGGCTAATTTTAACGCCTCAACGCGTTCAAACATGTCTTGCTGACGACTTTCGACGACCCATTCGCTTTCATCATCAAAACCTTTGGTAATTTTAACCTTTTTAATGGGCTTTGGATCGACGCGTGCGTCAGCTGACGCTTCATCGCCGTAAAAATCAGACGATCCGAGCGCGCGCACGTTTTTCAGCGCGGCAGCAAACAGTTCATTCTTTTCTTCTTCTTCTTTGTTCCGACGAGGTTTAATCTCGATGCGCGGATCGTATACGATATCATTTGGCATCTGCGTTCGTTATGGAGAGAAAAAGTGTTTAAAACTCGTCAGTTTTCACGTACTCGGCGAAACACAACGTTCTTTTTGTCCGCGAGGCGAAAAATTTCGACCAACTATGGCTCACTACGTCACAAAGGCGTAACAAGATGGAAGAATGGCCTTTTAATGTAGCGCTAACAATATCTGGAAAGTGACACAAAGCACACCATCCGGTGATATCGTACGCGCGAGAATTGAAATGTGCCGAACACTAAATTATTCCACCGCAGACTGCAGCCGCGACAGAGACTCAACGGATCGACGAGTAAATGTGCGCCACCGCGAGACGTCTCGGAGTCGATGGCGTCCACTCGGAGAGTTGTCAAGCCATGGCAAATCAAGCTAAAATCACAATCACGAGCGCGCGAATGAGAAGTCACACGTACCTTTGATGTGCGGTCAAAGCGTCATGACTTTCGTGTTTAAATTGAAAACCTGCGCGCGCGATGAACCGGGTGAAAAAAAAACGTCGTCAGTCTCGCGAGAGAGAAACCAAAACACTTGATTTTAAAAAATCATATGGCGACCTCAATAGGGATAATAAAATGCCGATGTTAACCTCAGATTACGGTTTATCGATCACAGCAAAGCTCAGCTGACACGCATGAATGATTGTTGTGCATTGATCATCACCGGTTAACGTCGACGCCGCGTACGGTTTCCTCGCGCGCCCGACGCGTCGGACAAGGCTGAAAGGTAGTCTACACGAGTGTTCGGACAATGATATATACATATATGGTCATGTATCGTCATTCACGTCGTTCATGGTGCGTTTGAATACCGTACGCGGCGAACCGATGCATAAAAAAACAAAATCAAGTCTCAAAACGACGACGCAGACGCGGGACAGACAGACTGACACCCAAGGTTTGACTCAGTATAGTGCGTAATTAGTTCAAAGACAATGGCCACAAAGTCTCGTACAAGAGGTGTCAGAATAATGCAATCATCACCGTCGCGCCCATGGGTGTCTGTACGTCGTCCGTCCCTCCGTCGCCGTGAAACCTTTACAAAGAATGCGTTCGATGGATGACCTCAGCCGCCAGCTTTCGGATCCACCCGTGTCACGAAGAACAAAACAACGCACGAATACCGCCGCGCGCGAGGTAGGACTTCACACGCACCTCGCATTCATCGACGCTACGAATACATGTCCGTCGTCGTCGCCCGTCGTCGTCGCGTCGTCGTCGCGTCGCATTCTCACCACTAAAGCACGCTCGCGTTCTCTTCTCTGAACAATATAGGGACAAAACGACCAATCACGAACCCAAACGGCTCCAAACGGCGGCTCAAATTTCCAACTGACGAACACCACAGCACACCGCTGAGCGGCACTTGAACGCACGACGACGACGACGACGACGACGACGACGACGACGACGACGACGACGACGTACGCGGTGTAATCACGCACGACATTCGCATCGCATCGCTCGAGTGGCACACGCGCGCGCGACACACGCATCGCCGTCGGACGCATCACATTTCGCAGGCATGGGTGGCGGCTCGGCGACGACACCGATGAAGACGAAACGCGCGAGCGCGGATGGCGAGGGTGATGGGAAGCGCGCGAAGAAATCGAAAAAGGAGAAGAAGTCTAAACGCTCGGAACGCGGTGATGAGGGGAAGGTTGATGGCGATGGGGGTGAGGGTGAGGAGGGTGACGTCGGAGGAGAGGTTGCGGAGCGCGACGAGGTCAAGGTTGATGGTATTTTAAGTGCGACGAATTTCGAGTCTTTGGAGCTTTCTGCGCCGACAATGCGAGGTATTGACGCTATGGGGTTTAAAACGATGACCGAGGTGCAAGCGAGATGTATACCGCCGCTTTTGGCGGGGAAAGATGTGCTAGGGGCGGCGCGCACGGGTTCGGGGAAGACGCTCGCGTTTTTAGTGCCAGCGGTGGAATTGTTGTACCACGCTAAGTTTATGCCGCGTAACGGGACTGGAGTCATGGTGTTGTCACCGACGCGTGAGTTGGCGCTGCAAATTTACAACGTTGCGCAGCAAGTGATGGAGAAGCATTCACAAACGCACGGGTTGATTATCGGCGGCGCGAATCGACGCGCCGAAGCTGAGCGTTTGATTAAAGGTGTCAACTTACTCGTCGCCACCCCGGGGCGGTTGTTGGACCACATGCAAAACACTCGAGGGTTTACATTTAGCTCGTTAAAGGTGTTTGTCATGGATGAAGCCGATCGAATGTTGGATATTGGTTTCGAAGAGGAGATGAAGACGATTGTGAAAATGTTACCCAAGGATCGACAGACGATGCTTTTTAGCGCGACTCAAACCACCAAAGTTGAAGATTTGGCGCGACTATCGCTCAAGTCGCCGATTTACATTGGCGTTGATGATTCACGAGCGGTGTCTACGGCGACTGGCGTTGAACAAGGGTACTGCGTGGTTCCAAGCGAGCAACGATTTTTGCTCTTGTTTACGTTTTTGAAGAAAAACTTGAAGAAAAAAATCATGGTGTTCTTTTCATCGTGTAACTCGGTCAAGTATCACGCCGAATTGCTCAACTACATCGACATTCCCGTCAACGATATCCACGGCAAGCAAAAGCAACAACGCCGAACGACGACGTTTTTTGAGTTTTGCAAGGCGGAGCGCGGAATTTTGCTCTGCACCGACGTCGCGGCGAGAGGTTTAGACATTCCCGCCGTGGATTGGATCATTCAATATGACCCTCCGGACGACCCTAAGGAATACATCCACCGTGTTGGTCGTACTGCTCGCGGGACTGACGGTAAAGGTCGGGCGTTGTTGTTTTTAATTCCCGAGGAGTTGGCGTTTTTAAAATACTTGAAGGCGGCCAAGGTGCCACTCAACGAGTATGAATTTCCGACAAAAAAGATTGCCAACGTCCAAAGTCAGCTCGAAAAATTGGTTGAAAAGAACTATTATTTGCACACGAGCGCACGAGATGCGTACAGAGCGTACATCTTGGCGTACAACTCGCATACTTTGAAGGATGTGTACAACGTGCACTCGTTAGATATGAACGCCGTCGCGACGTCGTTTGGATTTCATCGTCCACCCAAGGTGACTTTGAATCTCGACTCCAAAGCGAGTAAATCTCGAACAAAATCACGCGGTGATGCTGGCCCAGGCACGGATTACCGTCGCCAAAAAGGTACAGGGCACAACTTTAGCGCAACGAACCCGTATGGTCGTAAAGACTCCAAGGACACTCGTCAGTTTGTTCGCGGCTAGATAAAATCATACAGTGACTCTTCACCGCGCGCTGCTGTGTTTGTAACATCACATTCGTTCGTTTGATCATTAATTAAACGACTTAAGTGTATATCGTCGGTATTACATTCGTCTTCATTCTACTAAAACAACGGCGTCGAGGACGCCACGCCGCGCGCGCTCGGCGCCTCTAGTGCATCGGGTCCAACTTGATTGGCTTTGACGACCCTTCGCGTTCACACGCCTGCCGTCTCGCCTTCGCCGCCGCCTCCCATTCCGCGTTATTCACCGTTCCAGGCAACACACCTACGCGCACACGCACGCGTCAGTACACACGTCACACACCATGTCATTTCGCGGTCCCCCACA
>JACLAB010001356.1_pt1 | contig 10218 bp, 16 predicted proteins | sample 8027921 | NCBI WGS metagenome assembly JACLAB01 (sample SAMN15725117, study PRJNA655200) | protist metagenome | isolation source: fluorescence activated cell sorting (FACS) single amplified genomes of... | place: USA: West Boothbay Harbor, Gulf of Maine | collected 2000-07-19
GCACACTGCCCTCCACAACAATCTGAAAGAGCATTTTGTGACGCGAATCTTGTGCTTCATCAACAAGACGGCGAAGATGTACGATGAGGATTTCGACAAGGTCGAGGCCCGTAAGGCGAGACGAGGATTGAAGAATGCCAATCTTCAAGAATAACACATCGCTCGTGCCGGCACGATACATTGCGCGGTACGAAGAGCATCGAAGGTACACTGCACCGTCCGAATGGGCCATCAGTCTGCCGTACGACGCGAAAGCCAATCCCAAGCGCTACTTGGCCGGTTCGTTTACATGAATGGTGTGTTGGATAAGATGGAGTGCAAGCTTTTCCATCCGCTCAATCTGCGCACCAGCATTGTGTCGCACTATGCCACGATCGACACCGCCTTGTTGATGAGCTTCTTTGCCACCAAGGGCACCGAAAGTGCAAATCAGGAGCGGTTCTGGAATAGACTATTCAACTTGGACAAGCGTGTCTTCCGGCAGAAGGGGTAAGACTTCAATTTCAGACGGACAGGGTGACCGCCTCGCTCCTCTTTGTGCACAAGCGCTACAGTGGCACAAAATAATGCCCCAACTGCATCACAGAACAGCGACCAACACCGCCGTCTATCGAGACATTCGATGGCGACCATTGCCAAACGCTCACGAGACGGACGGTCGTGGGGGTCGACCTAGGCAAGTTCAACGTCATGTACATGACCGAAGGGACGCCCAAGTTGCGCTACATCGCGTACCAGCGACGTATCGAGACGATGACAAAGCGCAACCAAAGCATCCTGTTGAATGAGATCATTGAGCGCGAACCCTCGGATCTCAACCCCAAAACTATGTGCCTATGTGCGCGCCAAGAATAGAATAATTGCATAGTTGCGCGATTTCTACGGCCACCAGGTCTTCATCGAAAGTAAAATGTGTCGTCCGCCACTCCAAACTTATCCGCAAGCGTGTGCGGTTGGACAAAATGTAAAAGCTGACGTGCGCTTGCACTTTCGTGTCTGTGTCATCTAATTCCAAATAATTCTAAGTACAGATTTATATATTGACAATATTCTGTTAAAAATAGTAAACTATGTCTAATAATACACTAGCATTTAATAATATTAACCTTGATGTACAAATTAAGGAAGGAGAGAAGCGCATTGTCCGCGATATTGCGGGCTCGGTCAAAAGCGGAGAGATGTTCGCTATCCTCGGCCCCTCAGGAGCTGGCAAGACGTCTCTGTTGAACGTGCTCACTATGAGTGCCACCAGTCCGGGTATGAACTCCTACGGAAAGTGTAAGTGAATGTATTGTGTGAGTGTTTCGCTATTTGATTATTCCATATGGAATTTCCGGTTTGACTGGAATTGAGACTATGTTCTTCTGTTCCATGTATTACCTCCCCATCCATTGTCCATTCATACCATAATTTTAGTACATTCCCAAACTCACATGAACACTGCATGTTAATTTACACCTGTATAGGCACCCTCAATGGCAAGCAAATTACCAAAGATATTTTTACGAAGTACTGCTGCTTGGTGGAGCAGATAGACAACCACCGTGCCTTCCTAACTTGCCGTGAGACTGTTCGCTACGCCATCAACTTCTACAACCCCGATAGCAGCGATCAGCAGAAGGACAGGGAGGTAGACGAGCTGCTCTCAAAGCTGGGCCTGGAGGGCTGTGCAGGTTTGTTGGTCTATCTTTACTAGGCTATTGCTTCATACCATCCTTATTTCGTCTAATGGTTAGATAGCTCGTCGAATTTCTGTGGTGTAGTTCTATCACACTCGTGGTTACCTTGAACATATTACACTTAGTCATGCTCATATTGCGCTTATGTTTCACCCTCAATCCATTGCAGATACCAAGGTAGGCAACGCCTTCGTGCAAGGTCTGTCCGGTGGGCAGAAGAAGCGTCTCTCTGTTGCGCTCGCCTTGGTCAAGAAGGTATGTTTGGTTTACAGTCTTAAGAGCAATGGTAATATGTGAGCTAGGCTACATCCTGACATGGACATCAATCACACCACGCACTCCTCTCATCGCCCCTCACTATAATAAAAAAATGCACCCCTTACCAGCCGTCCTTGATGTTTCTAGACGAGCCCACCTCTGGCTTAGACGCGGCCTCAGCGGCCAGCGTAATGAAGTTCATCAGGAAGCTCGCAGAGGACCTTCGGATCATCGTGGTGACTACCATCCACCAGCCGTCCTCGGACATCTATTTCCAGTTCGACAAGGTATGAGCGTCCCTTAGCTTTAGACAAGGGGCTAAGTCTCTATACCATTAGTATTGCAATTAGCGAGGAATGCTCGGAAACGGTCTGGTGTAGCTCAGTTATGTATGATCTTGATAATTATCCAGTATACCCATCATACTTACTGCCCTGTAACACCGCTATCACCACTGCAGGTGCTGCTGATGTCCCAGGGCAGGGCGGCATTCTGCGGGTCTCCCAAGAGCAGCGTAGCGTACTTCAACGACATCGGCCATCCGGTACCGAACCTATCCAATCCTGCTGATCATGTCTTATCCGTCATCAATCACGAATTCACAGATCATGCTCAGGTGACCTCGGTCCTCGAGGCATGGGCTGCCAAGGGTTCATTAGTGTCCAAGCACTCGGCAGGTAAGCACTTGATCTTTGGAGGTTTGGATCTCTTCACCATGGATATGCTATCCAATGCTTGGTGGCTTACTTGAAACCTATGATGTAGCCCTACCATGCCCTTCAGTGTCATGACCATTGCACACATCCATCATACTCATGTTGGCCCTTAATCATCTATCATACGTCACCATTACAATTACACTCACCTTGGACCCTGCGTTTCCTTTATTTTATGCCGGTGCAGATATGCTGAAAGACCTGAAGGACGACAGCGCTGGGGTTGATATCAATGACGAGCTCTTTAGCCATAAGTTGATCTTCACGGACGAATTTATGTATGTCCTGAAGCGCCAGACGCAGGTTGTCTTCAGCGACCCGATGATTTACCTCGGCAGGTATGCATGTGCCGTAATATAATATAATGCACTTTCGAGAGTCTCTTCAATATCGTTACCATAACACCTATCGTCCTAATGTATTCTGAACGTCCGTCGGTCCAAATCATAAGGTGTGTTGGCTTCCTGATGGCGTGCTCATTCTTCGCAGTCATCTATGTAGATTCACGGGTGCGAACACAGGACCAGGTATGTGTATGTATGTGTATGTATTAGTTCGTATATGTGTGTGTGTGTGTGTAGTGTACAATGAAATAGCCAATCGTGCTAACCTACCTTATCGAAAATACTTCTTATGTATGACATCTATCGTATTCAGGTGCTCAACCGCCTTTGGTTGCTCATGTGGTTATGCGGAGTCCCCACCAGCATGGGCGTCGTTGCGGTGTTCTCTTATAATGACGAGTTCTCCACTGTGCTGAAGGAGGTCAAGAACGGCATGTACCGCATGTCTTCGTTCCTTTTGGCGTCATTCGTACTTCAAGTGCCGGCGATGTTCGTCCTGGCCGTGTGTCTATCGGGTATTCCTGGCTTTGCCATCGGGAACATGTACGTATTCTTTTGAAGACTTTGGGGGGCTGTAGCTCTACACCACTGCTACTACTATACTCAGTACAGCCTATACTATAATCTGAGCATCGTGAAACACACAGTACAACTATGTTACTAACAGCGACATCAAAAATACTACTAACCGTCTACAGGTACGCCCCCAAGTTCGTGGAGATCACCACGACGTACGCATGCATCCTGTTCTCCTACGAATGCATGGCGCGCCTTCTGAGCGTGGCCCAAAAGGATCCCCTCTTAGGTATGCTAAGCTACATGAATGTGTGGTTCACATCATTTCTCTTCGCAGGGGTTATGATTCCCGAGGAAAATGTCATCTGGCCGTTTCGGGTGTTCTGCTACATCCTGCCGCTCAAGTGGGGCATCACCAACATCGCCTACATGGATGCCATTGACGCCACGTACGAAAAGGCCTACTACTGCGACCCCGCCGTACGTTCGGACTGTCTGTTCCATTACAGGTAATGAGGAGTTGACTCAGGCGTAGCTTTATCTTATGTATGAGGATAATGACATCGCATAAGGCGATCATACTCAAACCATTCCTTGCCTTCATTTAACCTTTATTTCTCTCTAGCGACACCGGCACCCAGCGTTTGCCCGGGTGGACGTGCGCTGAGACCGCTGGAGCGGAATACAACCCCCTGCAGGTAAGTCAGTACATTAGTCTTCTCATTGCTATAGCATCAAATCTATTTATAGCTCATTTGTGAGCTGTGACTGTGGTATGGCTCTATCTTATGTATGAGTGCCATGATCAGCACGTCCTATCATCATACTCATTTTGTTCATTGCATCCATCACTGCAGTGCTTTGGCAACGAAGGTTGGCAAACTCTTGATTCTCTTGGCATGAACTACGACAGCATCTCTAGTGACGACAAGGTATGTTTTGGCTACTACACGGCTTTGGCTATGTGTCCACGCGTTGGTATCTGAACTGGTGCAGACGTACGTACTAACATCCCCTATCCAACTCGCATACACATACATACAGGTTGCGCAAAACTTCGGAGTGATTGCTGCTATTGCGATCACCTTCTGGGTGCTGTACTGCGTTCTGGCACTGCAGCGCACCAACGAGGTGTCCACGGTGCAGGTAAGTCTATATTTCATATTTATTTATTTGAAAATACTCAAGTACTTAGTATTGAAAGTTTGATAGCTTCGGTGGACTGCATCTCAATGTTGCTGCTGTTCATCTTATATTTGGTGTTACATTTGAAAGCTGATATGCAGCTCTTATCTTATGTATGAGTATCATTATCATTGCACACAACCATCATTCTCATGGTGAACCATACATTCAACCGTGATCTACACGAGTAGGACAAGGAACCTCCTATCATCATGGACTCTCAAGCGAGCGACAAGCAAGTGGAGATGTCCACTATTGCTGTGCAAAAAGTCTCCTCTTCTGAAGAGGAGGCCGAGAGAAAGGACCAGAAGGTATAAAAAAGGTATAAACCCTTTTTAAGCCAGATCTATACTACTATTTACGCTACACACGGTATAGTGGTCTCACCTGATTAGCCCTGACTGATTGCGCGAAGTGACTGAAAGGAAAACATCATCTCCTTCACACCATCCTTTCGGCAATACTTTAATAAAACACATTCAACGGCTTCGTTTACATGCTTCATGGATAAATAAGAAAAAGAAAAGGTTTACAATTCTGTTCAAGGTATTACACTATAATTTACTTATCGAGCTCAAAGCGATGCCATCTTTACTCCTGAACTTAGATAGCTGTTGCTGTCGATGATTCGGCTTGATAAGGCAGTAGCAACGCCAAGCAGAGCACCAGCAGCTGAAAACAGTCCATCATGGTGGAGAAAATGAGGAATTTACAGCTTTCCAAAACGTTCGCTTGATCCATCGGAGAGCGACCAAGCCTAATAGCCTCTATTCTTTACTTACACTAAAGTAATATACCTGTAATCATGTCAAAAATTCTTAGAAGAGCTAGCACTTCTCGTGTACCCCTTAAATTCACTGTGGTTCCCGAACACATCCGTTTTGAAACTCTTGAGGGCGGTGACTTTGATTTGACGACAGACGAGCTTTTCATTGGCTTTATGAAGGTCGGTGGCAACAAGATGCACAAGAGCAGCTTTCGCAAGATCGAGGAGGGCCACGATATGTCCGGGAATGATGTGCTGATCACGCAATTTGACAACTCTGATGTGCTTTCGATTGAAAGCACGATGTATCAATCTGCCGGGACATTCCAGGAGAAAAAGGCGGAGATCAGCGTCTGGCTGAAACAGAACCATGCCAGAAAGAGTAAAGAGATCCTCATCGGCCAAATCACTGTCGAATTGGAAAAGTTCGCCGACGGAAAGACACAAAGCCTTGAAGCGGTGTTTCACCACCAAAGCAGCAGCAAGAATGACAAAATCGTCGTTAAAAACGCTTACATTAGAATCAAGCTCACAGCAAACACCGCATCCGCGTCCTCTATTGAGCCCAGGGGCGGTAAGGCTGCTTCAGACTATAAGGTCTCTAAGGATTCCAAGGCAACGACAACGAAGGCGAAAGTGTCCCTGGAAAAAGGAGCCATTGAGAATCTGGACAGCGACATCGACGGGTTTAATGGGCCTGAATACGGGGACGAGCCCGCGGCATCCGCATACACCCGCAACACCCACAAGGCACGCAGCGTGGTGACGGAGATAGAAAATGATGCAGAAGATACAGCCTGTAGCCTGTCCAATGTCCTGTACTTTCTCTAATGTGTGGTCATGTACCTCCATCCTGCAACTTAATGTAACACCCTTCATGGGGATACTACTGCCCATTGCACTGAAACCCAGTATGTGGACATTTTTTTGAGATGCTGTGCGTGTCATTGTGTCCTATGTTTAGACTTGTAAGTCATGTATGTTTACTGAACACTAAAAAACAGAGCCTTGGTGTATCATCATAACGAAGAAATGAAGCAATAATAATCTATCCTATTTCCTTTCCCCCGAATGTGCTCTCTCGTCCCCTATCACTATCCTCCCGACAAACAATATCTACTTAGGACGGGGCTTCCTGCCGCCCAGTGCGTCAATGTTCCGGAACTGACGGCCCCACTGCGTATTGTACCTAAATAAAGCAGTTTCCAATGGACATTGTCAGTACGATGGATTCGTAGTAACTAGATATATTCATCTAAAGTTCAACAATAAATATACAATATACGTACAGAAAAGGTCGGAAGTCGAAGCGGTTGTCGTCAGGACTGTAGTTCTCCGCGTGATAGGAAGGCGTGAGAGTGACCAGCTTGTGTCTGTTCATAGAGTAGAAGGAGAAAAAGCGCTTCACTTTCTGCGCAATCTCCCAGGGCTGCAGCCCACGGCCGCCAAAGGGGTTTTTTTCTTGGGACGCCACCACTGCCCCTGCCTTTTTCTCTTCCCCCTCTTCAAGTGACCCTACCTTCGTATCATCTGCCTGCTCTGATGTGGCAGAGGGTTGACCCCATAGATCCAACAGCTTCTTGAACATGAGCACAGGTCCGCAGGACTTGACCTTGCGCAAGTATCCGAACACTCGCAGCTCAGCGTAGCTCATGCCCATGTCCTCTTCATCTGTCTGCGTCTACAAAATAATCATCACATTTGAATTTTTACGGGTCATTATTATTGCGGTGGCTGTGCTGGGTGTTTATGATGATTATACATCAGATGCAGCTTCATTCCACCTTTCACATGAGCTCATATGTATTGAGTGCGGCACTCATTTATAGATGTAGCGGTCAAAAGTTCACTAACATGCACGTACGTAGTCTTCACTCTGTCCTTCCGCCAGTGGCTGCAGCTCCGCTGACGGAGGAGCAGCTACGATCTCAGCCAGTGTCGGACATTTGTAGGTCATGGCGCCCCACTTCAACATCCGCTTCAGATCATCCTTGCAGATGCCGCCGATTGGGTTCAAGTCTATCATAATTTTGGTTTCAAATGGTCATATTTAGTGTAATTAGCATTGCAACCGTTGTCGTCGTTGGAGAAGGGGGCAATATTAGAATGGTGGTGGTATTATAACGACACTCAAGGGTATGATAGAGTTACACAATAAGATTCTACTGAACAATCTAGTATTGAGCAGAGTAGCGATGGCATAATAACGCCTAATTGAGTACCAGGGACAGCACATACGCGCACGTACCTGCACTGCTGCAGTCGTACTTGGTCATGTAACCTCTGAGGGCCTCATCCACGTTCCCGCTGCCAAGCACAAGCAGGAATCCCGGTTTGGGCGGCGACGAGTCTTCTTTATTGGCGTTTTTGAGAGCGTTTCGGTCTTGTTTCAAGGAGCGGACCCATGGGAACAGCTGGGCGCAGAGGTACGACATGACCATGCGGAGCCGGGCTTGAATGTTCTGCAGAGCTATGTCCTCGGTCGCCCCCCCACCATGTATACTGAACTTGGGAGTGCATCCGGTAAGAACTCTAAATACCTTCAGACAGGCGCTCACGACATCGTCTATCAGTAACGTGGAGTGGTAAGCTCCAAATGACTCGGAGAGAGCTGCTGCGCGATTTTTCGTGTTGTCACTGCAGGGTAGATTAGAGAATGGAAGGTACAAGGGCCGATATGAGTATAATCGTTGGGAATGACATTCATGTTACATCTATAGCACGTCGCTATGAGTATCATGATTGGGTGTGATGGTCGTGATACTCATACATAACATAGAACTACAACACGTCATTCAAATGGTACACCAAACACTGTTCAGCGTAGCAATGACATGAAGATGCCACCCGCTAAAGAAGTACCTATTCCTCTCGTCTCACCTCGAGTTCACCGTGCCCATATACACAGTATGCAGGATACGGTTGCACAGCGCCTGAGCCAGGAGTCTGTGTCTCACTATCGCCCGATGCAAGTGCGCATCGCTGGGAAGGCTTCTGGCACTTCTGTTCTGTATGAGCCTCTGAGCATGTTTCGCAAATGCGGCATCATTAGCGTTATTGGCATTATCAATACTCGATAAATAGTCCGGGATTAGTCCCGGGCACATCCTCTGCACGTCACGACCCACGGACTCGTTCAATGTGCCCTTTATTGAATTGAATTGAAATAGTGTCATTAGTTGACTCTTTAATAGGAGTTCGGCGTCTATAATGTCACCCAGCTCCTGTGCCACCAGGTCGCACATCACGCGCACAATGGTGGCCACGGATGCGCTGTCTGCCCCTCCTGTCATGGACGGATCAATGTTTGATGGCATTTATCAGTATAATGATTGTATTGTGAGTTAATGATAACCAACGATGGGGTAAACCTAGATTAAGGCTTTAATAACGTGAACAATTCAGTATTTCATGTAATACTTATGGTGTAGAGAAATGACCAAACACACCTGACAGGGGAAGAAAGAAACCCGATGCTTTGCTGCGCCGAAGGTAGTCCCACAGCCAGCAGGCAGGTCCCAGGGCACACTCCTCCTCTGGCGTGTGCATACGAGGCGAGATCGTGGGAGAGGCGGCCATAGCATTCCACCCACACACTTCATGACTATAAGGGTCTCCACGCAGAGAAAAAGCGGTCAGATCGATTACGGCGATCTCACCGGAGGTGGCGGTAGACCCACCCATGGAGCCACTGGCGCCGTTAGAGCCATAAGCGGGACCGGCAGTGCCGTGTCTGAAAGAGCTCATCTCCTGCATACTGGCCTTGTCGTTTCTGTACGCGCGTATGTCATCTAGATCAACCACTGCACACACTACTTCCACGTCTCTGAGGCTGAACTGCGAGGCCTGTGCTTTGCACTCGCCATTCACGCATACCATACTAGAGCCATCGAAGTAGAGACGGGTGCCGTCACAGCCGCGTTGGTTGGCATAGACATACGCACCACCGCACTTGGCGGTGGCATTGAGCATGAGCGCCAGGCGGGAGTCCAGCTTACGCAGCTGGTGATGCGAGCCGCTGCCGTTGGAGAAGATCTCACACCCGGCCATGGCCATTTGCTGTGGTAATCACAGTAAATCATAGTAGATCATGAAAGAAAGAAGGTGAAAAGTAAGTAAGTAACTACGTAAGCACGATATGGTTGTACTAGCCATCTATAACACTGTACCTGGTGCGGAGAAGCCGGTGTCCACAACTCCTCGCAGATCTCCGCTGCCACTCTCGTTTCTTGCGTCTGGATCATAGCCATTCCCAGTGGGACCGACATCTGCCCGGTGGCCGTTCGAAGCTCATCGCTCAAGATGTGGTCGACCAGTCCGTTCCAGCCGCTATTCGCGTCGGTGTTGGTGCTGGGATTGCCCCAGTGGTGTTTCCAAGATGTAAAGTGTCTTGGTTCGTGGTAATTTCCGTCATTCGCCAAAAACGCTTTCGGGCGGATTAAAATGATTTTGCTGTCACAACAAAATATGCGACAATTGTATCTTATATTGTCATGGAGCACAGGCATACCGATATCGCACAATATCCCATCCGTCACCCCACTTTTTAATATCGCGGCCAAAGATTGATCGCAGTGAAGATACGTGTCCAACTCTCTAAAATGGTCCTCACACGAATAACCACAAATCTCCAGCTCAGGCCCCACACGAAATCTAGCGCCCTGTTCTTTGGCCGTCTTGATGCTATCCATGATGCGCTCCAAGTTGCCGTCGAAGTCAAGCGCCCATTGATTCAAATTGCACGTCGCAATCTT
>JACLAB010006197.1_pt1 | contig 10213 bp, 8 predicted proteins | sample 8027921 | NCBI WGS metagenome assembly JACLAB01 (sample SAMN15725117, study PRJNA655200) | protist metagenome | isolation source: fluorescence activated cell sorting (FACS) single amplified genomes of... | place: USA: West Boothbay Harbor, Gulf of Maine | collected 2000-07-19
AGACTCGAACTAGGGGCGCATTATCAAAAACGTGCGGTCCTAACCACTCGTCCGACTAAGTCACCATCCCATGATTTTCGCAAGTAGGGTTTGAAATTTGGGGTTTGGCATAGGTTTTGTGAGTATGTCCGCTATTTGAGACTTGGTGTCTATTTTGCATATTTCAATCGTGCCATTTGTGACGTAATCACGGAAGTGATGTAGTCGAATGTTCAAGTGTTTCGTACGAGTTCTGTACTTGTGTACTGACGCTATTTCGATCGCTCCAGAGTTGTCTTCAAATACTTTACATTTGACTTTAGGAGTTTTTGATGGTAAGCCACTGTGTTTTTCAATTTCCTGCAATATATTTGTCATTGGAATTGCTTCTCGTAATGCATATGATAATCCTGTGTATTCCGCCTCTGTTGTTGACAGGGCGAACTCAGTTTGAAGTTGGGATTTCCATATGATAGGACATCCGGCATATTGAATGATGTATCCATGTCGAGATCGGGCTGTATTCGGGTTGGTTGTATCATTTTTGTCCCATGCCCCTGCAAAGTCTGCATCAACGAATACTTCAAGTCCTAGGTTAGAGTTCGGATTGAATGTTATTCCTTTTGATTTCGTGGATTTCAAGTATTTGGAGATCCATTTCACTGCTTTGGCGTGCTCTTGATCACAATGCTACATCCCCGTATGTAGAAAAGACTTAATCCAAAACACCATTAATTAATCTAAGACGATTTAACCACGAATACTATACATTATAAGTCTTAGATTAATCCCACATCGCCAAGCCTCTCGAACGCCCAAGTGCCTCTCGAACGCAAACATCAAATTCACCAATGCCATCAACCATTGAAACAATCGTTGACACATTCCCTTATCCTTCAATTCCAGCTATCGAGGGACTACCTACCTATAGCACGATTAAAGAACTACACCTGAAGCTCAATGCGAACGCAGCCTCAGTACAATCGAATCTAGGAGACGGTAACAATGGGCTAATCTATCTAACAGTTTCCGACGAAGTATTCAACACACTTTCCGACGTACCTTTTATTGAACCAGCAAACCCTGGGATCGTACCAACATTTCCCCAAAATTCATCTCAACGTCTGCAAGCGGAAATACGACAAGACTTTGATGAAAACAGAAGAGTTTTCAATCAGTTCAATAATACAGATAAAGCTCTCAAACAACTTCTATTGTCAGCAATCGACGACATGTTTATTAAGACTTTAAAAAAACCCATCAGTGGCTATTCCAATGTGACAACCAAACAGCTTTTGAACCACCTATACGAGCGCTACGGACAACTAACTCCACAAGAACTTAACTGATGACGAAATGAACCAACCGTATGACGCAACTACACTTATAGAAAACCTCTACGAACAAATCGAACAAGCAGGAGACATAGCTGCAAGTGCGAACGCACCATACAATGAAGCACAAGTCTTGAATTCAGCATACAACCTCGTTTTCAATACAAATGCATTCCCAGAAACATGCAGAGAATGGAGAAGACTCCCAGTAGCACAGAAAACATGGACAAATTTCAAAGACATGTTTACTGAAGCGCAGAAAGATTATATGATGCAACAAAATCAAGGCCAACACCGTTTTCATGCAGCCAATGCAACAGAACAAACTGACCCAGAAGACACTACTACTGCAGCATCAGCACTAGCGAATCTAGCATCGGCAACAGTAGCAGATCGATCAGCCATCGCAAATCTAACGGCAACTAATGAAAGAATCACAGTTCACATTGAAAAATTGTCAAAGCAATTGTCCACAGCCATGTAAAAAATCTCTTCTCTTGAACAAGCAGCAAATCAACAAATTTTCATCCCATCAACAAATTCTGCAAAAACAGGACAGAGATCTCGCAAACCATGTCAGCAAAAATACTACTGCTGGTCACACGGTTTCAAAGTTAGATCGGACGGCACTCACACAAGCATGACATGCACACGTAGGCGCCCAGGTCATCAAGAACAAGCAACCGCAGAAAATAGGATGGGAGGCTATGAGGCAGGAATGCTTAAAAATGATGAATGACATGAATATTACAATATACGTATCTACCGTATCTACGGAGATTGGTAGTTTCATACACGATTAAAAAGATACCTTTCAAATTTGAAAATAAAACCTTGCGAAAACGTTGTTTGAAATTATTTTAATTTTTGTCGTCATAATATCTTAAAATAAATGAATTGTTAACAAGTCAAGCAACATTCAATTATTAAAATAGTTTATCAGACCCATCGATCTTATATTTCCGCTACAAAAAGGAGATAATTAGATTAAGCAGAGTACATTGTGTGCGACTGATTAGTGGTTTTGTATGTCATATTGGAGTAATCCAGGCCGAAGAACCACAAATAACTCAAGCCAATTTCAAAATTTCCGAATAACCATGTCAGGTTCAACCGCAAATACGCAGCCAGAAAGTTTTGTAATTGATCCCTTCGCCGCGGATATAAATCCAGGAACGACTAGGGGACAGAAACTGTTCATCGAAGCCTGTGATCAAGTTGAAGAAGAAAAACGAGTAACAGCGTCAGTTGAGAATCAGCATACGACGATGAAAACGATTGCTTCTCTAGTGCAACGATTCCACTGGGGAGAACAAGTCCTTGCCGTCAGGCTAGCGTCTGATCTGAACGTAACAAAGAGCCTTTTGACTGAGAGTCATGCATTGACGATTGATGATTTTAAAGTCCAGGCATATAAAATCTGGGGTGGAGGAGTTGACACAGCTATAGAAGTTCCGGTCAATGCGACTACACAACGTCGTGATTTGATTCTTACAGATCTTCCAGTCACAGCGACCTCTACTGATTCTATCAAGAAAGTATTTTATGCAAGGGTTCGATCTACGATGATTCGACGCGCGATTGAAGGACAATTTTCAAGTAAAACTCTGGAAGCATTGCGACTTCAACGGAAGGCATATGAATGGAAAAATGCCAATGGCCTTGTTGAGGAAGATGGCGCGACAATGTTGAAAATTTTGGTGGATATCGTGAAACCAAGTCTCAAGGTTGGATTGAAGGAATTCAAGGACGTCATTTCTAAAGCTAATGCAAAGGCGTACGACAACGATCCACTTGAGATGTTAGACGTAATGGAAAACGCATATGACGATATTACCATTAATCGTCAAAGCACTTATGACCAATATATGGACGATTTGTTTAAGGCCCTCAAGACATTTACAAATCGCGTTTTTGTGGATTATGTGACCCGCTTGGAGGATGAGTGGGAGACGGATGTGACGGAGGATACACCTGCGAAGATTGATCACTTTATTCAAACGGTTAGAAAGAAATACAACAACATGAAGAGTCGTCGCAAGTGGGAGATTGTAGATCCGGCCGATGCGAAAATTTTGGCATTATCAACGCAACTTCAAGAGGTTCAACAGCAACTTCTTGTAGAAAAGAGCAAACACCTTTGTTCTTCAACTGCTGCTCATGCAACTAAAGCGGATACGACTGAATCAAAGCCTCCCGCAAGGAAAGGCACCTTTGATACTCGCAGGACTAAATTCGTTGGCCAGAATACGGTTATCGATGGTGTAGCTTACGATTGGTGTAATAAGGGGCATAAAAGTAGTGCTTCCCCTGACGGGATGTACATGCCTGCTGGACACAATCACGAGGAGTGGCTTGCGAAGAAAATTGCTCGTCGTAATCAGCGTTCTACTCCAGTTTCCTCTGATCAGGTTAATTCTATCAAACTTGCCTTGTCTGAAAAAATGAAAGCTTGCCTCATGACCAAGGCTGGTTTTAGTGAAGAGGAGGCCAAGGTTTTTTTTGATGACATTCATTTAAACTAAATGGCCCGAGTCTTTGGAGCTTAATATTGTGGTGGGGCTGGACGCTCTACCCCATCATTTTCTTGACTCGATTGGCCAAAACTTTATTTTCTTGGCTCCTTTTTACGGTCGTTCTAGTTTTTCATTCAGTACCTCAGTCATGTTTGGACTGGCTCCTGTGGAAATTCACAATTGGGATTTATTTTTGGCTTCTCTGGATACTTGGAAACACTTTGCAGCTTTGCATTTTTCTTTCTTCCCCGATGTGGTGTTTTTGTTACCCACTTTTCCATTTTGCTACTTTTGTGGGTGCTATGTTATTTAATTCTGGTTCACCGAATATTCCTTTGCGACGTAATCCATCACCAGTCCTTTGGGTTCTTCCTCGTGCGATGGGAGTTTTCACTGAGACTTATTTACTCAGTGGTTGGATAACTCCATATCTTTATCGACTTGATTATCGTGGTGGTGGTTTTTCTTTCTTCTCTTCGCTAGCGTGTGATCGAATTTCTTGTGTTCGACGTAGTTTTACCTCCATCCTTTCTCGCTCTTGTGGGACTTTTCCGCATGGCTGGGTAACGGAAATCTTATTTCTTCTTATTTATATTTCTGCTGGATGTTTCTTTTTCATTCGGTCGATTTTTAGGATTTGGAGTTATCGTTTTGGCTTTTTGCGTCGACCTATGGAAAAATCATATTCTGCAGTCTTCAGTACGAATTTTAATTCGGTCTCCGTACTTACTGCAGATCAATTATTCCTCCATGCGTATCGATCGGATTTTTCGCCTGGTCAACAAACTGCCATTGTTGACAATTGTGCGAACACACACATTTGGAACGATCGAACTCATTTTATTACTTATTCTCCTTTTCCCACTGGTGCTAGAGCTGTTTCCACCATTGGTGGAAAGAATCATTATCCTGTGGGTTCTGGAGATGTTCGGGTGTCTTGGTGGGATGATAATAATGTCGTTTTTCGTCACATTTTGCGCAACGTATTATTTTTTCCAGATTCTCCGGTAAAAATTATTAGTGCTTATAAATTAGCTGGGGAATGGGGCAATGATGTCGATCATGAGGGCACTTCCATTAAAACGAAATATGCTTACAGTGTTTTTAAATGGAAATTCAAAGCTTTTCGAAAAACCATTCAACATCCCGTTCACGGCTTACCGGAAATGGTAATTAACGATACCGTTTCTGGCATTTTTTCTACATTTTGCCTTTATTGTTCTCAAAGTGCCAGTAGTGCTAGAGTTCATTTTTGTTCTTATTCAACAAGAACCCAACTTTCTCCTCCTATCTTGGTTCCGGATTCAGTCTTGCGTTACTCCCGCGATGGTTTCACATCTTCTTGTCGTGTTATTCGAGTTGATGACGAGGATGCGGTCAGTCCACGTATATTTATCAAGTTAAAATGTGGACGAACTCTCTTCACCTCCCCAGAGTATCTCCAGCACCCAGATGACCCCGATATTGCTTCTGTTCCTTCGAATGCTGCTAATTTTCGTCAACAAGTATCCTTCAGATGAAGATTTGTCTTTTCTGGCTAATTCTCGACCGCTTGAATCAATAGAAAAAGAGTGGCTCCAATGGCACAATCGCTTGAATCATTTGTCGAGATCTGGCATGATTCAACTTGTTCATGCAGGCGTTCTTCCCAAGAAATTCCTTCGTTTTCGGAATTCAGCCCCATTTTGTGCATCTTGCGCCTTTGGAAAGGCTCATAGGCGGCAATGGCGATTTAAATCATCCCCAAGCCATCCTATTCGATCAGTCACTGATAATAAACCGGGCGCTCAGGTTTCTGTGGACCAACTCATTTCCGCTCAACCGGGTCTTTTGGCCCAGATGAGTGGTCATTTGACCCGTAGGAGGATTTCTTGTGCGACTTTGTTCAATGATCATTTTTCGAATTTCACGTATTGCCACCTCCAAGTCTCTTCTGGTCATGACGAGACTTTGGCTGCGAAATGGGCCTTTGAGAAATTTTCACGGTCCTGCAATGTGGATATTCGTGCCTATAGAGCCGATAATGCTCGCTTTGGAGAACAGGCCTTTCGTGATGAATGTGCTCTTCAGGAGCAAAATCGGCTGTGGGCCCCCTGTGCAACGCCTGGGTTCACGCCCCTCCCCTGATTAAGGCTTTGTATATAGGAAAATCAAAAAAAATTCAGGGAAATTTGAAAGTAAATTATATCCAGAATGAAAATGAAGATATCGCCGGGATGCGAAGATAACATTATATCCAGCAATGAATACAATTTTCTGCCTAAGTGTTTGCCCTATATTCTAAGTGGGTAGAGGGACTGTTTGTAAAGCAGTTATATTGAAGGCTAATTTAGATATAATATTGTCTATATTAGTCTTACACATGTATGTGTTTTTGTTACCTCATTTTTAATCAAATGATCAATCTGCATGTTTGTCTATATCTGATCATTTGAGATTGTTTGTTTTCCTTCTTACTGTTAGCTGTATACATGTATCTTTATCTTCAGGAATCTAAGAAGCAAGAATAAAAACCATTGTATTGGTTGCAAAAAAGGAATCTAAGAATAAACTGTAAAAAATAATAATACATTGATCAAAAACAGGAATACAGGGCGGTTGCTGTTGGCTTAATTGATTTGTTTCACACAGGTTGTTGTATATCAAGAAATGCAGCTATTTTAATTCTAATTCAAGCTATTTATAGAGTTTTTCTAAATAAAACAGATATCTAATCATGAAGTGTAAAAATGATGATATGATTGAGCTGTTTGAGTATATGTACAACAAATCATTATGAACGAATAACTAAGTCATTAATTAGAGCATATGACGTCAGGCAAAACTACTTAGACATACATAAATGACATTTGAGTACGTACAATAATGTCAAATCAAACAATATCCGAGCTAATATAGTATTTAGATTCGACGATGTCAAGCAAAACTACTAAGAAGACAATTTCAAAATAAAACGCATCATTTGCTTTTGCTCATCGTGATAGAATAACTTACCTTGAAGATTTTTCAAATGAAACATTTCGACAAATTTCAAAGTAGGTAAGTTTTGTGGATTTAGTCAAAAAATGAGAGATTTGAAAACAATCTTCAAGGTAATAATGTACCATTCAAGATATAATTTACTATACACACTTACTAAACACACATATATCACAGAGATGTTATTACTTACATTAATACTATGTTGATATGAGTATACGTAGGAATAAAGAAACTCTTAAACAACCTGTTGTCACGAATGAAATCACAAAAAGCTTCAATAATATAATCACATTCATCATCAAAACTGAGCTTAGACAATTTACCATTCTAAATTGTATCTTTGATTTTTTGTAATATTTAAAGAGAAGAATACGTGAGACATATGCCTACTGCTTATCATTTGTGATTATATGAACATAAGTTTCATTTAGCAGCGTGCAAGGCAAAATCATTTATTCATAGCATCTATGATCAAAGAAAATAAAGTTTGGATCAAATTCAACACCTGCCATAATATCTACATCAACTCAGCTTTACGTGCAAGACAAACTACACGGATGGCTTCCAGCCAGCGTTCTCTCGTCCAATGACAAAACATCAAAATTTAAAGTCTATTTGTCCCAAATAAATATAACGATTACAACACAAGTGTTGAAAAAGAAGTGTCAGACGTTATGTAGGGATCTGAGGTAATTTAGTATTTAACTGTTTTGATACATATAATTATGATTTTACTCATTTTTATGTATTTATGTATATATATAATTTGTGGAATTGTCCTGTTTCAAATGTGAACAATTCTCATCATAATTATGGTTGAGTAAACATGCATCAACAGTTGAATGTTTAGGTGAATTCTGTGAAATGTCTCTTTTAGTTATGTATCGGTTGTATATCAAATCGATTGATCTATATCTTCTAGTTATGTATAGGCTGTCTATCAAATCGATTTATTATTCACAATTAAGAAAACTATTATAGAAGATTAACTGAAAATCAATCGGTTGTCTAATATCAACATCAGTGTTTAATATTACAGTAGTTAACGTAATTTGTATTTCATATCACATAAATTAACTGCCATAGCTTATTATCTTTTAACTTAGACATGTAGCTGCTTAAGGTTTAGATTGGGGGATTTTATTTTATTTATTTTGATTTATGTGATTTGAGCTAGGCACGGCTGTGGGCCCGAGTATATGCCAGTACCTGGTAAAGTATTAAAATCAAGTTAGGGAAAATAAATAAAAATATATGAAACTTATACTACATATTTGTTTAGAAAATAATATATTGTAGACGGAAAAGGACAAAGTCAATATTATAATAACCTATAAATATATTTAGAATATGATTTAAACAAATAGTAATATATATTGTAGATGGAAAAGGAAAAAGTCAATATTATAATGACCTATAGATATAATAAGAATAAGATTTATACATATTGTAATTGGTATTTTTATTTTACTCTTTATGAAAAACATTAAATAAACAACAGCAATGTAAGCTGCAGGGAACCGTTATTGGATTAATAAATATGCACCTCAAAGTAATAACAGATTTTTGGGCTATTTTTAGATGTGAAGATTATTGTTCATTTATGTCTCCAAATTATTCATATTGTCTATCACATTGTCAATATCATCCTCAAAGTTATCTAAACTTCCATTCTTCACAATATATAAGGCACTGATGATATTGTCACATTCTTTGCCTAATTCATCAAAACTATATTTAGATGTTTTCCATTCTTAATCATATCTCTATTTTTTTTCTGTATTGTTCTGATATGATTTACTGCTTTTATAGCAAATTGAACTTGAGTTTCCTCATTATATATATCCACCATATCATGCTGGTTAGAAGCTTTTTAGATGTAATGATTGTTCAAAGAAAATAAGATTAGTGAACACAAAGAAAAGCTGAAATAAATTTAGAATCAAAATAATTATTTTCTCTTACTATTAGTATTATTCATATTTCGATGTTAGTCAAATGAAAATTATGAGAGTTTATAAAAATAATCTTGGATGAAAATGAAAACATGTATAATTGTAGAAATATGATATAAGTTTGTGTACAGTATATATGTTAAACATATACACAAAAATACTTCTCCTAAATTCTAATTCCATTCTACTACCACCTTTACTTTGAATTAGTACCAATATCTGAACTTCCCTTTTGTACTGTACTATCCTTTGCTTCGATGACTATAGCCCCAGATGAACCTATCAAATTAGTAATTTGTTCAGAATCGGTAATGAGACCTGCCAATTTTAATGCAATATCTTCTGGAATATTCGGCATCTCCTCCTGCATATCAAGAATGTCCTGTTTCATTTTTTTGCCTACATTATAAGCTGTAAATATTGCTTTGGGATTGATTTTTGAAGAATTCTTAGATGACGTAGTTCTTCTTTTTTTCCTATTTGTCTTTGAAGATGATTTAGATTCAGTCGGAATGTTTTCTTGTTGATTATCTTCTAATTCTTGTGCCACTTCTGTTGATTGCTCCACTTCCGATGGTTGGTCCACTTCAATTACTTGCGTAGAACCTGCTGTAGCCACTGTATTGCTTTCATGTGAATCCTCTTGTGTAGAGTTACTGTTATATATCCCAATTTTCTTGACAGGAGATAATTTAACCTGCCTGTATAAATCAAACCTACGGTCGTATACCATGTCTTGAATAAATTCATCGAATTGAAGAGGTAAACCTTCTCCAGATTCATTTGAAATTTTAATATCCTCAAATTTCAACAGAATAACCCCCGTACTTAAACTATAAATAGTCTCGTTTTCATGCACTTCATGGTACTTTTCTGCAAAATAAGAACTCTCCATATTTTTAATTCTTTTGTAATAAATTCGTAGAAAGCAACAAAGAAGTTTACCCAAAACAGTTGGAGTACCTGTACCACTACTTGATGTAATAAATGTAGTATTTGATTGACGATTGAGCCACTCCATACTTATTTCTGGAATTTTGGGATTGCCACCCAGTTTAAGAAAAACTGGTAATATTTCTTTAAGAAAGTGTATAAATACCATCTGTTTGAATTTACATACTCTTGGAGATATATCTTTCCATTTCTTACCATATATTTTGGAGAGATAATATCGTAGATGCTCATATAGAACTTCCACCAAATAGGATATCGTTTTGTGCAGATTCATGCTAAAATCTAAAGAATCATATTTAATGAACTCTTTACCATCAACGCGTTGTGGAAATTGTTCTTTAGTATTAAAATTCCCACTTGTCAAGTTATATAACATTTCCAAAATGACTGGATCATAAGAAGCCACAGTTAGAAGATGCAAGTTGCCCTTAATTGTAAGAGGATAGGCTGACTGAGATGGATGTACATACGTTGTTTTAGTCACAAGCCTAAA
>JACLAB010014481.1_pt1 | contig 10211 bp, 8 predicted proteins | sample 8027921 | NCBI WGS metagenome assembly JACLAB01 (sample SAMN15725117, study PRJNA655200) | protist metagenome | isolation source: fluorescence activated cell sorting (FACS) single amplified genomes of... | place: USA: West Boothbay Harbor, Gulf of Maine | collected 2000-07-19
GCGCGTTTTTATTGGTATCCGCGATGACGCTCACGATTGTTCGCGGGATGGAGCAAACGAAGAATTTTCAATTCGTGGTGGTTACTTTAGCGATGGCAACGATTGCGTTTGTGATTATTGTCGGGTCCGCGGAAGTCGACGTGGATAATTACACGCCTTTCATTCCTCCGGAGTTTGGATGGCAAGGCGTCATGTCAGCCGCGTCCGTGGTTTTCTTCGCGTTCATCGGGTTTGATACGGTGGCAACCTTAGCGGAGGAAACGAAAAATCCAGGCAAGGATTTACCGATTGGTATTCTAGGCTCTTTAGCGATCAGTGGGATTTTGTATTGCGCGATGGCGGGCGTTATCACGGGCATGGTGTCGTACGAACAAATAGACGTGGACGCACCTTTTTCCGTCGCGTTTACAAAGAACGGCATTCCGTGGGCATCAGTGGTTGTCAGTTGCGGGGCTATCTTTTGTATCGTGACTTCTCTGTTGGGATGTTTAGTTGGACAGCCGAGAGTATACATGGCGATGGCGAGAGACGGATTGATGCCGAAATGCATCGCGAACGTTTCGGAGACGTACGGGACGCCGGTAAACGCGAGCATTTTAACCTGGGCTCTGACGGGCGTTTTGACCTTAGTGTTCGATATCGGTATATTAGCACAAATGGTTTCCATCGGGACGTTGACGATATTCTGCGGAGTCAACCTCGCGCTTTTGGTTCGAAGGTACACGCCGAAAGACGTTCGATTCGACGACATGAACGCGAGATGGCCGGCGCTTTCGCGAGCCTTGTACCTCTTGATCGCATGTCTCTCTTTGTGCTTCTCGGTAACGTACGAACTCGAACTAGTGCTCCAAATCCTCTCCGCCATCGCCGTGTGCTACACCATCCTCTCCTTCCATCTCTACGGCCTCAAAACGTTTCCTCAAACGAATGGAATTAAACGACAACGACGATGGTAACGATACTGAAAGTGTATCTTTAGAGATTTGCATCACAGACTTTTCTGGAAACGACTGCTATAGAGATGCGCGGTATGCGACGTACGATGATTCCAGTCGAGACATCGACGCTTTTCTGATTGTAGTTGCGAATAACCGAGGAGGGGACTTGAACAAGTCTTTGCGTTTGGTCCAGTCGAAATGGTTCGAGGAAGTCGCGCGGTACGTGAACTCCGCGAAACGACAAAATCAACGCTCACTTCCACCGTGCGTGTGTCTGTGCGTCCACGACTTTGTCGACGACGACGACGACGACAAAAATAAACTTCAACCCGACGACGCTTTCCTCGAGCGCTCGCTCGATGCGCTCGACGCTTTCGATCGAAGACTGACGACGACCGCGTCGTCGTCCTCAAAGAGTACCACCACCGAAGGTTCCCAAGACTCGAGGAGCCATCTCAGCATCTCACCAGAACTCTCCAGTTTCGTCGCATCTGCGAACGCGAAAACCGGTTGTAACGTCAAATCAATCTTTCAAAGACTCGCGAAGAGAGCGCTCGAGAGACGCGAGAGTTTCCGCGGTTTGGGCGGTTGAAAACCAAAACGTCGTCGCCAGAGTATACGTATACATATATTTCTTAAATCCTAGCATTGAAAGTCAAGATTCCACCAAAACGCGCATCAAAATGCGGGGAAAACTGCTTTCTTTTCAAAGAGAGACACAGAGAGAAGCGTATTCACACATCATCGTCAAAGCTTTTCATTGCATACGAGAAGGAAAATCTGTTGGTCAGAGTTTGAGAAATTTTTCATTTTTTTCATTTTTTTCGTCTTTCTGCTTCATCACAAAAAAGGAGTTTCAACCAAAAAATGTTCTCGTTATCCACCTCTCTGTTGGTCCCCGTCGCTCGACCGACGACGACGACGGTTTCTTTGCGCAAGAACACCAACACCAAGGTGCGCTTTGTCTTTTGTGCCCTTCTTACCTTTTCGTTTCTTCTTTCTTTTTTATCTGCGCGTGTCGTGAGTAGACCTGCGCGGGGTCCATCATCGCTCATCAAAACCTCGTCGTCGTCATCAAAACGTCCAATTTTGTGTTGATTTATATATGTTTATGCGCGTGATTCTGATGCGTTTAGTATTCGTCAAACGCCTCAGAAAGAACGACCACAACGAGTAGTATCAGAGACGCGTGCGTGTCTTTTCGAGCATTGTTTTACTGCGCGCACATATCGGCGAGACGGTCGATGATGATGATGATGATGACGATGAGATATGACTCGGAATTTTACCCTCACGTTTCCCTAGAGTGAGAGAAAAAAGAACGAGACACTGACTGTTCGAGACTTTAACATTTTTTTAAGCAGGTGAATTCGACCAAAGTTGCACTCAAAACTGCACAATTACAACGACTAAAACAACGAGTAGACAAAATAATGAACAGTAACACCCCCGTGGCGTCGAAACCGAACTACGACTTGCTCATCAACGTGAGACTTCTTTCTTTCTCGCATCGCTTCGTTCTTGTGATGTTGTCGTTCGCGCTTTTAAAAGAATTTAATCCAATTTTTGTCTCTCGTTTCACCCCCAACTAACTGTTTTATTACTCTTATTCTTTACACAGATACGCGCATCAGACGTCATCAACGCAGCCATTTTTTTCGTCTCGTTGACCATTATAACGTGCTACATCGCAGCGGCGGCAAAAGGAGACACCATATACGACGTACCGATCGTCTCCGATACGTTTACGAAAGATCCTCAAACGTGGATTTCGAGATTTTTTATCAACGTGGTAAGTGAAGGTGTTTTGCGTTTGACCGCCGCGATGGCAAAGTCGTCGATGGATGTTCATTTTCGTCGATGTTTCGCTTTATTATGTTGTATCTTTTGTTGCATCGATTGCTCTTGCTTATTGACCAGACGATATTATTCTTACCACCTTTGTATTGCTACCTACAGGCGGCGGTTTTTCTATTCGGCTTCGCGTTTATTCAAGAGGCGTTCGTGCGAGCGTTCTTCGACACGGATACGAAAACGTGGGAAAGATTCGCGAAGAGAACGCGTCTTGTTGGGGCGATAGCGGCGATAGGTTTAGCCGGAGTAGCGAGCGTACAGAAGAACGAGAATGTATACATACACGGGTTCTGCGCGTTTCAATTCTTGTGCGGAGCTTTGTTGTGGGTGTGCATGTTGACGTATCAGATGTATAAGAATTTCGAGCCGGCGTCGGAGTGTACTCCGGAAGAAGAAGGAGAGGAAGCATCGGGCGGCGTGCATTTTTTGCAATCGAAAGCGTACAGGAAGAAACATTTGTGGGTGAAAAGCATAGCGTGCGCTATAGGCGCATTTTCTATGTTTATGTTTGTGGTGGTTCGCATGCCTCCGAAGGGCGGTTTCGACCGCAATTATAGGATACTGGCTTCCTTCGAATGGATCGCGGTGGTTTCGATATTGACGGCGGTGTGGAGCGTCGGGCAAGATTACGGCGCTGGAATGCGAATATCGGTGACGTGGAAGATAAATGCGAAAACACGGAAAGAGATGAAAGCGTTAGCGGGGACTAATAATACTAATAATAGTAGTAAAAGTATTGATGATGATGATAGTCGGAGTCGCTCGAGCGCAGCCGTCTAAAAATAGATTTTGAAGAGCGCAGACCCAAACAGAGATATATTCGTAAAGAATTCATGACTCGTATGGCACTCATGTCCACAAAGAAGAGAAAACGGATGCACGTGTGCGTTCTCGGAGACGTTGGTGCCGGAAAATCGGCTTTGGTGACGTCGTTTTGCACGAACCGTTCGCCTTCCTCTCGCGGTCACCAGCCTCCTTTTCGGAAACCGGCGAAAACGGTCGCCATGGACTACGCCGCCAAACGAATGGAATTAAACGACAACGACGATGGTAACGATACTGAAAGTGTATCTTTAGAGATTTGCATCACAGACTTTTCTGGAAACGACTGCTATAGAGATGCGCGGTATGCGACGTACGATGATTCCAGTCGAGACATCGACGCTTTTCTGATTGTAGTTGCGAATAACCGAGGAGGGGACTTGAACAAGTCTTTGCGTTTGGTCCAGTCGAAATGGTTCGAGGAAGTCGCGCGGTACGTGAACTCCGCGAAACGACAAAATCAACGCTCACTTCCACCGTGCGTGTGTCTGTGCGTCCACGACTTTGTCGACGACGACGACGACGACAAAAATAAACTTCAACCCGACGACGCTTTCCTCGAGCGCTCGCTCGATGCGCTCGACGCTTTCGATCGAAGACTGACGACGACCGCGTCGTCGTCCTCAAAGAGTACCACCACCGAAGGTTCCCAAGACTCGAGGAGCCATCTCAGCATCTCACCAGAACTCTCCAGTTTCGTCGCATCTGCGAACGCGAAAACCGGTTGTAACGTCAAATCAATCTTTCAAAGACTCGCGAAGAGAGCGCTCGAGAGACGCGAGAGTTTCCGCGGTTTGGGCGGTTGAAAACCAAAACGTCGTCGCCAGAGTATACGTATACATATATTTCTTAAATCCTAGCATTGAAAGTCAAGATTCCACCAAAACGCGCATCAAAATGCGGGGAAAACTGCTTTCTTTTCAAAGAGAGACACAGAGAGAAGCGTATTCACACATCATCGTCAAAGCTTTTCATTGCATACGAGAAGGAAAATCTGTTGGTCAGAGTTTGAGAAATTTTTCATTTTTTTCATTTTTTTCGTCTTTCTGCTTCATCACAAAAAAGGAGTTTCAACCAAAAAATGTTCTCGTTATCCACCTCTCTGTTGGTCCCCGTCGCTCGACCGACGACGACGACGGTTTCTTTGCGCAAGAACACCAACACCAAGGTGCGCTTTGTCTTTTGTGCCCTTCTTACCTTTTCGTTTCTTCTTTCTTTTTTATCTGCGCGTGTCGTGAGTAGACCTGCGCGGGGTCCATCATCGCTCATCAAAACCTCGTCGTCGTCATCAAAACGTCCAATTTTGTGTTGATTTATATATGTTTATGCGCGTGATTCTGATGCGTTTAGTATTCGTCAAACGCCTCAGAAAGAACGACCACAACGAGTAGTATCAGAGACGCGTGCGTGTCTTTTCGAGCATTGTTTTACTGCGCGCACATATCGGCGAGACGGTCGATGATGATGATGATGATGACGATGAGATATGACTCGGAATTTTACCCTCACGTTTCCCTAGAGTGAGAGAAAAAAGAACGAGACACTGACTGTTCGAGACTTTAACATTTTTTTAAGCAGGTGAATTCGACCAAAGTTGCACTCAAAACTGCACAATTACAACGACGAAAACAACGAGTAGACAAAAGAGGCGTGCACATCATCGCCATGGCGGGGAAACCGGAAAGAGGCTCGAGACCGTCCGCGGAAGTGATCGCGGCGAACCCGAACGCCGTCGTCGACGGGAAACTTTGGGTGTGTCAAGGGTGCGGGTACGTGTACGACGGCACGAAAGGCCCGTGGGCGGAAGAGAAGAGGTGTCCTGCGTGCGGTGAACGACGATTTGCGTTAAAATCGAGGGATGAAATGGCTGTAGCCATTGGTGGGTTGATTGTGAGCGTTTTGTTGTTTGGTTTGTTGTTTGTGATTGTAAAATTGTAAAGCGTGATGAAAAAGGGATGGAGGAGAGACTTGCCGACGTGGAATTTATTATATAAGCACTTTTGCCGTAAGTTTTTAAATATTCTCTTTTAATACATATTATTTAAAATATCTAATCACTTGGGTCCGTCCCCGGGTCCGAAATCTTCCGGTTTCCTCTTCGGCTCTAACGTCCCGTTTTCTTTCATGTTATCGTACATCTCCAACGCGTTCAAAATGGCTTGGTCCATGTTGAAATATTTGTAACTCGCTAATCGCCCGACGAAACACACCCCTTTCTCTTTCTCGGCTAACGCGGCGTATTTTTCGTACAAAGCTCTATTTTCTGGATTCGGTACGGGGTAATAAGGTTCCCCGACGTCCGTGCTGTACTCTTTCGCAATCAAAGTGCCTCTCGGCAACGGTTGTTCGCTCGGCTGATTCGGCGTGTGTTTGTATTCGACGATGCGAGTAAACGGCACCGACGACGACGGATAGTTTACAACCATAGCTTCTTGGTAATAACCATCTTCTGGTTCCTCGACGTACGTGTTTTCAAACTCCAGCGATCGATACTCTAACTTTGGCATCCCTAAACTCGCGTAATACGCGTCTATTTGACCCGTGAACACGACCAACTTATGTTTCGGCAACGCGTTCGACTTCTTCAACTCAAAAAAGTCGCAATTCAACCGAATCTGTATATTCTCGTCGCCCAACAACATGTTCTCGAAAATTCTAGTGTATCCTCTTCTCGGCAACGCTTGCCACGGATCGGAAAAGTACCTATCGTCTGTCGTCGTCCGACACGGCAACCTCAACAACACGCTCGCGTCCAACTCCTCCGGGTATTTATCCCACTGCTTCTTCGTGTAATGTTTAAACACGGCTTCGTACAAGAGCGGCCCGACTCTGCTCAGCGCCGCTTCCTCTCCGTTCCTCGGCTGTCCGTCTTCACTTTTCGGCACCACTCGTTGCTCGTCGTACCACTTTTGCATCTCTTCGTCCGTGTTTACGTTGGCGCTAAACAACGCGTTCACCGTCTCTCTCGTCGGCGGTATCGGAACCAATTTCAACTCTTTATTTTCATCTTCCACGCGTCCTTTCACCCTATGATCGAACGGGATCCACTCCGAGAAGTTTTGCACGTACTCCCACACTCTTTCGAAATTCGTATGGAATAAATGCGCGCCGTATTTCGAGCACCGAATGCCTTCGTCCGAGACGAAGTCGTAGCAGTTCCCTCCTATGTGGTCTCTTTTATCGAGAATCAAAGACGTCATGTTCAACTCTTTCGAGCACCTTTCCGCGATCACAGACCCGCTCAACCCGGCACCCACGATTAACAAATCAAAACCTCCATCTTCCGGAACGATCAGAGATTCGCACTCGCCGCTCGTGATTTCATCCTCCAACTTTAACGGCGCTTCCGTTTTCTCTCCGGATTGGTGCATCACATCTCGTCCACAAATCCCATCGACTTTGTTCAACTTCGCCCACTCCGGTTCCGCGCGGCCGACGCCGACCGAGCTCGCGAACGGGCCTTTTGGCATGATGAGAGTACTTTCTTCTGTTTGTGTCGCTCGCTGGCAGTGTCTTTCCTCCGTAGTTCTCAGGGAGAAAAGAACCGAGAAAGGCTCAAAGAGCGCTCTGGAAGACTGAAAGAGCAGTGGAATATTACGACGAACGTTTTTCCCTTCCTTCTTGATTCGGACACAATACATTTAGGGTAGCAAATGAAACCCTAAAGCAGAAAACATTTTCCCGCCAAAAACCCACGGGAACGCTCTCCACATCATCATCATCACTCTACAACTAATACTACTAATAAGCGTGTAGTAATAATACTAAAAATCGCGCCATGTCAAATAATTCATCCTCGCCAACCTCCCCAATTAATAATAACTCTTTCGCGACGCCCTTGTCGCAATTCGAGCTCGAACGCGAAGCGAGAATCGCGAAAAATGTACAACGGATGAAAGAGATGGGATTGGAAAATCTCATCGGGAAACATTCCAGCATGTTTCCACCGATCGCGACGCCGACGCCGAGAAAGGTACGAGAGAGGACTTCCTCGTATTCGTCTCATCTTTCTGTCTCTTTCTTTTGTTCTTTCTTTCTGTCTCTGTCTCGCTCTTTGCTTTGACTGACGCGTGTGTTATATCTTCTTTAATAATACGAACAACAACAAAATTATACACAGAAGCAAAAGCGGAAAGAGTGTATACCGGAAAGCGAACGCCGACGAACGTCTCGAGTCGTGCGAAAGATCAATTACGCCGAAGATCGGTCCATTTTGTTGGGGCAGGAGGAAGAGGACGCGCATCGCAAGAGGAAGGAGCAACAAAATCAGCAGCGGTCGCAAAGAAGCGCGACGAGAGTGTGCAGACGAAGCGTGTATTCCGTCGGAGGTCGCGTGTACGATTCGGAGAAAGGCACGACCTGTCACTGGTGTCGTCAAAAGACGGTGGAAACGCACGTGGAGTGCACCGGGTACGAGTGCCAAAACGAAGCGGCGAGGCCGGTGCAGTTTTGCGGGATGTGTTTGAGAAACAGGCACGGGGAGGATATCGATTTGGCCGTCGCGAGTGGGTGCTGGGAGTGCCCGAAATGTCGCAAATCGTGCGGAGACGGGTGCGATAACTGCTGCAACTGCGGACCGTGCAGGAAGAAAGCCGGGTTGGCACCGACGCACCAAGTCATACGAATCGCGCGCGAGAACGGTTTCGATAACGTCCACGATTACTTGGTGTGGGAAAAAGTTGGCGGGACGCCGGAAAGCATCAAAATGAGGAAGAAGAAGTTCGAGTGGGGACAGTGGATTTTCGACGAGACTTTGTGCGCCAAGTGTCCTTCTGAAGAGGCGACGACGATGAAAAAGAGAGTCGTGGAGGTGAACGACGATGCCGCTGTAGACGAGGATTCAAGCGGATCCTCGGACAGCGACGACTGCTTCAAGATTGTTCCGTCTGCGCGAATCTATACTATGAACAACATCATGTTTTAATAAGGAAGTGTCTGTGGATGAATGAGTGAATGAGTGATATATGAGGGAGAGAGAGAGAGAGAGAGAGAGAGAGAGAGAGAGTGTGTGTGTGTGTGTGAGGAGAGTGTGAGGAGACAGAGAGAGAGGAGCATAAAGTACCTGGTACCGTGGTACCATGGTACCTGGTACAGAAGAATATCATTAATACAGAGCTAATGACAAGCGTATAATACTAGTTTTGTTATTACATGATTAAAAGTGAGAGATACATCGAGAATAACAACCCCTCGTTTTGTTTTAATCCATCGCGAAAAGAGCTAAAGCGATGACAGACGCTAAAATGAAAGTGACTCGAAATCCAAACGCAGAGTCTGGTTCAACCTTGACACCGCCACCCCCATCGTCCTCCGGGAATCGACCAACTTCTAAATCGGTCGATTTCATCACGGCGTTTCGATATTTGTCTTGCTGGTAGTACATGGAAATTTGCGCTCCTGGAACGTCTTGCGCATTTTTCACCTCCGCGACTCTTCGAGCATCGAATGTGGCGCAAAGTTTATCGTTCGAATTCAATGGAAAGTTCTCTATGTTTAAAGAAAGCGTGCTCGTAATTGGATCCACCTCCACGCGTTTGATGTATTTTCTTTCCGGATCTAAGTTGGCGATGGACGACTCGACCGGTTGGAAACCGGAAAACATCGGGACACGCAAAAGTGCCATACCATCCGCTCCATTCGTTATTTCCGTCTTCTTCACGCAAACTTTCATTTGCAACATCTCAGCATCTTCCACACTGCTCGTCGATGTTGGTGAGTAATTCGGCGTTAAAAGTCTTCTTCGTTTTTTTCTATTCGTAGATGAAATTTTCGTCGTGACAACGCGTGTCGTCACATCTATCGTGAATAATCCATCCGAGGTATCCTCCGTCAAATCCACGGTTTCGTACCACCGAACGGTATACGAAACAACCGCAACTCCCGAGCCTGAAACATCACCCGAAACGCTCGGATTTGTAAACGTTTCCGTACCTCTTTGTGCGATTTGCGCGGTGTTGAATGTATCGAAACTCGACTCGTCCACTGTGAACGAAGGAGCGCCAACCTCGTTTGGAAAGGACAACACGAGCAACCCAGAACTACTCGCTTCTCTCGTAAGCTTTGCATACGTCGACAGTGCTTCTAAAGCAACCACGGTGTCCTGAGTTGACCCGTACCCTCCAAACTCGTTTCTATTTTGTAAAAGAAATTTCAACGCGGAGTAACAAAAGTTATTCCCGGAATCGCTCATTTTAGCGTAGATTAAAACGACATACGCCGTGGATTCAATCCTTAAAGAGTTACTGGCACCGACACCGCCGTAAGATGTAGCGCCGTCCACTTCACTTGTTCCAATTAGCTCGAGAACGCCCGTTATCCAAGAATTCGCCAAATCGCAGTGCGTCGATAACGAAGCGCACGCAGAGGCGAAGGCGTACGTGGAGACTATTACAGAATACACAGCGCTCGGTTCCTTCGCGATCGCGGCGGATTTAACTGAATCCAAGGAAGAAGCAACGTACTCTAACGCGCTTGAAATCGAATTTTGCGCGCTCGTTTTCGTCGAAGGGTTGTCAATCGATGCAACCGTTTCAATCAAACTCAAAGCGGCATACGAGGATAAAACGAATTTATCTCCCGATTGCGATTGCATTTCGG
>JACLAB010014978.1_pt1 | contig 10209 bp, 8 predicted proteins | sample 8027921 | NCBI WGS metagenome assembly JACLAB01 (sample SAMN15725117, study PRJNA655200) | protist metagenome | isolation source: fluorescence activated cell sorting (FACS) single amplified genomes of... | place: USA: West Boothbay Harbor, Gulf of Maine | collected 2000-07-19
TCCGGGTGAATTTTTGAGCACTCTAACGATCGCCTCCGCGGTGTCATGCGTCATCATCTCCGTACGCAGCGGTGAGCTCTCCACGTGACAGTGCGCGCACGCCTGGTTACAAAACAAACCAATATTCACTTGTAAAATAGTCGTCGGCTCACGCACTAACGCCCGCCCGCCGCGCTCACCGAGCACGGTTTCAAACGCCGGAACGCCGAGGTCATCGAGAGCCCGCCGACGGCGCGCGCGTTCTTCCTTGGTCAACGCGCGTTGGCCGAGGTCTTTTAATCTTTGCTGCGCGAGGAGAAACTCGTCGTCGCCCTTCATGGCTTCGAGTGTCTCGGGAATGAGCGAGTGATTACTTGAGGACGGCGATGCATACGTGCGCGTACGCGTGCGTCGCGTGACTCCATGCGATGGCGCAGCAATGGCCAGGCGTGGGGTAAGAATCATGCTGGCGATGCGTCGAGGACTGGGGCTCAGGAGCGTGACGGACAAAGGCTAAAATTGGCTATTTTCCAGGTGTCTCGTACGCGGTGACCACGCGCGGGCCTTGATGAAGGTTGAATTTTGTCTCCAGAGACGCTTTCACCGGGGTTTGCCTTGACTTGATCATGGAAATTTCCGCTTCAATTTCCTTCAAGCGCTGCGCCGAAGACGGCGGTTTAGCGAAGGCAGCTCCGCCCGTGAGATTGGTCACACGATTCCAACTCGCGCCCTTATTACTCGGAGTAAACGCTTGGGGACTTCCACCGCGAAGAGTTTTATGCAAATCGAGCGTGGCGGTGAGTTGACGGCGCCAACCTTCATCCTTGCACTGCGGCGTATCATGCGTTGAAGAAGGCGCCGGCGATGCGATGGATGTGGTTTTTGACGCCGAAAGCTGACCGTGGAGATCGTGCTTTTCTACTCTAAGACGTTGTAGCTCAACGTTGGCGTCGCGTTGTGCTTGAATGGAGCGCAGCACACTCGCCTCAGCGTCCGCGGTGAAATCTGCAATAGTTTGTTTTGCCAACTCCATGTGAGAGATGCTGCGCTCTAGCTCGATTCGTCGGCGCCTCTCTTCATGCAGCTCATATTCGAGCTCTTGCGTCTTCACGTGAGCATCGTGCACCAATGACGCTTGTTTTTGAGCTTCAATGGCCGCATCTCTCGCCGCCGCGGTCTGCTTTGACATTTCAGTCGCGTATTCTTCGATTCGCGCCGCGCATGTCGCGCGCAGCTCCTCCTTCTCCGCCAAAGCGGCGCGTTCGGCATCACCGAGTCTACCGACTAGGCGTTCGACTTCAATCTTAACCTGCTTGAGCTCAGTTTCGAACATTTTGGCCCGGTTTATAGCTTCGGTGCGATCCTGTAACGCGATTGCGAGCTCTTTGGAACTCGTTCCTTCGCGCATTGATTTCATGTCAATCATTTGCTCGAGTTCATCCACGCGAGCTTCTCTCTCAAAGCTCTCGTTCGTCTTCTTCAGCAAATCCTCCGTTAGTTTGACATTTTCATCACGTGCCGCTCGCAAATGTGCCAGCGTCAAATTCAAGTGCGTCTCTGCCGTGGACCGAGCTGATTCTACGACAGCTAGTTCGCGCTGCAGCTCTCCGAGCGCCAAAGACGACGACGCCTCTGACGACGACCCGTCGTTCGATAACGCTGCAACCTCATTTTTCGCATGCGCACAAAGTACTTCCGCTGCTTCTGCTCGCCGCACCGCACTATCTCGTGCAGCTTTCATCTCTTGCACATTCGCTCGGAGTTCTTCGTTTTCTTTTGTGAGCACGGATTCGAGCGAGCGATATCGCTCCAATTTCCGCGCGTGCTCCGCAACATCATCGGCCAATCGCGCACTTCGCGACTGATGGTACTCCAAAGTTTTTGCCATGTTTCTCAGCTTGATTTCATAGCTCGCAATCTCCCGGCGATCGATAGCATCGCCGTCGTCGACGCCGTCCCGCGCTTTGAGCGCCTCCTCAGCCGCGCGCAACGCATCCGACAACAACGCGTTCTCTTCCCGTAAATCTCGAACCAGCGCCGAAGACGCCATCGATGCTCCATTATTCTGAGTACTCACATGTTGATGTTCGGTGACATCTCGTCGCGCGCGCGAGCCGACGTGCGTCTCGATTGCGTCTCGCAACGACGTCGCCTCGCTCGCGCGCGCGCATCGCAATCGAATCACCCTCTGTCCACCTTGAATCGCCACCTGGAGCACCACCTCGCGCGCGTGCGGATCAAAACTCATGTTAACCACCGATGCGCACGGGAACTTACCCAGCAATGCCGTCTTCAGCGCGCCCGGCGTCGGTTGCGCTCGAGTTGATGATGATGATGAAGTCGCAGTCGATGCCATCGGCGTCTCCACCTCCGCGGTCGCGCCGAGCACGCGATCGATGCGTATCCCACGCGACGTGACTTCAACGCTCGCGTCTACTGCGCTCGCGTTCGCGCCGACGACGGCGCATGCGAAGCGCATGACGACGTCCAAGAGCGACGGTGAGTGACGATGGTGACCGCAGTCAACCGCACGCGACGCGACGCGAGCGAGCGCGCGAGCGAGCACAGACAAAGCCGCGCGCGCGCGTGCGCACGCGCGTCATCGCGCGTCATCGCCCGTCACTCGTCTCTGGAGACATAGACGTCGTCGACGTCGACGAGGACGACGACGACGGTGATGATGATGTTTCGTGCCGTTATGCCCGCCGCGCATGCGAACGTATCGACGCCGGTCGGGGGCTCTGGACGCGGTGAACGTCGCGTGAAAGCATCCATGGCGTCATTTCAACACGTGCACGCGAACGGTCGGGCGAGTTCGGCGCGCGTGCGCGCGCGTGAGGTGCACAGAAGAAGCGGGGCGACTCGAGCGCGTTTCGACGACGACGACGACGACGACGGGGTGTATAGCGATCGAGACCGTGCGTCGGGTCGCCGCGCGCAAAAAGAGCGCATTAAAGCGGCGGTGAATAGAAATGACGACGGGGAGTCCATGCGAGATGCGTTTTTGGATGGTGCAGAGGTGTTTGCGCTGACGGCGGCGGTTGGGGTGAAGGCGCGCGCGGCGTACGTAGAGCGACGAAACGTAGCGGTAGCGACGCGCACGGGCACACCCGTACCACCGCGAGCGGCGATTTCGACGTTTGGCGATTTCCCACTCTACGTCGCGGTCGTGGCGGGGACGTTACTTAGGAGAATAGGGAAGAGTAGGGACGCGGCGAGCGTCGGGGCGTTGCGCGGGGTGCCGAGCTCCGTCGCCGCGCGCATCGCCATGCTAGAGCAAGCGAATGACAGCGTGGTAGAAGTATCGAGACGCACGGCTCGAGATGTTTCTAGAGTAGGGACGCGCTTGAGACTCACTCGTCGAGAATTGTCACCGCCGTTACGTAAAGTACAAGCGGAGACCAAGGAGAATGCGCAAATTCTCGCAGCCGTCGCGCAGCGCATCGAACTCCTCGAAGCCGAGCTCGTGGATGGACAATCCACGATGTCTGGTCTGCACACCGTCAGCTCAAAGCAGTTCGAAGTGCTGTCCAAGGCAATATCAGACCTGAAACAATCACAAGCCGAACTCGAGGCGCGTTTGATTGAGGTGAAAATCGACGCCGGCGCCGTGAAATTTGAAGACCAACTCGTGCGAGACGAAGAAACAATCTCCTCTCGCAACGCCGACGACGCGACGAGAACAATCAAAAAGGTCAAAAAGGTAGACTTTAGCACAAGCCCCAACGCCGTCGGCACAAAAGACGACGACGGTGACGACGACGACGACGACGACAGTCGACGCGACGACGGTTTCATCCGCTACCCGCGCCGAAGCGAATAGTCACTTTCCATTCGCGCCCCGCGTTCCGCCACCCACGTGTGTGATACCATAAAACCACACAATCATCACTCCACTTTCCCCACTCGCGTCGTCATCGTCGTCCCACGCACGCGCACGCCCATCGACGAGTATGAGTACCGCGCGCGCGCGTCCCGACGATAACCTCGTCCAGTCAGCACACACGTGTGTGACGTCACGCGTCGGCACTCGTCGCCTCGCGCGCGAACCCGTCGCCCAGCGCGCGCCCAAAGCACGACAACGCGTGACGACAGATATATCGATGATGCACGCCCACGCGACGCACGCGCGCACGACGATCGCGACGACGCATTCGCGCGCGCACCCGCGCCCCAGCGCCAAGCGCCAAGCGGTGGTCGTTCGCGCGAAAAACGACATCGATCGCGCCACTGGGTACATCGGTAAAGACAACAGTGGGAGCGGGAACATTTTCGCCATCGAACCGAGGCAGTTGTACACCGAGAGCCCGACGAGCGATAAGTACGCGAAGAAAGGTTTGGGTGGGATCGGCGGGCTCGCCGTGGCCGCGGCGGTGATCGGAGGCGTGGTGTTCGCCACGACCTCGCTCACGGGATTCGAGGAGGCGAATAATGAGTTTGCGAATTATAATGGGCAGTCGGTGTCGTATTACGAGACGCAGTTCAAGTAAGTGACGACGACGACGACGACGGGGGCGATACGCGATACGAATTGCTTTGTAATGATAACGACGGTGACAACCATCTCGACGAGCCCTTGAGAGCGCGCCTCGCGGTGGTGTTGCATGATCACGCGCTGTGCGCGAGTGACGCGCGCGAGAACGTCGAGCGGGTCGTGGACGACGCGCACGGCGACGGTGGGTGCGCGACGGGCGTCTCGCGAGGCGACGAGCGCCATGGCGAATGCTGACGCTGACCGCGGGTACGCGTTTGGACCGATAGTAATCCCGCGCACGCAAGTGTTTTACGAAACCCCGAGCACGTTTGCGCTGGTGAATTTAAAACCTGTCGTTCGCGGGCACGTGCTGGTGTGTCCGCGGCGCGTCGTGGCGAAATTTACCGACTTGACGTCGGATGAGGTATCAGACTTGTGGCGCACGGTGGCGCGCGTGCAACGTCAAATAGAACGCGTGCATGACACGACATCGAGCACGTTGGCGATACAAGACGGTCCGTTAGCGGGGCAAAGTGTGCCGCACGTGCACGTACACGTGTTACCGCGTCGAGAGGGTGATTTTGAGCGCAACGACGACGTATACGACGCGTTGGAAGGACGGGCGTCCAAGGCGTTGGATAACGACGCTCGCGAACCGCGGACGGCGGAGGAGATGCGCATCGAAGCCGATGCATTTAGGGCGTTGTTTGTCGATGAGTAGTGTAAAAGTTGCGCGCGACAGGGTTGTACATTGAATTGTTGTAGATTTTTTATTCCACCTGGCGCGACGACGTCTGTTGAGCGCGCCTCACACGTCTCCACGCCTGCATCCATCGACGCGCGACGCGAAACGACGCGTAACAGTCCAGCATGGGTGTGTTTGCCGGTCTTGACTTCATTAAAGACGCGCTGAACATCGGGTACGACGCGACGAAGACGAAAACTTCACTGCGGTTGTGCGTCGGGCGCATCAAATTGCTCAAGAATAAAAAGTCTGCCGCACGAGACGCGTTAGTGCGAGATGTCGTGGATTTACTGACGAATAAGAAACACGCGCAAGCGCGGGTGAGGGTGGAATCCGTCTTGCGCGATGAGCGTACGTTGAAGGCGTTTGAAGTGTTGGAAATCTTGTGCGAGCAATTGATTGTTCGACTTCCGTTAGTGAGCGCTTCGAAAGAGTTGCCTGATGAACTCCGCGAACCCATCGCCAGTGTGATTTATGCCGCCAAGCGAGCGTTAGAACTACCCGAACTCACGAGCGCGAAGCAGCAGTTTGGACGCAAATATGGGAAAGATTTTGCGAAATCTTGCGACGACGACAAGACAGCCAAAGCGTGCGGGGCACATCCAGCAATTTTGGATGCGTTAAAAGTGCGCGCCGTGGATGACGCCGAATGCGTGACTCGTTTAGAAATTATCGCTACGGCGAACGGGTTAGAGGTTGAACTCGAAAGCAAAGAGATAGACGTGGCAATGGACACGCGCAACGGCGCTATCGACGATGGCGCAGACGTTGTGTATAAAGACGCCATGGAAGCTGCCGCCGCCGCGGAATCTGCCGCGCAACGCGCACAGCGCGCGAGTGAAGCCGCTGCCGCTTTAGCAGGCGTTTCGCGAAAGGAAAATGTGGCGGAATCCACCGCAGTTTACGACGGCGCCGGCGACGCTGACGTACACATTGATGACGAAGACATCGAAGCCGTCATTGAAGAAGTCCTTGCCACGCCCGATGCCCCGGAAACTACCGACACCGGAGACATCATGCCAGGTCCGCCACCAGGCGTCGGTGGTGCACCACCCAAAATGTCTCCAAGCGCGGCACCGTTCATCCCCAAACCAAAATCCACGCCGGCGACGATTTCGCCAACTGCCGCCGCGGACGCCAACGCGGGCAAAGATGACAGTGATGATCTCTCGAAGCGCTTCCAGGCACTCAAGCGCTAGTGAGACGCTTAAATATAATCATTTCTCGCTTCCACACGCTCGCATGCGCGACGTTTCTCGCCCGTCGTCGTTGTAATAAAGTCTTCAGTAAAATGTAAAGCGTCCATGACGTCACTGTTGAACCTCACACACGCGCACGCTCGAAGACGAGGCGCGCGATGGCGCTTCGCCGCGCTCTCACCACTGGCTCGACCATCGGCATCGCATCCGCGTCGTGCGCGCTGGCGGTGTATGGCTTCACGTCGACGTCCGCGGCGGACTCGAACGGCGATGGCGCCGATGGGACGCTGCCTCGAGACCCGTGGGCGATTGCATCGACGCCTTTGCCCACGCGTGCGGCGATGTTGGCGTCATTAAAGCGGAACGAAACAAACAAGTTTGATGTTTTAATCATCGGCGGCGGCGCCACGGGCGCTGGGTGCGCGGTGGACGCGGCGACACGTGGGTTGAGCGCGTGCGCGCTCGAAGGCGAAGACTTTGGCGCCGGCACGAGCGGACGGTCGACGAAATTAGTACACGGTGGTGTGCGATATTTAGAGAAGGCGGTGTTTCAACTCGATCCTGGGCAATTGAAATTAGTTTTTGAGGCGTTGATGGAGCGAAAAACGTTGTTGAATAATGCGCCACATTTGACGCGAGCGTTGCCGATCGCGACGCCGTGCTACGAGTGGTGGGAGGTGCCGTATTATTGGGCTGGTATGAAAGCGTATGATTTAGTGGCTGGTACACAAGGGTTGACTTTGTCGAGTTTTGCACGTGCGGGTAAAGTAGGAGAGATGTTCCCGCAACTGGCGCAAAAGCGAACGGATGATGGCGAGAAGATGATGAAAGGGTCGATTGTGTATTACGACGGACAGTTTGATGACGCAAGGCTCAATGTAGCGCTTGCGTGTACTGCAGCGCACGCTGGTGCGACAGTTGTGAATCACACGCGAGTAGTAAAGCTTCATAAAGACGGCGAACGCGTCGTTGGTGTTCGTGCGCGCGACATGTTGACTGGAAACGAGTTTGACGTGTACGCCAAGACAATTATTAACGCGAGCGGACCTTTTACAGATGAACTGCGTAAGATGTCTGACTCCAAGGCAAATGGCATCATGATGCCTTCAGCAGGGGCACATATCACGCTTCCTGCGTATTACTGTCCGAGCGATATGGGGCTTATAGTGCCCAAAACGAAGGATGGCCGCGTCGTGTTTCTACTCCCATGGCTAGGCGCGTGCATCGCCGGTACGACGGACAAGCAGTGTGACGTTACGATGACACCCAAGGCTACGAGAGAAGAGGTAGACTTTATTTTAGAGTCAATTGCGCCGTATTTGAAGGTAGACACTCGGAAGTCAGATATTCTTAGCGTGTGGAGCGGCATTCGTCCGCTCGCGTCTGACCCATCAGCTGGCGACACCGAAAACATGTCGCGGGATCACATCATCGCTGTGGAGAAGGATGGTATGGTAACTATCACTGGGGGTAAATGGACCACATATAGAAGAATGGCTGAAGAAGCCGTCGACAAGGCGATCGCAATAGGTGGTTTGGCGGATGATGCTGGTAAGTGTCGCACCGCTTCACTGGGGGTTGTCGGAGCACATGGATACACGAGAGATCTTTTCGTCAAAGTTGCTCAACGTGGTGGTAAGGGTTTCGGCGGTCCGCCGGATGAAGTCGTTGCGAAACATCTCGCGACTTCATATGGCGATCGGGCACTCGTGGTCGCAGACTTGGCGGCGTACTCGCACTTGTCCAAACGCTTAGTTCCAAACCATCCAGTGATTGAAGCGGAAGTCGTGTACGCTGCAAGAGCAGAATATTGCCAAACTGCGGTAGATTTCCTCGCGAGACGTACTCGCTTAGCGTTCTTAGACATCAAGGCTGCTGAAGAGGCGCTACCACGTGTGGTTGAGCTCCTTGGCGCAGAACTCAAGTGGAGCTTTATGCGTCGTCGTCGTGAGATCTCCGATGCAAAAAAGTTCTTGTCAACGTTTAAGGCGGAGTAAATTTCCTGGTTTGTTCGTTTTGTACACGTTTTGTATTACACATAAATAAATACACGTCGATCATATCTATTAGCTGTAGAAAACTTCTTCGATGCAGCGATTTGCGGCGTTCTTGACTCTTTCGCTTCCAGTCAACGTGAGAAGCTCATAAAATCGCTTGGAAAGATCGGCATACTGCTCAACCTCTTTAGTCAACGCTTCTATGGATAATTCGTTGGCCAAAATCTCGGCACGGTCGCGCAGTATCTCTGGTTTTGATGCGTTCAAGTCTGAAAGCAAAGCTACTCCATCTGCAGCATCTTCAATTCCAAAGTCCAACCCCGCATTAAATGCATCCAGAGCCTCGTCAAGCTCGCCATTCACAATCTGCGAATAACCGAGAGACGTAAAGGCACTCATGACTCCGCCTTGAGCTGCCAATTCGTAATACTTTTGCGCTTCACAGAAATTTTGTTCGACACCGATGCCTTCTTCGAGGCACAGCGCCAAGTTATTCATCGCCGCTGGGTTTCCAAGCGTGACAGCTTCTTGGAAATAACTCGCCGCATTTTCCTTGTCAGCACCCTCACCTATCTCTAAATATTCTAAAACCCCCAAGTTATTCGCACAGATGGGACAACCTTCTTTGATACCTTCTCTGTACCAACCTCTCGCTTGTTCGTAGTCGCGCTCCATACCGATACCGAGTTCATACATACGACCAATACTCGAGTAAGCTGGTACAAATTGTTCTTTGGCGGCGGTGACGTAGTACTTTAACGCCTCTTTCGCCTTTTCTTCGCTTATCTTATCATCTTTGTTGGCTTCGCACGCTTCTGCTTCGAGCACCTTGCCTCTCGCATGTAGCGTGTACGCCGCACTGGCCGGTCCAAGTGGAACGTCTGGTAGCACAACTTCTTTTCTCTTGCCCTCAACAGCCTCACGCGGCCTATCTATTGCTAATTCTACAGGATCATCCATCATCACCGCCACGACTTGACCATTCGCGCTTCGCAGCGCGCGCACGGTGCACCCTATGTCCTCGTCTTGACACACGTAACGCCTTCCACGCGCGTTCTCGATCATTTCCACTCCGCCGTACGGATTAACTCGTTGCCAATGCGTGACTCCATCGATTTTGGTGTCGTATCCACGCAATTCCAAGCACTCTCCTGCGCGAGCGACGCCGCGGATGCGAGCTCCAGAGCCGTAATCACCGTCCTCACCTCTTCCGTACGCGCTCTCGAGTCTACCACCAATCATCACCGCGGCAGCTCGTTCGTTCTCCTCATCACGTCCATCGATCTCGCTCGCGGGTACGTATCCATCGTCTCGCCCGCGCGCTTGCTCGTCCAAATATCTCGACGTGAGCGTGCTCTTGTAATCATCGGCGTGCGCCAGGGCGAGGGCGTGTTCGGCGGGCGTTCGCTGCGGCGTGAGGAGCGCGCGAGGGGTAATTGTGCGAGGTGTCGGTGAACGCGGTTGACGCCATTTATATTTTTTATAATCTTCCGCGTCGTCCGCCTCGTCGAACCGAGTGTTGACGTGAAGCGCCATGCGAGGCGACGAGTGCAGCCGTCGCGCCCGAGGGCATCTAGTTGGCCCGGCGGCATCCAGATGGCGAGGCTTTTAGGCGAACAAATAAAAGGAACGAGATGCAAATTTACGAAATTAACTTGTGTATGATTACACATATTCCAATCCCCCCACTAGTTGGGCACCAAACACCTCCTCGCCGCCGCCTACGCCGGCCGACAAATTTCCAACACACTCCTCTTTAGTTCATACGGCGGATGAGCGCGTTGATCTTGTCTTCGCGGTTACCAGCCATACCAC
>JACLAB010010883.1_pt1 | contig 10208 bp, 7 predicted proteins | sample 8027921 | NCBI WGS metagenome assembly JACLAB01 (sample SAMN15725117, study PRJNA655200) | protist metagenome | isolation source: fluorescence activated cell sorting (FACS) single amplified genomes of... | place: USA: West Boothbay Harbor, Gulf of Maine | collected 2000-07-19
GCTACGAGACCGGCGATATCGACGAATTCGATCGCAGCGGGAATGACGACATTGGTTTTGGCGATGCCTTGCAGCACGGCTAACCGCTCATCGGGCACAGTGACGATGCCCACATTGGGATCGATCGTGCAGAAGGGATAGTTGGCGGCCTCGGCTTTGCGTGAGCGAGTGAGGGCGTTAAAGAGGGTGGACTTGCCTACATTGGGCAGACCGACGATACCGGCTTTCATAAGTGCTCAGAGGGAGGGGGCGGAGAGTGTGCTTGACAAGCCATTTATGGCGCAGTGTGCTTTCAAACTTTTCCAATTAAGTCACGCTCTGTAATACTTTAGATATGGCACTCAAAATCCGTCTTACTCGCACTGGTGCGATCCACAATCCTTACTACCGCGTCGTGGTAGCCGAGGCTCGCTCGCGTCGCGATGGTGCTCCAGTTGAACAACTTGGCACCTATGCTCCTTGCGACAAGGCCAACCAGCTCAATCTCAAGTTGGATCGTATCGATTACTGGCTCAGCAAGGGTGCAAAGCCTACTGATACGCTTAATTCGTTGATTAAGAAGGCTCGTAAAGCTCCCGCTCCAGCGGTTGAGGCAACTCCGGTTGCTGAAGAAGTCAGCGCATAACGGATAAATTTTAGCCGCGGAGGTTCTTTTCCGCGATTTTCGGCCTCGGATCTATCTGGGGCCTTTTTATTTTCCACCCTTGGCGGTTTTCCCATCTTCGGTTTATTCTCTCCAAACACGTGAAGATTGATGTGCTTACTCTATTTCCGGCCATGCTCGATGGATTCCTTACCGAGAGTATCGTTGGTCGCGCCTACGAATCGGAGTTAATTGATGTGAATGTGCGCAATGTGCGCGATTGGGCGACAGACAAACACCGGGTGACGGATGATCGGCCATTTGGTGGCGGGGCGGGGATGGTGATGCGCTGCGAACCGGTATTTGCCGCGATGGAGGCAGTGCAAACTCCCGGTTGCCGAAGGATTTACCTCACGCCGGACGGAGACCCGTTTACGGCCGAGAAGGCTGAGGCTTTATCAATGGAAAAGCATCTCGTTTTGCTCAGTGGGCACTATGAGGGGATCGATCAACGGATCCGCGACAACATCATCGACGAGGAGATCAGCATCGGGGATTACGTGCTCACAAATGGCACTTTGGCGGCGGCAGTGGTCATCGATGCCCTGGCCAGATTTATCCCTGGCGTGCTCGGTGATGAAAAGTCATTGACGCACGAAAGCTTCACACGCAAGTTGCTCGACTTTCCTCAATACACGCGTCCCGCGGAATATCGAGGTATGTCTATTCCAGAGGTTTTACTTTCCGGAAATCATACTGAGATTGAGAAGTGGCGAACGGCGCGACAGGAGGAGAAAACCCGTCAGGTCAGACCAGATTTACTCAATTAAATTTTTATCACAATGAAGCCGATTATCAAAGAGATCACCACTGCTCAACTAAAGCAGGACATTCCCAACTTCCGTGTAGGTGATGGCGTTAAAGTGCACATCAAGGTGCGTGAAGGTGACAAGGAGCGTATCCAGCTCTTTGCTGGTATCGTCATCGCCCGGAAGGGACATGGCATCCATGAAGCATTCACGGTTCGTCGTATTAGCTACGGCGAAGGTGTCGAAAAGGTATTCCCTCTTCACTCTCCAAACGTCGCGAAGATCGAGATAGATCGCCAATCCGAGCCCATGCGCGCTCGTCTCTACTACCTCCGTGGTCGTAAGGGTAAGGCTGCGATGGCGATCAGAGAAGTGCGGGCCGATAAGCGCACCGCGCGCTAATCAGCACCTCCTGATTCACAATTTTAAGGCGAACCTTTCGAGGTTCGCCTTTTTGTTGCGCAGTTTCTTCTTCCCCGATGCAAGCGGGATGCCTAAGCATATTGCTACCACATGAAGTTATCGACTGATTTACTCGCTAAAGCTGCTAACCAAGCCCGTGGGCTCGCGATCGACGCGATTCACAAAGCGGGCATCGGCCATCTGGGCCTCCCCCTAGGATGTGCAGAAATGGGAGCCGTGCTTTACGGCAATGCTCTGATCCATAATCCGAACGAGCCGCGCTGGATGAACCGCGACCGTTTCGTGCTCTCCGCCGGTCACGGGTCGATGTTCCTCTATGGGTGGCTGCATCTGAGCGGCTACGACCTCTCGATGGATGACATCAAGTCGTTCCGTCAGCTCCATTCGAAGACTCCAGGTCATCCTGAATTTCACGAAACTCCGGGCGTGGAATCTACCACTGGGCCGCTCGGCCAGGGCGTGGGTAATGCAGTGGGCATGGCCGTTTCGGGCAAGATGGCCGCAGCGCGTTTCAATACATCTGATCACGAGATTTTCGATTACAAGGTAGTCTGCCTCGCCGGCGACGGCTGCATGCAGGAAGGCGTGGCGATGGAGGCGGTCGAATTCGCCGGGCACCAGCAGCTCGATAACCTGATTCTGATTTACGATTCCAACGACGTCACACTCGACGCAATGGCGGACAAGACGCAGAGCGAAAACACCGCCATGCGCTTTAAAGCGATTGGCTGGGATGTGCTCAGTGTGGATGGCCACGACATGGAGGCGTTTCTCAAGACCTTCAAACGCGCCCGCAAAGCCAGGAATGGCAAGCCGACTCTAATCATCGCGAAAACCGAAATAGGCCGCAGCATCCCCGAAGTGGCGGGCACGGCTAAGGGCCACGGCGAAGGTGGAGCGAAATTTGCCGATACAGCTCGCGCTGGTCTTGGTTTACCCGCGGACGACCTGTTTCACGTGAGCGGTGATGTGCGTGAATACTTTGCGGCGCATAAAAAGCGTTTGCTGCGCGCCGCCAACAGGTGGAACAAGACTTATCAAGCGTGGCGTTCGGCCAATGCCGACAAAGCGACGCTTCTCGATTCAGCCTCCGCAGCTCCGACCGCGACTAATCTTATGGCGAAGATACCTCCATTCGCAGCCGATGTGAAACATGGCGGCACGCGCGCGGCGGGAAGCGATGTGATTCAACCTTTGGCTGAAGCGCTTCCGTTTCTGATCGGTGGCAGTGCCGATCTCTACGGATCGACTAAGAACTACATCAAGGCGACCGAGGATTTCGAAGTGGGTAATCGCACTGCGCGCAACATCCGCTTCGGTATCCGCGAGCACGGCATGGCTGCGATCGCGAATGGCATGGCTTATGACGGTATGTTCCGCCCAAGCATCGCGACCTTCCTAGTGTTTGCGGATTACTCGCGTCCTTCGATGCGGATCGCTGCTCTCGCGAAGCTGCCGGTTATCTATCTCTACACCCACGATTCCGTGGGAGTGGGCGAGGATGGTCCTACCCACCAACCGGTGGAAACCGTTTCTTCGCTCCGCTTGATTCCCGGTTTCGATGTGATTCGCCCAGCCGATGCCGAGGAAGTGGTCGGTGCTTATGCCGCTGCGCTTGTGCGCAGCGATGGACCGACTCTGATCGCACTCAGCCGACAGTCATTACCTTTGATGAACGAGTTGTCCGCTGATGTGCGCCGCAATGGTGTGATCAAGGGCGGTTATATCGCGGTGCAGGAGACCGAGCCACTGGCTACGATCCTGATCGCGACCGGTAGCGAGCTCCAACATGCCGTAAGCGCCGCCAAACAGTTGGGTGGGGGCACTCGCGTGGTATCGATGCCTTCGATGGAGCGCTTCGAGCGTCAATCTGCCGAATATCGTGAAAGTGTTCTTCCAGCCTCCTGCCGTCATCGCGTCGCGATTGAAGCAGGTGTCACCGCATTGTGGCATCGCTACGTGGGCACCGAGGGCAAGATCGTAGGTATCGATCGATTCGGATTGAGCGCGCCATCAGAGCAAGTGTTTGAAGAACTGGGGATCACGGCTGAGGCTGTGGTGACAGCAGCTCGCGCTTGATTTTAGATTTTCGGCGACGGATTTTGATGAGTCCGTCGCCTTTTTTGTGCGCTTGTAGAAAAATATTACACGAGGCTTGCAATTATAGTTAGCCTCCTAATCATCAGCAGCTTGATAGTTTAGTTTAATTGGAATTATGCCGCATTTAATGCTCAAAGATCTACCTCGTTATGAGTGCCTGCTCGAGGGAGCGAAGAAGTATCCCGAGTTGAACCCATCGGCATGTGAGGCCTACTTGAATCTGCTGCGCACGGGGGACGATGTCGTTTCGGTCGTGGATAAGTCTCTAGCTGATCACCAGATTTCTTCAGGGCGGTTTGGCGTGTTGATGCTGTTATGGAATACCTCGAAACGCAGCCATGATTGCAGTGAAGGTGAGCATAAAGGTCCACGCACTCCAGCCGAACTAGCGGAAGCCGCCGGAGTTTCCCGCGCGACCATGACTGGACTGATCGATACATTGGAGCGCGACGATTTTGTGCGCCGGAAACCTGATCCGCATGATCGCCGGATGATGTCTGTCGAGCTGACGGATGAAGGAAACGCGTTTCTCAATCGGATGTTGCCCGGCCATTTCCATCTGATCGCCGAGTTGATGGAGCCACTCTCGGAAAGCGAACGGAAAACTCTGGTCTCATTACTCAATAAAATCCTGCAACGATCCTCACATGGCTCTACATAGGCTCACGCAGATCCTGTCTCACTAATTTATATTCACCGACGTTTATCATGTTAAAGAAATTCATCATCGCCCTCGGAGGATTTGTGCTGGTGGTCGCCTCACTCGCTGCGATCAAGGCCGCCCAGCTCAACGAAATGATGTCGGCTCCGCATATGCAGCCGGCCAGTGCTGTTAGCACGTTCGAGGCAAAGGAAGTCAGCTGGAGTCCTTCGCTTCGCGCGATTGGCACTTTGGCTCCGGTCAATGGTGTGATGATCAGCGCGGATGCCGATGGCACGATCGTGAAGATTGCCGCGGAGAGCGGTTCGGCGGTGAAGAAGGGGGATTTGCTCGTCGAGATCGATAGCTCGGTGGAGGCGGCCAATTTAAACGCGGCACTCGCTACCGCGGAGTTGAGTCGAGTGAATCGTGAACGTGCTAGTGGCCTGTGGGCACGCCAAGCGATTGCGAAGTCTGATTACGATGCCGCCGAAGCCGCCGCACTGCAATCGCTCGCAGCCGTCACCGCACTTGAAGCTCAAATCGCGAAGAAGAAAGTCACCGCGCCGTTTTCTGGGCGAGTGGGCATCCGCACGGTTAATGTCGGACAATTCGTCGCCCGAGGTGCAGCGTTACTCCCACTGCAGAGTCTCGATCCGATGTATGTGAATTTCAGCGTGCCGCAGCGCCAGATCCCTTCCCTTTATGTAGGGCAGAATGTGCAGGTTTCGGTCGATGCCTTTGAGGGGATGAAATTCGACGCCAAGATCACGGCCATCAATTCGGAAGTCGATTCCTCGACTCGAAACATCTATGTGCAAGCGACTTTGGCTAATCCCAAAGAGAGGCTGCGTTCGGGCATGTTTGTCCGCGTAGCGGTAGAGTTGCCCGCGAAAGATAATCTCGTGGTCGTGCCTGCGACGGCGATTGCCTACGCCTCTTATGGAAACTCTGTTTACATTGTAGAGAAAATGGTGGGAGATGACGGCAAAGAATACCTCGGAGTGCGCCAGCAGTTTGTGACTTTGGGGCAGACGCGAGGTGATCTGGTTTCGGTTACTTCTGGTGTAAAATCAGGCGAAGAAGTGGTTTCCGCTGGTGTCTTCAAACTTAGACCGGGCGCGCATGTGCAGGTAAACAATTCTGCGCAGCCCACGAGCAGTGCTAATCCGACACCGGATAATACTTAAACGGTCGAGGAGACATCGCTATGATATCCAAAAGTTTTACAGACCTCTTTGTCCGCAAGCCGGTCATCGCTCTGGTCGTCAATATCGTGATTCTGGTGCTGGGCCTTGTGGCCTACTTCCAGCTCAATACGCGTCAATATCCGCGCAGCGATAGTGCGGTGGTGAATGTTAATACGATCTACTTCGGCGCGAGTGCCGACACGGTGCGCGGTTACATCACCACGCAATTGGAGCGCGCGATCGCAAGTGCCGATGGGATCGATTATATCGAATCGAGTAGCGCGTCCGGGTTTAGCTCGATCAAGGTCTTTCTGCGTTTGAACTTTGATACTAACGCGGCGTTGGCCCAGATCAGTGCCAAAATTGATCAGGTGCGTAACGAACTTCCGCCCGAGTCGGAATCGCCGACGATCAGCGTGGAGACGAGTGATAACCAATTCGCTTCGATGTATCTGAGTTTTTACTCCGATACGCTGAATCAAAATCAGATCACCGATTATCTGAGCCGCATGGTGCAACCGCAATTGTCGGCGGTGAAAGGCGTGCAACGAGCCGATCTGCTCGGTGGTCGCGTCTATGCGATGCGCATCTGGTTAAAGCCTGACGAACTCGCGGCCCATGGGCTAAGCCCCTCTGAGGTTCGCGGAGCACTCGTTGCCAATAATGCGCTCGCGGCAGTGGGCTCGACGAAGGGCTCGATGATTAGTGTCAGTCTGGTGGCGGATACGGATCTTAAAAATGTGGAAGAGTTTCGCGACCTGGTGGTGGCTCAGCGTAATGGCTCAATCATCCGTCTCTCCGATGTGGCGGATGTCGTGCTCGGAGCTGAGAGCTACGATGAAGAAGTGCGCTTTGGTGGTCAGGCCGCGACCTTTATGGGCATCTGGGTGTTACCCACGGAAAGCACGGTCGAAGTGATCGATCGTGTGCGGTCAGCCATGCCGGAAATCCAGGCCGCATTGCCCACTGGTTTGCAGGGTAAAATCGCTTACGATGCATCCAAATACATCGACGATGCTCTCAGCGAAATCGTGAAGACGTTGCTCGAGACGCTGCTGATCGTGGCGGTGGTGATCTTCCTGTTCATGGGATCGTTTCGCTCGGTTCTAATTCCACTTGTCTCAATGCCGCTCTCCTTGATCGGAGCGTTGTTCGTGATGATGGCGATGGGCTTCACGATTAACCTTTTGACCCTGCTCGCGATCGTTCTCGCCGTGGGTATCGTGGTCGATGATGCGATCGTGGTTGTCGAGAATATCGAACGTCACATCCGCGAAGGACTCAAGCCGGTCGACGCCGCTATTTTGGGCGCTCGCGAGCTAGTCGGTCCAGTGATCTCGATGACAATTACACTGGCGGCAGTTTACGCTCCGATTGGTTTTCAAGGTGGTCTCACCGGAGCGTTGTTTCGTGAGTTTGCCTTCACTTTGGCGGGGGCAGTTCTGGTCTCCGGTTTCGTGGCCTTGACGCTCTCTCCTATGATGAGCGCCTATCTGATCAAGGGAGGAGAGTCAGAAGAAAAGGGATTCACGGGACTCACCAATCATCTCTTCGATCGCCTTCGTAATCGCTATGAGCGGGTGCTCGGCAATTTATTGGAAACACGTCGAGTGAATTGGTTCCTCATGGCGATATTCAGTGTGCTACCTGCTGTCTTGGGTATCGGCGCTGCTGGTATATTTGGGGCTGAGTCTCTGCTGATTAAAGCAGTTGTTGGTGTTATCTGTGGTGCTATTTACCCGACGATGTATTTCTCTGATCTGCGATCCGGAGTTCAACCGGTCTGGGTGCCGGTAATCACCGTATCAGCGTTTTTACTGACCCTACTGCTGGCTCCTTTCTTTATGTTTGCGAACAAGGAGCTCGCCCCGATGGAGGATCAAGGCGTGGTCTTCAGTCTCATGCTGCCGTCGGCTACTTCGACGATCGATCAGAACGTGATCTTTTCGAAGCAGGTGCAGGATATGTTCACCTCGATTGATGAGTATGAAAACTCATTCCAGATCACCGGTGCGGCATTTGGTTTTTCGGGAATTATTCTCAAACCTTGGTCAGAGCGTAGTCGAACGGTAGTCGAAATTCAGGAGGCATTCCAAGAGCCGGCTGCTAAAATCGCTGGGCTCAATGTCGTGGTGACAACTCCCGATCCGCTGCCGTCGGGCGGTTCATTCCCAGTTGAGTTTGTCCTTCGATCGACCGCTGAACACAGTGAGATGGTCGATTACGCGAATCAATTGGTGCTCTTCGCTAATACCGAGGCCAACGCAGGTGGGGGAGCGCCGACGTTCTACTTTGCCGACAGCGATTTGAAGTTCGATCTACCTCAGGTCGAAGTTGAAATCGACAAGGATAAGGTTGCGTCCATGGGGTTGAATCTTAGCGATGTGGCTCGCGACCTGGGCTCGATGCTCGGTGGTGGCTATGTGAATCGGTTCGTGAACGAAGGTCGAAGCTACCGGGTGATACCGCAGGTCGAGCGTGGCGAACGCCTTAATGCTGACCAGCTGCTCGATTATCACGTCCGTGGTCCGCGTGGAGAGCTGATTCCGCTCTCCACGATTGCGACGCTCAAGCATACCGTGCAGCCGCGCACTCTGAATCGTTTCCAGCAGTTGAACTCAATTAAGATCACGGGAGTCGGGCCGAGTGTGGATAGTGCTTTGGTGAAACTTGAAGCGAAGGCTGCAGAGATCCTCCCTCCCGGTTACTCCATCGATTACGGTGGCCAGTCACGCCAACTGCGAACTGAGGGCAATAAACTCACCGCCGCTTTGGGACTAGCCTTGCTGCTGATCTTTCTAGTGCTTGCGGCGCAGTTTAACAGTTTCCGCGATCCGTTTGTTATTCTCCTCGGCTCGGTGCCGCTAGCCTTCTTTGGCGCCATGTTACCGATCTTCCTCTGGCAAACCTCGCTGAATATTTATTCGCAGATTGGTTTGATCACCTTGGTCGGTTTGATCGCGAAAAACGGTATCCTGATTGTGGAATTCGCGAATACGCTGCAAGAGCAGGGGATGGCTAAACTCGATGCTATTCGTCGCGCTTGTGCTACTCGTTTACGGCCAATCCTGATGACATCTGCCGCGACTGTTTTTGGTCACACGATGTTGATCTTCGTGACTGGTCCGGGTGCGGCGGCCCGTAATAGTATCGGATACGTGCTCGTGATCGGTATGGCCGTGGGTTCGATCTTCACTCTGTTTGTAGTGCCCGCCTTCTATGTCTTGCTGGCCCGCGACCATGCTCCTTCCAAGAAACCTGAAACGACTGAATCTCAGCCGTCCCTCGCCTCGTAACTTTTCTCCTTCTTCGTTATGAAATTATCACGTTTAGTTCTAGCTTCCTTGCTTTCGCTGGGTTCGCTGTCTCTCAACGCAGCCCCGGTCGAACGTTACCAACGCGATGGGGTTGCCGATCCCGATTACGAGGTGCCCGAGGCGCTCGATCTTGCCTACGCACTGTCGTTCGCACTCGATAATAATCACGCCATCCGGCAGGCGCGTGAACGAATCAGACAGCAGGAAGGCGTGGTGCTAACCGTGTCGTCACGCCGACTGCCGACGGTAGCTGCTTCTGGCAACTACACGCGCTACGACAAGGGACTGACGACTGCCTTCAATCCCAGCGATCGCGATTGGGCGGTTCAAGTGCAGGCGACTCAGGTGCTCTACGCTGGCGGTGGAGTCATGGCCTCAAGTAAAAGTGCTTCCTTAGCGCGATCAGCGGCTGAGCTTGAATTGAAAGGCGTCATCAATGAGCAACTTCTCTCGGTGCGCACACGTTTCTATAACGTGCTGCTCGCGCAGCAGAAAATTACCGTGCAGGAGGAGAACGTAGAACTCCTCGAGGAGCAGCTGGAGAATGAAAAAAACCGTTTCGAAGCCGGAACCATTTCTAAGTTTGAAGTGCTCCGGGCCGAGGTCGCGTTGGCCAATGGGCAACCCCCGCTAATTACGGCCCGGAATGATTTCCGGATCGCTATCGAGGAACTGCGTCAAGTGCTTGGTTTTACCAATGTCAGCGGGCGTAATCTGCATGAGATCCCTAACTTTGTCGGCGACCTGACGGTGAATAGCCGCACTGACTTCGATCTGCTTACTTCCATTCGCACAGCGCGCAGTGAGCGTCCGGAAATCCAGCGTCTCGAAAAACTCGACGCTGCTGGTGAAGAACAAGTGACGGTGGCTCGCTCGGGACGCCGTCCTCAAGTCGCGCTCGTCGGCGGGTATCAATTTGCCAAGGGCTTCAACGCGAATGGTTGGGATAATCGTCGCGAGGGTTGGACCGCTGGGGTGCAAGGGCAGTGGAATATTTTCGATGGCCGTTCGGTCGCGGGACAGGTCGCGCAGGCCAAATCGCTGACCCGTCAAACCAAGTTATTGATCGAGGAATCGATTCTCGCCGTGGATGTCGAAGTGCGTCGCAGCCATTCTTCGCTTATCGAAGCGTGGGAATTGGTGGAT
>JACLAB010015144.1_pt1 | contig 10206 bp, 5 predicted proteins | sample 8027921 | NCBI WGS metagenome assembly JACLAB01 (sample SAMN15725117, study PRJNA655200) | protist metagenome | isolation source: fluorescence activated cell sorting (FACS) single amplified genomes of... | place: USA: West Boothbay Harbor, Gulf of Maine | collected 2000-07-19
AAGAGAAAGAGGAAGAGAGCGACGGGAGCGTCAACTCCTCTTCTTCGTCCTCTTCGAAAGCGGAGAGGGAAGGTGAAGGAGAAAGAGGAGGAGGAGAAGACAATCTCAACGACGACGACACCGATGATACCGGAGAGACGACAACCGCAACGACCGCGGTTGTCCCCGGAAGCGTCGCCGTCCTCGGTCCTCAAACCAACGTAAAAAATAGCATAGAATCCATCGAGTTGATCAGCAACGCCACCTCCCAAAACGCCCAATCCTGGGGCATCGAAGACGGAGAGGAAAAGAACGACGACGAGGGAAATCCTGAGGAGGAAGAGACGACGACGACGAAGAGGAAAGTGAAAACGAAATTAAGGAGTAGCAGTAAAAACAAGAAAGAAAAACATTTGTCACCATCGTAGAAAGCGTTTAGAGCAGCGAAGAAGCACTTCTTTGAAACAAACAACAAGAGTAGAAATTCAACAGAAACCAAAACACTTTACACTTTTCCTTCCTTCGCCTTCTTTGTTGGACGAACGAATAATACGTCATTTAATACGAGCGAAAGAGCGCGAGAAAGAGCGAGACACACACATGCGCATCCCGGGTCCAGCGGGAGAGTTGCACGCGCGTCGCGCCGCCGCGCTTCGAGAGCAGGAGCAACGCGACGATAAAAACTTGAAAAACATTATTCAAAACGAACAACACCAACGACGGGGAGATGAAGAAGAAGGAGAAGAAGAAGAAGAAGACAAAAAAGAAATAGACCATCGTCGACTTCCGAAGAATGAAGCGAGTACTGCGAGTAAGAACAGAGCGAAGCGCGCGTTGTGGAAGAAACTGCTCGAGTACGATCCCGCATCGAAGAAGAAGAATAAGAACGAGGACGACGACGATTCGCTTTTCGAGCAAAAACAGTATCAAACCATCCAGTGGTTAAAAAACGGCGGATGGCGAAGCGGTCGATTGAGCAAAGGAAGATTTATCGTCGAAAAGGCGAAGAAGATAAAGAGGAAGAGTGGGATGCGCGTCTTTGGTGGTGGTGGTGGAGGTAAAGGAGGAGATCAAAATCAAACGCGTGCATCATCATCATCATCGTCTTCTTCTTCGTTAAAAGTTTTCGATGGAAGTTTACTCGTATCGGACGAAAACGGAGATACGATGACGGCGACGTGCGACGGAGAGACGCTTCAGATGCTACTCAATCATAAGAACGATGCAAAGAAGAGAAAGACGAGGGTAGGGGTGATCGTCAAAGACGTCGCGGTGTTGAACGCGAGCGCGACGGAGCAACACTTGGTCTTGAAGAGGAAGAGTTTGGTGGAGATTTTCTTTCAAGAGGAAGAAGAAGAGGAAGAAGAAGAGAAAGAAGGAAGCAGAGGCAAAGAAAACGCAGGTACAGTTGCGATAGACGTAGGTAGAGTAGAAAAAGCAGCGCCGCACTCGCAAGTGCCGCAACCGAAAGCAGTCTCCGCGTTCGCTTTGCAGGCGATGAAGCTCATGGAAAAGCGAAAAGCGAAAGCGGCGGCAAAGGCGGCGGAGGGCACTAAAAGTCAATAGTAATAGTATATATTGAATAACAACGAATAAATAGTTTTGCATGCGAATGCGCTTGAATGCTTTTGTCTTCTAATAAAAGTTCTCGTCGTCGTAACTCCCGCTACCTTGAGGCGGCACGCTCGTGTCGTAATCCGGGCCCTGGTATCCCATAATCTCGCCGTCGCGGTTGACGACGGCGTATTGGGACGATGCATCGTTTTCGTCTCCGTAGTTATAAAAATCCGCGTCGTCGTCTTCGTCTTCCCCTTCTCCATCGATGCCGCCGCCGTAATATAAACTCTCGTTTTCCTCTTCGTCGTCGTAATACTGATCTTCTCTTCGCAATCCGAGCTTTGCTTTCAGAGCGTTGCCGCACGACAAAATGGCTTCGTTGATTCGCACTTCCCAAATGCGAAACACAATGGCGGCGTAGGCATTGCACAGAATCCAAAACTGCTTCGGGATTTCCATCATTTCTTCTCTCGTCGCCGATTTCCACTCGGCTAAAGCCATCTCGGAAAACTCGCGTTCGATTTCCACCAACGCTTCTTCGCGTTCCGTGAGCGTTCGTTGTCCCGAACGCTGCATTTTTTGGTACCTTCTAAATCGGTCTCTCCGAATGCTTTGAATCAAGTTACCGAAGGAGGAAAGTATCGCAGAGAGGACTAAGCCTAACGCAAACGCGGGTACGATGTCCGTTTGGGCGATTCGCGCAGCCGTAGCTGGTAATTCCGCGACGACTTGAGTGACTTTTCTGTGCACCCGTTTGACGTTTTCAACCGAGTCTCTCGATGCTTGCGAAAAGACATCCGTGATGTGAACTTTGTTGTTGTATTGAAACGCAGGGCTGTCGTAGTAATAACTTCCTGGTCCTCCTACTCCTCCTCCGTTATCGAGAAAGTCGTCTCCGTAGTTATAATTACGTCGGGACTGAAACTGATTTTCAAACGCGGCGTCATCTTTCGGGTCTAAAGCTGGTTGACCGAAATACTGTTCCTCCTCCGCTCGCGAAAACTCTTGATCGCCGTAATAGCTTCTGTATTGCTGAGAAGGAGGTGCGCCGCCGTTCCATCGATCGTAATTCGTCTCCGCGAATCTCGACGACAACGGTACTCTTTGCTGATTCTGTTGTTGCTGTTGCTGACGAAGATAATTCGCCCTCGTCGCGTACTCCGCGCCGTAACTTCCGTAATTGTTGTTACCCGAAGGAGTCCGTCTGCCACCACTATTACTACTTTTATTATTATTATTATTACTACTAATACCATTACCACTCCCTCTTCGATCGTCAAACATGCTCGATTCGTAGCTTCCCGCCATAGACGTCGTCGATTCCAACCCACCTTGTTGTATCTGCCTCAACCAATCGTTTCTTCTCGTCAAATCGTCCGCGTATCGTTCACTCCTGCCGGCGTTTGGAACCGCGCCGGTCGTTTCTCTCGTGAACTCCAAAATAGCTCCAATTGAACGGTCCGAACTCGCGTGGCGAAACAACGGCCCACTCCCTCTCGGTAACGTGCAAATGGTTGGAAAACTTCTCGCGCGAAAATACTTCCCCGCGAATGCTTTTTGTTCCGGTGTTTTACACACTACTCTTTGCACTTCGATGGATTCGTCGCCGGCAAACATCGCCGCCATCGCCGCAAACGTCGGTTCCACTTGCTCGCAATACCGGCAATTCGTCGTTTCCACCAGCAACACGACGTTTTTGTCTCTGTTTGCTAACGTAGACGCTAATTCTCTCGTACTTTTCGTCGTCACGCTTCCTTTAATATTATTAGTATTGCTCGCGCTCTTCGATGAAGAAGACGCGCCGAACCGTCTGCTTCGTCTTTGACTGTCGTTGGTATTATTCAACGTTCCCGGTCCGGTCTTCTCTTCGTATCGATCGTTCCCAGTCGCAGCAGCAGTCGCAGCAGTATCGTCGTTGTCGTTGTTGGTGGTGGAAGCAGCAGTGGCAATAGTGTCGCATCTCCTCCTTCTGTTCAGAACGGAGGAGGAGAATCCCCTCGAGCGATTAGTAGTACTTTTGCTACTCCTATTCGAAGTACTCCTCGTGACTCCTCCTTTTTGTCCTCCTTTTCCTCTTCTCCACGCCGTCGTCGTCGTCGTCGTTAAAGAAGAAGATGAAGAAGCAATCATCATCATCATAATTCAAATCGAGAATGTGTGTTTAAGTAATTCTCTCTCAATCTCTCTTTCTAATAATAATAATAATATATATACCCGAGAGAGACAACGACGAAGAAGAACGAGGAGAGAGAAAAACAAGAGAGTGTTTCGATCTCTTCTGTTTTTTTTCTGTAAAACCGATTCTCTCTCTTCTGTCTTCTTCTTTTTTCTAAAGTGTGCGTTTTGTGTGTGTTGTTAATGGAGCTGAGAAGCGATGAGAGAAGCGAGAGAGGAAGAGGACGAAAAAAAAACTTATGTACTCGAGACGACGAAACGAGATCGAATTTTTCTTTCTCTTCTTTTTTTCTGCTTTTGGAGCACACGAGAGAATTTTATTGATGAGAGAAGAAGAAGAAGAAACAGCGAGGAAAAAAATTTGAAGAAGAAGAGCAAAGAGCAAAGAAGAGAAAGAGAGAAAGAGAGAAAGAGCAGACGCGTCGTACGTAATAAGAGAGAATTAAGAGCAAGACTTTATCCTCCAAATTTTCTCTTCATTTAATACTAGACTCCAAAAGAAAGAGAGAGAGAGAGAGAGACAGTAGTTCATATGGCAACTTTGACGACCATCCCGGCTGCGCGTGTCGTTTCTTCTTCTTCTTCCGCCGTCGCGAGCAGCAGAAGGAGAGTCGTCGGTGGGAGGAAGTGTTGTTCTCTCTTCACTTCTTCTAAAAAACCCATTTCTCTTCGTGGTTCGCATTCCTTCTCGACGACGACAAAAACGACGTTAATAACGACGATGTCGTTTCGCCGCGCGTTTGCACGAAAGACGACGATGATGAAAACAACAACGACGACGAGTTGTTTCTTTTCGCGGGGAACGACGACATCGTCTTCCTCTTCCAACTCTTCTTCTTCTTTAATCTTTAATCGGATGCAAAAAGCCGGAAGCAGAGACTCGAAGCTCAAAGCCGCAGCCGTCGGTGAGGAAGTCAACGCCGCCGAACAATCCGTCCCTTTGTTAACGTCGGACGAATCCGAAGATTTACTCAAAATACGACACTCTACCGCGCACATATTAGCCATGGCGACGCAAAAAGTCTACCCGAAAGCGCAGTGCACGATTGGCCCGTGGATCGATCGCGGGTTTTACTACGATTTCTTTTATCCAGACCAAAGCTTCACGGACCAAGACTTGAAAACGATACAAAAAGAAATGTATAAAATCATTCGGAAAGACTATCCGATTCGAAGAGAGGAAGTGTCGAGAGAAGAAGCCGCGAGAAGGATTAAGGAAATCAACGAACCGTACAAGTTGGAGATTTTAGACATGATTAAAACCGAACCGATCACGATTTATCACATCGGCGACGAGTGGTGGGATTTGTGCGCCGGGCCGCACGTGGAGAGCACGGGGAAAATCGAGCAGAAAGGAATCAAGTTAGAAAGCGTGGCGGGAGCGTATTGGCGAGGAGACGAGACGAAACCGATGTTGCAAAGAATCTACGGGACCGCCTGGGAAAGCCAAGCGCAATTGCAAGCGTACGAGTTGTTTAAAGAAGAGGCGAAGAGAAGAGACCATCGAACGGTTGGTAAAGAAATGGGATTGTTTTCGTTGCAACAAGAAGAAGCTGGAGGCGGGTTGGTGTTTTGGCACCCGAAAGGCGCGTTAATGCGCCATCAAATCGAAACGTTTTGGAAGGATTTACACTTACAAAGAGGCTACGATTTAGTCTCCACGCCGCACGTGGCGAAAAGTGAGTTGTGGAAAACGAGCGGTCACAGCGATTTTTATAGCGAAAACATGTACCAACAGATGCAAGTAGAAGAGGAATCGTACCAGTTAAAACCGATGAACTGTCCGTTCCATATCGTCGTGTATAAAGACGGGTATTATTCGTACAGAGATTTGCCCTTACGATGGGCCGAGTTAGGAACGGTGTATAGATACGAAAGAAGTGGGACTATGCACGGTTTGTTTAGAGTCAGAGGTTTCACGCAAGACGACGCGCACGTGTTTTGTTTACCGGACCAAATCACCGACGAGATTACGAAAATTTTAGACCTGGTGGAGGAGGTGTTAGGGACGTTCGGGTTTAAAGATTACGAGGTGAACTTATCGACGAGACCGGAAAAAGCGGTCGGGTCGGACGATATTTGGGAACGCGCGGAATTGGCCTTGAAAGATTCCTTGAAACGCAAAAATTGGGACTACATCGTCGACGACGGCGGAGGCGCGTTTTACGGGCCGAAAATTGACATTAAAATTCTCGACGCGATTGGACGCAAGTGGCAATGTTCGACCATTCAGTTGGATTTCAACTTGCCCGATCGATTCGATTTGTCTTACATCGACCAAAACAACGAGAAACAACGACCGATTATGATTCACCGGGCGATTTTCGGTTCCTTGGAACGCTTCTTCGGCATTTTGACGGAAAACTACGCCGGTGCGTTTCCGGTGTGGATCGCGCCCGTGCAAGTTCGATTGTTGCCGGTGACGGATACCGTGGACGACTACATCCAACGCGTCGCGAACGACATGCGCGCGAAAGGTATTCGCGTCGAAGTGAAATCCGGCGAACGCATGAAGAAGCTCGTAAGAAACGCAGAAAAAGAGAAAATCCCAATCATGTGCATCATCGGTAAAGAGGAAGCGGAGAACGAAACTTTAGCCGTGAGAACGTACAAGAGTGGTGATATTGGGACGTTTTCGCTGACGGATGTCATTTCCAAAGTTGTGGAAGCGACGGAGGAAAAGAGCGAACACGCCTCCTTTTGAATCCATCATCATCTATTTAAAATTAATAAGACGGGGATTGTTTTTAATGTGTTTATTACTATTACTATCATCATCATCATCATCTACAGCTTACAGTACTCTTTTTGGTTTCTATTTCATTAACGAAGTTTTTTTGCTATCATATGTTACCTACTATATATATCTAATAATCACGTCATCGGCGCGTCGTCGTCGTCCTCCTCATCCTCTTCCTTTTCTTGACTATTCAATCAATCGTCAAAATCGCTATTCTCGTCGTCCGAGTTCAAATCGAATTTCTTCCCCTGACGAATGTTCTTCACGCGTTCTTTCAAAACTTCCGCCGCGTGTTCGTCGTCTTCGCCGTTGTTTCTCGCTTTCAACGCGTACATTCTCTCCCCTTCTTCGTCCACCATCCCTTTACTTTGCAACACGAGTTTCACGTTTTTGGTCGGAAAATCATCCCCTCCTCCACCGAAATCATCCATCCCGACGATGTAATCCATCACTTTCTCTTTGCTCACTAAAGCTATCGTAGGCAACATGAATATCTTTAACTTTTCGGTTAAATATGGCGACTTTTCCGCGTCAATCTCGCAGAACAACGTTTCTAAATGCATCGGCGCTAACGCGCGCAAGTGTTTCGTCATCACTTTACACGGTTCCGAGTTGCGATAAAAATGACACACCATCTTCTCCTCTCCTTTCATTTTGCCGAAGAATTCTTTTTCGTCCAGTATTTGGTGCACTTCTCCGTGTTGTCGTTTCAGATATTCTTTTCTGTTCGATTGGTTTCCTCGCATTTCTTCCATGCGTTTGCGTCTCGCGTCTTCTAAATCTTCCTCGTTCAGTTTGGACATTTTATGAAGCTCATCGTCCAACTGTTGTTCCACTTGGTAGGCGGTTTTTAGAAGTTCGTTTTCAATCTATATCAATATGTTTAGTATATTGATTGCGTTGAATAAAGAATGAACGTCGTTCGGTTGTTTTTGTTCGTTCGTTGTAATAAAAAGAGAGAGAGAGAGGAAGAAGTCAGTCCGTTGTCCGTCCGTCGTTCGAGAAGAGAGAAAGTCAAAGCTTTACAGAAGAGAGATGAATGATTTTTGAATGATTTTTGAAAAATCCATCATCATCATCATCATCGTCCAAAAGACGACAACAAAAAGAAGCTTCGGTTTATTGCGCGCGCGCGATACTAATAACATAGAATATTTGAACGACGACAGAATTTTGACGCCGATGACGACGATGCAGACGACGACGTACCCGAGCTGCGACGTTTGCGTTCATCTCTTTCTTAGAAATTTTATACGAGTACTGTATCAGTCGTCGTCAGTTTGTGAGGATGATTTTAGAGGAAAAAGGGAGAAAACGAGTTAAAAAATTATTTTTCAGTTTGTATTAAATCTGCCCCATCTCTATTTCTTCATCTTCATCTTCTTCTTCTTCTTCTTCTTCGTCGTCGTCGACCAACTTTGTGAAACCACCAGTTGGACCGCCAAACGGACGAGGACGACTGCGGCGACTACTCGAAGTACTACTACTACTTTTACTACTACAAGGATGGAAAAAACGGTACGCAACCGCAAGAGCGAGACATGCGATGAGTAAAACGACGCTGGCGAAACCAATTTTCAGCAAGTTTTCATACCTCGTGTCGTTCTTATCTGTCGTTCGAAGGATGACAAACTCGTCGAGAACACTATTTTCATCCATTCCATCGATAAATTTACAGTGCAATGAAGTGGAATTATGAGCAATCAAATCGATGTATCCATGCGCGTACAAAGTTATCTCGTTGAACTCCGATTTAGGCCTCGAAAGTTCCTTGACCAAACTTGCACCTCCGGTTCCGACGACCAACGATATTGGCGCTTTCGGGTTAGAGTATATGTTATTTGCATCCGAATATTGCACGCAGCCGTTCGTTCGACCGATTCCGTAAACTTCAGTCGGGTGTATTTGATCGCTCGAGGCGTTGAATTTCGCCCACGAACACGAGCGTTGATAGACATGATGGTGTCCCCAAAACGTGAGATCGACGTTGTACTTCAAAAACAGGTTTTCCCAAAGATGATCCTGAATCATGTTCATCACACCAATATCAGTCGATTCGATTCGATTCGATTCGTGGTCATCTGGATCTGGTTTTTCGTCAGAATCTACCAAACCTGGACGATGCCCGGTGACAATAACCCACGGCGTTCGCATTCGGTCAATATTTTTTAAAGCCTCTTCGAGAAATACATACTGACGAGAACCGACTTTAAAATCAGCCTCCGTGTTCATGGAAACGATTGAAACCAACCCGATTTCCGTTTTAAACCAATCTGAATCCGCACCAATAGTTTCCTTGTCGTCACGCGGCGTTGGAAATAACACAGTCGCGGCGACGCCGCATTCTCCTCCCGAATCGTTTCCGCCGTACAAGTCCTCGAATCCTTTTCGAGTTTCCGGCCAAAACTCTACTTCTGTGTCGTATTCATGATTACCTTGATTCGTCAGAAGAGGGATTTGCGAAGCCCAAGGCGTTATTTGTGCTAAAAATTCATCCCATACTGACGCGTACCCTTTCGCGTACGATAAGTCTCCGAACAAAAAAACGCCTTGAACTTTTGAAGAAGAATTTTTGTTCACCACGTTTACGTGACGCGCAATCGAGTCTGATACGTTCCAAGCCGGCGACCCGGATATGTGCCACGTCTCTGCGTCGTCGACCGAACCTCTTCCCATGTCTCCAAAAAATAACAGCTCGGTTTCTCTCGTTGTCGATGATGATGATGATGATTGTAGTATTGGTTTGTATACGCAGCAGTATATCTCTTGTTTCTCCGGTTCCGTCGCATCGTCTAGAAGTCTATATTCAATCTTTTCAAAACCATTTGCATGCGTTGTCAAATCTACACTTACGTCATACAGTATCGAGGTGTGTACGTATCCCGGCGAACGAAAACCGAACGTCGTCGCAGGCTCGTGACATAAATCTTCTCTGCCGTACGTTTCAGTTTTTGTCGCTACGACTTCATTCCAGTTCGTAGAAGTTTCATTTGTATTCGTTCTCCATTCGATACGAGGCGTCGACGACGCGTCTCTGCCGCTATTCCACGTTATCGCGACTCTCCGGACAAGATCCGATGATGATGACGACGACGACGGCGGCGTCTTCACCAGCACCACTCTCGGATGCGCGGGCTCTAAATATCCTACTAAATTTATCGCCTCGCTCCTTGCCAAAACTTCCGCGCGGTTGTAATGTTTCCACATCCAAGAATCTCCAAACAAAACGAAATCGTACGTTTCCTCTCTCACGCTTGTCAACTTAAACCTCACCTCCACTGCGCCTGTCTCGACATATCTCCCTTTCGAAACCGCGTTCAATATCGCGTATTTAATTGGCGCTATCGCTTTCACGTCCGCCCGCGCGGGCGAATACGCCGCTATCCAGTGGCTTCCTAATAATGTCTCGTTTCCTCTCTGTTCTGACGAAGTCGTGACCGTGACCGTCACGTCTCGAGCGTCTCCTTCTGCGCTCTCGACGGTGACGGTATACGCACCGTCTTCATCGTCTTTTAAAAGGCCGTCTTCTTGTCCTCTTTTTTTTTTTTCTTGTTCTTGTTGTTGACTCATCCTCTTCTTCTTCTTCGTCTTGGTATTAAAAGACTCATCGCTCAGCCTCTGGATATCAATCGCGAGCAACGCGTTGTGTCGTTTCGCATCTTCGTCGCAGAAAAAGTTTTGGGTTTTTCCATTTTTTTTCTCCTTTTCATCCTTTTCGTCCTCGTCGTTTGTGCGACTCTTCTTCGTGTTGTTCT
>JACLAB010000337.1_pt1 | contig 10204 bp, 8 predicted proteins | sample 8027921 | NCBI WGS metagenome assembly JACLAB01 (sample SAMN15725117, study PRJNA655200) | protist metagenome | isolation source: fluorescence activated cell sorting (FACS) single amplified genomes of... | place: USA: West Boothbay Harbor, Gulf of Maine | collected 2000-07-19
TTTCAGTTGAAAGACGTGAGAGAAGGCGGCGTGTTGTGCGCGCGAGCGAGTAAAGATGGGAAAAGGTTACTTTATGGTGGGAAAGGGCAAGGCAACGACGTAAAGATTGTAGATGTTGAGCAGGAAGGGAAGTTGGTGTGGAAAGCGAAACCGCCGCCGGTGAATTGGCTGAATTACCGAGCGCCGCCGTGGGTGAAGTGCGCGAGATTTAAGGAGCACGGAGGAGCAAACGAAAACAACGGGAGCTGCGTATTTGCCGTCGGTACTGGTGAGAAAAAAGTGAGGTTGTATGATACGAGAGCGAATAAACGGGCGACGATGGAAGTAGAATACGGCGAAGCGGCGGTGAATTCAGTGGCGTTTAGTTCGGTCGATGAGCACCGGATGTTTGCCGCGGACAGTCGAGGTAAATGTTGTGCCATCGATTTGAGAACGAGTAAAGTGTGCGGCGCGATTCGTGGAAATTCGGGGAGCGTTCGCGAAATCGAAGCGCATCCAACGCTAGATTTAGTAGCCACGGTTGGTTTAGATAGATACGTTCGAGTGTATAACGGCTCCACTCGGAAATGTTTAGGTGCGGCGTACGCGAAGCAGAATTTGACGTGCGTAGCCTGGGATGCGTTCCGAGAGGAGGATAGAAATAGAAAGAAAAAGAAGATGAAAAAGAGTAAGAAGATAGATGCAGATAGCGATGATAGCGATAACGAAGGAATGCGAGAGAAAAACGACGACGACGGTATTCTGCCGAAGAAACGGAAGAAGAAAAGGGCGAAAGCATCCCATGAAGACGATTTTGACGACGATGCCTCGTTGATGAAAGCGAAGAAAAAGAAGAAGAAGAAGACGAATAAAGACGTGATTGTGAACTACGTAGACTTTGATAGCGACGATGATTGCGAAGAATGAATGCATGACTTGTACTACCAAAATCATCTACTACGTATTACAATAAGCATCGAGTTGCACACACACATTTTTCCCCGCTACTACTACTGCTGCTGCGCAGACTCATGGAGCTCGATTTCGCGACTGTCCCCGCCGTCTTCTCTCCGCCTCCTCTCGTTTTCTTCAAACGGAGAAAACGTGTATCCATTCTTCAACCCAACGATTCTAGTCGTAATTCCGTTTATAACCGCACCAATTTGTATGAATACAGCTCCCATCCTGACGATCATTTTCGCAGAATCGCCTCTCGTCGCCGCTTGCATTACGCACAACGTAAACGCCGCGAAGATACCGTTCATGCCGAAAAGCATCCGAATGGAAGCTTTTTCTTTCACGGAGGAGAACTGTTGAATAGAATCTTCGTTTCTGTTATAATCATAATTACTTCTGCTGTTGATCACTTCTGGAGTCTCGAGTGCTCTTTTCCGTTTTTCTTCCTCCCGCCTTCGTTCGAACCCGTTGGAAATAGAGGCGCTCGCTCTCGCGTAGCACACGAGTAATCCTAAATTCACCGCGGACGTTAAAATCACGTAGAAAACAAACATGGCTATGACTTTCGACCCACCAACATTTTTCAATTCTCCAGTCCCCCACCGTCCCAACAAGAGCGCGGCGATAAACCCGAAAAGAGAACACAGAGAATAAAATCCAGGTCGATTGCCGAAATCTTCGCTCACCACTCTGGCGCGAGCGAACAGAGAGACGACGGCGATGGAAACTTGCGCGATGAACACAAAGTATCCGTTATTTGACCCCGAATCCGCGCTGGTTTCGTACCACGAATTTGAACCGTACGTTTGTACAAAGTTTAGCCCAGCTGAAGCGACGACCCAATAAATGGACAAACACCTCGTGCCCACTTCCGAATACGCCAGTCTAATCGTCTCCGCCGTTTCCCTCGCCGCCGAAAATTTACCACCACCACCACCTCCTCCACCGCTATTATTACTAGAACTGCTCTTTCTACCGCTGTTACCGCTAACATCCGGCAGCGCGAAAATCGCCACCAAAACTGCCGCACCTACGCTCGCTAAACTCACCCAAAACAACTCCGCTATTCGATCTTCCGTCGGTTTCGACGCCGGCGTACCAAACGACACCGCCAATTGGCCAATCATCCCAGCTAACGCGTAACTCGTCGCAAACGTCGCGCTGATGTACCCAGTTTGGTCCCCGTTGTGTTTTTCATTCGTACTCTCACCGGTACCGTTCTCCTCCGCTTCATCGTGTTCGTCCTCGTCGTCATCGCTACTACTAAAAATCTCCACCCCGTAACTAAACGCGAACGGAAAGCTCGCGATCGTCGCCCCGAACAACACCTGCATCACTTGCATCGACCGAATGCTCTCCCCGTAAATCAAAATCCAACGCACGCAAAACTCGCACAAAACCCCAACTCGAAGCATAAACCTCGACCCGAGTTTCGACGCCATCGGCCCGCTCAGCACCGTCCACACGAAGAACGAGTACACGTACACCGGGAAAATCTCTTCGTTGATGTCTCGAATCGAAAATCCTTTCTTTTCGATTAAATACGGCACCAAAAACGGTTCGCTCGGTTTGAACCAGAACAGGAAACAGAACGAGAGGAGGATTGGGAGGAGCGTTCTTTTGTTCGTCGTTTTCGCGCCGCCGCCGCCGCGCATATTTTCTGTGCGCGCAAGCGCGTTTGTCCTTTTAAATTAAAATGAAGAGAGAGAGTTCGTTACTTTTACAATTTCTATGTATATTACACGCGCGCGCGCGCTACGCGGCTACGGATTACTATTACTGCTTTCCATCATCTCTCGACAAAATCCCATACCTCTGACTTCTGCCGTCCCACCTGTTTTCTCTGTCCATCATCCTTCTGTATTCTTTATACTCTCTCCCCAACTGGTTCGTTTTCGCCTTCCAGTCGATTCGATTTACCATTCCGTTTCCAAAGTTCCGCGTCGCCTCCAGCTCGCGCGAACCGCGCAAGGCTTCGTTCGCCGGGCCATACCGCGCCTGGTCCAATCGCTCGCGCTCGTTTGCTCTCTGTTCTCGCATTAATCGCTCGCGTCGCTCGAGCGCTTCTTTTCTACCGGGGGCGCTCGACGGGAAATTGTTCTTCTTCGCGGCGAGAGAGAACATCGACGAGAGCGCCGTCTTTGGTCCGGATATTTTCACCGCGGCCGTGCGTTTTCCGTCGTTCGACGCTTCTTCTTCGTTCCCGTTGAAACTACTACTACTACTACTCGCGTGCCTCTTTGGATTGGAATTCGGATTCAACGAAGAAGAAGAAGAGACGACGTATAGCGCGACTAAAAGTAAAGCCAACTTTGCCAGTTTCGTCCTCGTTCGATCTTTCCGGAAAAACTGCCACCAGCGGCGCGCTTCTTCTTTTCCTCCCGATCCTCCTCCCGATCGCGCGAGAGAAAGAGCAGCAGCAGGAGCGTTTTCGAACCGTGAAGCGCGGGAAACCTTCTCATCAGAGTCGACGAGGCGCGCGTTGTTCGGGAGCGAAACGACCGTCCCGTCCGTTCTGAGGTAATGTTGCGAAGAAGAAGCCAAAGAACCATCATCATCTCGTCGTCGTCGTCGTTGTTCTTGTTCGGAGGTCTTCATCGTCGCCGTCGTCGTCGTCGCGGGAGGAGGAGGAACAGTAGCGGCGGCGGCGGCGCGAGATGATCAAAGATGATAAAAGCGCGTTTTCTCCATTTCTCTCTCTTTCCAATTTGTGTCGTTCGTCATTTCCCTAACACGTATAAAACACACCATGAGGCGAAAAGCGGCGTCGATGATGCTCTTCTCCGAGTCGAGCGGCGCTTCATCATCTCTCCTCCTCCTCTCCAGAGCAGCAGCGACGACGAGAGGAGGAGGAGGAAGGAGCGCGAGGACGATATCTGCGACGACGAGTGGTGGTGGTGGGAAATTGGATCTCAAACCGTTAGCGGGGAAGGGAAGAGACGCGTTTTTATTATCTTCTTCTTCTTCTTCGAAGAACGCGACGTTTGCGACGAGAACAACGACTTCGCATCATGCGAGGAAGCAGAAGTCGTCGTTCAATTTTTGTTGGAACGAGCGCGGGGCGACGACGAGAGGTTTCGCTGCTTTTAGCGCGAGCGCGGATACGGTGAAGAGCGGAGACGATGACGACGACGACGAGAACGACGAATTGGAAGAAGAAGAGGAAGGAAAGAAGGCTTCTTTGGCGAAAGGAGCGAAAGGAAGCGGTGGTGGTGCGCAAAACAACAGCGCGACGACCGCGCAATCGGCAGCAGCGACGACAGCGACAGGAAACACAACACCGACCACCGTGAAATCGAAGAAAACGAGCGATTTGGAGCCGATAACGTTGCAATCGTTGACGGGAGACATGTCGTTTGGCGCCGGCGCGGAGGCGGACGACTTGACGCCGACGAAAGTGGTGAAATTGTTGGACGATTACATCGTCGGCCAAAACGCGGCAAAAAGAGCCGTGGCGGTCGCGCTTAGGAATCGTTGGCGACGTCATCGATGCCCGGAGGATTTAAAGGACGAAATTGTTCCAAAGAATATTTTGATGATCGGGCCGACCGGGTGCGGGAAGACGGAAATCGCGAGACGGTTGGCAAAAATCACCGAGTCGCCATTCGTGAAGGTCGAGGCGACGAAGTTTACCGAGGTTGGGTTTCACGGTCGCGACGTGGATCAGATTATCCGCGACTTGATGGATAACGCGATCACTTTGACGAAGACGAAGCTTAAGCAACGATTCAAATCCAGAGTGGCGGAGATGATTGAGAATAAGATTTTGGATTTCGTATGCGGAGAGAGCGCGTCGGAGGAAACGAGGGAGGCGTTTCGAGCGTTGTATCGCGAAGGCGCGTTGGACGATCGTTTGATTGAAGTTGTATTACCAGAAGGTACAGGCGGAAATTCCGATGGCGTTCGCTTCGATCCGTCGGCTGGACCGTTACCGATCCACGAGTTAGTTATTAAAGTCGACAAGATGTTTTCCAAAAAGGGAGGCGCGGGAGGCCTACCAAACTTGCAACACGAGAAAAGGAAAATGACCGTGCGCGAGTGTAAACCACTCATAGAAGAAGTTGAGTTTGATAAGCTGTTGACGCAAGACGCGATCGCGAAAGAAGCCGTGATTGCGGTCGAGTCTGATGGTATTGTCTTCATTGACGAAATCGATAAGATTGTTTCGAGTTCGGATTCTCGACACGGCGCCGACGCCTCCTCGGAAGGCGTGCAGCGGGATTTACTCCCAATCATCGAAGGATCAGTGGTTTCAACGAAATACGGCAACGTCTCTACCGACCACATTTTGTTCATCGCGTCTGGTGCGTTCAGTCAAAACAAACCGAGCGATATGTTGGCAGAATTACAAGGCAGACTACCGATTCGCGTGGAATTAAAAGGCTTGACGAAGGATGATTTACATCGGATTTTAACCGAACCAAAAGCGAACATTTTGAGACAGCAGAGAGCTTTGATGGAAACAGAAGACATAAACCTGGAATTTACCAAAGAAGCGGTCGTGAGAATGGCGGAGTTATCCGAGGAAATCAACTCGAACGTCGATAACATAGGCGCTCGACGGCTACACGCCATCGTCGAACGCATATGCGAAAAGATTAGCTTCGACGCGCCGGAAGAGGCGAGAAAGCACAAAGAGAAAGGATTAGAAGGTAAATGTACGATAACAATTGATGCGAAAGAGGTGGAAGAAGCGATCGGTGATTTGCTCAAGAAGAAAGATTTAGCGAGATTTGTTTTATAAGATTTTTGCTACGCGCTTCGGGCGGTGTTTTTCTTTTTGTTACATTGTCTACGGTATTTCTAGTTATGCATTTCTTCTTTCTTACGCTGATGCTATTGCTAGTAAGACTTCCTTCATTCCTTTTTTCCGTTCTCTTCGTCTCCATCCTCTTTGACGATGTTCTCCTCCAACAAACTTTTATGGACGCTCATTCTAAACATCGGCACGAAATTCGGATCGTACTTCCTCCCGCGCCTCAAATGCATCGCAATCTGCGCCTGCTCCACTTCCTTTCGCTCTCTCAAATAGTAATACTGGTGCGAAATTTCCTGCACTCTCGGTATGCCATCTTTCAACTCCGACCTCTTCGACACGTCTTCCTCCTCGTGCGCTTTTTCGTACGGCAAAAAAAAGAGCTCGTACACGTCGAAGAGTTTATTCGCGATGTCCGTGTACGAATGCGACTCGAAATAGTTAAACATAACTTTAAAAATCTTCGAGATTGAAAACCTCAACTTCGCCTCGATCCTGTTCTCACCGAAACCACCTCTTCGGCAGACTTCGGCGTAAAAGGTTAACAAATCGAACGGTTTTCCCGACCGCGAGATGAGCCGGTCCAGTTTACTGTTGCGCGTGCGTCGTCACGTGAAAATACGCGAGAAGAAGCATCATCGCGCGCGAAAGAGATTGAAAAAGAAGAGAACATTTCGCGAATGGTCAGCGTGGGTGCGCAAAAGAGAGAATAAAGATGCGCGGGTGCTCGCGATATTACTCGCGAGCGACGAATGAACAGACAAAAACAGAAGAAGAGACGCACTCCCACATGAGTTCGTAATCAAACTCGCCTCGTTGCTCGTGAAATTTAAAAAAATCGTACGCGAATTCCTGCGCCGTGCACGTCCGCAAACTCGGCCGTTTCCACCCTCCTTCGCGCTTCAAAGTCGCCCCTTCCGCGTCCTCCCCCTCCTCGCATTCCTCCCCTTCTTTAATTTCCGGTCCTCCTCCCGAGTGCATCTCCGCGGTCACCTCGTCGTTCCCGCATCGGTTTTCTCTGCACTTTTCAATCGCCACCCGTTTCGCTTCCCGAAAGTATCTCTGCTTCGTGGATTCGTCGGCGTCTTTGAACTCGTCCGGGAGCGGGGCGATCGGAAGTTGGTCGTTGTATCCCGCGATGATGATTTTCGGCTGTTTCGTCGTTGTCGTCGTCGCCGTCGTCGTCGCTTCTTCCGTCGCTGGGTTCATTTCTTCTTCTTCCTTTTTGCGCGTTGTTTGTTTTGAGGCCAAAGTTTGAAACTTTTCCCGAGACGAGAGACGAGAGAGATGCGACTTTGCGCATTTCCCCAAAACGATACGTAATAAACGCTTTTCGCGAAGGAAGAGACGCACCTTTTCTTTCGAGAAGACGAGAGAGAAGAGAGAAAGAGACGTCTTTTCTTAAGAAGAAGTCTAAGAAGAAGAAGAAGACGTATCGTCGTCGTAAATCATGAGCTCGTACTTTGGATCGATCGGATCTCTCTTCCAATCCGGCCCAAAGTTACAGCACGACGTGCTCGACGAAATCGTCCACGCCGCGAGAACGTTTGGACCGTGGAAAACGTACTCGGGGAAATCGCAAGAAACCGGAGAGCTGGTGACGATATTCACGTGTAAAATTAAAGATAAAGAACGAGAGAGAACGACGCTAGAGCTGGCGAGGAACGGGGCGAAGCGCTTGAAGTTGTGCAAACATCCGAACGTGTTGCGAGTGAAAGAAACGCTGGAGATCGAGAGCGGGAGCGAGATTACCATACACGTGGTGACGGAAAAGTGCGTGCAGTTGGAAGATCACCTGAGAGACGTGCCGAAAGGAACGCATCAGAGAGACGAGTATTTCGCGCTGGGGATTCGAGAAGTCGCGACTGGGATCGCGTTTTTGAACAACTCGGTCGGTTTAGTCCACGGGGCCATAGGGTTGTCCTCGATTGTGGTGACGGAGAATTTAGAATGGAAAATCGCTGGATTTGATTTAGTTTCGGAACTGAACGAGATTGGACGAGGGGTGAACGGGCAAGCGTCCATCGTGCACGGCGCGTACATGGTTCCCGATCAGTATAAACCGGACGAGTATCGCAGAGGCGATTGGCAGTCGATTCCAGAGGGGCCACCGTGGGCCATCGACTCGTGGGGATTGGGATGTTTGATTCGAGAAGTGTACGGCGGCGGGGCGATGACGAGCGCGGAACAATTGAGAGACATTCAACACATACCGAAGGTGTTGTTGAAAGAGTATCAGAAGTTATTGGGGAGTCAACCGGCGAGACGATATAATCCCAAAAAGTTGATCGAAAACTCGTCCTTGTTCGAGAACAAGTTGGTCGAAACGATTGCTTTCATCGATAATTTAAGCTTGAAAGACGCCATCGAGAAGGAGTACTTTTTTAGGCACTTGCCGAGAGTCATGGAAGGGTTGGCGACGGTCACGGTTGAACGAAAAATCTTACCGAAACTGTGCTCCGCTCTTGAATTTGGCGCCGCGCCAGCGTTAGCCATCACCCCTATGTTGCAAGCGGCGAAAAATTTACCGGTTGACGTCTTCGAGAAGAAAATTATTCCAACCGTCGTAAAGTTGTACGACAAAACAGACCGAGCGATTCGCGTGGCTTTGTTGGAGCACTTGCAAAAATACATTCACGCTATGGACGAAAAAATGACGGACGAGATCATCTACGAGAAAATATCGACTGGATTTAATGATCAAGATCCGTTTGTGAGAGAGTTGACTTTGCGAACGGTGCTGTTGTTGGCGCCGAAATTGACGCAACGAACGTTAGGATCGAGCTTGTTAAAGCACTTATCCAAATTACAAGTGGACGAGCAACCAGCTATTCGAGCGAACACGACGATTTGTTTAGGAAACGTGGCGACGTACTTGGCGGAATCCACGGCGAAGAGAGTTTTGTGTAACGCGTTTACGAGAGCGTTGAGAGACGCGTTTCCAAACGCGCGACAGGCTGGTTTGATGGCGTTAAAATATACCACTCAATATTATGAACCGGTCGAAGTTTCGTCGAGAATCGTACCGTCAATTGCACCTTTAATGACTGACGTCGAACAAACCGTCCGAGAGGAGGCGTTTGAGACCATGACTGTCTTTGTGGAAATTCTTCGAAGGAACTCCAACGCCATGAAGTTAGGCCCGGAAGAAGCGCAAAGAATGTTAGAGGCGGAGCAAGCTGAAGCGCACGAGAAAGCGAAAAAGAAAGCGAGCAAAGCTGGTGCGATGTTATCGTGGGCGGTTGACAAAATGGCCAACGCAGTCGGCCAAGTTGGGAATGCTGATAGCGATAGCGTAAACAACGGCGATAACATCGATTTGAACAGCGAGGTGTTTGCGGCCAAGAGTTTCGGGTCCTCGGCACCGCCGCCAAGATTGTACGGTTTAACTCCAAATGCTAGTCCAAATCCGTCGCCAAACCCGAGTCCAGCGCAAGCGGTAAAATCCCGAGGCGGTGGGTACGTCAACAACTCCAGTCCGATTTACGAAGAACAGCCGCCGCCGTCGTTGAAGAATTTTGGAAGCGAGGAAGATCTTAGCCATAATAATAATAATAATTTTAGCAGCCAAGAACCAGCGGCACCAGCGGCGACAACGTCAAATCCTTCCGACGGATGGGGAGATATGGACGACGACGACGAAGACTACTCTGGATTCGATAAAGAAGAAGAAGAAGCGAGGGCGCGTTTGAGTAAAATGTCCACCACGTCTTCACGACCGGCGTCATCCGCCCGACCTGGAGGTTCTCTTGGCGGTATGGGAGCGAAGAAGATGAGCAACGCGAGCGCCACGAGCGATGGCTGGGGGAGCGAGGACATGGACGAAGCCTTCGCCGCGCCTGCTCCAGCCGCGCAAAGACGACCGATGAACAGCGGCGGGCACGTCAGTTTAGGCGCGAAGAAACTAGGCGCGAAACCTCTGAAGTTGGGCGCCAAAAAAGTACTCTCAGCGAAAGATATCGACTTAGAATCGATGCTAGGATAACGTTTGAAATGAAAAATCGGTTAACGTAGTACACGCAGATAGATAGAGAGATAAGAGTTCACACGAATGAAAAGTTACAAAGTAACTCGCGACGCTCCGCGATAAATACGCTAGGACATTTTTATCACAACACGGATTTCTTCATTTTTTTGAATTACAAACAATCATCCATCTCTTTTTAAATCATTTCCCGTTTTGGTTCAAATTCAAAAGCGCGTGCGAGAGACTTTTATCCACCTCCAGACTCCTCTGAAACATTTGCTTTATGATGCCTCTCTCCGCCTTATCCATATCTCTCGCGATCCAATCCCCTCCTTCCTCTTTCGAACAGCCGCCGCCTTCCGTGTTTACGTACAAGTACAAATCCTCGACGCGTTCGCTCAAAAGCATCTTCCTCGCGCCTTGCCACGAAACCTCGTACGGGTTCGATTGAGGTCGACACGTTCGAATAATATTTAACGCTTTTTGCAACTCCATACCTCGACAAAAGGTTAAATAACCAAGAACTGTCAAACTCGCTCGATTAA
>JACLAB010001646.1_pt1 | contig 10194 bp, 7 predicted proteins | sample 8027921 | NCBI WGS metagenome assembly JACLAB01 (sample SAMN15725117, study PRJNA655200) | protist metagenome | isolation source: fluorescence activated cell sorting (FACS) single amplified genomes of... | place: USA: West Boothbay Harbor, Gulf of Maine | collected 2000-07-19
TCCAACCATTCGCGCGTTTGTGTTTGCGTTCGCGTTCGCGTCGTTCGCGTGACTGACTTTTGATGGCGTGTTGTCGTGGACGATTGTGTAGGAACGCATGACGAGTGATGGATTCGATGCAGCCATGCGCGTGCCGACAACCATGGCGAAGATTGGGTCGCAGCTCGGCGGCGGGGGCGCGGCGACGTTGGAGAAGGTTTCGTTGAACATTTCGCAATCGCAGTCGGTGGCGGCACCGAAGATTGCTGATGGTGGAGGCGGTGGTGGGAACGGTGGGAAGATTAACAACGGTGGTGGTGGAGGCGATGGCGACGAAGGGGACGATGATGATTATTTCGAGGAGGGTGACGACGACGACGGGGAGGAGGGATTTTTTAGCACGAGAGCGGCGATTGGGGAAACTTTTGACAGAAAAGCCATTCAGGCTGTATTGTCGGAGTGGTTCAAGACGATGGAGTCTTTACCTGGGGGGATTCGCATGGCGGTTGAGATGGGGATTGTTTCCTCGTTGGCGCTTGTTCGCTTTATGAGCGTCAACGTGCGCCCATCCGTCGTGCGCGCCGTGTCCCGGGGCACGCCTCAAGCGTTTTCGCGCGCCTTTGTCGGTAGACTCATGGCTGATCCCGCCTTCTTGTACAAGCTTGCGTTTGAACAAGTCGTGACGATCAGTGCGGCGACGATGTATGAGGTTGCCCACCGTGGGGATAAGTTGAAGTCGGAATGGGATTTGGCGTTGAGCAACATTGCGCAATTGTCGCTCGCGAACGCCTTGACGGTTTGGTGCGTCACTCCTTCGCGCTCTTTCGGCGCTTCGGCGACGAATGGGTTCTCGAAGTTTATGGCGACGATGCCGAACAATGCGTTCGACCGTTCCGGTCCGTTGCGCCAGTACACGAATGCGACTCGCGGCTTGAGTGTCATCACCAAGGCTGCCGAGTTATCCGCCGTGGGCGTCGCCACTGGTGGTGTATTCGCCGCCATCAACAGCGGTTTGTTGTCCATGCACAAGAAGAAGGAAGGCGAAAACTGGTCGCCGGCCATTCCGGTGCCAGACTTCAAGACGTCGGCGTTAGGCATGGGGGCTTTCTTGGGGATCTCGTGTAACTTGCGTTACCAGCTCTTGGGAGGCGCCGATCGATGGATGACGGAGCGTCTCACGTCGTTAGCGTCCTCAGTCACCGCCACCGCTTTGGGTCGCGTGGTTAACAACCAAATTGGTGAACCCACGCGTTTGTTCGCGTTGGGCTTGCCCATGCACGCCACCCTCGCGCAAACCGCGGGCGCCGCCGCCATCCCGCAGTTGACGAAGAAGAAGGTCGTGAAGAGGCGAAGAAAAGTTGTGAAGAAGCGAGTCGCACCGTCTGCTCAGCAGACTCCGGTTGCGGCTTAAACATTCTTTCGCACACGAGTATTTCGCATTGCCACACAAAATCACTTAGTAATACGCACAGCTGTTTGCGACTCGACGACACGTTCGCAGTCGCGACTAAATTCGGACTCATTGTAACAAAAGTTTCCGGTTGTCACACATCTCGCCCAGCCACCTCGCCACGCAATTTCTAACCACCTTTACGATCCGCTATCGCACGCCTTGTCTCTTACGCTTCTTTGCTTTCTCTCTCTCGTCCGCATGAAACGCGCCGCCGACGCGACCCGTCGACGCGCCTCGACTCGCGCTCCGCGCCTCACACTCCCGCGCGCGCGGACTTCCGCCGCACCCATGGCGTCCGCCGCGCGCGCGTTCATCACACCGCGCGCGTTGACGCCATCGACGTCGACGTCGACGTCGACCTCGTCGTTCGCGACGACGTTCGCCAGTCGTTCTCTCCCGTCGTCCCACCGACGCCGCCACACGAGCGCATCGATAATTACCCCGTCCTCCGCGTCCACGTCCGACGCCTCGCGCGCCGAGCGCGAGTGCGAGCTACTCCTTCGATGTTGCGATCTCGCGCGCGCGTCAGAAGGCCGCACGGCGCCGCACCCGTTGAGTGCGTGCGTGCTCGAGGTGGCGGACGGGACTGTGGCCGCGTCTTCGGCTTCGGCTTCGTCGGCGACGTTTGAGGCGTTTCAACTCGGACAAGGCGGCACGCGCGCGGAGATGCTCGCGTGTGACGCCGCGAATGGCGCCGCGCGTGGCGGCACGGCGTATGTGAATTTAGAGCCCGTGCACGGAGATTGCGCGGGGGAGACGCGGGCGGTGGAGGCGTTGGTCGCGAGCGGCGTAAAGCGCGTCGTCGTCGGCGTGGCGCATCCGTTGCCTGGACTGCGAGGGAAGGCTATCGCGGCGTTACGTGATCATGGTATTGATGTTGATGTGTTGGAATCGTGTGAGAGTGCTGGAGATGCGGTGTCGGCGGCGCGGGCGAGAGCGGCGGAGGAGTGTCGACGGGTGAACGAGGCGTTGTTATACCGCGTGGCGACTGGTTTGCCATTTAGCGTGTATAAGTACGCAATGACGCTCGATGGAAAGATTGCGACGTCTACGGGGCATTCATCATGGGTTACCGGTGCGGAAGCGCGGGAGCGGGTGTTTCGTGAGCGCAAGAGAAGCGACGCGGTGGTCGTCGGCGGGCAGACGGTGCGCCAGGACGACCCGAGGTTGACGTCTCGCGAGGAAGATGGGTTTCAACCCGCGCGCGTCGTCTTGAGCCGATCGCTTAATTTACCCGACGAGGCTCAATTGTGGAATGTCACCGTGGCGCCGACGATAGTGCTCACGGTGAAAGGAAAACGACCTGATTTCCAGAGCAGATTACGAGCCAAGGGCGTGGAGGTCGTCGAATTTGACGACCTCACTCCGCTCGCAGCGGCGCAGTACATGCACGCTCGAGGTTACTTGCGTTGTTTCTGGGAATGCGGTGGGGGATTAGCCGCGCCTGCGCTAAGCTCTGGGGTATTCCACAACATCATGGCGTTCGTGGCGCCCAAACTCGTCGGTGGTGGCAAGGATGCTCCGACGCCGCTCGGCGATTTGGGTATTCAAGCCATGCACGATGCGTTGCCGCTCTCGGGAGTTGGACTCGAGGTGTGTGGACGCGATATCTTAATGCGAGGATACGTGCCAAACTCCTCGAACACTGGGCGGTTAGGAAAGATGGCGAGCGCCGGATATAGCTTGAGAGGGTTGGAATTTCACGTCGGCGAAAGTTCAGACGACGATGAACGCGCCGACGACGGAACGCTCATCTCTGTCGAGCACGCCGCGGCGTCGTTAGCGGTTGATGATGAAGTGTGCCACATGGATGAACTTCCACCGTTGAGCTTCTTCAAAGCTTGGGACGAAAACGGGGCGTTGAGTAATTTTGCCCCCTTTCCGGTGACCATCGACGGTGCGGTTTGGATGACGGTTGAGCACTATTATCAGGCACAAAAGTTTGCGGGCGTAGACTCAAAAATCGCGCGCGATGCGATTGAAGACATTAGACGCGCGATCTCACCCGAGGCCGCAGCAAAGATTGGCCGCAGCGTGCAAGCTAACCACCCGGAGTGCGTCAGAAACGATTGGGATAACGCCAAACTCGACGTTATGCGTCGCGCGTTGGTTGAAAAGTTGACAAACTTTGAAGGTCCGCGTTCGTTGTTGCTCAAGTCAGTGTGCGACGATGGCCGTCAGCGCGTGATAGAAAACTCACCCATGGACGCGATCTGGGGAGCTGGACGTGACGGTACAGGTCGCAACTTGTTAGGAGCGTTGTTGCAAGAAATTCGCGAGCAGGAGTTGCGAAGAGGATAGAAGGAAAACATTCCAAAAGTAGAGCTATAAAGCGTTGTTTTTCATGAAAACAATTTAACCAATGACTAATCTTATTTCGCCGCGCTCTGCATGCTATGAATTTCGCGTAAAAGCGCCTTTGCCGCGTGTTTCGCCGGCCCCGGGACGTCAAGCAAGCGCACGCACGCCGCCTCAGCTTCGCCCAGCCTTCCTTCCTTCTTGTAGAACTGCGAAAGGAACTCTAAAGCTTCAATCTTTTCGCCACTTTCAACGCCTTCTTCATCTAGTCTTTTAAGATTGAGCAAATAATAGTGCGCAGCCGCCTTCTCATTCTTGTTTGCGTGTAGAGTGGCGAGCTTGGAAAGCGCGAGACCTTCGCGTTCGTTATTCGCCACGGCGCGTTGATAACATCGAATCGCCGACGTGAACATTTTAAGCTGATCTGATTCGTAGCACTGCCCCATGGCACACCACATACGCGCATCGTCAGGACGCAATTTGACCGCCTGCTGGTAGTAGTACATGGCGTAATATGGCATTTGTAAAATTTCATACGTCTGCCCCAAACCGTACCACGCGCGAAAGTCGCGCGGATTGATATCTACGGCGTGTCTGTATGCATCAATCGCCGCTGCTGGATTCTTCATCTCTACGTACTCATGACCCACGAGCGTCCACGCACTCAAGTATCTCGGATTCAAGCGTAGGGCGCGCTTAAAGTACACCACCGCCTTGGCGTGTTGGGATTTCAACGAATAATAATTGCCGACGATGCAGCACGTCTCTGGGCGGTATTTATCCGTCATCACCAAGTGATGTGCCAAGTGTGACAAGTCTGCGAATTCCTCTTTGACGTACAACACGTTGGAATAGTTGTCCATGCCATCAATTCTGTACGGATCGAGTTCTCGAATGTCTCTGTAAATGTCTTGCGCTTGGTCAAACTCGCGCAAATTGTAGTGCGCCTCCGCCATGTGCCCGAGGAGCACCTTGCTCTGCGGGAATTCCGCGCCGAGTGCGATAAACGTGTCGAGACTTTCCTTGTTCTTTTGCATCTCGAGCTGAAGCGCGCCTAAAAACCAGCGATAGACCCAATGCGAGCGCGGCAAATCCAACGCTCGTTCCTCTTCTTCGCTCGCCAACATGGGAATCAACGCCTGCCACGCGCTCCAATTCAACGGGTACAGCTTGCACGCCTGGACTAAATGCGCCTTGGCGTCCGCGGGCTGTCCCATCTCTCGACACACCACGCCATGAAGGTAGGTGAGAAACCCATCCTTGTTCGTGGCGCCGCGCAACCATTCATTCAAGGATTCGAGCTCTTGATTTCCCGTCGTCGACGTCCCCGCGCCCGCGCCGTGTCGCCGCGCGCCAATCGACTGCGTCGCCGAATCCCCACCCTGACCCGCGCTCGATGAACCTTTACCATCCCCACCATCATCACTCACGCCCGCAGATTGCCCTTTACTCTTCTCACCCGCTAAAAACGTCGCGTACTCGCGCACAAACGTCGGCAGCGGCGCGCTCGCATCCTTCAACGCGTACGCGCACCGTCGATACTCCCCTAAATCAAAGTACGACTTTGCGAGCTGGTAGATATCATCCGCGCCAGAATTATCCACAACCACACTAAACACACCACCGTCGTCATCATACTCCTCCATCGCCATCATCGACGCGTCGCCCCGCCCGACCGCCGACGCCGACGCGCCGTCTCGCGCGCTCGCCCCGAGCCCGACCAACTGCTCGCACGCCCACGTCGCCGCGTGCGCCAATCCTCGCGCGCGACAATCATCCACCGCGCGCCGTAACTCCTCCGCCCGCCCTCGCGTCGCCATCAGACGCGACTATTCGAATACCACGACGACGACGCGTCACCTGCGCGTCGTCGTCCAACCAACGTCTGGAGACGACGAGTAATCCAAAACACAAACGACGTCACCCCGCTCGAGCGCCAACCAACGCTCGTCGCGCGCGCGTGCGTGTGCGTGCGCGTGCGTGCGCTCGCGTATCTATCGTCACGCGCCTACGCCGCCGCGCCGCGTCGCCGTATCACGACGCACGCACAGACCGCGGCGCACACGATGCGCATTCAAAATCTGTGCGCACAATTTATACCCGTAATAAATCACACGTAACCCCGACGCCGACGACCGGTCGAGCGCGTCGTCGGCGGCGCCCATGAGATATCTTCGGACCTCCTCATGTGGTGTTCTGTTTTTGCGCGCGCGGCCCGGTCGCGATCGGTCGGGGCGTCCGTCCCTCGTCGATCGACGCCGCGTGTCCGATCTTTTTTTGGTCGCGCCGTCGTCGTGGATTTTTTTTCGCGTGTTGGTCGTCGGATCGACTTTTTGGTCGAGATTTTCCCGCGCCGTGGCGTCATTCCACGCACACACACATCGCACCAATGTCTGCTCTCCTCGCGTCCTCCTTTGTCTCCCGCGTCGCCGCCTTCAAGGCGACGAAGATCCAAGTACGTCATCGTCGTTATTTATGTATCGCATCGCATCGCATCGTCGTCGTCGTCGTCGTCGTCGTCGCGCGCGCGCGCCGCGCGGTGTGTGCGTGTGGATAACGGGCGCGCGTATCTTCGCGCGCTCGCGCGATATCGCGCGCGGTGCGCGGCGCGCGACGCGACGGTGGCCGCGGCGCGGTGTGGGATATATGTGTATGAATATTGTGTTCGCGTTGGATGCGCGCGCGGGGCGCGGTGGTGGCGTGGGCGGTCGCGGACGACGCGGATTCGATCGATCGATGCGAATGCGCGGTGACTGACCGAAGACACGTGTATCTTTTGCGAAAAATCGTAGGCCAAGTCTGTCTCCACGACGGTCAAGGCTGACATCTACCCGGAATTCGGTACTTACCCGGGTGGTGGTGAGTCCCCGATCATCCCGTTCGGTGACGAAAAGAACGCCGAGCGTGAAGTGATCCACGGCCGCTGGGCGATGCTCGGCGTCACCGGCGCGTGGGCGGCTGAAAACGGCACCGGTATCCCGTGGTTCACGGCGGGTACCTTGTGCACCCCGGATGACTGCACCGCCGTTGCGGACAAGTTCCCGGGCGCCGTCGCCCCGCTCGCGCCGGAAGGCTCTGGCTACCCGTCCTTCTGGGCGGTGCTCGCCATTGAAGTCATCCTCGTCGGCGGCGCCGAAGCGTACCGTACCGGTATCTCTGACTCTCCGTTCGATGATGGCCTCACCGTCGGCGACGTCAACCCGGGTGGACGCTTCGACCCGCTCGGCCTCGCCGAGTCTGGTGACCTCGAAGAGCTCAAGATCAAGGAATTGAAGCACTGCCGTTTGTCCATGTTCGCGTGGTTGGGCTGCATCTTCCAAGCGCTCGCCACCCAAGAAGGCCCGATTGCCAACTGGCAATCCCACGTCGCGGACCCGGTTCACTCCAACGTCCTCACCAACGCGGCCAAGGGTTTCGGCTTCTACTAAGCGATATGTTATCATATTCGCGTGATAAGTGTGAACTTATCATCTAGAACTCCTAAGTCTAGCGCTAGAGACTCGCGCGTCTTTAAACCGCGCGCGAGGTGAAGGTGATAGTGCGATGGCGTTCGTACAAAAAACGTTTTTGTGTGAAGTCGTGAACAATGTATTTCTCATCATCTGTTGTAAGCTATTTGATGCAAATCATAAAAAAGTCGACAAGTAATTAACTGTGATGCATTCACTCGTCGTCGCTCATCGTCGTCGCGTGTACGGTATGTGATTAAAACTTGTTGGTTTATCGTTAAGTAATTACACGGCGCGTCTAACATTTTAGTTTGAATCTTTCAACGCGCGACGTCGTTTGCCGACGCGTTCGGCGAGAGGCGCGTTCTCCGCGCGCTTCGCCCGAGTTTGTCGCTGGCTTAACAACACAGCCTGCTCTGCGGGCTTTTCAGCTCGCGCAGGTGTTTGTCGCGCCTTGGCTTTTGTGGGTTGAGCGTTCTTTGTCTTTGTCGTATTCACGTCGTCGGCGCGAGGCGACGCGGGCGCTGCTGGTGCAGCGACAGTGACGCACGCGCCGCGTTTGGATAACGCATCGATGACGGCATTGTTCTCACTCGCCGACGCGGACGCACCAAATAAGCAGTGCGTATCCAACAATGCGCCTGGGGTTGAAATCCAAGACTTGAAAAATTCAGGCGTGACGACGAGGACGCCACCGGCGCACGCGTCAATCAAAGGCGCGAGTCTTGGCACCGCTGTAGGCGCGCGCACGTCGGCGTGATCGGTGATGACGATATCCGGTACTTCGGCTTGCGTCAAACACACGTCACCCTTGGATGAAACCGATGACAGCGACGCGCCGCCGGCGCGTAAGACGACGTCGAGCATCGCGCGGTCAATCTTCGCGCTCGGCTCAAAAGGTAAGAGTGCGATGGATAACCCCTTGAAGGCGCTGTGCGGGGCGACAGTGGACCAATGCTTGGTGGCTTGCGCATCGATCACGCCCATTTCCGCCCCACGGCCACCTCGCCATAAATGCTTGTCGCGCACGTCAACGACTTTGCCCGCGCTCGCGCACTCAATGAGGAAAGATTCGTCAACCAAGTGCGCGCCAGAAATCGCACCGGCGAGAAACTTGATCGAACGACTACCTCGCGCACCGAAAACGACGTGCGTCGTAGATGGCTCCCATTCATGCCCGGAGCAAAGAATGGCGCCGAGACGACGCACAAGCGTGGAATACTTTTTGATGTCCACCGAGCTGAAACCGCTCAAAGCGACGTACGCCTTGGTCGCAAACGCGGGCGTCGCCGCTTTCGTCACCGTCGGCTTTGTCTTTGGTTTGCTCGGCACTTTCGCAGCCTTAGCCACTGTCTTTGTCGACGTCGTAGCAGGTTTCGGTGTCGTCTTCGTCGCTGCAGCCTTAGACGTGGACGCTTTGGACGCGTCTCGCCCTCGTCGCTCGGGTTCGGGTGCCTGGTTTTCAACGCGTTCTTCTTGCTCGGGTGCGAAATCCTCAACCGGCGCCATGACGGGCTCTTCTTCGTCAACGCGTTCATCATCGTCCTCCTCCTCGATGTCGCTTGGCACGAGTTGGCTCGCAGGGCGCTGCGTTGGATCGGGTTCGCTTGGACCGGCTAACAATTCGTAATATCCAGCGACGACGTCTCGCACGGTTCGGTCGACGGGGGCGAGAACTACACCGGCTAAATTCCCAGGCTTTCGCGCTGGAAGGGTGATAACCTTGTCCGCGCTCACAAATGAACCATCGCCGTTGAAAAGCTGCGCGTAATCGGTGCCTCGGAAGCTATGCGCGAGATGCATATAGGTGAGAAAGGTGGTCAAGAGAGCGTCGGGGCCTGCGCGCACGCGTTCGCCCACCACCGGTTGCTTCGCCGTCTCTACGCGGATCATGGCTTGAATCCAAGCACCAAGAGGTCCCTGCTTTTGCTGCATTTCGAGATCGTCAACAAACTTGATGATACCTTCGCAATCGTTACGTAAAGATTCGTCCAGTAAGATGACGGTGCCGCTGTACAACGTGCGCATGCATAAGCCGTTGCCTTCACGCAAGATCTCCTCCTCCTGACGCTCGGAAATGCCTTGATCGAACACATCGAAACGTATTTCGCCGTTACGAATACGTGCCATTCGAGTTTCGTTATCTTCGTTTTCTACTCGACCTCTACCGCTCGCCAAAAGCGTACAAAATTCATCGACGTTGGGCGCATCCGTGAGCGGCTCGGCTTCGGCGTCTTCAAAAAAGCTAAACCATGCGTTATTGGGCGCATACCGTCCCCCGAACGCCTTCTCGACATCATCAGGACTTCCAACTAACCCGTGAAACATATCTTCTGGTTGCGTGCAGTTATCTTGGAGCGCTTCTTTATACTTTGGGTCGATGCGACTGCGCTTGCTCACCGCGACGCGCGCGCCTCTCCTCTCCTCTTCAACCCAATCTGGAGAACGCCACGCCGCGCCCTTGCTCGCACTCTTGCTCGCCGATCGTTTATTGTCTCCTTTTACCGCGCTCGGCGTTTGTACCTTCTTCTTTGCCGATAGCGTTAGCGGTGCGGTTTCGAGCTGAGATGTAAACGCGTTGGCGTCGGCGCTCGACGCGTTCGCGCGCGCCGTCATCATCGTCGACGTCGTCGTCGTACCCATCGAATCTGGAACCACCGACAACTCTTTCCTCGTCGCATCTTCTACCCCATCTTCATCTTCGCTATCCGGTACCGCGCTCGCCAATTCATCCTCCTCCTTACCGCTTCGTCGTCCAAACGCCGCCTCGTCCACGCGCGCCCAGCGCCTCACGCACTCCTCCAACCACCTATGATTCACAATCTTCGCCGTCGTCCATCCTCTCGCGCGTTCCCACTTCGCACCAGAAAATTCAAACGCCACCAAATGCGTCACCCCGCGATCGAACACCTTCTGATACGTCCCGCCGAGAACCTTCACCATGGTCTCCACGTCTCGTCGGCGCTGTCCGTTGTACCCCGTGACGCACACCACGCAATCCTTAAACGCCTCCAA
>JACLAB010002626.1_pt1 | contig 10194 bp, 6 predicted proteins | sample 8027921 | NCBI WGS metagenome assembly JACLAB01 (sample SAMN15725117, study PRJNA655200) | protist metagenome | isolation source: fluorescence activated cell sorting (FACS) single amplified genomes of... | place: USA: West Boothbay Harbor, Gulf of Maine | collected 2000-07-19
ATCGCGCGTAAATTACCCTATCTCGATTTTTTTTAAACCGCTGTCTCGATCGAGACCGCCGATCAACCTGGCCCGATCGAGACCCTCGCGCCGGAGGCGCTGATTTGAAACCACGAATCCTTTCAACGCAACTCGCCGGCGCGGGAGGGGCGCAGCCCCGAGCGCCGGCGCAGCCCTAGTAACAAATATGGCCCCTTTCACCAGGTTAGCCTGTACGCGAACTTTCGTACTCTTCAGACTAAATACGCTCCCGGGCCCCTTCTCCCAACTACCGACGGCCGAAGCGCCGGAGGCGCTGATAAATAAAGTATCTTATAGTAGATAGGGCTAGAGAGTTGGCTGAGAGAATATACGCGGAACGCGCGTGGGAACGTCATGCACAGTCCAGCGCTGGAAAGCGCCCTGATCGGGTGTCTCGGCGGTCTTTTCGCCACGCTCTGCGTCTACCCTCTCGACCTCGTCAAGAATAAGCTCAGTGCGCACGTCGAAGGGGACGAAGGTGACCGGAATGTAGGTGCACCTACGGTCACTTCTTCTTCAGTCGCTGCGGCGATCTTCAAGGAAAACGGCGTTTCGGGTTTTTACACAGGGATTACCGGACGCGCCATGCACTGCTTCGTGGAGGATTTTGTTTTTTTCTGGTGCGTGTTCTACAGTGGTCTCCACGATTGCTAAGTTTTCCCTGCTTCCTCTGACGCGGCACTTCTTGATTTCAACCATACGAGTCACGGAACTCATCATCTACAACCGATACCAACTCGAAGTAAACCAGGTGGTATTCCTCCGTCAAGAACTACGCGTTCGAGCGAATCGCGAAACGCGAAGGCCGCGCGCGTCATCTCACCGTCACGGAGGGTCTCGTCACTGGCGCTGTCGCGGGAATAATAAATAACGCGTGCACAATCCCACTCGATGTCGTGGCAACCAACAACCAGATAACATCCAGCAGTGGTATTAATGTTTCTCCTAAACATGCGTCGAAAGTCAAGGCAAAGACCGGGCTAACAGCGACTGTCAAGGCGATATACGCGAAGGGCGGGATCAAGGCATTCTGGGCCGGACTCGGCCCTTCGTGCCTCCTTGTCATTAATCCCGCCGTGCATTTCATGGCGCTCGATCAGCTCAAGGTAACGTACAAAAGACTAATAATACAACGAAAGAAACTAGATAAGAGGTCGTCGCGAGTCAGGGTGACGGCGGCGGCGTTATCACCACTCGAGGCATTCTTTATCGGGGCGGCGGCGAAGTCTTTAGCGACTTCAGTGACGTTCCCACTCATTCGCGCTAAGGTTTTGTCAATGTCGCGGGGACGTCACGAGCTCGGCGGTAATCGTCGCGTGAATGGTATGAGAAACGAAGGTGAGATAAACAATAATTTTGCTACGTTAGACGTCATCAGCGAGGTGATCAGAAACGAAGGATTCGCGGGTTTATACAAAGGGCTCGGCGTGCAACTGTCAAGGAGTGCTTTGGCGGCTGCCATCATGTTTACAACCCGGGAGCAGCTGGAGAAACTCACGGCGGGGACGTTGCGGAGGTTGAAAGATGCGGCGGTGGGAGCGGCGAGACGGTGAGCGTCTGATTTCGTGCTTTATGACGAGCGCCAGATAAATTTCTACTCACAACTTTGCGGCCCGTTCCATCATCGGATCTTTCCCAATGGCCGACGGCACGATGCCCTCGTACGTGTTCGGATCGTCCGCCCACATCTTCAAGTTTAGCCAATGCGAGTTTGCGATCGTCCACTGTATGCACTTCCTCAGCGATTCTTCAAATCCGAACGGCGGTACCCATCCCATCTTCGCCATCTTTTCCCCACTTAAACCGTACCTGTTGTGTGCAGAATAGAATACACGCGTTCTTAAAATAGTCAACAGTTTAAAAGAAGTCCACGTAGAAGGAATATAAATTGATATGATTTGCGCCCGAGCGAGCAGGTCACAGAGCTCACAAAGAGTGAGTATACACCGGATAGAAGATAAGGGCGAGAGCTCGTCGTACCGCAAGTCGTGCCCTGGACGCGTCGCGTGGTGGTTCACCATCTCGTAGACGAGCGTTTTCTTCGCCGTATCGGCGATGAACTGTGCGAGTTCAAGATTCGACACCTCACTCTCGCCGGTGATGTTGTACTTCTCTCCGATATCGCCCTCGTTGAGCAAGAAAACAACAGCCGCGGCGATATTCCGGGCGTGAATGTAGAACCGTGTCCCGGACGTCTTCCGATCCGGGTACGAGTGAATGAACACCTTCTCGTTATCGATGACTTTTTTAATGCACTTGGGTATGAATTTCTCAGGGTGCTGACGCTCGCCGAACGCATTCATCACGTTCACAATCATGAGCGGGATCTTGTACGTGTTCTCGTACGCGATGCAAATGTTCTCCGCAGCCGACTTGGAAGAAGAATACGGGTTCGTAGGCTTGTGTCGGTCCCATTCGTCGAACATCGTCGTTCCAAGCGCGGGACCGAACACTTCGTCCGTGGAGAAGTAAAAGAAAGCCTTCAAGTCACACCCGTTTCGAATCAGTCCTCGGGTGTATTCAAGCAGCGAGATCGTGGACTCGACGTTGTTACGGATGAACGGCACGGGATCGGCGATGGAGTTATCAACGTGCGTCTCCGCCGCCATGTGGACGATGAATTCGATGTTGTTCCCGAGCTCGTACGCGATCCCCTCCGGAATGGGCTGGACCAGGTCTGTCGTGAACACCTTGACGCGGTCGAGCACACCGGTGTCACGCAGTCGGTCGTAGCCAAGAGACGCGTAAGACAGCTTGTCGATTACGACTAAGTTGCAATCAGTCGTTTTCGCGAGGTGCTCGACGACGTGGTGCCCGATGAACCCGCATCCGCCGGTAATGATGATCTTTTTGCGTGCGATAGATCTTGGCACCGGTAAAGTAGACGCGAACTCTTTGATCGAGTCCGCGACGTACTCGCGCTCACTCGGAGTGATCCACCATCCGACGGGAATGCATATCAGGGTCGTTTCTGTGCGATCCAGCTGCGGAAGGTGCGTGCGATACGGCGCACATACCGAGTGTGTGTCGTTCCTTGCGTGCACTTGTGAAACAACGACATTCTTGCTCTTCATGAACTCTATGAATTCCAGTTTATTCGCGATGTGAAACGTGTAGATCCAGTACGAGGAAACCGCACCCTCGGGTTGAGTGAGCAGGGTGACCCCGTTAACGCCTGCGAGTGCTTTGTCGTAAAACGACGCGTTAGCGCGGTGCTTCGCGACGATGCCGTCGATGTGGGGGAGGTTCGCGAGCCCGAGCGACGCGGCGAGGTCGTTCATGTGCATCTTAAAACCGTACTCCGTGACGTCCGACTCGAGCCTAAAATCTTTCCCCTTGTAGTTGCGCTTATCGCGGTCTATCCCGTACCATCGAAGTAACTTCCCACGCGTGTACAAATTCTTGTCCGGAAGGAGCAGGAGGCCTCCGTCTCCAGTCGTCAAGTGCTTGATCGCTTGGAGGGAGAACACGACGATGTTGCCGTTTTCGAGCGCGCCGATTCTGCGCCCCTTCCACTCCGCGCCCATCGCGTGCGCAGCGTCCTCGATGATCACTGGACGAAAACCAAACCGTTCGTAGGCGAACTGCTGAATATCCTTAATCGCGTCGAGATCCACTGGAGAGCCACCCCAATGCACGAACTGGAGTACTTTCGTAGTCGGGGAGAGCTTGTACTTGAGATCCTCGAGGCTGATGTTTGCGGTTTTAGGATCGACGTCGACCCACTTGGGTCGTAGGCCGTTCGCGAGTATTGGCCAATTGGTGGCCGTGCACGTCAGCGCGGGGGTGAGAACCTCGTCACCCGGTGCTAAGCCGGGCCACGCTCCTGCTGGAGATTTCAGCATGTGAAGCGCGAGGTGCAACCCTGAAGTCGCGCTGTTCAGGGTCAAAACATACGGGTTTTGGAGGTATTCTCCGAGCTTCTCTTCGAGCTCCGCGACTCGAGGACCTTGCGTTATGTATCCACTAGTGAGTGTCTTGGACGTTTGCTCCGCCGCGTCCGGTGCGACGAAAACCTTGAACAACTGGATCGGGGTTTCGTTTATCGATGAGGCGGCCGTAAAACTTCGTCGCATAGGCTGTATTTCTTTGAGATACACCATATATTATATCTACGCGAGTTTCTACGCGTATCGGGCGTGAGGGGGTCCGGCGGAGCGCTTCAGACTTTTGCTGATAAACACGGCTGTGAGAGAGTAGATGATGACTACGAGAGCATAGTATGAACGATGAACGTGTACAGCTGTACACCGCGTTTATGTATATAATACGGACGGAATATATTTACAGTTTTACACTATGAAAACGGAACTGCTAATTATTTACTCGCCGAAGGCGAAGACTTTTGCGGGTCGATCGAAATTAGACCGTCGAATTTTGAGTTAAAATTGTAGTACTTTGAAATACTTCCGTACTTTCGTACTTATTTATTTACCTTTATTTCCCGGCAGTCATGTATTTTATTACTTATTTTTAGTGTCGAAATTTTAGGAGCTCTAAGATAACCCCTGATTAAATACGTAACAAGGTGGCCTGTGGGTGCGCTTCGCTGCCGTAAAATTATCCGCGCTTCGCCTGTGACTCCGCCGTGTGCCAGCGTGCTCCGCCTGCGCTGACGCGCGCTCCGCCCGTCGCGCCTTTCTGCCCTACCTGTACTATTATTCATGAAAAAACCCTGATTGAAAAGTCCCACGCCCATGAAAGTCGTTCTTTCAATCTTTTTCGAGGTTTCTAGGCGGCCTATAAAACTATTCTGTTGACCCCGCATCCCCGTCCCCGTCCCCATCCCCGTCTACCCCGTGCTCGGATACAAAGATTCTCTGATTTTTATTCCCAGAAGCTGTTGCATCGAGCTCATAAAGATGCTGCTACCGCACATTCCTCGTAAGGCACGTCAGCGACCAGGCAAGAACGATGCAACATATCTTGTCCGAGTATCTACAACCAACTGCAGAAAACCTCCTTCACCAGAGGTCCCCTTCGGTCTAAACGTGAAGTTTTGGTAACTTGAGCTCAGCTCACCAGCGTCTACAAGATTTTCAAGTGCTTTGATCTCATCCATTGTCGGTGTAAACTGATTGTAATACTTGTGGCGTGGCTTCGCGATACTTGGGATGCTGTGCATGTGAAGAAAAGCGTGGGTTACCATGAACTGTGAAAGGGCTTCCAAGTAGAACGTATCATTCCCCCAATTGTTCGTCAAAATGATACAACGCTTACTGAGAATAATGGGGAAAACTGTCTCTGAACCATGTGGGACGATGATCACATCGTACTGAGAGATCTTGCACATAATATCAAGCAGAGAGTCTATTTTCATGTCTACGTACATACTGTCGACACCGTCAGGGATCGACGCGTCTGGTATGGATCGGCCGTATTCCTCGCGCCGGCGAATCATCATCGCGCGCCCAGATTCATCCTTCACCGTGCAGCTTGCCTCTACTTTCTGACGAATATGAGTGCTAAGGTAATTCATTTGCGGCTCTGTATACCGAACGAGGCGGACTCGATCACTTACTTGATTTTGCCTGAGAGTTTGTGTTTGATAAAACCCGTAATATAGAAAATTTTCTTCACACTTTCTCGAAGTGAAAAGTGGGCTGTAATCGAGGAGTCCGTTGAATATCAGATAGGACTTCATGTTGCAAACATGGTCAGGTTGGTAGAGCAGAAGATTAAGCAAGTCGTCAAATATGACGTGACCAGCGTTCGTACTTATAAATAAGTTCATGGAAAGTTTCTTGTTAGTGCAGAGCTCAACGTTGTTTGACAAGCAGCTTGGTCTTTTGCTGTCAGTTGTCCCGTTTTCGAATCTGTTCCACATTTTGAACCTGCTCGCACGCGTGCTTGGATCAAATAAGTTTGGGAGAGAAAAAAAAAGAAGCACGACGAAGAAACCGAGCGTAGCCGGAAGGCAACCCCATCCTTTTTTCATATTTTGAGGACGAAGCAGCTCATAATCGGGGGTGTTGAGTTGCGACCGTCGTCAGAAAAAGTCACTTGCCCGGATACGTTATATTTGGCCGAAAGGGCCGCGCGCGGGTTTAGAACTAACTTTATACGAAGTAAGTAAGTAAGTTTGAAGTACATGGAAGTACAGTACAACTACGTGTACACGTACGGTTTGCTATTACATATCGGTAAATCATTTATGCATAATAAATTTATTATGAAATAATAAGAATCATAATAATACGTGCGTGTAGTATGTTGACCTCAACTTTTTATCGCACGCGACCTATTAATATTGTACGTGTACGTTATTAGTACCTTACTTCGTACGTACAAACTAGCTATTAATGTACTGAAAATAATAATAAGTAACTAACGCGGTATCTGTACACGTACAGTACGTAGCTAGCTAGCTACGTAGTACGAAAGTACGTAGCTACGTACGAAATACGTACGAAGGTAGTGCATACTGCATAGCTACATAGCTACATACTGTACGTTGTACCTTCGTACGTGTACTATATGGGGGCGCGCGTTCGATTTCCCGTAGCCCGCGCGCCGCGCCCGTACTTCCCCGTACTTCCGTACTTCCGGAAGTACGCGTGCCTTCGAAGGTATATATGAGCAGCGTTGCCCTTCCCGAGTCTCGCGATTTTAAAAGGTCGGGAATACATTCTACGACCACTCGGCGACACGTTTTATCATCCAGATAGTCTACACACATACGTACCGCGTGTACATGCGACCGTATTTGGTGAACTTAATATCATCATATTTGCCGTAAATTTCACGTTGTCGGGTGATGCTAAAAAGTTCCCAAACTTTCCGCGTACTTCTCTGTATCCTTTCGTTCGGGTGTTGCGGCATGTTGACGCAATGGATAAGCGGTAATCGCGAAGCACCGCTGGGGACAAGAACACGAGCTCAGCCGTTCACGAGTTCCAACGTTCGGAGCAGCAAGCGTTTGGCTGTGAATCTTCCTCAGACAAGCTTGCAGAGAGTTTCCAGCGACTTTAGAGTATCTCGGTATTTGGCTAATTCACTTGAGTGCACAGAGCAGCTTAAAAATGTCGAGCTCGTGGCCGCGCAACTATCGGAGGTGCTGGAAGCTGGCGAGTGGAACATTGAAATATATTCAGGAGACTTGTTCCTGAAGAATGTTGGAATAGATCAATTGCTGCGAGCAATTGTAATGGCTTGTCACGGGCCAGTGCCACCTGGTCTTCTGTTGGACGTTTCTGCTTCTCGATGGATAAGCTCTCTTCATGCATGTGACCACCATGGAATGGTAGAGAATGATCAAAACATTTCAAATTTTCGACCCGCTTTCAAAGCTGGTTTTAAATATCATTTTGACGGCGAGTGGTGCGTAGGAGGGTGGAGAGGATATTTGAGTACGATTCTTGGGAAAGACCCTGAAATATGGGACGCACTATCGTACAATACTCAGGGCCGCATTTCTTATGAAAATGCCAGGTCAAGATTTCGAATGGCTCTTAATCAAACACTATGGTGTGCAATGCACCTTGAATTCCCACTGACACCTCTCCCTGCGCGTCGTGTATCGTCTAGTTTCTCAAGGAAGAAAATTGGGAAAATGATTCTTCTTGCGCTCACTTTGAATTCCTCAGGCACAGTTACACGCGCAGAACAGGCAGAGATGGGGGGTAAACTGGCACGCACTGCCGTAATTCAGGGTTGGGACACCTACTTTGCAGTAGGAAAATTTACCGGTCTTGTTGGTAAATATCAGCGAGCATTGGAGGCCTTGAATATATTGCAGCTTGACCACGATGATATCGTTGTTTTCGTTGACTCCTCCGACGTTTTGGTTCAGCAGAGTCCTCAGCAGGTTAGAAATATTATTGAAAATGGCTCCCTGAACGGAGATTTTGTCTTCAGTGGAGAAGGAAACTGTTTTCCCATGGGCGGTTGGCCATACAACCTTGGTCTTGACTTTGGACGATATATCTGCACTAGTCTTTTCCCCAAAGTAAGAGGGAGAAACAACATTACTGGTGTAGGTAATGCGTGGGTGAACACTGGTGGGTGGATAGCCACGGCGAGGTCCGCTGAACTTGTTCTAGAAGAGCTCCGAATACTCACAGAACTGCATCGAGACAATATGTGCTATATAGCTGGCTCAGATCAATTACTTGGCAATGCTCTATACTTAAGGCACAATGCACGACAGAAACACTCTTCTCTGAAAGCCGGGCAGGAGGGCGACATCTCAGTAGATATTGACGTGGACTCGACAATTTTCGTTTCAGCCCCATGGCAAGCCTCGCTTTCGTTAACTGAAGCAAGCGGCCAAACGAGGGAAACGCCAACAGCTGCATTTTGCCATGGCAACGCGCCACGTGTTTGCCCGGCGTTCCTGCACTTTAATGGCGGAGGAAAAGAAAGGATCCTCGAGAGGTTCGAATCAGAGCTGCAGCAAGCGTGGGATTCAAGTTGCCATAAAGGAAGCCTTTCTCTCATAGACGTGGATGACGATGTCATAGTTCAAGATATCCAAATAGAGAGCACAAATCAATTGCCTGCTTGTAACTAGACTACGTTACTGTCTGGTGCATACCTGACCACGAGATAGGATAGACACGGTCGACAGAAAAGTAAGTGCAAAGAGTGCGGTGGCGCGTCTATTTGTCTTCACAACAGACTGAAATACACGTGCAAACAGTGTGGTGGTGCTTCCATTTGTGAACATGGCCGTATGAGAAATCAATGTAAAGACTGTGGGGGGGCTGCGATTTGTGAGCACGGACGGGCACGACATAGGTGCAAAGAATGTGTTTATTCTAGATCGGCAGCTAAATAATAGGCTCGAGGAAGATTGCTGAGCTTGAGTGCACTACAGTATACAAATGTACATCAATAAATGAAAATGAAATGAAAGTTGTGTTGCGGCCTACACCACATACAAGTCCGAGTCGCGGCAGTAGTCGTTGTAATATTGCAGCCGAGAGATCAGCACGAGCGCGCCGACCCACAACATGAAAGGCCCCATCGATATCAACATGAAACCGACCCAGAAGTTGTACAATGCTGCCGCCATGTTGTCGCCGATTCGGCGGTTTGTACAGTCCTCGGTTTGTTCGCGTCAACCGTAGTATTTGTTCGAGTACACGTCCGAGTTTATATATCGCTGAAAGTCATATCGCTGCTTCGACTACAGTCGAGCATCTACAGATGTCTACAGAGCAACGAAAAGTCTTCCAAGTTCCGATCAAGGGGGTGTCTCAATATATACCTAGAAATATGGTGACCGTAACATGAAAGCCCGAGTTTTGAACTCGCATATCAACGCCGGATACAGTAGTACTTTCGTACGAAAGTACTTTTATTATGAAATAAAGTACGAAAGTACTTCATTCGTTCCGTACGTACGTATCTTACAACGTTTTAAGTACGGAAGTACTTTCGTACTTATTAGCCCTAGTACGAAAGTACGAAAGTACTTTCGAAAGTACTTTCGTACTTTCGTACATTATTTTTATCAATAAAAATAAATATTGATGACATACATAATACATGTACGTGTACATGTACCTCCGCTTTTTTTGTGTAAAATTAGGTGAAATAGTGTGATACTATTAAGCTTGACCGACTGCGTCGTTCAAGGTTCGTTTCACTCACCCTTAATAATATACACAATTTGAACCTAATTTTACACAAAAAAAGCGGAGGTACGGGAACATTAAAATATCAGGAGAAGGTGAGAAGGTCTCGTCAGGCGGGTTTCTCAAAGGTCTCATGTTCCCGTCGCGCAATATCCTTTAGGGTTTGTGGGGCGCGAAAAGTTTAGGGTTGGCGCGCACGGCCATTTCTGGTCTGTGGGTAAAGTATCGCGGAAATCCGCGAGATATTTCATGGGTTTTAGGGGGTTTGAAGGATGTCTCGGGAGATCCCATTTATTTTTCGTTCGCAGAGAGGTCCCGGGGAAATGCCGTGCACAGTGGTGCCGACCGACCGCTGGTTATTTAAAGCGCAACGTGATAACTACAAGTAGTTTTTGGTCTCATTTTGGTCTAAATGACAAAATGTATTGTCGCGTGTTGTCTATAAGGCCCATAACCTTACGTAAGTGCTCCAAAATGAGCCTTTGTTTAAGAAGCCTTTTTGAGACCTTTGAGAAACCCGCCTGACGAGACCTTCTCACCTTCTCCTGATATTTTAATGTTCCCGTACCTCCGCTTTTTTTGTGTAAAATTA
>JACLAB010010477.1_pt1 | contig 10184 bp, 10 predicted proteins | sample 8027921 | NCBI WGS metagenome assembly JACLAB01 (sample SAMN15725117, study PRJNA655200) | protist metagenome | isolation source: fluorescence activated cell sorting (FACS) single amplified genomes of... | place: USA: West Boothbay Harbor, Gulf of Maine | collected 2000-07-19
CCATCGAACAACGCGCTGCGCCAACTGCGTCATCGTTAACGCCGTCGCGTATGCGCACCCCGCGGCCAACCCACACCCCTCCGGAATCTGATCCCTCTCGCGCTCCGTCCCCTTTTTATTCAAGTCGTAACCAAACATCCCACGCTTGAGCGTCTTGCTCGCGATAACCGGCACCAAACGTCTTGTGGCGTCTCGCGCGGCAAATGAAATCGCCGCTGAACTCGCGACGCACGCCACCGCGCCCGCATCGAACGACCTCCACTGCATCACCGAGTACGCGATCGCGGGGCACGCCGCCAACGCACCGAACCATCGCGCTTCCTTCGCGCGCACGCGTTCTTCGTCTTCTTTCCGCGCCATCTCTTTCGCACTACTAATCCAAACGAACTACTATTCGTTCTTCTTCGCCTCCTCTCTCGCCGCTAACCGCGCGCGATCGCGAACGACACCCTCGCGAAGCCTTCTGCGCTCTTCGTTTTGCTCCTCGTGCACCGAGTAGACGCCCAACGCGGTGCCGGCGACGACGACAGCGAAGATCAAATTCGGTAGTTGACGCCGAGTCATCGAGTGAAGACTCATCCATGCCGCCAAAACTTAACGCCGCATCGATACGGATCAATGTCGTCCGCCGCTTCAGGTGCGAGAGGACGCACCGCGACGATGACGAACGCGTCGTCCAGCCGCGCATCCGGAACTTCGACGACGTCCGCGGCGCAAAGGAAGCTTCGAATACTTTGCTTGCACAGCTTTCGAACGAACGCGAAAGTGTTTGAAACGCAAATGTCCATGGCGGGATGGACGAGCGAGTACGCCGAGACGTGCGAGTTCGTCGTCGTCGATGCGCCGCACGCGCAGAGCGGGGAGGCGCCCACGGACGTCGTGGGTTTTTTCGGGGATGGGAAGTATTGCGAGTGGTGGAACGCAAAGAAGTCGCCGCGAGAGGACGCCGACGGGATGGAATACGTGGGATTGGAGCGATCGCTCGAGGCGATCGAGACGATGTGCGATGAAAGAGGACCGTTTGATGGGTTGTTGGGGTTTTCGCAAGGGGCGACGCTGTGCGCGATCGCGCTTGCGACGCCGAAGATTGCGAAGCGGTTTAGTTTCGGCGTCTTGGTGTCGGGTATGAAATCGAGAGCGTTGCAGACGAGAGAACTCGATTACGGCTCGATCACGTGTCCGACGTTGCACATCATGGGCAAAAATGATAGAGTGATGCCGGTGGTGGCGAGCGAGGGGTTGTTAAAATCGATGACGTCATCTGAGACGACGTACGTGGCGCACGACGGCGGCCATCGGATTCCGCGATTGGACGAATACGGAGAGCCAGTGTTGCGCAAATTTTTAAACGCGTACTATGCAAGCGGGATGGTTTAGCTGCTTATCACTAGTTTATTATTCGTACACATTCTAAATCCTTCTAGAGACGCAAGCGCTAATCCCCAAAGAACGCCGGAACGCGCCACGGATGTTCGCTCTTCACCGGCGGGCGCAACACCTCGAGGACATTCTTCCATATACCCACGTCGTACTTGTTCCTCAGCACTTTGTCCCACTCGACGACCTCATTTTCTCCCACCGCCGTCGCCGCCTCCTTGGCCTCTTTGACGGATGCCCGCACGGCGTCCCATTTGTACGTTTCGTTCGTCGTGACGTTTCGGGCGACGAGATAGCAATGATAGCTCAAAAACGCAAAGAGAAGCACGGACACGATGGCGCAAAATAAGCCCAGCGCAATCGCAACTGGGTAATGGAACGTGATAAACCTCACGAAGAGCTTGAGCTCGTTGGCTAGTGTGGCCCTGTCACCCGATTTCGTCTTTTGCGCAAACTCGAGTGACCACGCGTCGTGCTGATCCAAATCCCGTCGCACTCCGGCGACGCACGCGCACGTCACGTACACCACGAGACCGAGCTGCGATGCCAAAAACATTAAGAAATACCTCAAGTTCCAAGCCCCGATCGTGTTGTTGATCCACACGCAAAAGTGATCAAACTTTGCGACTCGACGTTTCGTCGTCCGACAAAACTTCGATCGCGCCGGCGCCTCCACGCCGAGCGTCCTGCACTCCTTTTTATGATACAAAACCTCATCCAACGGATACGCCGCGGCGTAAACCTCGTGATTATCCACCGTGATCGTCCCGGGATCGCTGCAACACGCCGCGATCCAGCTCACGACGGCGATGGTGAACGCGGCGCACGTGCGCGCCGTCCAACCGCTGGCGTCGCCCGCGTCCAACAACGGCGTTTCCACGCCCGCCACGAAGCTCGCGTGTCCACCCAGCACGAGCGTCAGGTACACCCCTTGCCCTAGCGGATTTGGGGCTTCGCAAATCACCCTCTCGAGCCACCGTATCGCCTTTTCCGCCCGTCTCGCGTCCCAAAGCAGTATGGACAGTATTCGAAACAAACACGCACCCGCGTTATCGGCAACGAAATCGTACGTTCGACCAAAGACACCGTCCGCGAAACGTTCCGTCGGGCCCAAAATGACCACCGCCATGGCGAACGCGACGATTATCGTCGACGCCGCGGGCCACAGCATGTCGGTGGCGGTGTTGGTGGTGGTGTTGTTGGTGGTGGTTCCAAAGTGGTCGTCTCAGAGTGACGACTGACGTCAGTCGACGAAGCGCGCGAACACCTCGTCGTCGTCCATGTCCTCGCGCATCGCGGGCAGTCTTCGCGTCGGTGTGAAGCGCGACGGTGCGCGTTTCACGCGATTCACGCGCGACGCGAGAACGAGGATGCGGGCGACGAAGCAAGGTGGGTCGAGCAAACCCATCTTGTTTTTAGATATCGACGGCGTGCTCAACGAAACAGCGACGGCGAAGCAAATCGCGCTGGATGAAGTGAAAGTGGCGCTTTTGGGATCGGTGATTGATCGGAGCGGGGCGGATATCGTATTGACGACGTACTGGAGGTATTTTGAAGAGTACATTGGGTACACTTTTGAGAGACACGGTGAGCTAAGCAAAGCGAAGAGAGAGACAGACGGACGCGCGCGCGCGCGATTGATGGATGTGAGTTGCGAGACTGACGAGAGAGAATTTCGTACCCGTTGTTTTCGTAGGTTTACGCCCGGGTTGCGTGATTGGACGAACTGCAGGTGAGCCGCACCGCGCGGACTCTGTGGCGCATGACGCCGCGGTTTCGGTGAATCGCATAATGGAAATCGAAGCCTACTTGAGGCGTACTTACGGCGAAGATCAGGGCGTTTGGCCAAGCTTTGCGATCGTGGACGATAAAGAAGTCGTGCCGGGAGACCACGAATGGCGGGAAAAGTTTATTAGGACGCAGCACGATGTCGGTTTGCAGGCAAGTCACGCGGATTTGCTCGTCGGCATTCTTTTGCAGAGCGAAGTCCTCACTGCTTGATTTAATCGTGTGGAGAAATGTTTCATTTGTTTTGTTGTAATTAGCTATTGAAACTGGTTCGTTTCTAAAACCGCGACGCCACGGAGCGCGGCGGCGGCGACAGAGACTGTCTTCGTGCGCTGCGTCGAGTTTCGCGAGATTCTCGCGCTTCCTGGAGCCCCGACTCCATGCTACTCATGGTCAAACTCAGGAGAGTCTCAATTTGAGCCGCAACGTCGCTAAGACGCTCGTTCGTTTCGGCAAGGGCTGCCGTCTGTTTGTTTTGGTAGCTCGTCATCTTTCGATCGAGCGGGACGAGTCGATTCGTGAGCTCGTCGACGCGTGACTGAAGTCGTTGAACCGGATTCTCAGTCGAAGAGGAGTCCCATCCAGCGCTTCGGTCGCCAGTCGACTCGACCGGGGCGACGGACTCGGGTTGCTGCTGTGGCACCATAACGCGCGCCTGCGGCGTTGAACCACCCTGCTTTGCCTGTCGAGGCGCAGTCATCGTCGATCCTGAAGCCGCTTGAATTGCCGCCGCCATCAATCCAGACTTGTTTTTGCCCGATGCATCGGGCGCCAGATCGGAGACGTTCATCGCATCCATGACTGCGTTGATCTTTCGGTGCACCTCAGTCAAGGAGTATCCCAGACGCCAGTGGAAAACGTCCAACGCGTGCGCCGTATAACTCACTGGATCACGCTCTCGCAACACCTTGTGGAAGATGCCTTGCACTCCCCGCTCGACGAGTTCTCTGTGCAGCAAAACTCGATGCAGCATACCTCGGAAACGCTTTTGAATGACGATTGCCGCTCTCGTCTTTTGTTCCAAGAGTTTTGGGTTGTCCAAACCCTCTCCGTCCTCGCCGTAAATCATGCGCAATTTTCTAAGGTAGAACTCGGGACGTGGGTTCACGGAGCCAGACAAATCGGCATCCACGCCGAGTCTCTTGAGGGACCACCACGCGTTGCTAAAGGCGAGGATTTCTTGTCTGAAGACCATCTTGATACCCTGGAGGCGGAAATACCTCTTGGTTGCCGGGTAATTGGCTAAAGCGCTTTGGAAAGACTCGCGATCCAGCGTGAAGATGTCCGCGTACGTCACCGCTCTCGCGTCGTACATCACTGGAGCATCAGAGTGCAAACTTTCTTCTGCAATCGTCTTACCGGAGACCTTGATTCTCCCATTTACATCGATGACACCTTTGCGTATGAGAAATATTTTGTTCAATACGTCTCCCGCCGTGAATATTGATTCCTCTGGTGGGTAAGTTTGTTCGATGACGAGTGTCGAAAGATGCATCACAAACGGTTCTGGACAATTTGTAAAGAAATCCAACTTGCGCATCCACGTGTTCATGCGCATCGTGCACTCACTCCTGAGCGCCGGAGACATCTTTCCGAGTAGCTTTTTATACAGTTCCGCATCAGCTCCGTCCAACTGATACCGGAAGTACTCGCGCAAGCGCACTCGCAACTCCTGCGGAAATCGGTGATCAACGAGAAATCCGTTGAGATCGCGCATGAGACCCTGGAAGCGGTTCATCTTCTCATTTCTGGTGGCGATAATGTTCGACACGGCGCCTACGATGTAACCGTATTCAAACGCACCGACGAGCATCGCGATGATGACGTACACGCGTTCACCCGTCGTCACCGGCACAATATCCCCGTAACCGATTGTCGAAATTGTCATTGTAGACCAATATAACGCCGCGAGGTAGAGACGAAAAGAACCAATGATATCTCGCGGATTTTCCGGTTCCGGTCCTATCACCATGTCCTCGAACTCTGTCGACCTGGTCCACGAGTATCTCGAGCCCTCGAGTTCTTCCACCAATCCGTAACCGCACGCGAGCCAATGCGCAAACATGACGGCGGTGAACGCAAACTTCATGAGCTCAATCAAAGAGTAATCGATGGTGTACACCAATTCGAGTCTCTTGTAAATGTGGTTCACCCGCATCACACGCACGAGTTTCACCAACCGCAACAAACGAAGCGTTCTCAAAGCGCCGAGTTTCGTGAACGCCTTCGAACCGACGCCGAGATACAGAGCGTCAAAGGGAATGACGGAGATGACGTCCACCGTAAACCAAGACTTTAAGTACCGCTTGGCGACGTAACTCAGACTGTACACCAAATGCCCCGTGCGCGGATCCACCACGGCGGTGAAAAAGTTCAAAATCAAATCCACGAGAAACGCCACCGTGGTAAACTGATTAATGTAAAAGACGGCGTTGAACGAGGGTTGATAAAACCCAACCTCCATCGGCGTCACGACGGCGGTGTAACACAACAAGACAATCATAACCGCTTCCCATCTCTGCAACGCTGCTTTTTGCGGCGACAACACAAACTTACTCCGTTTATACCTCTTCGACCTCTTCGTCTTGCGTCTCTCTTGCTTTTTCTCTTGTCGACTCTCAGCGTATTCGTGCATTTTACTATTCAACTTCGACATGCCTTTCCCCAAGCCGCTCTTGCGCCTCATCGTATACGCCTCGCCGAGTTGATTCTTTACGTGCATCCCCTCCGTCGTCGCCGCGATTCGCGTCGCGTGCCACCTCGCCTCTGCCGCCATGCCTTCCATCGCAGTTACGAATCGTTTCGACGCCGATCCACCGCTCAATCGCGGTTGTCGGTCAGCCAAATCCCGCTGCGGGCTCATCAGCGCGAAATCATGTTGCGACGAGTGACTCGTCAAGCTCGCCCCGACGTTCGACGATTCGCTCGTTCGCGCGTACATCGCGACGAAACGACGACGACAACGCGTTTACGTTTTCGTTCCGTTTCTGTCCGTCGTCACCGCGACCCCGCTCGAGCGCGTCGCCGCGACCGTCTTCACTGAACGCGGCGCGTCAACGAACGGACAAATGCACACACTGGACGACGATTCCAGCGTCGTCTTTCCCGCGTTTCTCTAAACCACGCACCCGCGCGAGACGCTCCGTTTCGAGAGAGACGGGTTCGCTCTCTCTTCCCCGCGCGCTTTCGTCTTTTTCCCCGGCGCGCGTCGGCGTCGGCGTCGTGTGACGACCGAGCGGGCTCGTGGACGCGTCGACGGGGCCGCGGGTTCCATTTAACCAAAGTCCATAACCTTTTGAACATACTCGTTTAATAACTCTTTGAGTCACGACTCGCCAAAGTGGTATAGGGTAAAAAGTTGTTTGGAACTCTGCCGATGCGTCACAAAGCGACGACGGAAGCGCCGACGACGGGGTTCCGATGCCGCCGCCGCCGCCGCCTTGGCCGATGACGCGCGTCCCATCGCCGGTGTACTCGCTCGCGACGCGGGATAGCATGAACGTGGTGACGTTCGCGACGCCGGTCGCGATCGAACCGATGAGGCGGTTCGCAGTCGCGCTCTATGGAAACACGCGTTCGCACTTTAATTTCGTCGTCGAGGGCGGGCCGGCGACGCTGCAAGTGTTGCGGAAAGACTCGCACGAGGAGTTGATCGATTTGCTCGGGCGCACGCGGGCGGATTCGATCGATGGTGGGGATGGGAAGATGAAGATGATTAGAGCGCGCGCGGCGACGACGCGCAGGGAGACCAACGGAGTGGAGGTTTTGATGGATGCGTTGGCGGTGTTTGACTTGGAGATTATGAGCGTGACGAACGCCGGGGATCACGATGTGGTTATTTGTGATGTAACGGCGTGGGCGTGTGGGGATGAAGAGGAGATGCGGGGTGCGTGTTTGATGACGCTCGACGTCGGCTGACGGCGTAGCGAACGCGACGGCGATTGAAATTTAGAAGTAGAGTATGTAACATCACAAAGAGAGCGGCGGTTTCGTTGTGTATACGGCGAGTGGTAGTAGTACTGATGATTTTAAATTCTGCGCGAGGAATCTTCATCTGCGGGCGGTGCCGCAAAATGCGCAGAATCGCGCACCATTCTTCTCAAACGCGACGCCGCAGTTGACGCAAAATTTGGCGCTCGACTTGACGGCGCCGGGAACGACGGGTCCAATCGTCGGCGACAACGCGTCGCCGTTCACCGCGGACGGATCGCGGTACTCCGCTTCTGGAACGCCAACGGTGTCGGTGACTTGACAGGCGAAGAGAGATCCGGCATCTTTACGCCCGTTTTCGGCGCGAGTGGTGATGAAGAGCGTGTTCATGCCCGGTCCACCGAGCGTCACAGACGTCGGCTGCTTGACGGGAAGCTCGACGACGAGATCCACTTCGCCCGCTGGGGTGATGCGGATCACGCGACCGGCGCCAGAGATGGCGGCCCAAACATTTCCATTCGCGTCGCACTGCGCGCCATCCGGACCACCGCCGACAGAGCTCGGGAGCTCGTACAGCAAGCGGCGGTTGGATGGGCCCGTGCGAGCGTCGTAATCAAACTGGTAAATTCGACGCGTCGGCGTGTCGCAAAAGAACATGGTTGTTCCGCTCTTCGTGAAGCAGATGCAGTTGCTGCATCGGAACTTGTAATCCAGCACTTCTTCGAGCGCGCCACCGTTGACAGGGAGTCGCCAAAGCCCACCGATGGGCTGGGCGTCGACGCGATGAGCGTTGTTGTACGAGCCGATGATGAAGTTGCCCTCGCGATCTGTTCTTCCATCATTCGGACGCGTGTTGAGACCCGGCTCAAACTCGCTCACGAGCTGCAAGCGCTTGGTTGACGGATCGTACGAGTGCAAACCAGACTCGAGTCCGAGCAAAAGGGTGTTGTTGGATCGAAGCGCGACGCATCCTAACGTTTCGCCAAAGTTGGTCTTCGTCGGCGCGCTCTTCAAGTTCCAGCTGTACAACGTTCCCGCCGGAGCGTCGACCCAATACAAAGTTTGACGATCAACGCTCCACACCGGAGACTCCCCGAGCTGGTTCCCGCACGGAACCACTTCTTCAGCCCAGAGCTTAATCGGACCCTCGGGCGTAGTGTCGTAATTGAAGATGCGTCCAAACTGTTCAGCGTTGAGCGAAGCGCCGCCGACGAGGCACCCATCGACATCCGGCGCCTCCATCAATTCATCCACCGTCTCCGGCTTGACGCTTCCACCGTACTGAATGCGAATCTTACCCGCCACAGACTCACCGTAGTTTTGTCTGAACCAATCGCGAATGCCCGCGTGGACGCTCTGCGCGATGGCGGGCGTCGCCGTGAGTCCAGTGCCGATGGCCCAAACCGGTTCGTACGCGATGATGACTCGCGTCATCTCATCCGCCTCCACCCCCGCGAGACCCGCCGCGAGTTGTCTCGCGCACACCGACTTGGCCTGACCCGCCTCGTACTCATCCTTCGTTTCACCGATGCACAAAACCGCCGTCATCCCACTGTCGATGATTTTTCTCGTCTTCAAGTTGGTCATCTCATCCGTCTCGCCAAAGAGTTCTCTGCGCTCAGAGTGACCGACGAGGACGTGCGTGCATCCGATAGACTTGGCCATCTCGGCGCTCATTTCCCCGGTGAACGCCCCGGAAGCTTCGTGGTAAATGTTCTGCGCACCGATGGCGACGCCGGAACCGTCCAACTACGCCAAGAAAAAGAGATTAAACAGTCAGTCTTTCGCCGTACGCGAATCTTTCGCAAATCCGAGAGTTTGATCGAACCGAACCGGCGAGTCAGTGTAACTATGACTATTAAGACTTCAAAAGCGGCAGTCTCGGTATAAGACCGGCTTCAGTTCTCAACAATGGTTTATTCTTCACCCTCGCCGATCGAATCTCGTCGAGCGTCATCGACGTCGTCACACAAGGAAAAAACAAAGAGAGATACGCGTCGAGCGTCGTTCGGATAGAATTAATTATCCATCCGCTCGCGTCGATAATCGATCGTCGCACACCACTCACAATTCTCGAAACTTCCGAAATAAACGGCGATGGCGGGCACACAAACACCTCACACTCCCTCGTTTTCACCCCCGGCGCTTTATCTTCCCTCGCCGCCGCTCCCACGAGCGCCGCGAGCGTCCTCGCCTCATCCATCGTCTTTGGGTTCAATTTCCAATTCCCCGCCATGACTGCCGTCCGTCTCTTCACCGGTTCCTTTCCTCCCGCCACCGGTCGCGCCTGTTGCTCCATCGCCACCGCGCGTTCGAGTCTCGCCACCGCATCCGCGTTCACCTCCGTCGTCGTCGTCGTCGCGTGCGTCGCGCGTCGCGCATCGTTTCCTCTTTCGTCACGCGCGCCGCCACGTCCAAATCCAAAGATGGCTGCCCGAACCGCCATCGGTCGCATGTTTCGTCGTCCACGCGTCCTCGCGGCGCGCACCACCGCCGTCGCGACGAGTGTCGTTCTTTGCGTCGTCGTCGCCATCGTCGCCATCGTCGCCGTCGTCGTCGGTGCCGCGTCGCGAAGTGCGAAATGCATCGGGAAATGTGTCGGCATTTTGAATAAAATTTACACTTTGTAATCTGGTGGCGTCACTACTACCCATCGCGAACATCAAATTTAAACCACTCCAGTCTGTCTGTCAGCCGGCCTCACTGTCCGCCGCCGCCGACGCCGACGACGGCGACGACCGTCGGATCGCGCGCGATGATGTTCTCGATGCATCGTTCGTCCGTCGCGTCACCGCTCGGGACGACGAAGAATGGAAATCGTCGTCGAGGCCGTCAACCTCGTGATGTGCGAAACCAAGTCGTCGTTCGACAGATGCGACGAAAGAGTCGGACGACGCGGACGGCGATGTCGGCGGAGAACGCGAGCGGGGGCGGTGCGAAGGGCGAGAAAGATTACGATCCGATCGGGGCGAAAGGGGAACACGTGGCGATCGTCGGTATCGGCGCGCGTGGGCTGGCGTTGATCGATCAGCTGGCGGATGCGCGAGCGCTGCCAAACGCCGAGTATTGGGCGTTGAACGCGGATGTCA
>JACLAB010012632.1_pt1 | contig 10164 bp, 13 predicted proteins | sample 8027921 | NCBI WGS metagenome assembly JACLAB01 (sample SAMN15725117, study PRJNA655200) | protist metagenome | isolation source: fluorescence activated cell sorting (FACS) single amplified genomes of... | place: USA: West Boothbay Harbor, Gulf of Maine | collected 2000-07-19
ATCGATGCGCCTGTTTGAGTTAATACGGTTAACAATGTCCTCCATTTAATATATATTAAGAATATTATCTTTAAATCTATATATGTGGTTTATATCTCCAAACCCATTGTCTGGTATCGGACAAGTTGTAAAGAAATATGCATCTCTTGTAGGTGGTACATGTGTTCAGTATGGACAACTCGTCCCAGATAATCAAGATGTTTTCATTTTTGCATTACCTATACCGGAAATGTTGAATATATATAAAGACATTAAAAGACGTTCAAAATCTATTATATGTATGACCGTTTGCGAAACCGAAACCGTACACCCGCTTTATGGAGAACTTTTTGATATTTTCGACAAGGTAGCGGTCCCGAGTGATTATTGTAAACATGTGTTTTCAAGACAATTCCCAACAATCGAATTCAAAACCATATATCATTGGATACCTATACCTAAACCAAACTATTCATTGTCTATCCCGGATAAAAATACATTTATATTTTACAATATTGGAAACTTTTTAGATCATAGGAAACAATGTAAAAAAATTATAGAAGCATTTTTAAGATTAAAACTTCCAAATTCTAAACTTTTATTTAAAGCAACATGTAAAGAAGATGTAAATATTAATCTTCCTAATGTCTACTTCATAAACGGGTTAGTGGAAGATAAAATGATTGATTCTATTCACACTCAATGTCATTGCTACGTAAGTTTTTCAAAGTCCGAAGGGGTTGGCATGGGAGCGGTAGAGGCGGCGTTACATAACAACCCCGTTATTATTACAGAATACGGCGGAGCGAAAGAATACGTCAAGACACCTTTTGTGATCGATTGTACAAGACAAAATGTAGGTGTAGATGATTTCTTGTACACAAAAGATATGGAATGGGGTGACCCAGATTTCAATCAACTTATGCATTACATGAAAGATGTGTATGATAACAATTTAAGATACATGAATCATGATTATACAAAAAATTTATTAAAAAGTACAAATATCAAAAAACAAATCACAACATTTCATCATTAATATAGTTGGTGAGATAGGTGATCAAACCAACAACAATAGTCCCGGAGGTAATAGCACCCTTCTGAGTGATCAAAAACATGATGATATCATCAACCATCTTGACACCCGTGGGTTTCTTGGCCAACTGAGGCACAAAATGAGCAATGAGCACGTAAAGAGTCATAGCAATAATAACTGGTCGGAGGGATTCGGAATCGAACATTTATTATTACACAAGAATATGTTTTTTGCAAAATTTACCACATGCCGAGTTTGCCCTGAATGGACAAGGTTTACCGGACATCGTGATGGCGTTGCACTTCTTAAGAGAATGTTTCGTTTCTGTCTGAGTCTTAGGAACGTCTAGGTACGAGATGACCTTGATTGATCGCCTTTCCCTTGCGGCTTTAATCTCATTGTATCTCTTTTCCAGACGCCACCGTGTATCGGCCATCTTGGTGTTATTATCGGACTGATAAAAATGGTTCCAGCGGTCATCACGAATAACTTCCATCATGGTTGGTTGTTTGTTCTTACTATTATGTACAAGATGTCTTGAGTGTTTTATGGACATATTTTTTTACAATCTACATAAAAGTTGTATACATATTGGGTGACGTATGTTTGTATTATAACACTGATTGGTATTATTAACAATACGCCTTCATTTACATCCATGTTTTGATTATATTTTAGATACATCATGAAGAAAAATGCCCCAACCCGTGACATAATAGAGAAATATAGATAACACATGTATATGAACAAATATGAAGGTTTGTATTGTACTGCACCCAAAAAGCCATATAACGATATAAAGGAACACATTAAAGCAAATATAAGTCCGGTATATACGAAATTCACCATATTTAACAATATATCCGTTATACAAAGTACTTTGACAATGGACGATTTAACCTCCATTTGTTGAATGAAATCATATTCCGTGTCGACATACGTTGGCACTACATTAGATTCACAATCTACCTCAGAACTCGGTATTATGTTTGCTACTGCGAGATCCCCGTCCGGGCTCTGAACAAGTAATACGTTACTCATCACGCTTCACCTGCTATTGTAGCGAGATATAAATCCACCTCTCCAGAGAATTCGGGGCATTTCTTAACAACCTTTTTACTAATCATATCTTGAATGTTCACGATGTGTTCCTCAAACTTTTTTAGGTCGACTCCAGTGGATTGGTGGATTTCACGAGGCGTCGCGATGTCCTTGAGCGCCCATAGATACCCCGCGGCGTAGTTTGCGTGCAGAACAGCAACTAGCGGAGATTCGTCTTGTTGAGCGGCCGTCGCATACCTTGCTGACTGTCTCATTAATTTTGAAATGTTATTACCATTCGATCGCTTAGAACATATCAGATAGATAAACACCAAAATACCAAATACGTAAAGGAATAGCATTATATTATATTAATAATATGTTTTTCCTAGAGAGTAAACATGTTTTGGATGCTGCTACTGTGGATCACACATTGGTAGTGAACAAGGATGGTGCGCGTCTTCAAAAGATGATGGATAATACCCCTTCTCCACGTGGAATCCAAAGACGAAGAAGTTTTTATAGACATTGATGAAACTTTGTAATTTATTTTCACTAGATAATACAACTGCTTATTTTGATAATGTCACATATGTTTACAATATCGGTGAAATGGTTACCTGGGAAACGAGGTTACCAAAACTTGCAGGTATAATGTCTATACCTGAAACAATTGAGATATATCTGAATATAATTTTTAAAAAAATTTATAAAATTAAATTAAAAGTTTTAAAAAGTTTTAAAAAAGTTTCTGAAAAGGTATTCATAAATTTCAATATTGTAAATGAGATATTACAAAAACACAAAACAGAAATATGTAAGATTTTCCCATCTGCTTAGAGTTTTCAGACTCTGTGAATTTATTGACTAGGTATTATATAGCACCTCTTTGAGATGATTAAGGATTTCAAAGTAAAATGGGGAAAAACATGTTACATGTGTGGATGCCCCATGAATCTATCCGTAAGTTTTGACTATGACCCAGACTTTATAAAATATATCATTAATTATTACAATATTGTTCCAATTGATTTTAGTAATAATTTACCGATATATAAATTCTTTGGTATGAAGGTTAGAAGGATTTGCATGGCATGTTATGAAAACCCGATAAAACATATACATACTAATATTCGCAGACGCGAATTAGGAATGCGTCATAACTTACGTCATCAAGATATATCAAGGACACACAAAGAAATATACCAATGGTTTGAAGGTTTCAACAGATTTATATATATAGAGAACGTAGAAAAATTATACTTTCCCCAAACGTTAAAGTCGGACATTATATGGGGGTTATTCTTACAAGCAAATTTTAGAACACAGTTGGAGTAATAACATTCTTTTTAGAGTTCGTGGCCAACTCAAACCCTCCATATATAAGCAGGGCGACAGACCCGGCAATGTACACCCAACTATAACTGGTAACGAGATTGTCTAGCGCGGCTGGGACCTTTCTGTTATCAGATTTAGCCCAAGCAGTAGAGAAATAAAGGATATTCATAATGAATAAAACAATAGCAAGAACCATAAAGAACACAAATGACAAATCAATCTTACGCATTTTCTTGTATATAACATAGTTAAGAAAAAAACCACCATATTAATAAGAGTAACAACAATGCCTCCTAAAAAGGAACAAGTTCAAAAGGTTACACACCTCCAACATATCTTACTTAGACCTGACTCTTATGTTGGGTCTACTGAAAAGATCTGTGAACCTCTATGGATCTTCGACGACGAAAGGTTTTCCAACACCCAACTTACCTACGCCCCTGCCCTTCTTAAAATCTTCGATGAGATTCTCGTGAATGCCATCGATCGTAATTCAATGTTTCCTACAGACGTCACATCCATTTCGGTTATGGCCGACAGAGAATCGGGTGCAATATCTGTTGAAAACAACGGCCCACTCGGTGGTATCAGTGTCGAACAACACCCGACTGAAAAGACCTGGAACCCCGAACTAACATTTGGACATCTCCTCACTAGTACCAATTATGACGACGGTGAAGATCGTGTTGTGGGTGGTCGGAATGGTTATGGCGCAAAACTTGCAAACGTATTTTCAAAAACTTTTTTGGTCACAATAAAAGATCATGTGAATGGTCACAAATACATTCAAATGTGGAGTGATAATATGACCAAATGTAACCCTCCCAAAATTACAAAATTTTCTGGATCTAAATCTTCTGTGAACATTCTTTTCATCCCGGACTACCCCAAGTTTGGAATGAATGGTATGGGGGATGACTTTTACAAGATTATCGAAAAACGTATATGGGATGCGTCCGTTTGTACCAGTCCTAAATGTTCTGTGTCGTTTCAACAAAAGAAGATCAAGCAATTATCCCTTGACAAGTACGCGAAAATGTATCTCGACCCAGATACAAAGATTGCAACTCTCAATAACGATAGATGGCAAGTGGTTATTGCGCCGTGTGATTCCGGGTTTCAACAAGTGTCTTTCGTGAATGGCATTTGCACGAGCAAAGGAGGCACTCACGTTGAACACGTAATGAATCAGATATGCAACGGCATTATTAATGAGTTGGGCACAAAAATCAAACTCCGCCCCCAGCAGGTAAAATCCAATATGTTTGTATTTGTAAAATCGACCCTTGTGAACCCAAGTTTCGGTAGCCAGGTAAAATCTGAATGCACTCTCAAAACTGCCAACTTCGGGAGTAATTTTGTGGCCACACAACCTTTCATCAAACAAGTTCTCAGGACCGGTGTACAAGATGAACTGATTGCTCAGTCAAAGTTTAGGGAACAAAAAGAACTCAAGAAAACCGACGGTGCTCGCAAGTCCAAGATCCAGGGCATCCCAAAATTGGACGACGCTAACTGGGCTGGCACTGCAAAGTCTGGAGACTGCACCCTTATCGTGACGGAGGGTGACTCTGCAAAGACTCTAGCGGTTGCGGGCCTGTCCGTAGTTGGTCGCGATCGCTACGGTGTGTTCCCTCTGCGAGGTAAGTGTAAAAATGTGAGAGATGCATCTGTGAAGCAGTTAATGGCAAACCAAGAATTCAACGATCTCAAAAAGATATTGGGACTTCAACAAGATAAAATTTACAATTCGTTATCCGAACTTCGTTATGGTCGGTTGATGATCATGACGGATGCAGATAATGACGGGTCGCATATTAAGGGGTTGATTATCAACATGATTGAATTCTTCTGGCCCTCGCTTCTTGAACTCGGTTTTGTGGTCAGCATGGTTACACCCATAATCAAAGCGACAAAGGGTTCAAAGGTTGTCTCATTCTATAGTGATGCGGCTTTCAGGAGGTGGTGGGATGCTAACAACGTTTCTGGGTGGAAAATCAAATATTACAAGGGTCTCGGTACTTCGACGTCCAAAGAGGCTCAGGAATATTTCAAAAATATCAAAAATCTAACGGTCAATTTTGAAATGGACGAGTATACACACGATTCTGTGATCCTTGCCTTTGACAAGAAACGTGCCGATCATCGTAAACAATGGTTGTTGAAAAACACCGAGACCAGTCCAAAGGAGTTGGCATATGGCGAAATATCCAAACTTCCTATCACTGAATTCATCAATCGAGACTTGGTGAATTTCAGTCTGGCGGATCTCAATCGATCGGTGGCTCACATGGTTGACGGTTTTAAACCATCGCAGCGCAAGATTATGTTTGCTTGCTTCAAGCGTAGCGTGAAGAACGAAACCAAGGTTGCTCAATTGGCATCCATTGCGGCTGAAGTGAGTAGTTATCATCACGGTGAAGTGTCCATGGCTGATACCATTGTTAAACTGGCCCAGAACTACATGGGGTCCAACAACATCAATCTTCTGGAGCCGATTGGTCAGTTTGGTACTCGACTTTTAGGTGGCAAGGATGCAAGTGCTACTAGGTATATCTTCACCAGACTTTCACAGATTACACGTGAGATGTTTGACCCCTTGGATGACCCGACTCTGAAATATCTGGACGACGACGGAAAGTCTATCGAACCGGAGTTTTACGTTCCGAGACTGCCAATGATTCTGGTAAATGGTTCAGAGGGTATCGGCACAGGGTTCAGTTGTTATGTACCGTCTTTCAACCCTGATGATATCAAGGCTAACATATTGAAGATTCTGAACGGGCAACCCGTAATCCCGATGTCTCCGTGGTTCAAGGGTTTCAAAGGTAAGATCACAAAGGATGACGACAAGACTTGGATCGCTACGGGAATTTACAATAACGGTGTGATTACTGAACTTCCACCGGGGCGTTGGACCCAAGACTTCAAGGAACACCTAGAATCATTGATCGATAAGAAAATTATCACAAACTACAAGAATGATAGCACTACAGACGACGTCAAATTCGAAGTCAAGGGTTACAAGGGTACAAACCCTGTGAAAGATTTCAAGTTGAATAAATCGATTCACACGAGCAATATGCATCTATTCCATCCTACTAAAGGTATCCATAAATACAACACAGCGGAGGATATTCTGGTAGACTTTGTAGAAATCCGTCTCGAGTACTACAAGAAACGCAAAAATCATATGATCAAGTCTCTCACGGAAAGGGAGTTCCTACTGTCAAACAAGTATAGATTCATTACTATGGTCATAGAAGGTGAGATAATTGTATTCCGGAAACCTAAGGCAACCCTCGAGGCTGAATTTGCGACTCTGGACTTTGCAAAAATCGATGACAGTTACGACTATCTGATGAATATCAAGACTTATCAATACACCGAGGAAGCAGTGAAGTCTCTTACAGAAGAATGCAAAAGTATCAAGACAGAGATAACCTCTCTCAAAGGTACAACTATTATTGACATGTGGAAATCTGACATAATAAAATGTTAACAATTCTTAGTAATGGCGGGCACAGGTGCTACCTTGTCGCTTGACGCAATCGGGTTACAAGACACTATATTAAGTGATGTAAAACCTAAAAATTTCGACAACTCTTTCTTTAATTACAACCCTATTCAATCTACACAGTCTACTATATTCTATAGATCTCACACTAAGTATAACCCGGATGGTTCCGGTTCGGCTTGGCCTTTTGACAGAGAAATAAGGTTCCAAATAGATCCCAAATCCTCTGGGGATCTATTAGCCAATGCATACCTTAAATGTACCCTTCCGGCGCTTGATCCCGCTTACGGGTATAGTTATCAAATTGGACAGACGATTATAAAGGAATTGAAGTTCACGGTTGATGGTATAACCATGGATACTATCCCGGGTGATTGGCTGATTGTTCATAGCGAACTTTTTGCAAATGATACAGAACAATATGCAACAGAAGCGCTTATTAATGACGGTAGAATCATAGATAAACAACCAGATAGTACAAAACCAATCAAATTATATGTACCACTACCGTTTATGTTTTCAAGATCTTATACAAGACTCCCGGGAAATTTTGGTGATAACAAAACGATGGGCAAAGACAGGGATATATCAGGAAAACCTTTCTTTTATCTTTGCGCTTGTACAAATCAAAAAATAGAAATATCAATTACTTTCAACCCAATACAATTTTTTAGCAACACCACCACGGACATAACTCTACAAAACATAAGTTTAATAACAGAAGAAATCTCTTTATCAGCAGAAGAAAGACAATTCTATATGAACAACCGACAAGTAAATGTTGTAAACACGTTATTAAAGCAGCCAGTCCAACGATTGGACTTTGGTGATGGTGTTAAAAATTCGAAAACAAGTGTACAACCTGGATGCCCAAAAAACTTTAAAAATTTTTTGGTTTCGAATAGTCCTGTAAAATCATTTCATTGGTTTTTCCGAAATCAAGATTTTGAGTCTATAAACAATTCAAGTAACTATCTAAATCGGTTTAATTTCACAAGCAATGTATCGACAAGTAATGTGTTTACAGAGACGGAAAATCAAGTAATGAGAGATGCTCACATTTTTATAGACGGCAATAAACAACTTGGATTTCTGGGTTCCAGTAACACTGGTGCAAATTATTATAAATTTGTTCAACCATACAACCACGGCTTATCAACCCCGCAAAGAAACATATATACTTATTCGTTTTCGTTAAACCCCAAGGATCCGTCGCCGTCGGGATCTTTGGACCTTAGCATTCTTAATTCGTCAAAAACCTTGCTTAATGGTGATGTGTTATCAAACGCAACATCTAACGCGTACAACCTTCATTTATATTACGTAGGATATAAAGTTATTGGGTTTGATAGAGGTTACGCCAATCTGTTATTTGCTTGAAAGTAATTGTTGTCTATTTTTAATAATATATTCAATTACATTATTCTTTATACACCACCTTATAAAATTTAATTGGGCTACAGTCGTTTGTATACAAGTGTCAGTGTTGGGAATTTTAAAATCAATTTTATCTGTTCTACAAAAAGGATCAAACAATTTTTTACTATAACCATCTAGACTTGACTTATATGCACAATGTACAGTAAAGGACTTACCGTCTTGCGTTTTGTAACTTAGATTAGTCTTTTTAGAATAATTAGTAATAAACCATTCTAAATTTCTAAGAGATATACCGTTACGCTTCTCCAAAAGATCTCTTAGACATTCTGCATTACGTTCATTTTGAGAATAAAATGTTTGAACTGAACCCAAAAGTGTATCCGATCTACTCATTATGATATAACATAGTTACATATCTATAAGTAATTTTTTAGGTTTAGATGATGTTTTCTGACAAGCGGGGCAATTTATACTAAACAATGGGGGTATGGTATGATTATGCTCCAAAGGTTTCTCTTCTTCTTCTTCTTTTGGTTTATCACACACAACAATAGTCGGTCGCTTCTTCTGATCCTGGTGCCATTTGCAATATCCACCGTAACGCCCTTTGAGTTTGCAACGGTGATTACCGGTTCGCATACCCAGGCATTGCCCAGGTGAACTAGAACTCGCATCATTTTCAACTACCAAATCATCAATACTTTCTAGATCCTGTAACAAAAGTCTCAAAGATATGTCGTAGCGTTTGGACACATACTCGACATATTTTGTAATTTTGACATTTACTTGTTTCTTGACCTCTTGATCCAAGAGAACAAACATTTGCGCAACTGTAGCCTCGGAAAGACCCATTTTACTTACTATTTATTGTACTCTTGCTTTTAAATCTGTCGAATAGATCTTCGATCTTTGCATTTTTTGCAGTTTTCCTCTTTGGCTTCTTGGGAATCAGGTCACCGAACAAAGCCTCCTTCGGATTTTCGACTAATGGCTCAAGTAGGTCACAAATGGGATTCATAAACTTGTTTGTGAAATAATAATCATAATCCAAGTCCATTTTATGTTTTGTAACCCACCCAGGGTCTTCTGCCCTATCACCCTGTGTGGCACCTTTCTTTTCAGTTCTAACAAGAACATACGGAACGCGATCACCTGGTTGAGGTTCGGACCCGGGTTCGCGCTCCCGGATCATATCCCTGACTCTGACATGTGCAAGATTTTTGTTTTTATAAGATTCAGCCAACTTTTGTGACAAAATCAACTTGTTCATGGGCACTCGCCCATCGAGCAATTCGACTGCCCTTCGATGTGCTAGATCCTTTGCAGGTTGTGTGTCGTTACTGTCCATGATAATGTCCAAAATATCCTTGCTCACTTCGCGGACATACGGAATATTATCCCGGCGTACCAATTGTAAACCCTTAACATCAATATAGTCCATCTTCATCTCGCCGCTCTTGTCCTGAGTCCACATCTTGGCAGCGTACCTCTTTTTGGAATACAGGATATACGGCCAGTAGACCTTTTCCAATTCCAGGTTTTTGGGTTTCTTGAACATCTCGTTACACATAACAGCCGCCTTCTCACCCAATTGCCAACTGTAGTCTAACGCATCCTGACCCGTCTTACCCTTCATATCAAATTCAACCATAACCGAATCCGTGTCTCCATACCTTACGTATGCACCCTCAAACTCTCGCTCAACCATTTCCTTTGTCTGTTCAATCATATGACGACCCTCGCAAGTTACAGTCGCCGCAATCGCCACGCATGGAAGCATACCCCTACCAGCACCGGTGAACCCATACACCGAATTCATCGAAACCTTGTAAGCCAACTGCTTTCCATTGTATACTTGCTTCATCTGTCCTAC
>JACLAB010012099.1_pt1 | contig 10163 bp, 10 predicted proteins | sample 8027921 | NCBI WGS metagenome assembly JACLAB01 (sample SAMN15725117, study PRJNA655200) | protist metagenome | isolation source: fluorescence activated cell sorting (FACS) single amplified genomes of... | place: USA: West Boothbay Harbor, Gulf of Maine | collected 2000-07-19
ATCCGTGCATCACAACCCCCATCATCGCACCGCGCGCGTCAGAGAATGATGCTCACGCGCGCGCGGGCATGGGTGCGAGTTCAAACGACGCCGAGAAAATCACCGTCGCTCTCGCGCGCGCTCGCCCTTTTGCGCTCGCGCGGCGTCGCGTGTGATAAAGATGCGTATTCTCCAGCAGTCCGTCGCGCGCGCGCGGCGAGGCGCGATGGCGAACGGGCTGAGCCCGGGGTGAGCTCGTCACTGTGCGACGCGGCGAACGAAAACACAAATGTCTGGACCGTACAGTGGAAAGTCGAGTTTAGCGGCGGTGATGCGCGCCGGGGCCGTGGTCGTCGGGTTGGGGTACGGCGTCGTCGTCAATGGGTTCACTGGGTTGTTCGGGAAGTGATCTCGCGCGCGCGATGTGGGCTGGTGGGTTATGGATGACGCCGCGGCTGAGGAGGAGGATCGCGAGGGCGGCGAGGGTGGACTTTGGCGCGCGCGGTTTGACGTAGTAGATTGTAATTAAGGGAGTATATGTGTTTGTGCGATGTGCGCGCGTATGTGTATTTGATGATATTACCTAGGTACGCGTTTACGTGCGTCGCGTGCGCGCTCTTTTTTTTTTATTGCGTGAGATCGCGCAAGACTTCGACCCAGCGGTGCAGAGCGAGCGGGGACGCGTCGACATCCATGGTGTCGTCGTGTGATTCGTGACCGTGTCGGGCCATTTCTAGAAGCATGAATAGACGCTTGATGGGGACTTGGTCGCCCATCAGTGCCTCGAGCGCTTGGCACGCTTGAGGGATTTCTTCGCTCGCGAAGGCGTTGAGTTGCGTCAACACTTCGGTGGTTTCACCCATGGATAACATGGGGACGTGTAAAGACACGTTGAACGCCTGGTTGAGGCCCATTTCTTCAAAGACCATAGGCAACGATGTGGTGCCGATAACGAAGAGCTTGCGTCCTGGTGGGGGTTGTCGCTTGAGCAACACTAAAAGCGCTTGTAAGACGACGTTGCTAAAACGCGGTCCGATGGAGACGTACTCAAGCAAGCGCTCAATATCATCCAAAACAATCAAAGATACCGGCGATTTGTAAGCGTCATCGAACAACTTTGCTAACGCTTGACACTTGGCTACCTCAGAGGCGCCGATAAAGCCATCGGCGGTGAGAAGCTTTGTGAACGGGAACTGGGATTTGATGGCAATCGTAGCCGCCATGGCGGTTTTCCCGCTTCCCGCTCCACCTTCGAGCAAGCACGTCAACATGGGCGTCTTATCCGACACGCGAACTTGTTCTACTAATGACTGAAGTGTGGACACGAGTTTAGTATACTTTTGACCGTACGGAATCATTCCATTGAGTAAGCAGCGCTCGAACAAATCCGTCGACGCCCCGAACGCGGGCTTCACTTCGAGCAATGCCAGTTCAAAGTCAGCCATCGTCACCTTGATATTTTCTTCGTCAATAGGTGCCCCAATATCATTCATATCCACCTGTCTCGTCAACGCGAACGAAACCGCAGATTTCACTAAACCTTCGATCTCGGCACCGCTAAAGTTTCCAGTACGTTTTGCCAACTCTGCGACGTCGACGTCACCGCCAAGGAATTCATTTTCGCTCATCTTGTTCGAGTGAATGTTCAAAATCTGCACACGACCAGCTTCGTCTGGTAAACCAATTTCTATGTGAACTTCAAGACGCCCCGGACGCAGGACTGCTTCATCAAGCATATCTTTTCTGTTGGTCATACCGATTAACAAAATATTGTTCAACGCGTCGACGCCGTCAATCTTTGTGAGAAGCTGGTTGACGATGGAATCGTGCACACCAGTCCCACTCGAAACGCTCCCTCTTGATTTACATACTGCATCAATCTCATCAAAGATAATAATGTGCAATTCACTATCATCACCGCGCGCCTTGTATTCGGCTTCTGCGTCGGCGAATAATGCACGGACATTCTCCTCTGACTGCCCAACATACTTAGACATCACTTCCGGCCCGTTCACAATCTTAGGCTCTTTACCATTTAACATCTTTCCAATTTGCCTCGCAATTAAAGTCTTACCCGTACCCGGGGGGCCATGAAGCAACATACCCTTGACGTGCTTGATCCCGAGTCGTTGCACGACGCTTTGCGGAAAAATGCGTGAACTAAACGCGCGTCTAAAAATATCCTCAAACTGCTTATCCAGACCCCCAATACCGAGCTTTGAGAAACTGAAATCTTTGCTCTTAAACAACGCAGTGTTCATGACCGCCGCCTTTTGCCCAGCAATCTTAATCCCGCTATTGGAAGATGCATCGTATGCCACCGCCGTGCTCGGCGTAAACATTCCTCTCAAAGTCGTCACGCCTTCTCTCGCACCATCAACCATCAAATGATTCAACGTAATTAAATAATTCTGCCCGCAATATTCCACCGCAACTTTCTGACCAATCGTGAGCACTTGCGTACTGAACGTTCGATGAAAAATCGCCGTCATATCATCCGCGCGCACTTCCTCGTGCTCGCCTCGCGCCAATAAACTCGCCCCATACGACGCGCGCGTGAACTCCAGCTCCACCGTAATTCCCGCGCACGTAAACTCCGCACTCGGTGGTGTATAGGTAGACACTTTCACACCATCTCCGGTGCTTACTCGCAATTGCTTCCGTTGCACGCCGTTCAACGCCACGCAGCCAGGCGCGACATCCGCGTGCGGTTTCACCGAAAACACACAGTCACCAATCTCTATGTACGGTACCAATGTCCCAGCGTCTGCCGCGCTCACGAACGCATAATTCGTCAAAGCCAAGTCCTACGCACGCGAATACGCGTCATACACATCTCGTCAGTCGCCACGCACGCGAACACAACAAGGAGCTGAAGATCTCAACAACAATGCACCAGCCAATTCTCTCCAGCTCACCCGCGCCGTGCGCGATGACGTCGTCGCGCTCGGGACGATTCGCGCGCACAAGACGCAGCAAACTGTTCGCTTTGACGCACCTGACTCGGACAATTCGCGACTTTCATCATCATCGTCGTTGACATGGCTGGTGGCGCGCGACACCGTATGAGGCCATTGCGAGGCGCGCGACCACGCATGAATTCTTCCGCGACGACGTCATCGGTGGCATCGGAAGCGGCGAGCGCGAAGGACGAGCCAAAAGCTGCGCTGTCGCGATCGGCGAGCGCGTCAAGTAAGAGCGCGTTCGGGTCAGCGTTGGACGGAGAGGACGATTTTAGTCCGCCCGGTGAGACGGGAACGACGAGGGAAAAAGTGCGACACGGCGGCGAGTGCTTGGCTGGTCCGTTCTCGGCCTTAGTGCGAGGTTGGAACGTGCTGTTTTGCTGTCAGGAACCGAATAGAAAATCGTCGCGGTAGAGGTTTAGGATTGAAATTGTAGTGGGGCGATGTCGACGTCGACGTCGGCGGCTTTGGATGCCGCATTGATGCAGTTCAGGGCAACGGCATCGCTCATTACGAGCGGTGAAACGAGGGAGGTTTTGATCACTGATGTGTGTGAGCACGTTCGCGCGTTGCGAAATGCGCTTGCGGGAAGTGCGAGTGGGTTGGAATTAGCGCTCGAGTTGGGGACGTTTGCGACACTGGTTGCCGTGCTACGAGACGTAGCTAGAGTCAGTGATGGCGCTTGGGGTGGCGCAAGCGAGGATTATGCAAGAGGAATGATGTTTGTGTTGCAAACGCTTATCAATGCCGGGATGGATGATCCACGGTGTTTAACTGATGCATGGGAGGCGGATGGGGCGTTTCACACGCTCGAGGCTGTGGCGGAGACGCGAGGTGCTCGCGCGGCTCGCTCGCATGGTTTGGTTTGTCTTTTTGTGAATATGTGTGTGAAGCACGACGCAACGAGAATGATGAGATTGACTGATAGCACTGCGAGTTCGTTCTGGCGGTTACTCTTGATTGCATCCGCGGATTCAACTGAGCCAGAGGGTGTTGGTGGAGGCGCAAAGTTGCTTGATTTGGTGTGCACCGTGTGCTGTAAAGGCGACGGGCTACCCAAGATTTTCCGTGGATTATCGCCAAACGCGTCCGAAATTGCCGCCATGAACGAAGCCATGTTACGCGCAAGACTCGTGGCGCTTGCTGAAGACGAATCACACATCAATGAAGTGAACGACACTCCAGCGCCAAAGACATCAACGCGACTCAAATACGTTACCGAGCAGGCGACATTGTTGCATTTTATCGCTACGGTTATGGATGACAAAGTTGCTACATCATACGTTGACATCCATCACTCAAAAGTCGTTCCTGGTGAACAGCCACCGCTTCTGATGCCCGAAGGTGTTCTTGCATTTCTCGTCGATACCGCGAGTCTCTCGGCGGCACGATTTGCGGCGGCAGAGGATGACGGCGAACGCGATAATGCCCTTTGTATATTAATGGAATGCGTGAGTATTTTACGAGCTATTAGCGAACGCGAAGTGAAGCCGCATGCGGGTGACACTATCGGATGCCTAGCAGCGATGGGACTGGTTCGACTTGTTCTTTCGCTCCTCGCTTCTCTTCCGCCGCCTGAGGGTATTGGCCAGACGAGTAAAGCGACAGGACCAGCATCGGCGCCAAAACTCGAAGCTCACATCCCCAAAGAGTTGAAAAGTGACGTAGTTTATCCCAACAAGGTACCGTGGGCCGGGTACAGAGTAGATCTCATTGCGATTCTTGGAAACGCGTGCTTCAATCGAGAGCGCGTATGTGAGGACATTGCGTCACTGGGCGGGGTTCCGATCGTGCTCAATCACACCCGCGGTCAAGATGACGAACCTTATCTAAGAGAGTGGTCGCTTTGGACTGTGCGAAATATGACAAATGGTAGCGAAGAAGCGCGTAAAAAAATCATAGAGCTACAACCTCAAGCGGTTGAGCAAAGTGACGAACTTCTCGCCAGAGGATTGGGCGTTGAACTCAACAGCGAGACGCAAAAGCCACGAGTCGTTCGACAAGATGGCTCGCAAACTACCGCACGCGACTTGCCTCCAAATATGAGACCGAAAGATGGCAACGGTATCGTTGATGTCGCGGAAGAAGAAGAAGAAGATGTTGAGGAAGCTATTCCATCAAACTGGAAAGTGACCGAGTTGTAACATACCAATGGCACTAAATAAATGGCGTGCAGCGAAGCAAATAATACCGTTCTGACTACCCACTACGTTTATAATAAAAGTTCTAGTGAATTTATCCTAACTCTATGCATCTATCTCTTCCTAATGCGTCTCAATATGATGACGCCGAACGCAAACACTATGGATGGAATCCGCACCTTGCTCGCGTTGAAACGCCGTGGTCGAAACACCACAGCCTCCGAGTGTGCCAATTCTTGCCGAGCTATATCCAGTGTAAAGTGTCGTTCGATGCGAACAATGCTCGGTTCTACGGCTCCCGCACTGCCAAATCCAGTCTGCGCCACGCGTGCCCCGTGCGACTCGTAGTATCCCAACAACCGCCCGCGACCGACCCGCGCGTCCATGTCCACGCTCGCTTGGAGCTTGGTGATTCCTAATTTCGCGGCATGCGCTTGAGACACACACATGAGATATGACCCATAGCCGTGCCGCCGGTATTTCGGTCGCACGCCGAGATGGGCTCCGTACCAACTGTCCGCGTAGGAGACTCCACACGCAAAGCCTACGATTTCACCGCCTCGACCGTCGCCGTCACTCTTGATTTTCTCCGCACGCGCGCGACGAAGCACGAACCACGTCGTGCTAGATTCGTCATGTAACCACGTGACGCGATCAAAGAACTCGTCGACGGTTTCTGCGCCACTTTCGGGAACATCGTCAGGAAAGCACTCGCAGTGGGCGGCGGAGAGCTCAACAAAAATGGCACGCGCGCCTGAGGCGTCTAGGATGTCTAGAACGAACGCATTCATGCACACTTACGCAAGCCTATCCCCGTTCGAGAGTTTAAGCGGAGTTAATGGTGAGTGTGCGTGGTCCTACAGTGGCGATTTGAATTACAAAACGCAAGCGTTTTAAAGACGAGAGAGCGAGTGAGACTTCTCTCTCTTACTGATAGTTTCCGCTCAAGATGACGTCATCAATCTTAAGGATGAGTTTTACGACTTGAGTAGCGAGTAAAATTTGTTGCTGCTTACCGATCAAGGTTTCGAATACGCCTTGAGACTTCATGTCTGGCGTGCCGACTTCCTTGCAGTCGACGCCCAAAAACGGATTCTTCTCCTTGAGCTGTCTCGACTTGATGTTCGCGACGGTTTCGATCGGTGGAAGACCGCTGTTTTCGGCTAAAGCCGTGGGTACTGCGTCTAACGCATCAGCAAATGCGCGCATGGCGTATTGCTCGACGCTCGCAATCTTATCTGCTTCCTCTTCAACTGCGATGGCGCATGCAATTTCTGCCGAACCACCACCATAAACGATGTTATTCGACCGAACCAAGTTGCGCGCAACGCAGATGGCATCGTGCAAAGAACGCTTTGTCTCATCAATCATCATCTTGTTGCCTCCACGAACGAACACCGTCACAGCTTTACTCGCAGCGCAATCTTCGATGATGACCATACGTTCCTTTGTTGTACCAAAAGCAACCTCCTTGACCAGACCAGCCGAGCCAAGCTTTTCGGCAGATAATTCCGTGAAACGAGGAACGATACGCGCACCAGTGGCAATGGCAAGTAATTCAAGCTCAACGCCACCGACCCAGCGAATAGCCGGAAGTCGTTCTTGCATCAACATGGAGTTGGCTTCGTCGTCAAAGCCCCACTGGCAAATTACGAGCGTCGCGCCACTATCCTTGCACTGCTTCACCATGTCAGTAAAGTACTTTTCTTCTTGTTGACGGAGTTCTTCATACTTCTCCACAGTGTCTATTTCAATCTTGTGCTTGGTCTTCGGTTTTGGCGGCTCGAATGGGCAAGTCAAAATCGCAATCTTTGCATCTTTGATTTCCTTTGACATTTGTGGGTGGCTGATATCTTTGTCTAACACGATACCATTGACCAACATCGTGTCCTCGAGCTTACCACCTACTTTGCCTTCAACCTTAATTAAATCCAAGTTCACATCCTTACGTTCTAAATCTGCCACAGCCATCACAGCTTTGACACAAATTTCTGCCATCTCGCGCTTGCAGCGGTTCACAATCTTACTACTCAAGGTTGTCATGCACGTACGAATCAAAGGTTCGATATTCTCCGCATCGAAATCAAACTTTTCACTAATATTCGCAAGTTCTTTCGTGGCAACCTTGGCGGCCATCTCGTAGCCTTCCGCGATTCTCAACGGATGAATTCCGCGATCGAGAAGCTTCTCCGCCTGTTCCAACAACGATCCAGCCAAAACGACAACGCCCGTAGTGCCGTCACCAATCTCATAGTCTTGCGACTTGGACAACTCGACTAAAAGCTTACCAATCTCATGCTCGACCTCCATCTGGTCCAGAATCGTCGCCCCATCGTTCGCTATGCACGGGAAAAGATCAAGTAAGTTAGTTTTCGGTCAACCCTTCGAGCGCGTCGACGATGCATCTAAACGCTTCATCACTCGCATTCTGTACGTACTTATCGTAATATCACCATCAGCAGACTGCAAAATCTTATCCATACCCTATTTATCGCGCGTAAAATCACGCATCGTCAGTCATAGTTCCAGCGCTCGCGAGCGCGCTTTCGAGTCAAACGCCGCCGCTCACCGCTCACTAATCATCGCACCTTTGGTCCTAAAGACGAGCGCAATGTGCGCGCAACGCTCTTCGCAGCTGCAATATTCGCCTTTTGCGCATCGATTCCTCGCACGCGTGACTTATTGCCTTGTTCCTACGCGCGTGAAAACGACATGAACTACTCGTCAATCATCTGCTCAAAGGTGCGCGCGCACGACAACGTCAACGCGCGATCGTCGTCGAGTGCGCGCACGGCTGAGCGTCATCACGCGATGGAAACACACATACCTTGATGATGATGAACGGTCGCCCGAACTCATCGAATGCTAAACTCATCTTTCGTCGTCGTCGAGCGCGATGGCGGCGTCGAAGTGTGCGGTCGTCTGCGCCGGCGCGATGTGGTCTCGTGCGACATTGTTACTTATTCTATGGCTTTTATGAGTATCAATATATTTTACCGCGTGTTTGACTTTTAAATAAATAATACTCGGACATACAACGCATAATGAGTGCGATTGGAATGGTGACAACGGTTCGAGGACTTGAATGATGTTGATGTTTTTTTGAAGTATTCACCTGCAGCGTCGCGAAATGTTCGCGACTGTTGCACACCCTAGAGAGCTAAAGAGCTATCGCTGAGCTATCACTACGTAAATAATCCAAAGAATCTTGTTTTGTTTTTGTTTGGTCTTGGTCGTCATCCCTCACGTTCATGCGGCGACTCCAACGTCTCGCGGTGCGCGGATCCCTCCTCGAGCCGTTGTTTCAAGCGCTCGTACGCGCTCAACACTGGCTTAACTTTTTCCTCCTCCAGCGCGCGTAATCGATGCAGCAAACTATACTGCACGAGATCCTCCTCCTCCGACCCTTCCGTCTTCCCATTCGCATCCTTGGCGTCGTCATCGCCTTCAATAAGCGTAACGTACGCGACGACGTCGTCATCCGACGCGTCCGCCGCCTCTGTCCCCGCGCGCGACGCGTGTTCCTCCTCACGTCGCGCATGCTCCATCGCGCCATCCTCGAGCGCGTTCGTGCCATCGCTGCGTCGCAACGCAATCTCTAACGCGCGCGCGGTGGACTCGTTGACGTTGTCATTCGACGCGTCGTCACCGTCGGAACGCATGGGTGTGCGCTGTGCCGTGTCCGGGCGCACGAAGACTCAACGTCAGATACACGTGGCAACGCCGCGTCGTCGGCGTCGGCGTCGTCGGCGTCGCGCGTCGGTGCACCGCGTCGACGTATGGTGACTCGTTCGTGCGCTCGATGGTTCGATCGTCGGTGCAGCCCGCGCGGTGGTGTCTGCGCGGGCGCACGTGTGAGGGCGTATCCGCGGATGCGCTGGATGAAGCACGCAAAAAGTGCGCCGAACCCTGTGGCGGCGGCTGCGGCGCGGCGCTGGGTGGATGTGACGTTGGATGTGATGGTAGATGTGATGGTATGATTGACACTATGAGGCGAATACGAGAACTGCGCCGTCGCTTGTGCCGGCGGCGATGTGGTTTACGCCGTAGGGTTGCGTGGAGGCGCCGACGGAGGAGACTGCGACGCAGGAGACGGCGCCGCAGTCCTCCGCGGCGGCGTCTGGAGTCCATCTTGAGACGACGTTACCGGTGGAAAAATTCATGAGTTCGAGTGCTCGAGCGTTCTCACCCTTGGCACAGAGCATGAAATTTGAAGATATGTCGATGACGGAGGACTTTGGCGCGCTCGCTCCACAGATAGTTCTCGACAACGGGAATGGCGTCGTCGCGGACCAAATGTGTGCGTCGCCAGCGCTTGAAAGTGTGACAGCTTCTCCCGTCGAAATGTTGTGCGTGACCGACATCCAGTTTGGTTGAATACCACCGGCAACGTTCATACGCATAGATCGACCATTCATGCGCAGATCAAAGGATCTCAGATCGTTTGAAGCCGCAGCGATGATGGAGCGACCGTCTGGGGCAAATGAAACCGAGCGAATTTGCGTTGCACCATGAGAGTACATGACCATTGGCGCACCACCACCACGCGCAGCTCGAGCATCCCAAATCTTAATATCTCCACCCGCACCTGCCGCAGCGATGATGGCGTCATTGTCGAGGCCGAATTTGGTGAGCGTATTCACGCTCCACGGCGCTGCGTGCTCGCCGTGCGTCAAAGAGCCGACATACTGACCAGTGGCGATGTCAACTTGAACGAGTTCACCCATGTCAGTGCCTACACAAACAACACGCTCGTTCATGATTGCTGTCGCTTTTGTGCCGCGCGGTACACGCATCAATGCCGCTGGCTTACGGCTGTCTGGCGCCCACAGTCGGAGGCAGTTGTCCTCGCTCGCGGTGAGTAACGATAATCCTCCCGGACCATCGATAAAGTCGACAGAAATTAAAGCTTTGCGCACGTCCAACTTTTGATATAATGTCATCGTCTTCACGTCCGTTTTCACTGACTTTGACGTTGAGGGCTGGTTATCGATGTGTGCGCCGTCGCCTTCGCTTTTCATCGGCGACGCCTCGTACCGATCAAACGAAACCATAGTCTCAATGTTCCTCGGCGGTGGCG
>JACLAB010002380.1_pt1 | contig 10157 bp, 6 predicted proteins | sample 8027921 | NCBI WGS metagenome assembly JACLAB01 (sample SAMN15725117, study PRJNA655200) | protist metagenome | isolation source: fluorescence activated cell sorting (FACS) single amplified genomes of... | place: USA: West Boothbay Harbor, Gulf of Maine | collected 2000-07-19
GAAGGAGCTTAAAGCGGTGAGAAAGCAGCTCACCGCGCGAGAGGACGAAATCGCCAGGCGAGCGGAGCAACGGGCGTCGTTGGACGCCGAACAGGAAGAATACGCCGAGCGCGCGACGCAGGCTGAAGAGCAGCTCGCCGATGCCGAAGCTCGAGTGCGCGAGCTCACAGAGCAGTGCAAGGCTCTTAAAAAGCAAGCCGAAGCCGGCGCTGGAGCGGACATGCTCGTCAAGGAGAAGGATGAAATTATCAACGAAGTCATGGCCGAGGGCGAGGCGCTCAGTAAGAAGCAGGCGGAGATGGAAGGTATCATTAAAAAGCTTAGAAAAGATTTGAGAGAGCGCGAAGAGGCCCGTCAAGGTCTAAACATGGAGCTCGAAAGCAAAGGCGCGTCCATCAGCAAGCTCACGACAGAGTTGAAAGCCGCGCGCGATGAATACGTGACGGAAAAGACTCGTCTGACGACGCAGTTGAATGAGCAAAAGGAGTATTATTTATCAAAGTTGGCGCAGGCGAAAGAAGAGCTGACGGATGTTGAGATCAAGGCTAATGTGGCGCGAAGCGAAGATTTGGCGAGCGAGCTCAAGATAGTGCGCGAACGCGAGCAGAGCCTGAAGGATCAACTCGCCGACTTGCAACATTCGTTGCAACGCTCGAGCGCGGCTTTGGAGCGCCAGGAGGAAAGATTCAAGAACGATCTAGCTGCCGTCGAAGAGCGCTGTCAGGTCGCAGAGAGTAGTCACGATGAGTTACTCAGGAGAATGCCCGAAAGCACGCGTCCGTTGCTTCGGCAGATTGAGGCGTTGCAGCTGCAAGCGACGGAGAACGCCGACGCATGGACCGCGACGGAGAGGGCGTCAGCTTTGCGTCTGGCTGACGCCGAATCGCGCGCAGAAGCGGCTGCAGAGCGCGAAGCGACGGCTATAGATGAAAAGCTGTCGGCGATGAAGGATAAGCAAATCGCGATGAATGGAGTAGAGAAGCTCAGGGCGGAAATTGACGCCTTGAACGCGGAGCTCGAGGCGCAGCGCGCGAAAGCCTCGGCGGAAGCAGCCAAATCGGCCAAATTTAGTGAATCTTTCGCCGAACAAGAGGGTAGACTCTCCGCGATGGAAGAAGAGGCTCGTGAACGCGAGTCCAAGTTGAAGCAATTGCTCGCACAAGAGCGTGGTAAGCACAAGCAGCTCGGCGAGACGTGGGATCGAGAACGCGCTGAAATGCTCGCAGCTTCGGCCAAGCTGGAGAGTGACTTGAAACTCGCGCGCGATGAGGTGGACTCTTTACGAAGCAAATACGATGGCGATCGCGAGAGCGAAACCTCGGCGAAAGCCACGCCTGCACCCATGCTCACCGGCGGCGAAGCCGGCTTGAGTCTTGCCGTGCGCGAGACCTTAGCTGCGCTCAAGAGCCAACTCGCCGCGCGAGACACCGACCTTCACATCGCGCACGACCAGATCAAAAAGTTAGAACAAACCCGCGACTCGCTCGCGAACGAGCTCGTGAAGAGCGAGCAGCTCGCCGACGGCGTCGCCACCGTCGGCGTCTCCGCCGAGCTCGAGAAGCGTTACGCCGCCGCGCTCGAAGTCATCGGCGAGCGCGAGGAGGAGTGCGACGAGCTCCGCGACCGCATCCAGCACCTCCGTGCGATGTTAGACTCGCAAGCGCAGCGCATTGCGGCGCTCGAGTCCGCCGCGTCGACGCCCTCCAACGAACCGTAGCGCGCGCGGCGACCAGTGTCCCAGAAATCCCACACACCCGTGACGCCACCAGAAAAATCCGCCCCGCCCGTCGCGCCCGCGCGTCGTCCACGCGCCGTCTTTCCGCGCCTCGCACGTCGACAACATGGTGGCCACCACGATCAGCAAGAAGCGCAAGGTGCGTCGAATGCGCGCGCGGATCGATCGTCGCCCTCGAGCGCGCGCCGCGACTCGCGTCGCGCGAAGCCGCAACGCGCGATGCCGCCACGGCGTCGCGCTTAGGGTCACCGTCGCGATCGAACGATCGCGAATCGACGCGTGCTCGCGTGGACGCCGTCGATCGCGAGCTCGGACGCGCGCGAACGAAGACTAACATTACGTCTCTCGTCGACATCGACTCGCAGTTCGTCGCCGACGGCGTCTTCTTCGCCGAGCTCAACGAAATGCTCGTCCGCGAGCTCGCCGAGGATGGGTACTCTGGCGTGGAAGTTCGCGTCACCCCGATGCGCACGGAAATCATCATCCGCGCCACGCGCACGGCGAACGTGCTCGGCGAAAAGGGTCGACGCATTCGTGAGTTGACCACGCTCGTGCAGCGCAGGTTCCAGATGGCGGAAGGTTCGGTGGAGCTGTACGCGGAAAGGGTGCAAAACCGCGGGTTGTGCGCCATGGCGCAGTGCGAGTCTCTGCGATACAAGCTTCTCGGCGGTCTCGCCGTTCGACGGTGCGTGTGTGCTTCGATCGATCGCGAAGAGTGGTCGCGCGTTAATTTTAGTCGTCCGCGTCGACGCTCGACGCGGACGCGGAAGCGACGGACGAGGCGTCCGCGCGCGCGCGACGGCCGTGGGCGGTCGCACGCGTTAGGGCTTTGAGAGGTTTTGAAACGCGACGCCGCGGCGGAACGAGGGGGCGGTTTGGCGCGCGCGACGCGAACGCGCGATGATGTGGACGGCGTAGATGAATGCGTGACTGACGATTGACTTATTTTTTTTGCGTGCGCAGTGCGTGCTACGGCGTGCTTCGATACATCATGGAGGCTGGCGCCAAGGGTGCGGAGGTCGTCGTCTCTGGTAAGCTTCGCGGCCAACGCGCCAAGGCGATGAAGTTCAAGGACGGTTACATGATTTCTTCCGGTAACCCGGTGCGCGAATACATCGTTTCGTGCACTCGCCACGCCTTGCTTCGCCAGGGTACCATTGGTATGCGCGTGAAGATTATGCTCGACCACGATCCGAAGGGCCGCAACGGTCCGTCGACGCCGATTCCGGACACCGTCGTCATCCACACCCCGAAGGATGACGAAGACATGGCCAAGCCGTACGTTGGTAAGGAAATGGAGATGTAAACGGGAAGGTATTCAATCAATACGACTCGGTTACGTGTTCAATCAGTTAGGTGTGTCGAGAAACTCGTGGCGATAGGAGGAAGAGCGCGCGTCGCGCTCTTTGCATTAGTGAGATGAGGTGTGTTTAGAGTGATTGTTTGCAGTAAAAATCACCTTATTCAAATCATCGTGCGTTTATCTTCGTTACATAAATCATTTCCCCGACGCTGCCTTCATCGCTTTTTGCACGTCCTCCGCTCGAGGGCGCGCGTTGTTCTCGCCCGCGGTTTGGCTCACCATCGCGAATAAGGATGGCTTCTTCTTCGGTTCGGACGCGTTCGGTCTCGTCGGTCCCATGTTCGTCGAACCGAAAGCGCGCGCATCTTCATCGCGACCGATTTCCTTGAACGTGGTCGCCGGACCTGAATCGTCGCCTCCCCATTGACTTTGACTATCCGTTCGGCCGAAGACGTACGAGCGTGAAGCCTGGCTGTTGCCGAGCATCGCGCCAGTCGCCTTTGTGACTTGTCGTTTCTTACCCAAGAACGTTTTGGATGATTGACGGGCAAGCATGGCCGAACTTCCGCTGCCGAGATGGCTCGAAGTACGGACCAAAGCCGCGGGCATGGATTGCGCTCGAGGGAGCGGGGCTTCCCATCCTTCCGCTTGCGTGGCGTCTTGCGACTCGCTGTGGAACGAATTCATGCGAGGAGCCTTGATGGCGGCGTAGACCTCTTGACTGACGTTACCTTCGAACGCATTCGGTAGCTCAAGAGACTCTTGTGTACCGGATTCGTGCAGGGCACGACGACGCGCGGCTTGTTCGCGCCACTCACCGTCATCGTCGTCCGATAACTCGACAGCCTCTTCGGGACGCTCGATGACGGGACCATAGTCGACATCATCCGAATCAGATTCTTCCTCGCCGTCAGCATTGCGTCTCTTACGCTGCCACGCGTCCTCAGAGTCGAGCAAACCATTCTTTTTGCGTTTGAAACCGTTACCAACCATCTCCTTCATCTTTTCGAGCTCGGCGTCGTCTTGGGCTTGCTGCTCCTTTGCGAAGGCGCGCGCACGAGCTGCGGCTCGGCGCTCGTCTTCGGGCTGTTCTTCGCGGAAATCGATAGCGTCGGCGACATCGTCAACGTCATCCTGAATATCATCATCATCGTCGTCGGTGTGCCCACCGTCTTCGGACATCTCCGCTTCATCTTCAAAGACGTCACCCGCGGTGGTGGCGGCTCTGTGCGTTCTTCTATCCGCCTTGATGAACCTCTTCGCCGCCTTACGCTGCATTCGACGCTCTTCCTCCGTCATGTCTTCTTCCTCGGATAAATCGTCTTCGCTGTCTTCTTCGGACTCGTCATCTGCGTCCTCTTCGTCGGCTTGTTCGACAACCATCGGTTCCTCAGTGACCACCATTTCGGATGGCATTTGCGCCGCCGCGACTGCTTTCTTCGCCAGGATTTCCTTGAGTAATGCATCGTCGTCTTCGTCTTCGTCGTCATTGAGATCAATTTCTACGACTTCGACTTTCTGTGCTTTAGGTTCACCGTCGTCCGCTTCATCTTCGGAATCTGCGAGCGGGGCGACGGTAGGCGTGTCCGCCTTTGTGGCTTTGTCCTCCTCTTTTGCCGGCGAGTCTTCCCCTCTGACTCGTCCGACCCTGACGTGCTTCATGGACTCCACCGCAGCGCGAAGCTGAGCGACGCCACCGCGACGAGTGAACTCTCCAGGCGCGTCCGTCTTTGTGGCTTTGTCCGCCTCTTTCGTCGTCGAGTCTTCCCCCATAACTAGTCCATCGTGCTTCATGTGCGCCACCGCAGCGCGAAGCTTTTCAATCAACGGCAAATAAGACACGCGCACCGCCTCGGCGTCCCAGCCCGGAAATTTCGCCCGTCTTTGCGCCCGTTTCATCATGCGTTCCTGTTCCTTGGCCAACGCCTCTCGTTCCTTCTTCATCTGCTTCTTCGTCATCTTCCTCGGCCGACCACCGCTCGCCGGCTCATCATCACCCGCTACGGGTGACCCAAGCGACGAGTCGGACGAATATCCCACACTCGCTTCGTCATACGCTCCACGAACGGTCTCCTCTGCCTCTTCCTCGATATCTTCATCCGTCAACCGCCCCGTCTCGGCGTACTTACGTTCCATCATCATCTCCTCATCCAGTTCGCTCTCGCTCGAATCGCTCGAATCACTTCCATCAACTTCTCGTTCGACGCGTTCACCGTTCGCGCGTTTCAATCGTCGTCGTCGTCCTTCGCCTCTTCCTCGCGTGGCCTCGCCGTCGCCGTCCTCTGACCCGTCGCCCTCTCGCGCGTCCTCCTCGCTCTCGCTCTCATCCTCGCGCGTGCGCGCGCGTCGACGGATCCGTCCGAGATATTCCTCATCTTCATCCTCGCTCGCGCTCTCGTCGCGCGTCGTCGCGCGTCGTCGCGCGTCGTCATCGACCGCGCCAACGTCCGGGACGTCGATCGTTTCCGTGGTCGTCGCGGCGCCGCTCGGCATCGCGGCGGGCATCGATGCGTCCACGGTCGTCATCGTCGTCGTCGCGATCGTCGTCGTCACCGCTCGGCCGCGCGCCGCGCGCGCGTGCGTGTGCGGATGATGTTTGAATTCGGAATTCAAAAAACAGCCCGCCGAGAATTTGAATTTTGAGCCAGAGGGCGTCGACGTCGGCGCGCGGTCGGGTTGGGTGGTGTGATACGATGTATTGATGATACTAAAACGCGCGTTGCGAGCGCGATGCGCACGAGCGCGGTGTGAACGTGTCGAACGGAGAAGACGCGATTATTCGTCGTCGTCGTCGTCGACGACGGCGCGTCGGCGGCGCTTGGGAGCGACGGCTTCAGCTTGGGCTTCGTCGGTTTCGTCGGCGGAACGCTTCTTTTCCGTCGGTTCTTCGACGGCGGCGTTCGGTTGCGCATCTTCTTCTCCATCTTCGTCTTCGTCTTCGTCGTCGCTGTCGGCTAAACCGGCCGCCGCGAGGGCTTCTTTCTGACGCGCGAGTTCCTCGGCGGTGGGCGGCGCGCGCGCCTCGGGCGCGGGCTCGTCATCGTCGTCTTCGGAAAGATCGCTCGTGGCCTCACCGACAGGGGCCGCACCGAAACCCTTGGCACCTTTCTTCGTCGGTCGCTCGACAGCTTGTTCTGACATCCATCGCGCTTGGCTTTCTTTGAAGCGACGCTCAGACTGCGCAGCGATGGCTTCGAGTTCCTTGGCGTGCGTTTCCTTGGCGAGTTCTTCGGCAGCTTTTTGGGCGGCGCGGCCCTCTTCGATCGCGCGGCGCGCGTTGAGTTGCGCATTTTTCGCTGCGGAGATCGAAGCCTCTTCCTTCTGCGCCGCTTCCAAGTGCGGTTTGGACTTGGTGAGCGCTTGCTTGCAGAACGACACGTGAACGCTCGTGCGCTTGGCATCGAAACCAAACTCCGCCTGGTTCCCGAGCGTTTGCAATTGCTCGAAGAGCTTGAGCGCAGTGGTCAAGTCTTCTATCGCACTTTCCACTTGCGCCAAACGTCCGTCCGAGCTCGTGCTCTTCATCGTTCTGTTCAACGTGCGCTGCGCCATCTCTTGGATGACGTACGCCAAGTTGAATCGAATTCTGTGGTTCCAGGGCGCGATTAACAACGCTTTGCGAAGAATCTTGCGCGCTTCGTCCAAGTTGCCGTTCTCATAATGCGCTCTCGCTTGGTAAAGCATGACATTTTCGTTCTGGTTAAAGTAGAACTGGCTTTGAGCGCGCTCGTAAAGCTTGCTCGCCTGCACATATTGCGCCTTGGCCAAGTACACGTGACCTTGGTTGATGAGAATGTCCGGGTTGATTGAGCCTTTCGCAGCCATGCCTTCTTGCACGATCTGAAACACCGTCTTGGCTTCGTCGATTCGCCCTCGCTCGGCGAGAATAATCCCGAGACCATTAGCGGCGTAGACGTTGGAACCATTCTTCTGGAGCGTCTTTTGGAACAACGAGAAAGCCCGTTCGTAGTGCTCCTCCTCGCGCTTGAGCACCTTGGGATCGTTTCGCTTGAGCACGCCCTCTTTGATAGCGCTGTAATACGCCGCGTTCGCAGCGCTTACCATCGCATACTCGTCGTGCGTCAATGTTTTTTCCTTCGCATTCGCCGCGGCATCGGGTTTGGGCAAGTTGCGCAGCGCGGCGAATTGTTGCTCCGCCTCACTCCATCGCTTTGCCTTGAGCAAAACCCAACCAGCGAGGGCGAGGGCATCGGCACTATCGCTTTTCGCCGCAATGGCTTCATTTGTGCGTTCAAGCGCCATGTCGTAATCGCCCCGTTCGGCTCGAATTTTCGCTTGTCGCAAGATGGAATCAATGTAATCCGGTTGCGCGGCGAGGATGGCGTCGTATCGCGCCTCCGCCGCGTCGTTGTTTCCTTGCTGTTCCTCTAATAAAGCCAAGTTGAACGCGATGGGCGCAACGCCTGGCTGCAACGCCTTTTTCGCCTTGGCACCTTTCAGTTTGCCCTCGAGTTGATCGGCATCTCCACCGAGCGTCTGCAACGCCTCGGTGAACGCCTTGCGCGCCTCGTCGAATTTGCCTAACTGAACGTTTAACACGCCGATGTTGTTCTTGATGGCGGTAATTGGCCCTTCTTCACCCTTGGCAGCTAGCATTTTCAGGGCGGCACCGTAAGCCTTCAACGCAGCCTTCGGATCTTGAGTCTCTAAGAGTTCTCCGAGTTCTAACATCGCGTCGACGTCGTTTCCACCCTGTTTCACTACTTCGCGGAACATCTCCGCGGCCTGCTCGCTTCTACCAGTCGACGCGCATAAATGGGCGAACATTCTAGTCACGGTCATGGACTCCCCGAATTCCCCGTGTGCCTTATCCATGTAGTTCCACGCTAACTTCACATCACCCTTTGCAAGGGCGATTTGACCCAAACCAAAGTACGGCGGCACGTAGTGCTCGTCGAGGTTCGTCGCCGTCAAGTACAACGCTTGCGCTTGAGGCACCTGTCCTCGGGCGTGCAAGGCGCGCGCTTGGTTAAACGCCGCCTTCGCTCGGTTCCTCGGCGTCTCCGCGTTGTTCTGAAGCGCCAGTCGCGTGAGTTTCTCTACTTTTTCGTAATCATCCGCCATGAGCAAGTTGTCCGAGATGACGTTATTCACCGCTTGGTTGTGAGGGTCGTGCATGAACGCGCGCTCGAGCAGGCGCATGGCCGCAGCGACGGAGTCCAAGTGTTGCTGACTACGAATGTCATGCAAGCTCAATTCGCACAGCGCCAAACCGAGCATGGCTTCGACGTTACGCTCGTCCAACTTGAGCACGCGCGCGAACGCGAGCTTCGCCGTCTTGAAGTCGCCCAGCTTGTATTGGCACGCTCCGATCCCCAAACGCACCGGTGCGGGCGCGGAAGGAAACGCGCGAAGCGCGCGTTTGTACCACGTCAACGCGTCTTGGTATCGCTCCTTCTTATACAATAAAACCGCCTTCCACAGCATCGGCGTGATGTTATCCCTACCGTCGTCTTTGAGCCCGAGCGCTTGATCGATGAGTTTCTCGCCCTCCCCCGTCGCCCCTCGCGCGAACGCCAGGTGCGCGCGTCCGATCGCCACGATCTGTTCCGGTTTCCTATGGATCCCCGCCGCTTGATTCAAGTACGCTCCCGCCTTGATAAACCCCTCCTCTCGGCTCACCGCGTCCGTCTCCCGCGCCGCCCTATTCGCCCAATACGACGCGTACAGGCACAGCACCGCCGCGCGTCCGTACGCCTGTTCCCTATACACTTCCTCGATCTCTGTCCACCCCGAGCGCGGTCGCGTCTCGTCAGTCACCCGATTCACCGTCGTCGCGTCGCGCCGTCCGCGCGCGTCGTCGTCGCTCGCTCGCGCGCTCGATCCGTCGCTCGATCGCGTCGTCGTCCGTCCCCCCGATTCCCCCGTTCGCCGTCTCGTCCCGCGATCGCGACTCCCGTTCGATCAAAACGCACCCGGCGCGCACACCATCTCCATCAGCGTCTCGAACCCTCGCGCGTCGCCTCGTCGCAGGTACGCCTCCGTCACCTCGATCCACGCCTCGAGCGGCGCGAGCTCCGCCTGGAGCACGCTCGCGACGTCCTCCGCGTCGTTCGGCAGCGCGTCCAGGTCGACGACGACGCTTTCGTTCGGGTCGTTCAGCAGCGCGACCGCGACCGCGCGCCGAGGTTCGCCCGTCGTCGCCATCGCCGTCGCCATCCCCGTCGCCGTGTGTCGCGCGCGCGTGCATTCGCGCGCGCGCGTTCGCGCGCGTCTCGCGTCCTTCGCGTGTCGTTTTCGTCTCGCGTCCACGTCGTGGTCCGCGCGCGCGCGGGTTCGGATTTTGACTCGTTCAGACCATGAAGAGTAGGGTTTTCGATGACCGTTCATGACTCAAGATACATCTACGTATGGGTAAACAGTATGATTTACACGTCTATTCTCTACTTGTGCAATTTTGCAGCACCCCCTGATTGACGCTTGTTTTTCGCTCGTTCAAGCACGCCTTTTCCTCTTTGCAGCGTATCATCATTGAGTTTGGTTCTGTTTTCGTGCACTATGCGTGGCAAGTTCCCCGTCGGCGAAGCAAACGTGTGTATGCCAACACCAATCTGAGAGGTTGGAGGAGGAGGTGTTGCACAGTTCGCTGCGCTGCGAGCTTACATGGACAAGCTCGGTTTGCACGCACCACGCGAAGTTGCGATGTGGAATTCGGACGGACACCTATCTTACACCGCTTTGCGCGAAGTTTTCTTTCCTAACGCTGTACCTTTGCCTTGTGGGGTGCACATTCGACGTGGCGCTTTGAAGAGTTTCGCTGGCCCGAGACCGACCCCGGCCCCGCGCGACGCGCGTCTCGCGCTCGCGGTGTTGCCACTCGTAGTGTTGTATCATATGTTTCTCTACCCTGTCCACGCGATCGAGGACGACGCGCCGTCGACGCGGTCGTCGAAGCGCGTCGAGCGCTTATCCACAACGAGACTTCCAACGAGCGCCGAAGAGACGCGAATGAATGTAATGACTGACTACAAGGCTGGTTTTGCTACTTGATTTCGCGTTTCGCCTGGTTGTTAATGTCCCGATTCCCCGTTGCGTTTACTTCATGCGCGACGGCGAGCCGAGCGGCGATTTATCGCGCTCGCCGAGCCGCGCCGCCGC
>JACLAB010009839.1_pt1 | contig 10150 bp, 9 predicted proteins | sample 8027921 | NCBI WGS metagenome assembly JACLAB01 (sample SAMN15725117, study PRJNA655200) | protist metagenome | isolation source: fluorescence activated cell sorting (FACS) single amplified genomes of... | place: USA: West Boothbay Harbor, Gulf of Maine | collected 2000-07-19
CACCGCGAGACGATCGTCGCCGCTCTTTCGACGACGGTCGACGACCGCCGCCTCGCGATTCCGGCGAACGCCGTCCCGCGGACGACGTTCAAGTCTGGCGTCAAGACGCCGGCGACGACGTCGATCGCGGCGGCTGGTGATCGCGCGATCACCAGCCTTAAGGTATCGTTCATTAGAATCCGTAGTACGTTTTTCCATGCGAGTGCTTAGAGAACCAAAGAAAAACCAGTGCCAGGTTCCCAGTGCCCGGTTTCGCCGATTTCGCTAAACCGAGGTCTTATCGTCGTCACTCATCGCCGCACCGACGACTCCGCGCGGCGTCGGTGCGGGCGTGAAACGGCACGGATGTCACATAGCTTACATCGCGCGCATGTCACGGGCGATCCAGAGACGTGTGCGTGCATATTGCGCGAGTCGTGGCCGGACGACGCCGCGTGGCCACGCGGGCAGACGCTGTCTTTCGGTAGCGGCGCGTTTTGTGACTTTACGACGCTTCTGGCGACTCGCAGAGGGCACATTCGGTGTCTGAAGTACGCCGTGGAGAATGGCTGCGCTCTGCATCCGAACCTATTGCGCGAAGACACGGATGTGCCGACGCAGATGGAGTGCTTCAAGTACGCGTTGGAACTCGGTCTGGAAGTGGACTACGACGCCGTGCATACCGCGTGTCGGAATATAAGTGTGACGAGAATCAGGCTTCTCATCGAGGCCTACCAAGAGCAGACGAAACGAAGGAAGAGGAAACGAGAAGACGACGCGAAAAATATGATTGTTGAGCGAGGAAGCAGGTTCATAGGTGCGGTGTGCGCCAATGCCGCGAGGAGACAGCCGGGCGAGGTAATACAGTGTATCGATTTTCTCAGAGAGTGCGGTTGCGGTTGGATTGAGACAGCCACTTCTGTCGTAGCAAGAAAGGGCGTTGTCCGCGTGTTGAAACACTTGGTCGAGAATGGCTGTCCTTGGGACGACGAAACACTGGCGTCGGCTGAAAAGAGCGGCGACGCCGAGACGATTGCCTTCGCCAAGAGGCACGACAAAAAAGTCAAGCAAAGAAAGAGTCTTGAAACCATGTTCAACGTCATCGAATCCCGCAAAGAACAAATGACCGAACAAGAGTACATCGACGCGTGCCGAGCCGCGAAAGATCTCCACGATTCGTTGTGACCCACCCAGCCCCGTAGCCGCCTCGACGCCGCGAAATCCACGTCCGACCGACCGCGTCATCTTGTCGCGACACCGCGCCGCGCCTCTCTCGCGTCGTCCCGCCTCTCTCGCGTCGCCGCATGCGCGCCGTCACCGCCACCACCACCGCCGTCCTCCACGCCGCGCGCGCGCCCTGTCGCGCGCCCTGTCGCGCGTCGTCGCCGCCGCCGCGCGCGTCGACGTCGCGTCGCGCGTTCGAGGCCGACGTCGCCGACGCCGCCCCGCGCGCGATCTCCGCCGTCGACCCGATCGCGGCGGCGTACGTCCCGACGCCGATCGATCCCGCGCTGCTTCGCGACGAGCTCGTCGTCCTCGGCGCGATCGGCGCGATGACGGCGTACTGGTGGCTCGTTTTGGTCCCGAGCGCGCGCGTCCGGCTGGCGAAGAATAAAAAATCGGGCGAACTCCGCGCCTACCTCGACGACCTCGCTCGGAGCGACGGCAAGGGATTAGAAAAATGGTTCTACGCCCAGTGGCTGACGAAGATCGATCCGGAGACGAGGTATTTATTGCGAGACGACGCGCCGGCGGCGGCGCGCCGCGTCGAGACGCTCGAAGACGTCGCGCGCGCGGCGCGGCGCGCGCCCAAGTTTTGGTCCGGAGATAATCCCGTCCTCGTCGGCACCGCGCTCACGATCGGGCTCGCGGCGTTGTTTTCCGGCGTCGCGCCGTAGCTCGTTCGCTGTTTTACGCGTAGTGTAATGTAACGTTGTGCAGTCAGTCAGTCAGTGGTTGTGGTTCGCCTCGCGCGGGCGTTTTCGCCTCGCGAATGTGATTCGCGAGCGACGCCGACACACCGCGTCGCGACGACGACCTCGCGAGACGCACGAACGCGCGCGCGGTGAGTTCCGACGCTCCGATGGCGTCCACGGCGTCGCTCGCGCGCTCGCGCGCGCTCCTTCGCGCGTCTTTCGGCGCCGACGCGTCCCGGCGGCGGCGCGTCCCGATGACGACGACGCGCGCGATGCGCGCGACGCGCGCGATGGCGTCGAGCGAGGAGATGAGAATACTGAAAGACACGACGACGAAGCTGAGGGAGTGCGCGAAGCGAGGCGCGGCGGCGACGGCGGTGGATCTGCTCGTCGGACTGGGACGGGAGGGGGTGACTCCGGACGCGTTCGCGGCGACGGCGTGCATATCGGCGTGCGTGAACGGGAAAAACATGGAATTGGCGCAAAAAGTGTACGATGAGATATTTGAAAAGGAAGTGTGCGCGCCGGATGAGGTGGCGGTGGCGGAGTTGGCGAAAGGGTATCTGAATATGGATCCGCCGGGTTGGGGACGAGCGATGCAACTCGTCAACGGCGCGCGGGAAAAGCATGACATCGCGCTGACGAGCGTCACGTATAACGTGCTGTTGAATTGCTGCAGCGCGTCGAATGATTTACTGCGGGCGGAGGAAATCGTCGATCGCATGGTTGATGAGGACGTGGTGGCGGATATGTGGACGCTCAAGGCTGTGGAGAAGCGTCGAGCGATTCGAGCCTACGTGAAAAAACAGTTGCTCGTTTGAACGAAAACGCGAAATCATCGCATCGTATAATAACCGTAGGCTGCTTGCTATTTTCATTTTCAATTCAGTGTGTACACATCAATCAATCGTGTCATCGTAACTTGTTCCCGCTTCCTTGGAACGCTTGGAACGTCGACGTCGGTTTGTCTTTCGAGGAATCGTCTTTTTTCGCAACCGCGGCTTTCTCTTTCTTGCGAGCGATCGCCGCCGCGCGCGCGCCACCAAACACCACCTTGCCGCTGCGCTTGCGGTCGATGTCGGCGTCCGGGGCGGGTTTTTCTGGTTCCTTGCTAGTTTCTCCTCCCAAAACACCTCCTTGACGAAGCTGCTGCCATTCCTTGGTGACGTTGAGCGAAGACGTCGGAATCTCCACCTCTTTCGGGGCGATTTCTGAGATCGCTTTACCGTCTAATCGATGCCCACCACCCGCGAACGCGAGAAAAGTATTCACCACCGGTTGCGGCGCCGCGAGCGTTTCGCCGTTTGTCGCCGCGTCGCCAGACGCTCCCGCATCCGCCTTGTCGGCCGTCTTCGGCGCATTTATCGCCCCAGAGTTCGTATCCTCAAACTTCGTCGTGTCTGGTCCGTAAGGATCGACGTAATCCAGCGGCGGTGCGAAATCAACCTCGCAATCCGTGTCCACGACTCCGATGGCGTCCCCCGGTTTCGCCTCGATGACGTCGATGTGATACTGCTTGTTATTGTAATGAATCACAAACGTATCTCCCACCGTCAAGCACGTGTACTGCCGCAGCGTCGTTTCCAACACCGCCTTCGGATTCGATATATCCAAAAAGTCCTGCGTCTGCGGCTGCAACTTCACGTACGTCCCCTTCGGCAGCGTCGAGTACGAAAACTTTACGATGTCTCCCTCGCCCAGCAACAAGTTTTGCATCATCCAATACGGCAAGTACACCACCCCCTCGTCCGCGACGAATTCCAGCACACCGCAGTGCGTCGATTTCCCCTCCTTCGCGTTCGTCACCTCGAACAGCATCGGGTAATCATCGATTTGCATCCGCGTCAGCCTCTCGAGCGCGCTCGGCGGCAAGATCACCTTGTCCCCGAGCTCCAACTGCGGGCGATCGATGAAGCTCACCGGGTACGCGCGATAGCTCGCGTTGAACCGCGCCTGACCGACGCCGAACCTGGAGAACATCTCTCTCGAGCGCGCGCCTCGTCGTTTCGAGGCGTCGACGTCGTTTCGAGGCGTCGCGCGCTCGAAATCTCAGATTATCGACCGCGCGCGCGCCCTCGCGCGTCGCGCGCGCTCGTCGACGCGCGGCGCGCGCGTCGACGCGCCCCGCGCCTCCCGCCTCGCGCTCGCGCGGTCCGAAACGCGTCGGAAGCGCGCGCGGCGTCTCGAAGTGCGGCGTCGCGATTGCGAAACCCAACCGACTCGATCGACATTTCGCGACGACGCGCGCGCGCGCGGACGCCCGCGCGTCGAGCGCGCGCGGCGAACGCTCGACGAGGGCGCGTTCGATGCCACCGCGCGCGACGAAGCGCCGACGCGCGGAGAACGGGGAGCGAGAGGACGATGACGACGCGGACGTCAAGGCGCGGCGGCACGCGAAAGCGCGCGCGTGGGCGAACGAGCGCGCGGGGGGCGGACGAGAGGCGTCGGAGCGCTCGGCGTCGTTCGCGCTGACGGCGCGAAGACCGAGCGCGAGGCCGAGCGCGGTGCGAGGATTGTTCGAGGCGGAGGAGGAGGAGGACGGCGACGGGTCGAATTCGGCGAAGTCGAAGCCGCCGCCGGAATTGACGCTCGGTGATGCGGACGCGGACGCGGACGCGGACGAGGACGATGGGAAGAGGGGTAAAAAGGCGAAAACGACGGTCGCGGGGGGTGCGAAACGACGCGGGAGGAGTGGGTCCAGGAGTAAGGGGGAGACGACGGATGAAGACGACGACCCGCTCGACGCTTTCATGGCGGCGAACGACGACGCGATGGACCAGGAGCGAGAAAAGGCGAAAGAGCGCGCTAAGCGCGAGGCCGAGGAAAAGGAAGCGGCCAAGTTAGAGGCAAAGGCGAAGGCTGAAGCGACGCCGATGGAGGTTTCGGAGGAAGACGCGTTGATGAGCGTGTTCGCGGCGGCGGCGAAAAAGGCGGCGGCGGCGGGGAAGATTGGCGCGCGAGGCGCCTCCGCGGACGGCGCGTCGACGTCGAAACCGTTGGTTTTGGGGGTGAAAAAGTCTGTCGTCGAGGTTTTGCGTCCAGTGATCCCGACCGCGGCGGTGAATTATGTGCCGGTGAAGAAGAATAGAAGAACGTCCAAACGCGCGCAAGTCATGAACGAGGTCTTCGACTCAAGCGGAGGCGAGTCGTCCGAAGACGAAGCCGAAAGAGATGAAGCTAAAACTACGGATGTTCTGTCGGAAGACGCGGTCGAAGCAAAAACTGAGGTAGATGACGACGACGACGACGACGAAGCGTGGGCAAAGAAGCAAACCGCGAAATTGAGCAAGACTGAACGTCTCGGGACGGTGAATCACGACGAGATCGATTACGAACCGGTGAAGAAAAACTTTTACATCGAAGCGAAGGAAATAGCGTCGATGACCAAGGCGGAGGTGAAGCAGCTTCGTGTGGAGTTGGACGGAATCAAGTGTCGAGGTAAAAAGGTGCCGAAACCCATCAAGACGTGGGCGCAGGCGGGCTTGAACAATCGCGTGCATGAGCTGATTCGCCGGTCTGGATTCGAAAAGCCGATGCCTATTCAGGCACAAGCGCTTCCCGTGATCATGTCCGGACGCGATTGCATCGGGGTCGCGAAAACCGGTAGCGGGAAGACTTTAGCGTACATTTTACCGATGTTGCGCCACATCAACGCGCAGGAGCCCCTCGCCTCCGGCGACGGACCTATTGGTATGATCATGGGACCTACGAGAGAGTTGGTGACGCAGATTGGTAAAGATTGCAAGCGTTACGGAAAAGCCATGGGGTTTTCGGCCGTGTCCGTGTACGGTGGCTCGGGTATAGCGGCGCAGATTGGCGATTTGAAACGCGGCGCGGAAATCGTCGCGTGCACGCCCGGTCGCATGATTGACTTGCTGACGACAGGTTCGGGAAAAATTACAAACTTGCGTAGAGTAACTTACATGGTGCTCGATGAGGCAGACCGTATGTTCGATATGGGCTTTGAACCACAAATTACTCGCATCCTGGCCAATCTTCGTCCGGATCGCCAGACGGTGATGTTTAGCGCCACGTTTCCGCACACGATGGAGGCGTTGGCGCGTGCCGCGCTGGACAACCCGATCGAGATCCAAATCGGTGGAAAGTCCGTGGTGAACTCCGATATAGAGCAGCTTGTGGAACTTCGTCCCGAAGAAGATCGATTTTTACGAGTCTTAGAATTACTCGGCGAATGGTACGAGCGCGGCAAGATTATAATCTTCGTCGCGAGCCAGGACAAGGCGGACTCGACGTTTAAGGAATTGCTCAAGAGCGGTTATCCGTGTTTGAGCTTACATGGCGGTAAAGAACAAAGCGACCGACAAAGTACGATTTCAGACTTCAAATCAGACGTCTGTAACATCCTCGTCGCCACCTCCGTCGCCGCTCGCGGGTTGGATGTCAAGGATTTGAGGCTCGTCATCAACTACGACACGCCTAACCACTTGGAGGATTACGTGCACAGAGTTGGACGTACTGGACGCGCCGGCCAGAAAGGGACCGCAGTAACGTTTATTTCAGAAGACGAAGAAAAGTTCGCACCCGACTTAGTCAAGGCGCTTAAAGAGTCGAAGCAAAACGTCCCGCAGGATGTGCAAGCAATGGCGGATGAGTTTACTCGTAAGCGCAAGGAGGGTCTCGTCGGTGCCGCTGGTTCTGGCTTCGGTGGTTCTGGATTCAAATTCAACCAAGAAGAGCAAGACCTCTTGCGCAAACAGAAGCGTGACGCCGCTCGAGCGGCTGGCCTGGATGTAGACGATGGTGAGAGCGATAGTGACGAAGAGCCAGTCTTCGGCGATGGCAATGCGGAAGACGAAGGACCAATCTACGCCTCTGTGGGTCCGTCCGGTCAAGCCGCAGCGCAAGCATCCGCGGCGCAAGCAGCTGCAGCTGCTCAAGCACCAGCACAAGCGGCCGCAGCAGCGGCGGCGGCGGCGGCGGCGGCGGCGGAGGCTGCGCACACGTCAGGAGCGCTCGTCGCCAAGGGTGGCTTGACGCCCGCGCAGATCGCGCAAGCTGCGGCGCAATCCGTTTTTGCAAAAATGAAGCAGCCGCAAAAACAAGCTGCAGGCGCGCAAAATACGAAAGCGATCGCATTGGCTCAGAGCTACGCGCTTGCGCACGGCGCATCGGCGGGTGCCGCTAAAGCCGCCGCCCTCGCCGCAGCGCTCAACGCGCAGCACGCAAAAACGTCCAGAGGGCCGACGCAGTCAGGCTCGCACTTCGAGACTGAGCTCGAGATCAACGACTTCCCACAATTCGCGCGCTACAAGGTCACTCACAAAGACACGTTAGTGCAAATCATGGAGCATACCGGCGCCGCAGTCACGGCAAAAGGGCAATACGCCGCCCCCGGGCGTCCGCTCGCCCCCGGCGATCGCAAGCTCTACCTCCTCATCGAAGGCCCCACCGAGCGCGTGGTCAAGGAAGGAAAGAACTACGTCAAGAACATCATCGAGACCGCCATCGCTAAGCAAGCCCTTCCCGGCGCCGCAGGTCAACCACAAGGCCGTTATCGCATCTAGCGACGACGCACGACGCATTAATAACACGCGTCGACCGTCAAACCAAAGTAACTGTTTGTCCCGTTCGCGCCTCTCCTCGCCCCACTCCTCGGCGCACCGTCCTCGATGTCCCTCCGCGCGCGGGCCCGGCTTTTCCTCATCGCCCTCGTCGTCGCGCGCGTCCGTTTCGCCGCGGCCGCGATCGACATCGCGAACACGTCGACCGTTTCTTCGAGTGTCCCGGTCGATGCCCGCGGCCTGAGGCTGGACGTCTTCACGTATCCCGTCGCGCCGACGCGCGTGCCGGACGTGCGCGGCGCGGCGCCCGCGCACACGGCCAACGTTACGTCGATCGATGTCTCGAGCCTGCCGCTGGCGAGCGGGCAAACCGTCGATGCGAACGCGCTGGCGCGCTTTCGAGGACGCCTGCGCGCGAACGTCACCGGCGCGCACCTGTTCGCGCTGGAAGCGAACGCCGGCGGTGCGCTGCGCGTCAACGGTGGAGTCGTCGCGAGCAGTGAGAGCGGGGGGAATATTACGGGTTGGAAATATTTGGAAGCGAATGTAGACGTGGAGATCGAGGCGATCACGTACAACGGCGCGAGCGGGACGTTTTCGGCGAAGCTGTATTGGCGAGCGCCGCTGAGCGCGGCGCTCGCGGTGGTGCCGGCGGAGCATTTTTACGCGAGCGCCGATAGCTGCTGCTCGTGTAAGTGTGGAACGAAACCCTGTAGGGTTTCGAGCGATCAGGCGGTAGTGGAGTGTTTCGATGTGGTCGATACCTCGGGGGTTAGCTCCGCGACAGCCGCGACATCTCTCGAGAGCATCTTCGGCGTTACGACGCCGTATTCGTAGGTAAATGTAGGTAGTGTAGTTGTAGCTAATGGTAAATCTTGATTATAGAAATAACTGTGTCGTGTGTAGAGTGGTATGTTTATACATGACGGCATCAGATGCTGATTTTTGACTCCGCTCTTGACGCGTTCCCCACCGGGCTGTCCTTTGCCTTTGGTAAAAGGTTCGGTTTCGGTGGAGAACCGCCATCTTTCTTCGCCGCAGCGGCGAGATTGTCGTGCGAAGAACTTTTTGAATTCTTGCCCTTCGACTTACCCTTGACAATCTTCGCTTTCGGCGGCGGTGTCTTGTTCTCCGCGGCGTCCTCTAAATTCTCTGACGACGACGCGGTTCTGGAGATGTTGCTCTTCTTTTTCTTTTTCTTCGCCGCTTTAGCGGGCGCAGACTTTTCAGAGACAGCTAACTTGGCTTTCAAAGCCGCATCAAGCGGTGGCATCGCTGGTGGCGGACCGGCCGGCAGTGGAGGCCTCGCCGGCGGCGCGCCTGGCGGCAACGGGGGCGGCGGAGTCGGCGGCAACGGGGGCGCCCGGGTCGCCGGCGGCGGCACGCCGGGAGGAACCGGAGGCGGCGCTCTAGAAGCGCCCGGTGGGGGAGCCCCAGGTGGAGCCGGTGGTGGTGTTTGTTGTAAAGGATGAGGCGGCGGTAAATGCGGCGCCGAAGGCGAAGGCTGCCTTTTGGACGCGCTCGATTTGCGCGGTTGAGGCGGCGTTCGCGATACGGGACTGATGTCCATGCTTCTGCGAGTCTTAGGTTCTGGTACGCTCCTAGGCGTGACTTTAGGTACAGCCTTAGGAGGCGTACTGTGTACCTTTTCTGGACGCTTTTTAACCGCGCCTCCGACCGGTTCCGGAGGCGTCCACAGCTTCTTCTCTTCGCCGGGTTCGCGCTTCAAATTTTTCAAATGGTCCGGAAGTTTCGCGCTGTTGAAGTGCCCACCATCTCCCTTTGGCCTCACGAGCGCTTTCACACGAGACGTAGGTGGCGATCTGGAGCTCTGACGCGGCTCAGGCACGCGATGTTGCGCTCGCCTGTCGTCGCCTCCGCTTGCGCCGCGTTCGTCCTGCAGCAACCAAGCTGGAGGCGCCAAATCGTCAAAATCGTCGTCTTCTTGTCCCCATTCGTGCGCGCCGTGCGGAATGTGTAGCTTATCTAAAGCACCCTCCGCGTTATGATTCACGTCCAGGCTCCTTCGAACGACGGGCGCCGTCGCAACCGGTCTCGTCGCCGTCGCCGTCGCCGGTTCTTCTCGCCGCCGCCAACTCTTTTCGCGATCGGGACTCTCCCGCGCCTGTCTCCCGAATCCGCGGTGATCATCCCTGTCTTGCCAACCACCGCTTCCATAATCCCTTCCAGCGCGTTCCCCGCTCATCCGCCGATCCGCCGACCTCCAACTCCCTCCGTAACCGCCGTCGTCGTCCCGACTCCGCCTCGCGCCGCCGTCGAACGACGCCGACCCGAACCCTCGATCCCGATCGCCGTACCCTCGCTCTCGCCCGTACCCATCGTCATATCGTCGCGCGCCTCCGTCTCCCGATTCCCGACGCCGCGGATCGATCGATTCATTCTCGTCTCGCCACCGTCCTTCGTCCCGTCCCGGCGTCGGTCTCGCGCTTCGGTCCTCGTCGCCGCCTTCGCGCCGTTCGCTCGGCAATTGCGCCGGTTTCGGCTCCCCGACGCGTCCGATCGAGACAAATCGTCCGAATTTCGCGCCTTGTCCGTTCATCCTGCGCGTCGCGCGTTCGCGCGTCGTCAGTCATCGTCGACTTTCCGCCCGAATTCAAATTCGCAATTCTGTTAAGAACACGACTCAAATTCTCCCTCGCGGCGCCCCCCGTCGCGCGCGCTTCTCCTACCGCGCGCGAACGACGCTCACGACCCCCCCGCACCGCCCACCGC
>JACLAB010016519.1_pt1 | contig 10145 bp, 7 predicted proteins | sample 8027921 | NCBI WGS metagenome assembly JACLAB01 (sample SAMN15725117, study PRJNA655200) | protist metagenome | isolation source: fluorescence activated cell sorting (FACS) single amplified genomes of... | place: USA: West Boothbay Harbor, Gulf of Maine | collected 2000-07-19
GGGGGACACCCAAAGTATATGAGCTCAACTTTTGGAAACAAGACATAGAGGTGAATGCAGTACCCTTTAAGCCCTGAATTAGCGTTGATGCGACAGAGTTAAGGGTGAAATGAACCCGAAGGGTTCAACCCTTTTGGCTCCGTCAATTCACGCTAATTCAGGGCTCAAAGGGCGTAGGCCTGTAATATACGAAGGTAGCTAACTAGCTAAGTAGCTATGTACGTATGTAGTCTGGCCTGGATAGTGGATACTGGATAGCTGGATACTGCCGAAAAAAAGGTACAGTAACAACTTAGGCTGGAGAAGAGGTCATTTTCTGCAGCAGCGAATTAATTGCATCGAGTTTTAACTCGTCAAAATCGCCCATACATTTCGACGGAAATTGATGCAGGAAATTCGAGCTCGAGGAGGGCGAATTTTCTGCAGCAATTAATTCGCGCCCCTCGAGCTCGAATTTCCTGCATGAATTAAATGCACGAGTTTTTATTCGTCAAAACCGCTCATACAATTAATTAGCTCCTGCAGGAAATCATCTCTTCTTCCCAACGAGACCCTAATTACGGGCAGTGGCTGTAACAATCTCCGACACGCGATGGCGGACGCCGCCTCTGCTCCGACCTCCGTCAAACGAGGGCGCAAGGAAGGTACCCCATCGTGGGTTCCTATCGAGGACGTCATAGCTTATATCGCGTGTAATCATGCAGACGAGAAATTCGCCGAGTCCGGCAAGGACGAGCGCGCTCTCAACGCCAAGACGTTCTTCGACTCCGAGATAGTCAAGATGCCGGCGTTTGAGCTGTGGACACCGAGTGCCGGAAGAGGGAGTGGCCCCAAGGAAGCGCGTGATTCTGTCAGGCTCCGAGATGGGGAACAGATCTATTCGCGAGGAAAGAACCTTCGCACATGGCTGCAGAAGCTCGTCACCGAGTTCGAGCTACTCTGGCTCAACCACAACGAGAACGGACCCTGCTACAACCGCTCGAAGTCGGGGATGGATGACCTTGAGTGGTGGCACGACTGCGAGGTCAAAGGCTTGGAGCAGGTTAAGGCGAAGGCCATCGACCCGAGGACGGGGAAGCCGAAGACGATACCGAAGGGCTTGACGCTCGCCTTCCGGTACGTTTGCCCCGATTCCCCCTACACGAACGATGGCGAGGAACCACACGAAGGTGTACCCGTCGCGGTGCGAAAATATTTCTCCACATATACCGACAGGCGCTACTTCGTTGACCCCAGAATCCGCTTGGACGAGAGCAACAAGGGGCCGAGCAGGGACGATCAACGGTCCCTCGCCGCGGCTACCGCGGCGCTCGGTGCTGATCCGCGCACTCCGCGTCCCCTCGTGATGGGGACGCCGCAGGATGACAACGCGGCCGCACGCTACCAGAGGCTCGCCACCGCGCATTTCGCGCGAACGAGCTGGGGCTTCCAGAAGCTCATGGAGATGAACGGCGTGGACTTCACCGGCGCGCCCCCCATACCCGAGGACGTTGCCGACATTCTTGCACCAGTGCCTGCCCCCCTCACGGCACCGAACCCGGCGACGAACCCGGCGACGAACCCGTCCGCGGCCGCGTCGGAGTCTGGCGACACCGAGAATCCCACAACCCATCAGCCTTCAGATTGTGAAGCAGATGACGCCGAGGGCGCCGAGGAGTCTCCGCCGAGTCCGCCGAGCCCAGCTGCAATGACAGCTGCACAGCGCCGCGCCACGCGTGCGATCACGCAACATGACGCGCCGGTGCGGGAGAAATCCACGCGCGCGAGGAAAGCCCCTCGGAGGCACTAGCGGTGTTATTCACAGGAAAGTTACTGCTTCCCTAACAATCTGGTTGGCGTCGGCGCCGAGCCAACCCCGCGCATCGCCCGCAACCTCGCGAAGCCTCGTCTTGTGGAGCTTGTAATGATGAACAAGCGCGACCCGAAGTCCATGCATGGTGTCGAGATTGAGCTCGGGCTCACCGTCTTCGGCGCGACGCTCGCTCGCAGCCTGCTGCGAATTAGGATCCTCATCGTTGAGCTGCTCCTCCTCCTCCTCCTCCTCTGGCACGTGGTCCTTCCACGCATCAGCGTACAGCCGCCGAAGGTCCTCTTCGTCCACTTGCCGCCAATCGTCGGGGGTTTCCTGATTACCGTGAAGCTCCGCATGTCGCATATTGCCGAGGCAGCAGCACACTTTGAACACATGGTCAACATCCCGCAGATTGGTCATGTAGATGCCCAGCACCAGGATGCGAAACTGTTTCTTCACCCTGCCGAAGAAGCACTCCACTTTCTTGCGCAGCGACTCGAAACCCTTGCTCCAGGTGTACTGCCACGTCCCGAACGCGGGATAATCGTACGGCGCGATGAACTCGCGGTAGTTTTGATAACCACCGTCGACTCCGAGCACCGCCCCGCGCGTTGTCACCGTCCCGCGCTGGGAAGCAATCTTGAACTCAAAATTGGTGTACAGCGGGTCGCTCCGCACGACGTCACGGAGGAAGGAGTCGAAACTTGCGGCCAGCGTCTTATCGTTCGTGCTTCCCGGCGCGGCAATCGAGACGGAAATCGGCTGTCCGTCGTAGTCCACCGACACATTCCAGACCACCGTCGGGTACTTCTTGGCGCCAACGAACTTAAACTTGACTCCAGAATTATAACCCGTGAACTTGACGTGCACGCCGTCGCTCAATCCGCACATCCCGGGGAACCCCGCGCGTTCGAATGGTTTGACCGCAGCAGCCAGCTCGTCAGGCGTCTTCGGGTACTTCACGAATGCGGGGTACTTCTGCTTCATCATCCACGGAAGGAACTTGTTGTGGAACCAGGCACGGAGGGTGACTCTGCTCACCTTGAAAATCTCTTCCATGCCAGGCCACGCGACGCCGAGGGCGAGGAAGCGAAGGGAGGCAGCGAGCTTCACCTTGAGCGGGACGGCAAGATCAGAGCGCTCTTGAAAGAAAGGATCCGCAGACATCTCCTCGGCCAAGCGCTGAAAGAGGGAGAGCGGCATGCGGATGGCGGACTCGAAGCTACGACGCAAAGTAACATCCTGCGACGGGTGCGCGTCGTAGTACGCGGCGTCCTTGAGAGAGAGGTAGTCCTGCCAGTACGTCGACGAGGTGTGGTCCAACTTGAACTTCTGCATCCCCCTGAATGGCTGCCCATCGGCGTGAACTTTGTTTTCGTACCGTCCACGGCGCGTAGTGCCCGAGGGACGAGGCCGCTTGCGTTCGCGCCGGAGGTAGTGGTTGTGGAGGTCGACGAGCGTCATTGGTTCGCGGACCGCGGGGGTCGCGGCGAACGAGTTCATCATTTCCATAGACATGCCAAGGTACTGATGCATCATCATCATCATCACCATGTTCATATCTAGAGGCGGGCGGGCTCCATCGTCCATGGTCGCCGACGGCCGCGCGCGCGAACTCTGCCCTACCGCCATCCCCGAGCTCGTTCAACAAACTCGCCACTTTTGCACGAGAGCGTCACACTCTCGATAACAAGCCGAAAACGAGGCGAAAATGAGGCGATATGACAATTAATTATGGTGGGGACCTCTTCTCCCATTTTCTGCACGATTAAAATGTATGAAGGATTAACCCAACGAACCACGGTTCAAATAGGCGAAATTTTGGAGCCATTCGGGAATATTAACTCAAGAAACGAGGGTCTGACGGAAATTCCTGCAGAAAACAAAAATGACCTCTTCTCCAGCCATAGTAGTGTAGAAGTACGGAAGAACGACCGAAGTACGAAAGTACTTTCGTATCTTTTTATTAAGTACACGTACTCGTACAGGCGCGGGAATTACACAGTACAGTTTGCTCACTGACCCCTAATAAAAACTCACGTACGTGAGGAATCAGCTCTATCTAGAAGATATATACGAAGCACATAATAATAAGTAATAAGGTACCTTCATATATATAATATATATATAGCTGTATACCGAATGTAAGTTGACTTACCTTCGAAGGTATTAATTATTCGTTTTCATTTTGTGAGACTTCGACAGCCGGGATGTCGCATAGGGTATCAAATCCTACACAGCACACGCGGCAATTGTCGTATTCAGAGCGACGGGTACTGTTTGGTATCCGGCGCTTCTTCATACTTTTTGCCGTACTAGCTTTCTTGCTTTTTCGAAGGTCCACAAATAAACCACACCAAACTTCTGGAAGCTTGTCAAATGATGAAGGTGTGAGTTTTCTCGCTTTATCAGAAGGCGACAACCATATATTTTTTAACGCATTTGATGTCGATGATCAACTTCTTAACCATGTCACCGTGAAGGAATGGCGAGGCCGCACTCTGCGCGACCCTTCTAACGTAGAAAGATATGAAGCCTACACAGGAGTTGCTGGCCCATGGTTTAGTCACACTAATGTCTGTGTCAATGAGAGGGATGGCATTATGTACTTTGACGGGGAAAGCCGGGAATATGCCAAAAATGCACGCATAACTGGCGCGGCAAAAGCAGGCTTGCCGTACCGACCGATACCGTTTCCTTGGTCCGACAAGCCTGGTGCACATGAAAATGGAGACGCAGCTGAGTACAGCGATGACTCTGGAGTATTCATTCTCCTTGGGCAAACGCTAATGGTGCATTGTTGGCGCATGTACGATGGCTTAAATCCCCTTCATTTTTTGTTTGGATATGGGGCAGTGTTCAGTATACTCTCAGCTGTTCAGGGAGACTTCGAGACAATGGACCACGTTATATTTCACCAGTGCCCGATTCCCTATACAGGAGGAGATTTTCACAAAGTTTTGTGGGAAATTGTACTGAAAGAAGCTTTAGAAAGAAGGCTTTTCAATCCAAGCACAAGGTTCTACACAACTACAGAAAAAAGACTTCTGTGCATGGAGAATGTCAGGGATAATGGATGGATGGATTTACAACCGTATCGACCTGGACCATTTAGTGAAGGTCCTCCATACATGGGTGCAGACACACGTACGTTTCAGTATTGGAAAAGAAAGTTCGTAGAGTACTTGAAAGAAAGGCGGCCAGCTGTACTCACAATATTGGAAGAGCAGATCCGAAAAGATCTTCAGTTATCTTCACCGCGTATCGTTTTATATCAAAGGGACGGTGGTAGTCAAAATGGCAAGCGACAATTTACCAATCTGCTTGAGATTGAAAGTCTTGTGCACGAGTACACGGAAAAGTACGAAGTTATAACTGTGAACACGGGCTCAAAACTTGAAGACATCATCACCATCTTCAATTCATTCGACATAGCGATTATACCGCATGGCAGTCATATCGTGAACTTCCTCTTCACCGTCAAGCCCCATAAAATTGCCGTGATAGAGGTGGTCGGTAGCTGTCAACACTATGCTCTTTCCCTTTGGCTTGATCATCGAATGTTCTACCACATAAGCGGTGGGCACAAAGCTCCCATACCAGAAATACAAGCTTTCATAGATTCGTGCGAGGCAATTCGAGAGACAGTACCGTGTGGACCGAATTGCAAATTGGCGACGAACTGCACAGAAAGCGAAACAACTTGTACCACCGAACAGCTTCTGAATACGATACTGAAATCTGATCTGACTGTCGACAACAGCAAACTCAGGGCAGACCTTAATCGCGCTATTGCGGAGGTGCTGGATGCACGAAATCGAGAAGTGACTCTTCCGGTATATTAATATTTCTTTGGAGGATATATGCATCCCTAAAAAATGCAGCAGCAGCGTCAATTTCTAATGGAACAACTTGCAATGGTTCTAATTGACACTTCGTCAATGTGACACTTTGCGATGAGAAATATGGCGCGTTGCAAACTTCCTGGAAGAGGTGCGAACCTGCTATGCTGTCGGAGGCTATGAATCCACTTGCGGTGCATGTGAGCCAGGACTCAGTGCGTGAGAGTAGGTTCAGATACCTAGAAATATGGTGATAGTAACATGAAAGCCTGAGTCTTGAACTCACATAGTGAGGCCGGCACACATATAGTATTCTTCTCGCCTCTGCACCGTCGCGTCTCAGAATACAGAGGTTGATCCTCGCTACAAGCACCACATTTGCAAAGTGCAGTGTGCAATGCAGTGAAAATGTGACTGGATAGTTCTAGTGTACACGTAATATACACGTAGGTCTTTCTGTTGACAAAACTTGGCTTTTTCGTCGGAGGGGCTGAAGGAGACACGAGTCTCTGGCGACGTCTTTAACGGACCGATGCATTATATCACCTTCTGGGAGCACAACTTCATGCAAACGAATGAGTTTTGGATAGAGAGGGATATTCATGGATACAAGGCTTCCTCGAGAGACAGAGTCGTCACTGCTCCAGAAATGTGTATGGCCCATTCTTACTTGATGGGTTGTGCCATTTCAAAAGCGCACGAGCTGGGGTCAATAAATACTAGTTCGTCATTTTTAGTCCCGAACAGAGAGTGTGTTCAGGATCACTGCCCCGGCGCGTTCATTTTATTCATGTCGAAAAGAATTTGTTTAGTTTACTTCTTGAGAAAGTTAAGGTCTGTCGACGACAACTGGTAGCTTCTGCAGTGTATGGGATATCTTTTCCAAGTCATTGACAAGTGAATCCATGTCACCTGCAGAACGCACTACCGAGGCGTACCGACTCCCTTGCTTACCTAGAGTGCGAAGCCTAGCATCGTATCTGCGAGATATTTTAAGTGATCGTCTTGAAGAGGATAGGTATGCGCGCCGATGAAAAAACCACGGGAACCAATGTCCTCTGCTCCGGGATAACCTTTGGGGTCGGTGGATATTCCGAGACTTTTTACCGAAGGCTGCTGCGTGAAGTTGCCGCTGATAATAGGTCGATGTTCGATCCCTTGTTGTGTCAGAAATTCGAGGTAAAACTTCAGCTCGCTCTTAGCGTTTTTTTGAAGTAGTGCGACAAATCCAAAACAGGCCGGGTCAGCTTTCACGAGTGCCTCTGTGAATCTGAATTGGTTATTCCAGTTCGGATGCCCTTTCAGCGTCGATATCAGTCGAGCGCGATTGTCCTTCCTGAGCTGATTCATTGTATCTAATCGCGCAAGCTGACACTTCCCGATTGCACCAGACATTTCCAGCGGGCGCAAGTTGTAGCTGACGTTCACAAACATGAACCTCTCATCTACGTGAGGAAACGATTCGTGATATTCGTATTTGTTCGATAACTCACGCGTCCAGCCATGAACACGTAGACAGCGAAGGAGATCAGCGTCTTCTTCCGTATGGCAAACAACCATGCCTCCTTCACCAGTAGTGATGTGGTGGGAAAAGTAGAAACTGAAAGTTCCAAATTCACCGAATGTGCCAAGAAACTTCCCACCGTGCATGCTACCAAGAGACTCACATGTATCCTCAACAAGAACTAAGCTGTGCTCTCTGCATATTTTCATGAGCTCGTCCATGTCACACATGTTGCCAAGAACGTGTACTGCCAGGAAGCTTCGCGTACGAGGGGTGATTCTCAAAACCAAACCAACGAGGTCGACATTCATCGTGATTGGGTCCACATCTACAAAGATGGCACCAAACCCATTTGAATAATTGGCCACAGGCTTGTAGACCAACAAACCGCGGGTATAAGAATTCCATCGCCAGTGCTTAGGTGCTTAGAGCGCAGACGATTAGTCAGTGCAGCAAGTGCGAGAAGGTTCGCAGAGCTTCCAGAATTACCGTGTACTACCCCACTATATAGGCCACGAGGTGGGCTGCGACCTAACTAGGGTTCGAGGACCCTAGCCGCGAGGGGGCGAAAACGGGGCCGCTCGGGGGGTGGGCGTCTTGTCCGAAGGGTTCGCCGTGTACGATCTTCTTGACTCCGGGTAGCGGAGGCCACTACCTAAGAGGAAATAAATCAGATAGCGGGTAGCGAGCCCCTTCGCTACATCGCTACTCGAAAATGTCGTATGGGTAATTAGTATTCAATATTTTTGATTTTTTGGGGTAGACTACCCAGTACCCACCCCCCTGTGACGCTATGCCGATGGAAGTATTTCCGGAGTACAGTACGTGTACAGCTGTACACGTGCGTGTGGGGATAGTACACGTAGTTGGGTGACGACAGTTTTTACGAAGGTATCGAGTATCATTACTGTGCAGTACTTTCGTACTTTCGTACCTCCGTACGTGACTACGTGTACACGTACAGCTGTACACGTACACGACTACAACGTTACATTTTGTAATTAATAACGACAGAATATGTCGAAAAAGTTATCCCCTGCTGTACAGTACGTGTACAGCTGTACACGTCCTGTAAGGAGTGTTCCTTCAGACCGTTCTTTTAGATTTTCAGGCATGTTCTCGCAATAAGTTTCCCAGTGCCCGTGAAGAAATGTCGAAGCAGCGCCTCTGCACCCTTCGCAGTGCGGTTTGTGTCGCAACTGTAGCTTTCCTTGTTTATGAAATATTTAGGTTTACAATCGGCCCAAGGCTCGACACTCAACTTGGAACTTTCGCGCATAAGGTTTCATTTTGGCGCGCTGACCGTCCAAGTTTGGTGGTTGGTCTCATCACACGCGGCTCAGAGGAAGATCACGACAATATACTGCTAGCAAGACAGACTTGGGCGAAGCACGTGCCTGCCGAGCAAATATTGATACTGAGTCATCGCAGCGACTCCCGTATAAATTCTGTCAAGTCCCGTTGCACTGATAGTTATTCTTTGGGTGTTTGTTGTAAGACAAGTGAGTTGTTCTCCATGATGTATGCGCGACATCCTCGCGCGGACTGGTTTCTCCGTGCAACAGACGATTCGATCTGGCACATTGAATCGTTGCTCCAGCGTTTGGCGGGTTTTCGGAGCACTGCTAAACACCTACTTGGCTGTGTTGGCATAGTGAAAGGCACAGCATTTTTAGAACGCGGAAATGGAGAGCCACATCCTGCAGGTGGAGCTGGATATATTATGAGCAACGCGTTAGCCCGCTGGTGGAGTAGAAACCAGCACTCATACTTAAGAGAGTGCTGGCATGATGACCTTTCCATCGGGCACTACGTTCGTCAAGTGCTCGGTATAGTGACTATTCACTTGCACGGTGTTTTGCAAGAACCACAAATCCGAGAAAACTTGCCAGACTTTTCGGAGATAGTTGAATGCAAATGTCCGTTACCACCACCACTTTACTACAATACAGGAGTTGATGAACGTCTTCCTCAAGGATATGCAGTCTTATATCCGTTCACTCCGTTTATTTGGGAAGACGCCTTGGCATGGCACATGAAGGCAAAGTATTGGGAGTCACTGTTGAAACTTGAAGCTGGTTTGGAAGCACATCGTAAAAGGAGTCCAGATTTCGCAGGCGATACGCTGCTTATTTTTATCGAAACGGACAGTACCTTTGAAGGAACTTATGAAACCTTGCCATCATTTGCCCGAGATCCAAAGAAGCATCCTGGCATTAAACAAGCACTACTTGTGCCAACGAAGCCAAGCCTGTGCTTACTGAAGCCTTACATGCGTATGATATCCTTCCTTGCGTGCAATGTGAGTAAGGTTCCCGAGGTCCTAATCAATCAGCTGACTCCCGCACTTCTTACGGAATCAATGAAATGGCCACGGGGTAGCTCCTCTTCTGATCATGGGATTCAAGGTGAACATTCATTCCCACTCTCTCGGAGGTCTCAGAAGTAGATTCCTTGTGGACAAGAATCCAAGCGAGAGCACTCAGACCTTGAATATGTTTAACGCACACCACAGTCCCTTCCATAATTTGAAAAATCTACCAGACCATATCGACACCATCTACCATACGTTAATTTATAGTGACGTTGCCGATATAAAACAATAGTTGCTCAACAAAGAGCAGATAGTGATATCGTTACTGCTGCAAAGGACTTCAAATCCCTCGGAATTATTGGCAGACCATAGGGCAGAGGTTTTCGAGCAATTTCCGAGGTCTTCTATAAAGATAAAGTTTGCGAAGGAGGGAGGTTTTCGCAAGGGGGAAAACACTTGTGTGCGAAGACCCAAATCAATCCGTAGCAGACCAAGCATTCGCAGATTTTACGACACTCGGGGGGACTGGTGGTGATGTGAAACATACTCTTACGACTGATGAGATGCCCTCACATAGACATACTTATACCAATTTTCTGACAAGCGTTTATTTTGGGTTTGCTAATAACAATCCAGGTAATACGGGGTTTAACAATAACGCCCAAACCTCTTACGAAGGAGGAAATCAGCCAC
>JACLAB010006242.1_pt1 | contig 10144 bp, 8 predicted proteins | sample 8027921 | NCBI WGS metagenome assembly JACLAB01 (sample SAMN15725117, study PRJNA655200) | protist metagenome | isolation source: fluorescence activated cell sorting (FACS) single amplified genomes of... | place: USA: West Boothbay Harbor, Gulf of Maine | collected 2000-07-19
AAATCGTGCCGAAGAATATTTTGATGATTGGGCCGACGGGATGCGGGAAGACGGAAATCGCCAGACGGTTGGCGAAGATCACCGAGTCGCCGTTCGTGAAAGTCGAGGCGACGAAGTTTACGGAGGTTGGATTTCACGGCCGAGACGTGGATCAAATTATTCGAGATTTGATGGATAACGCGATCACGTTGACGAAGACGAAACTTAAGCAACGATTTAAATCGAGAGTGGCGGAGATGATTGAAAATAAGATTTTGGATTTCGTTTGCGGAGAGAGCGCGTCGGAGGAAACGAGGGAGGCGTTTCGAGCGTTATATCGTGAAGGCGCGTTAGACGATCGGTTGATTGAAGTGGAGTTACCGGAAGGCGCCGGTGGAAATCCCGATGGCGTTCGGTTTGATCCGTCGGCTGGTCCGTTACCGATCCACGAGTTAGTCATTAAAGTAGACAAGATGTTTTCCAAGAAGGGAGGCGCGGGAGGTTCCCATCCGTCCATGAACAAGAGAAAAATGACCGTGCGCGAGTGTAAACCAGTCATCGAAGAAGCTGAATTTGATAAATTGCTAACCCAGGAAGCCATCGCGAAAGAGGCGGTGATTGCGGTCGAGTCCGATGGGATTGTCTTCATCGACGAAATCGATAAGATTGTTTCCAGTTCGGATTCTCGACACGGCGCCGACGCCTCTTCGGAAGGCGTACAGCGGGACTTACTTCCAATCATTGAAGGGTCGGTTGTTTCTACGAAATACGGGAACGTTTCTACAGACCATATTTTGTTCATCGCGTCCGGTGCGTTCAGCCAAAACAAACCGAGCGATATGTTGGCAGAGTTACAAGGCCGATTACCCATTCGCGTGGAATTGAAAGGTTTAACCAAGGACGATTTACATCGGATTTTAACCGAACCGAAAGCGAACATTTTGAGACAACAAAGAGCGCTGATGGAAACTGAGGACATAAACTTAGAGTTCACTAAAGAATCAGTCTTGAGAATGGCGGAATTGTCCGAGGAAATCAACTCGAACGTCGATAACATTGGCGCTCGACGGTTACACGCCATCGTCGAACGCATATGCGAAAAGATTAGCTTCGACGCGCCGGAGGAGGCGAGGAAGCACAAAGAAAAAGGATTGGACGGTAAGTGTACGGTAACGATCGATGTAAAAGAGGTGGAAGAAGCGATTGGAGATTTGCTCAAGAAGAAAGATTTAGCGAGATTTGTTTTATAAAAGAAAAAGTATTATTGCACATACACAGGTACATGTATGAAATGATTCTCAGTTTTACATCGCTTCCCCCAAATACGCTACTTCTAATTTCCGCGCTAATAATTTCTTATGCTAATATTGATGATTGCAAGACTTACAAAAATCTCGCTCAATTTGTTGCGTTTTTCTCTTGTTCTACCCCCTTCGCTCATTGTCGTTGTTGACGTTGTTCTCCCCCTCCAACAACAAACTTCGATGGACGCTCATTCTAAACATCGGCACGAAATTCGGATCGTACTTCTTCCCGCGTCTCAAATGCATCGCGATTTGCGCCTTCTCCACCTCCTTCCGTTCTCTCAAATAGTAAAACTGATTCGCAATATCTTGCACTCTCGGCACGCCTTCTCTGTTTTCCCACTTCTCCGCCACGTCTTCCTGTGAGTGCGCTCTTTCGTACGGTAAAAAAAAGAGCTCGTACACGTCAAACAGCTTATTCCCGATGTCCGTGTACGAGTGCTGATCGAAGTAGTTAAACATGACTTTAAAGATCTTAGAGATTGAAAATCTGCACTTTGCCTCGACCCTGTTTCGACCAAAACCACCTCTTCGACAGACTTCGCCGTAAAAGGTTAACAAATCGAACGGTTTCCCGGAGCGCGAGATGAGTCGGTCCAGTTTACTGTTAAGCGAAAGAGAGAGAGTAAGAAGAACGCGAGAGAACGCGCTTTTGGTCAGTTTTAAATCATAGAAAACAGTAAAACGACGCCGAGACGACGACAACTGGATGCCGCCAAGCGGCGTCATCGGCAACGCCGACGACGCCGAGACGACGCGCGGGCAAAGAAGAAAGATCTCATCTCTCGATGTCGACCACCGTATATAATCATAAAAAACATCAAACGTGAACGAACGAGGACGTACTCCCACACGTTTTCGTAATCAAACTCGCCTCGTTGCTCGTGAAACTTGAAGAAATCGTACGCGAATTCCTGCGCCGTGCACTCGCGTAATCCAGGCCTTTTCCAACCCGATGTGAATTCTCCTAAACCATGCGTCTCCCTGGTCACCTCGTCGTTCCCGCACCGATTCTCTCGGCACTTTTCAATTAAGACGCGTTTTGCCTCCCGGAAATAGAGTAACTTTGTTTCCGTGTCCGCGTTTTTGAGGTGTTCCGGGAGCGGCGGTATCGGGGGGAGTTGCATTCCTCCTTTGGGTGACACTTTTTGTTGCATCAAAGCAGGAGGTGAAATCGTCGTCGTCGTCGCATCGAGCGCTGGTTTTCGTGGTACAGGTTCATCTGGTTTTTGGTTCGCGTTCGGCGGTATCATCGTCTTTACTCTGTTTTCCCTCTCTCCTCGCGCTACACTTCTCTCTGCTGATTTTGAATTTTTCTCCCCTTTTTTACCTTTTCGTCGTCTCTGACGATTTGCCTCGTCCTCGTCCTCGGCATCAGGAATCATCATCCTCGAACGCAACACCAAAGGTTCCTCTTCTTTCTCTGCCTTCAAAACCGTCCTCGCGTTCACCGCGCGCTGAGGGTGTGGGTTCTTTCTTCGTCTGCTCATTGTTAGCGTTCTATTCTTGCCACGCGTTTAAACGTATCAGAGAGTAGTAGTATGAAGAGTAATATTCAATCACATGTGAGATGCTGATTTCTTCTCACCTTGTTCTTAGGGTATGAAACCCTAAAATATCGACGCAAAATTCTCCTCCACTCCTTTTTGCTCCACTCTTCGACGACTCTTACACGAAGAACAACGCGCGCGAGAGAGAGAGCACAAAAACAGAAGAACGCGTAAAACAATACTGATGAGTTCGTACTTCGGATCAGCGATCGGCTCTCTCTTCCAATCCGGTCCAAAGCTCGCGCACGATATCGTCGGCGGCGAAATCATCTCCTCCTCGCGAACTTTGTTCGGCTCGCATTGGAAAACGTTCGAGGGCAAATCGCAGGAAACCGGCGAGGTGGTGACTGTATTCACGTGCAAGATTAAAGACAAGGAGAAAGAACGAGTGGCGTTAGAGTTAGCCAGGAACGGGGCGAAACGTTTGAAATTGTGCAAACACCCGAACGTGTTGCAAGTGAAAGAAACGTTAGAGATCGAGAGTGGGAACGAGATTACCATTCACGTGGTCACGGTATGTTTGTTTGTTTTTCGAGAACGGCGTTCGATAACATCTTCTTCTTTTGATTTCTGCTCTCTTTTCTTCGATCATCCAAATATTGTATTGTTACGGAAAAAAGGATTCCGTAAATCGATCGTTGGACGTACTCGCTTCCCGCGCTCGATGTGGTACGAACTTTCCGCTCACCCGGCGTCGTAAAATTTTCATTTTGGTATCTACTTGACAACAAAAACAACAACAGGAAAAATGCGTGCAGTTAGAAGATCACTTGAAAGATGTGCCGAAGGGGACGCATCAGAGAGACGAATATTTTGCGTTGGGCATTCGCGAAGTCGCGACTGGGATTGCGTTCTTGAACAACGCGGTTGGATTAGTCCACGGCGCGATAGGGTTGTCCTCGATTGTCGTGACGGAAAATTTAGAGTGGAAAATCGCCGGGTTCGATTTAGTCTCCGAATTGAACGAGATTGGACGAGGGGTGAACGGGCAGGCGTCTATCGTGCACGGCGCGTATATGGTTCCAGATCAGTATAAACCGGACGAGTATCGCAGAGGCGATTGGCAGTCCGTTCCGGAAGGGCCGCCGTGGGCCATCGACTCGTGGGGGTTGGGATGTTTGATTCGAGAAGTTTACGGCGGCGGGGCGATGACGAGCGCGGAACAGTTGAGAGACATTCAACACATACCGAAGGTGTTATTGAAAGAGTATCAAAAGTTGTTGGGGAGTCAACCGGCGAGACGATACAATCCTAAAAAGTTGATTGAAAACTCAACCTTGTTCGAGAACAAATTGGTTGAAACGATTGCCTTCATCGACAACTTGAGCTTGAAAGACGCCATCGAGAAAGAATATTTTTTCAGACACTTACCGAGAGTTATGGAAGGTTTGGCAACGGTCACGGTTGAAAGAAAAATCTTACCAAAACTATGCTCCGCTCTCGAATTCGGCGCTGCGCCGGCGTTAGCCATCACCCCGATGTTGCAAGCGGCGAAAAATTTACCGGTTGAAGTCTTCGAGAAGAAAATTATCCCAACCATCGTGAAGTTGTACGACAAAACAGACCGAGCAATTCGCGTGGCATTGTTGGAGCACCTGCAAAAATACGTCCACGCGATGGACGAAAAGATGACGGATGAAATCATCTACGATAAGATATCGACTGGATTTAACGATCAAGATCCGTTTGTGAGAGAGTTGACTTTACGCACGGTGTTATTGTTGGCGCCGAAATTAACGCAACGAACGTTAGGGTCGAGTTTGTTGAAGCACTTATCTAAGTTACAAGTGGACGAACAACCGGCTATTCGAGCAAACACGACGATTTGTCTAGGAAACGTGGCGACGTATTTATCGGAATCCACGGCGAAGAGAGTTTTGTGTAATGCGTTTACGAGGGCGTTGAGAGACGCGTTTCCAAACGCGCGACAGGCTGGTTTGATGGCGTTAAAATATACCACGCAATATTATGAACCAGTTGAACTTTCCTCGAGAATCGTACCGTCCATTGCGCCTTTAATGACTGATGTCGAGCAATCAGTCCGAGAGGAGGCGTTTGAGACTATGAATGTCTTCATGGAAATTCTTCGAAGAAACTCAAACGCGATGAAATTAGGCCCGGAAGAAGCGCAAAGAATGTTAGAAGCGGAACAAGCCGAAGCGCACGAGAAAGCGAAGAAGAAAGCGAGCAAAGCTGGATCGATGTTATCGTGGGCGGTTGACAAGATGGCCAATGCAGTTGGTCAAGTCGGTAGCAACGATAGCGATAGCGTAAACAACGGCGATAACATCGATTTGAACAGCGAGGTGTTTGCGGCGAAAAGTTTCGGGTCCTCGGCACCGCCGCCAAGATTGTACGGTTTAACTCCAAACGCGAGTCCGAACCCGTCGCCAAACCCGAGTCCAGCGCAAGCGGTAAAATCTCGAGGCGGTGGGTACGTCAACAACTCCAGTCCGATTTACGAAGAACAGCCGCCTCCGTCGTTGAAGAATTTCGGAAGTGAGGAAGATCTTAGTCATAACAATAATAATTTTAATAGCCGAGAACAAGCACCAGCAGGGACAACAAAAAATCCTTCGGACGGATGGGGTGATATGGACGACGACGACGACGACTACTCTGGATTCGATAAAGAAGAAGAAGAAGCGAGAGCGCGTTTGAGTAAAATGTCCACCACGTCGTCGCGACCGGCGACGGCTGCCCGACCGGGAGGTTCTCTTGCCGGCATGGGAGCGAAGAAAATGAGCAACGCGAGCGCCACGAGCGATGGATGGGGGAGCGAAGACATGGACGAAGCCTTCGCCGCGCCTGCTCCGGCAGCGCAAAGACGACCGATGAACAGTGGCGGGCACGTCAGTCTAGGCGCGAAGAAACTCGGCGCGAAACCTCTAAAGTTGGGCGCCAAAAAAGTACTCTCGGCGAAAGATATCGACTTAGAGTCGATGCTAGGATAATATTTTAATTGAAAACGTTAACATACCTACACGCACATAGAGACTTCATGAGAGTTGCTTTACGGTAACATTCAATGCAACATAAATACACTCGGATATTACAACGAGTGCTACACTTTTACAAAATAACAACGCGCGCTTCTTCTTGTACAAAAAATTCGTCTTTCCTCCTCTCAAACGTCCCCACATATCATCATTCGTCCATCCTTTTAAATCATCACTTCCCGTCTTGGTTCAAATTCAAAAGCGCGTGTGAGAGACCTTTATCCACCTCCAGACTCCTCTGAAACATTTGCTGAATAATTCCTCTCTCCGCTTTGTCCATATCTCTCGCGATCCAATCCCCTCCTTCCTCTTTCGAACACCCTCCGCCGTCGGTGTTCGCGTACAAGTATAAGTCCTCGACGCGTTCGCTCAAAAGCATCTTCCTCGCGCGTTGCCAAGAAACCTCGTACGGGTTCGACTGAGGTCGACACGTTCGAATAATGTTCATCGCTTTTTGCAACTCCATCCCTCGACAAAAAGTTAAATACCCCAAAACAGTCAAACTCGCTCGATTAATCCCCGCCGTGCAATGGACGTACGTCTTCCTCCCTAATCCATCGTGTAACAAATTGAACGCCCTGGTCATATCCGCCAACCGTCTGGACTGATCCAACCGGTCAAAATCTCTCACCGAAACTCTTAAAATAACCACGTTCCGTTCTAAACACCGCTTCCGAATCGGTTCCCAATCGATTTCCATCGCCTCGTGGCACAACTCGCACTGCAAACAGACGATGGCTTCCACCCCGGCTTCATCGATCAACCGATCGATATCTCCCGGAGATTTCGGACAAGAGCCAATAAGCATCGAGCACTCCTTTAACTCCTGTTCGGATGGGTTTTCAATCGGTACCTCCGTCTCTCGATCAAACGTCATGTAATCCCAGTTCAAAGTCCAACTCCACCTCCCTTCCGGTGGGGAATCGCCGCCTCTCGGCGCTCGGTTCCCGTTTAACATCAAACCGGCGTTGGTGGATTCCTGGAATCTTCGATCGTAATCTTCTTGCTCTTTCGCAGACGAGGACGAGACCACCGCTCCTTTTTGAAACGCCAATACACCTCTTCGTCCTCGTCTTAAACGTCTCTGATTCGCATTCGAGGAGGAGAACACGTTCCGATTGTTTTTGTGAACAACAGTCGTCTTCGAAGAATCGTTGGAAAAACGACCACTCGTCAAAAGACATGTGGAAGAAGAAAAAGAAGAAGACGCAAAAACGCAGCGCATCATCTTATATGTGTGTGTGTATATATATATATATATATATGTGTTCAATCTCAAATTCACCGCAAGCAAAGGGCGCCTAAATGCAGAACAAAAGAGAGAATGTAGAATAAGAATAAAGGAATCCCAAAGAGGTGTTTTTGTGTGTCTTGTGTCTTTTCTCCCTTGTGTCAAAGTTGCTTTTTGGGCAGAAATTTGAAAAAAATTAAAAAGAAAAGGAAAAGGAGTGACCAATTTGTCAGACCAAAAAACAAGGGAGACAAAAGGACATTAAAGGGAAAGCTCTTTAAAAACCGCACATAACAAACTTGACACGCAACAACAACAACAACAACAAAGAAAAGGCCTTCGTGTAATAACGATTAAGAAAAGAAGCGCACGTGTGTGTGTGTGTTTTCTGTAAGGTGAATCACAGAAGAAAATCGAGGGCACACTTTTTGCACGCTCTGCAAAGTATGCGCGTGATGTCGTCGATTTGAACAGAGCAATAACACACGTAGATACCAAGAGTAAATCAGAGGGAAAATTCAAAAATGAGAGGCGAAGAAACGACGTCCAATAATGAGTTGCTCGCGCGGCAAACGCACCTGTTCAAATTGCGCGCGGTGAAATTACACTCGGATTTCGAGCGATCCGAACAGAGAAACAAACTGCTGCAAAGAGATTTGTCAAAAGCGGAATCGATCGCGAAAGGTTTGAAAATCAAGAACGATGAATGTGTTCGAGAGATTGAAAAAATGGGAAGCGAAGTGAGAGTTATGCAAGAGGAGATGGAAAGAACGAACGAGAAAACGAAAACGTTGGAATCAAACCGAGATGCGCTCGAATTAGTGGTGAAAGAGACGCAGTCGGAGCTGTATTCGGTGAAAGAGGAAACGGAGAGGCGGATACGGCAGTTGACGATGGAACAGAGCACTTCGGAAGTACACGCGGAGTTACGGAGGGAGAGAGAGTCGCGAGCGAAAGAGTCGAGACGAGCGGAGCGGGCGGAACGGGCGCTGGACGACGCCGCGGTGGCGTTTAGCGGGGAGCGGAGAGACGCGGACGATGAGATGAGAAGACACATAGAGCGACGATTGGAGGTGGAAAACGAACGAGAGAAGTGCTTGAATGCGTTGGAGGAGAAGGAACGGAAATGGGAGAAGGAGAGGAGAGAGAGGGACGCAAAGGAAGGAAAACTGACGAGAGAGAACGAGCAGCTGACGAGCGAGAATGAAAAGAGAAAAGACCAAATCAAAAGTTTAGAGGAAGAGTGTAGGAAAGCGAACGCGGCTGTGAGAGAACGGAGCGCGGACATGGCTTTGGCCGTGAAGAAGTTGAACGTGGAATTAAAGCAACAACGGTTGGAGACGGAGAAAGGGATGGCGAAACGAGTCGAGGCGTTGAGAGTAGCGTTCGGGAACGCCATCGAGGACGTGAAGGAAGAAGCGAGAGCGAGTTTAAGCAGAAAAGACGAGGAAATTGCACGAGTTCTCGCGAAGGAGTCAGAGGCGAACACGAGAATGGCGTCCGTGGAAAAGCACTGTTTGAAAGTCCGGGACGCGTTGTTGGAGTTGGCGAACGAGAAAGAATCCTTGGAGGAAGAAAGAGACGAGTTGCGTAGAGCGTTACAAAGAGCCGGGGAAATGAACGCGCAGTTGACAAAAAGAGCAATGGACAACGCGAGCGCGACGGGTGGTGGTGAAGGTCTCGCGAAACAACAACAAAAACGCGCGGCGTTTACAAAGATACCGAGCAACGTTCATCGTCATCACCAATACAATAAAGGACCGAAGCAGCTGGCGGAAACGTTGGCGAAAGAGTTGGAGCAGTTAAAATCGGCTCACGAGGAGTCCATTGAAGCGTTAACGACGAGCGAAAACGGAAAAGATTTAGAAAAAATGGTTGAAAGAATAGATGAAATTTCTCGAAAGATAGCAGCCAAAGCTACGCAAGTCAGCTTAGCGTTGAAGTCTTCTTCTTAATGATACTATATAGAGCAGATTAGTTTTGAATAGATAGAGCGAATACACTGCATTCATATATACCGCATATAATACCAGTACCTGGGTATATATCTTTCTATTATTATCAATATAAATTCTATTCTTGTCGTTGTTGACTTTTATTCACCGACGTAGTAGAAATCGCCGGCTTGTTTCTGTTCTCTATCCTTGACGGATTCCATTTTATTAATCCTCGGCCGATAATTGGTCGGATCTCTGCGAAAGGTGATCTCCAACGCCTTCAAAAACTGGTTCAAACCAGTAACTAATCCTTGGGGTTTCGTCGCCGTCGCGTTTACCGCTGGTTGGCCGGTGTACACGATAACCTTATCCGCTAGATATGTCGCCATGATGAAATCGTGCTCGACAATAAACGCCGCCTTCTTCGCGTGCAAAATAAACCTTTTGATAACTTTGGACGTCCAGACTCTTTGTTCGGAGTCCAAATACGCCGACGGTTCATCGATGAGGTAAATATCTGCGGGAGTGCCCATGCACAACGTCAACGCGACTCTTTGCAATTCACCACCGGACAAGTTCTTCACGTATTGGTCCAACAACGGGTCAATGTTCATCGGTTTCACAACGTCCGAGATGAACTGCGGGTGCAAAAACGCGTCTCGGATTTTCATCATCAACAAATCGCGAACGGTTTTTTCAAACTTTGGCGCAATCTTTTGCGGTTTATAGGATACGTTAAACTCGGGCAACTCGATGGTCTCGTCGTCGGGTTTAATTAAACCGGCGATTAAACGAATAAACGTCGTTTTCCCGGTGCCGTTTTCGCCCAACAAGACGACAATTTCCGAATCCGTAAAACTGCCGCCGTCGACGCTCAAAGTAAATCCACCTTGCGTTTTCACCATCGACGGGTACTCGTACATGCTAAACGCTTCATCGTTCACGTGCGCTAACCGTTCGTCTTCGTTCTCGGACACTTTAAACGTCAACTCTTCCGGTCTGAACCTTAAGTTTTCCGTCGGCACGAAACCGGCCAAGAAAATGTTGATTCCTTCTCTCACACCAAACGGCATGGTCACGACCCCATACGCCCCTGGTTTCCCATACAAACAACAAATGAAATCGGATAAGTAATCGAGAACAG
>JACLAB010004014.1_pt1 | contig 10141 bp, 8 predicted proteins | sample 8027921 | NCBI WGS metagenome assembly JACLAB01 (sample SAMN15725117, study PRJNA655200) | protist metagenome | isolation source: fluorescence activated cell sorting (FACS) single amplified genomes of... | place: USA: West Boothbay Harbor, Gulf of Maine | collected 2000-07-19
GAAGATCAAACAAAACTGTTGCGCGAAAGTATTGCGACGCCGACACGAGGAAGAGCTGGTTGGGTTACAGAGGAAGTTTAGAGGTATTTTTAATGAATTAGAGAACGTGAGTAAAGTCGAGATGAGAGAGGTGAACACGAATGCGAACAAAAAAACGTCGTCGTCGTCGTCGTCGTCGTCGATTTCTTCTTCTTCTTCTTCTTCTGCGATTGATAACGGTATTATGCTCCGTCCCAATTTACATTGTAGCGCGTAGCCCGGCGTCTTGAAATTTGAAAATGATATACAACATTTCATTACATTCTCTGCGACACTTGAACTTCTTTCTCCTCTCTGTCGTTCCCTTCCTCTTGCTTCTCTTTCGCTCTTTCAATTATTTCGAAAGCTTCCGTGCAACTCTTATCGGTTAGAAATTGACACAAGCGAAGCGCCGAAAACGCTTGGTCGATTTCGCCGGCGTTGACAAAGGATAAGACTAAATGCTTCACGCCAAACTCGTCGATTTTATCCGTCGGAATCATGACTTTATTTTTAGAGCGATCTTCGTAATCGACCACGAACGATGCTTTCGTGTTGTCACTGACGGTATTAATTGTCGCTTCTAACACGTCCTCGTTCATTATTCGTATGGTATCTTGCCACCGACCATCCGCCGATAACGCCGACAACGCGATATCAATAGTCTGTCTCCTCGGCGCGTGGTCGTACGTATCGCGTCCGATGTAATAGATTTTCAACAAAGCGTCCGGGTATTTCCGATCGCGGCAAGCTTTGCACGCGGACTCGATGAATTTCCTGGTGACTGGAACCATCTCGCTCGTTTCCATGAAATACTCTAAAATGTCCGATTCTGCGATTTTTTCTTCCTCGCGAACGTAGCGGTTGTATTGCATGGATTTAAAAACGTTCGGCACCATCTCTTGTTCGTAGTTGTAATACTGCCTGTTGTTCTTCCTGAATCTCTCTTTGTTGTCGAGCATGGCAAAGTACTCCTCGACGATTGCTTTCGCCTCCTTCACGAACCTCGCCTCCGCGCACACTTGTAAAACCGCGTTGGTCACTTGATCGTCGTACTTTGGCACGTCTAAAAAAGCGTTCGCTATGTCTGCGATTGATTTTGCATCCGCCACCGCTCTTTCTCGAATTTCATAAACCTTCGACGGGGAAGAAATTTGTCTCTTGAAGAGCGACGCGTCTTCAATTTCGTCTCGCAAGACTTTCAAAACATTTGCGGTGAGGTTAATGGCGACGTCTTGATCGTCGTCGCTTTCGTCTTGGCTAGGCGTGTTGCTTTTTGTCGCTCGACGCATGACGTGATCGGTGAACGCTTCCATGGCTGTGTTTCGAATGCCACCACCACTAGCAGCAGCAGCAGATGCAGATACAGATGCAGATGCGTCGTGTTCGCCCGCTGCTCCTGCTATCCTCCCGTTTTCCGAAGAAGATGTCGACGTTGACGACGACGACGACGATTTTTGCATCTCTTCTCGTTTGCGCATGATGGACGTGACCACGCTCGTCGCGAACGCGTCCGGCGGTTTGTACAAAGCGTTCTTTTCATCGTTCATGCGCTCCCAAATCTTTTCCGCGGATTTGTAATCGCCAGTTCTCAAGCAGGCTAACAAGACCGCGTTTTGCGCTCTGCTCGGCATTTTAGCGGCAAGGTTCTCAGACAACGTTTCAAAGTAGGTAATTTTATCCTCCATGGTCGAGTCGTCGTCGTTCGCTTTTATTTGCATGGCGAGGATTAAAATATCGTCGTCTGGTTTGATGCGCTCTTCACCAGCGCTGCCATCTTCTTTCACGCCGCACGCCCGTTCGAAAACGTCCAAAACCGTCTCCGCGCTCGCGCCGCACATTTTTAACGCTCTCAAATACGTCATCAACGTGTGCACGTTGTGCGTGCCTCTTCCCGCGTCCCAGGCTAAATCGGTGGCGTCGATGATATCCTGATATACCGCATCGCTAGTAAAGCTACTACTATTCCCATTCTTCTTCTTCTTCTTCTCCTTCTCGTTATTCTCTCCTCCTCTCTCTTCCTCTTCCATATTCCTCCTCTCCGTCGCCTCTTTGAAACACCTCTTCAGAACGCCGTTGATTTGATACGACGTCACCTCCCCTCCTCTCTCCACGCACTCTCTCAAAACTCCAATCGTCTCTCTCACGTCCAAAACCTCCTTACACAATCCGTTCACCAACGCTTGCGCGGTAAACTTATCCGGCCTCACCGCCATTCGATTCGTCCGCAAATACTGCCAGGTCTGTCTCGCACGATCTCTCGCCGTCGCCTTCGACGTATGCATCGAAACCGCGTTCAAAATGGCATTCCACGAGCGAATCGGAAGCGAGTCGACGCATCGAGCGTTCTCGACAACCGCTTGGTAAGCGAACCAACATTCGTTCGCTATTTCGTCTATTTCGGCGTTATTCGAAGAAGAATCAATGTTGGTGTTGGTAATGGTGTTCGACATGTACCGTGCCGCCTGTTTCACGAGATGGTGATGTCACACGAAGGAATATTCAATCGATGTCAGTACGAACCCAAAGAGAGACAAGAGACACAAACGAAGGAGAATTCAAGAGCGATTTAAGAACGAATTTGCTTTTATGTTCTCGTACCTCCGAAAACCGAGTCCCGACGGTAGTTTCGCTCGGTGTGGTCGCTCCCGCGTTGTTCGTGTTTTTCAAATCCTCTCGTAATCGTTTCAGGCGTTTCGAGACGTCTTTCTGCGTGAACTCTTTCCGCTTCGCATTCCTCGAATTCGTTCCAATTTCGTTACCGGTGTTTGCTTTTGCATCGTGTACTTCTGCTCTCAATATCGTCATCCTTTTTCGAAAACGAGAGAAAATATTATTTCCTCTTTGTCTTCTTCGAGCGGGACGAGAGAGAGACGCGTTCGCGGTCCCAACGCACGCGTGACGTGATGATATCGCGCGGGGGTGCATTTTCCCTAAGAATGGAGCAAATTGGAAATTGAATTTTTCTCCATTTTGTGACACACAAACACACGCAGAAACACACGTAATCATCATGCAAATCTTCGTGAAAACTTGTGAGTACTCGTAGGCGCGGTGTCTCTGTCTTCTCTCTGTTTCGTTTCGCTCGTTTTGGCGCGCTCTCTGTTGTTTCTTTTTAAAGGAGTGAGAGAGAAGTTGTGTTCGAGATCTCAAATTCGGAGTAAATGTTCGCGCGTTTAATGTGCGTTTAGCACGTGTTTATCGACTCTCTTTTCGTTTCTGCGTGCACTACTGACAACAACGCGATGTTTTTTATAAAAAGTGACGGGCAAAACGATCACCTTGGAAGTGGAATCCTCGGACACCATCGACAACGTGAAAGCGAAAATCCAAGACAAAGAAGGCATCCCTCCTGACCAGCAGCGCTTGATCTTCGCCGGGAAACAGTTAGAAGACGGACGCACTTTGGCGGATTATAACATTCAAAAAGAGTCCACGTTACACTTGGTGTTACGCCTGAGAGGCGGGCACTGCCAAATCCCGTGCGGGATATTCGACGATCCGATGATATGCGCCAAGTTGAGACAAGACGCGGCGACGGTGAGGAAGGCGATGGCGCAAGCCGGGGAGTTACACGCGGAAGCCGGGACGAGTTTGCTCGCGATGAATCAAGTGACCAGGTGGATCGTGACGAAGGAAGAGCACTGCAAGAATATCATCCAAACTGTGAGCGAGTACATGTTGTGTCAGCGAGTGAAAAGAGCGGAGATTAAAACCGAGGAGGAGTACTTGGAGGTGTTGAAGTTACACCACGCGGCGATGCAAGCGGCGATGAAGTGCAAACAAACGTGCGATTTGGCGCAAGCGGATGATTTGGACCACTGTCTCGACCACTTGTGCAAAGTGTACACGAAATGAATACTAGTTTCGACGAAAACGATGGTGACGTCCAGGCTATGAAGAAAAGAGAGAGACCGAACGGGAGAACAGGATTGAGAGAAAGAGAGAAGAAAAAAAAAACACCCAAAAACGGCGAAACGTGGCAGGAAGCGTTTAATACTACTCACATTAAAATCATCGCCGCGCGTGAAATCCTCACACTTTTGACTCAAATGTTCGCCTCTCGTGCTTCTCTTTCCTCGTCCTCCACCACGAAACACCTTCATCAAACGAGAGTAAGAAACGCTCATCAAAAAATCAAAACGACAACGACAAACATCGCTCCGGACGGGAACGGGTGCGCGGAAACGAAGGGCGCCCCGATGAACGTCGGCCGTCCGCTCGCGAATAGCATGCGGAAAAAAATCTCCGACGCGTTGAAACCATCGGTTCTCGAAATCGTCGACGAGTCTTGGCAGCACGCCGGCCACAGCGGGAACCCATCCGGCGACGCATCCGCGGAAACGCACTTTAACGTCGAGATCGTTTCGGAAATGTTTGAAGGTTTGAATCAAGTGAAAAGGCAACGGAAAGTGTACCAATTGTTGGAGGAGGAATTCAACGAGAAAGGGTTGCACGCGTTGCAGATGAAGACGAAAACGCCCGAGGAGTACGAACTATCCGCGAAGAAGTAAAGAGAAAGAATTAAGAAAGAACGAGAGAGACACATTGCGTTCATTATGTTTCCTCGGACACACCATTAGCCGCGCTTTAAGAATGAGTGTGTGTTTCGATGGATGTTGCGACGCGAGCGCTCTCGTCTCTCCGAGAGACTCTCGCATACGTACGTACGTGTATCGCCGCGGTACATATTTTCAGCACACAACACGAGAAAGAGAGAGACAGAGAGATGAAAGAAGAACAAAGCGATAGTTTATTGTTGTTACGTATTATTAAATCGTCATGTTTGTATGTATATATTTGCGGCACTAAAGTACGAATGTGATGATTGCTTACGAGCGTTCGTAAAGCCGAATATCTGGTCTCTTGTCGACGTCGCCAAGGTGCTCAAAAACTCTTCATTATACTCATCCGGAAATTATCCTCGCCGGTTGCGATGCGAACGACGGTTTCGCAAACTTTGACTCGCGTTTCACGAAGTGAAGTTTTTACGTCCTCTTTTTCCTCTTCTTTTTCTAATACGATGCGAATGCACGCGCTCGCTTCTGCTTCATCTTCTCGCGGCGAGAAAACGTTTAGCGCGTCGTCGTCGTTGAAAATCGTTCCCCGGCATGTGGTTGAGAATCGGCAGCGCAAACATCATCACCGTTTGAAAAGGACGACGAGTTTTGGGAAAAACAACAGTTGCAACAAGACGTTTAGTAGTAATAGTGCTCGCGATGCTGATGATGCGCGGGGCAAAATGAGCGCTGTCCGGAGTTTCGCGTCGTCCTCAGCAGCAGCGAGCGGGGAAAAGCATCGTCACCACGTCTCTCTAATAAACGGTTCCAACCGAGGCATAGGTTTGGCATTCGCGAAGCATTTGCTGGAAACAAACAACGAAAATATCGTCGGAGATAAACGCTCAAACGGGACGGTCATCGCGACGTGCCGAAACCCAGACGAGGCGAAGGATTTGCACGAGTTACGAGAGAAATTCGGCACCGAGAGGTTGGAGATTTTACGGATAGACGTTTTAGACGAGAAGACGATCGAAGCGGCGGCGAAACTGGTTTCGGAGAAATACGGGCGGTTGGATTGCGTGATTAACACGGCGGCGGTGTTACACTTACCAGATCGGAAGATGGTTCCGGAGACGAGCATTTTACGCTTCGATCCGGAGGCGTGCGTCTTGTCGTACCGAACGAACGCTATCGGTCCGATGTTGATGACGAAGCACTTTTCAAAGTTGATGTTGAAGACTGCGGAGGAAAACGACGAGGGGAAACCGGTACCGGTGATTGCGAGTTTGAGCGCGCGAGTGTCTTCGATTAGCGATAACAAGTTAGGCGGGTGGTACTCGTACAGAGGCGGGAAGACTGCTTTGAATCAAATGACGCAAACCGCGCACGTGGAATTTTCGAGGAAGAAGAATCCCATCGCGATGGTGCTTTTGCATCCGGGGACGGTGGATACCGAGTTATCCACGCCGTTTAAGAAGAACGTGCCGGAAGGGAAGTTGTTTACGCCGGATTATAGTGCGGGAAGAATGTTGGAGGTGTTGAAGGACGTGACTTTGAAGGATAGCGGTAAGTTTTATGATTACGCCGGAGAGGAAGTCGCGTGGTAAAGTAAATAATCAAGTCATATATATATGTGTGTATCGTTACTTTGGTACATAGAAATCAATAATGATGAATCTCTATTATATGTATAATCGTTCGTTCCATTACGTGCTGCTATTTGTGATATGATGTCTATCTCTACATATTTTCTACTACTAGTGTGCAAGCGAAAGCTTCTTTGGTCGATGAAAGGAGAAAGCTCGCTCGCTCGCTGCATTGTTGTTGTCGTTGATAATGAAGATAAAGAAGAAGAAGATAGAAGAAACAAAACGGTGAGCGAAAAACGAATACAGTCGCGCGCGCAAAAACGCAAAAACGCAAACAAACACAGCAAAACGAATACCGCAATACCACCGCTACCGCCACCGACGACAACAAAATTCTCCTAAGACATCCAAGGAAGCATAAAAATGCCTGCAATTGCTCTCAACCCGGCAGTCCGGACGAATCCGGCGGGGAAAACACTAAGGTTCGGGCACCGCGAATGGAGTTTCTGAGAAACGCCCTCTTCGTCTTCATCATCGGAGTAGTTGTGGTGGTGGTGGTGGTAATGGTAGTAGTAGTAGTAGTAGTTCTTCTGTCGAGTGCGCGCGTCCTGCGTCCCGCGCATATACGACGAGCAGAAGAAGAGAGAACGCAAAAACACGCGTTTTTCGCGCTAGAAAAGAACATCGCTCGGGCGTTTGACGTTTCATCGCTCACGCGTTCTTCTAATCAATATAAAAAAACATCGGAGGGAATCCGAATGAAGTCAATTTCGTCACCGCGAATACGTAAAAAGACGACGATGATGCGTCAGATAGAGCTAATACGTTAATCGTCACCGTGCAGCCTATCAAAACGCACTTGGACAGGGATAACTAATATTTTGATCCTCACTCGCATACATTCATCAACGACGAAGAAGACGATCGACGAAACGAAACGCAAACGAAAACGACGCTCACCTATACAAATGATCGCGCGCCTAAAACCGCCGCCGTCCTCCGCCGCCGCCGCCGCTCTCTCGCCCCCTGTCTCGGCTACTCCCGCTCTCCCTGCTGCTCTCAATCATCGCCGCCCTTTGCTCTTCCGTCCACGCCTTGTACTTAATCAGCGGCTCCATCTTCCTCTTCCTCTTCAACACCATCCACCGAACGACTTTCTCGTCCACCCTCAGCGCGTGCGATATCTCCGGCAAAACGTTCGGCGCCGACGCGAACGTCACCTGCGACATTTGTACCTCGTGGTGCCTCTCGTTCGGTTTCTTGTACACGTACGCTAACGTTTGGTGCCCGAAAGATTTCACGTCCATTAACACCCCGTTTGAGTCTAAAATTTTCAAGGACGTTCGCTTGAGTAACTCGAAGACTTCGCGCTTCGGGACTCTCGCTTTCACCTGTAACACCAAGTCGTACAGAGGCATATTTTATGCAATTTTCAACTTCTTAACGTTGTTCACTTCGTGTTGTCTCTCTTGAACCGCGTCTCTCGCCTTCTTTGACGTCTAAAACACGTAGAAACTCGCGCTTCTTTGTCTCTCGCAAAGACCTCCAACCAGCCGCAAAATGGATGATTTTTCCCGGAAGAAGACACTTAAAGAAGAAGACAAAGAAGAACTTCTCTGTTACGTATCGCTTTTAGGAAAGAGAGAAAATGAGCTTAACACCGCTTTAGTACTGCGACTGCTCTTTTCGACGCGAACGAGTGGAATACTCCGTCCGCGAGGAGGAGTAATAATGGTGATGAAATTCTCAAAGTCCAGAAGAGGGAGATCGAAGAGTGGTATTTAGGGTCTCGCATGTGAGGGGAGTCACAAACGTAACGCGGAACCACTAAAGAAGCGCTCTGAGAGTCACTCTTATCTGTAACGATAACTTTTTGGACAATATTCTTATACAACAAAACATTTACAACATTGCTTACTTTGGTATTTATATATATATATACGTGTATATATATACGTTGTCTGCACTCTTTTATTAATCCCGCGTTACGTGTCTCCGTAAAGCGAGCGCCTTTCTCTCTCTCTCTTCCATTTTTTCTCTCTCTTTCTCGTCGTCGGCTTCTTTTCATATCGACGTCGTTATGTTATCCGGAGGAGGCTTCGTCGTTCTCTTCGCTTTCTGAAACGTCGTCCTTATTTTCGGAAGAGGAAGAGGAGAAGGATGAGGAGACGGAGGTTCGAATCATCTCGGCGCCGCTGATCAAGACGCCCTCGCTCTCTCGTTTCGTGAGCGCTTCTCGAACGCTTTTTTCCGTCAAACGGACGGTTTTAATCGTCGGGTCCGACGGGACTTCAAACATCGCGTCGGCTAAGAGGCGTTCCATAATCGTTCGCAAACCGCGAGCGCCGGTGCCTCGCATGGACGCCCACCGGGCGATTTCGTTGGCGCCGCAAGAAGCGACGTCGAGTTTGACGTCGTGCGCGCGGAAAAGTCTCGCGAATTGTTTCGTGAGCGCGTTTTTGGGTTCCGTGAGCACTCTTCGGAGGTCGTTTTCGCGCAAGGTTTTCAGAGGGGCGACGATCGGGAACCGGCCGACGAATTCCGGGATCAAGCCGTAGGAGACGAAATCCGCGGGTTCGCAATGCGCGGCTAAGAGGTTATCGTCGCGTTCGGAAATGCCGGCTAAGATGCCGGATTTCTTCATCTGCGGCATCTGGTCGCCCCCGTTCTTCTTTGCCGTTTTGTTCTTCTCCTCGTGTTTAGCGTCGCCGTCTCCTCCTCCGCTGCTGCTTTTGACCTGCGCGCCAAACCCGATGCTCGTCTTCTTTTCGATCCGTCCTTTCACGTGTTTCTCTAAACCGACGAACGCACCGCCGACGATGAAGAGAATGTTTTTGGTATCCATGGCGACGACTTCACCTCGCGGGTGTTTCCTACCGCCTCGTTCCGGAACGTTCACGACGGTTCCTTCGACCATTTTCAATAAAGCTTGTTGCACGCCTTCGCCGGAGACGTCTCGAGTGATGGAGACGTTTTCGGATTTGCGAGATAACTTGTCGATTTCATCCACGTAGACTATGCCCCGTTCAGCTAATTGGACGTCGTAATTTGCCGCGCGTAATAACTTGTGCAACACAGATTCGACGTCTTCGCCGACGTACCCGGCTTGGGTCAACGTCGTCGCGTCGCAGGTGACGACTGGAACTTTACAGATGTCGCCTAAAGTTTTAATAATCAACGTTTTCCCGCACCCAGTCGGGCCAAACAAGAGAACGTTCGATTTCTCCAACTCAATGAGCGATTCGTCGTCGTCGTCAGAAGAAGAAGAAGAATCGCGCGTTTCAAAGTCTTCCTCTATGTCCCAAACGCTTTGTCCCACGCGTTCCCGCTGCGACTGCTCGCCAAAAAAACCGGTATCCTTACTCCCTTGCTGATCGCTCGGAAAAATCTTCACCGACGCCGGATGCGCGTACGGTCGCATGCTCACGTACTCGTTCATCTCCGTCTTTCGACCTCCTCCCGATTGTCCTCCTCCTCCTCCGTCTCCTCCAAAACCACCTCCGTGTTGTTCAAAATCGCTCGACGACGACGACGACGACGACGAGAAGTTATCGTGCACGCGAGTCGTCGACGAAGTCGTCGTCTGAATCTCCTCCTCCTTTACACTCCTCTCTTCTCCTCCTCCTCCTCCTCCTCTACCACTCGCGCGACGCATCATCCGCATAGCTCCGATCCTTTTATAGTGATTATACACCGCCACGGATAAGATTTTCTTCGCGTGATCTTGCCCGATGACTTTCTCTCGCAGTATTTTCACCATCTCCCTCGGGGTGTACACGTCAGACACGTCTCGTGGGATCCCGTCGAAAAAATCGTTCGCGCTCGCATTGTTCGACCCCGAATTCGACTGGTTGCCACCGCCACCTCCGCCGCCACCGAGGAACCCTCCGTTCCCCGTCCCAGAGCCTCCACCAGTCGCCGGCACGTCCATGTTCGTCAGCACGTTTACGTTCGGGTGATCCAAAAGCATGCTGTCGCTCGAGAGTTTGTACCCATCGTTGCGCTTGTTCCCGTCGTCGCTTCCACCCCATT
>JACLAB010007544.1_pt1 | contig 10141 bp, 10 predicted proteins | sample 8027921 | NCBI WGS metagenome assembly JACLAB01 (sample SAMN15725117, study PRJNA655200) | protist metagenome | isolation source: fluorescence activated cell sorting (FACS) single amplified genomes of... | place: USA: West Boothbay Harbor, Gulf of Maine | collected 2000-07-19
TTAAGAACACCAGCAAATGTGTTGCCTGTGTCATCTACGTTCAAGTTAGTGGAGAGAGCTGGAGTGTAATCCAACATGCCTGAAGCAGCCAAAGCAGAAGCTACGTCTGAAGAACAGATAATAAAGTTACCTTTTCCTCTACGTGTTTCTTTTGCAATTACGTTTGCTTCACGTTCGATTTGAACGATCAGGCCTTTGAATTTCTCAACAGACCAACGGCCATCTGCATCAGATGCCATGTTAAAGATACCATTAATAGCTGTGGAAGCTTGAAGGGCACCAGTTTTGGCTTGTGAGTTGATTGTACGAATTACTTCGCGGTTAATTTCAGCCAAGATTTCAGTTGAAAGAATGTTGGCCAACTCTGTTTCAGCGTCAAGACCGTGAATCGCTTTCAAGTCTTGTGCCAGTTCCAGAGTATATTCTGCTTTGAGTGCACGTGATTTCGCTGTCACAGTTGCTTTCTCAATGGTGAAACCCATTTGTTCGAAAGCATTGCCAGCACCATCGCCAAGAGCTTCAGCAGAGTCTGTTGTCATACCAATGTTGGAAAGGTTGGTCAAACGATCAGAGTCGATTGTACCAGCAACACCAGCGTTAGTAACGTTAAGGCCTGAACCGTCTGCACCAGCAGCCGCAGCAGTTTTTGTACCTGCGTGGCGCATGTTAGCTTCGTTGAACAGAGCTTCTGTTGAACCAGTTGTACCAGCGTCGTAACGTGATTTCATCGCAAAGATGAGACCAGTTGGGCCGGACATAGGCTGAACGCCAGCAACGTCATATGCCATAAGGTTTGGCATGGAACGACGTACCAATGAGATCAATACTGGATCCCATGTTCCGATTGAACCAGTGTTAGCACCGGCTGGAGCAGCTTCTGTGATAAAGCCTTGGTTTTGAGCACGCTCTTCGCGAAGGGCGATTTCTTGGTTTTCTAGGATAGCAGCTGTAACTGATTTCCTGTGAGCATCTTTAATAGTACCGGCAGATTCTTCATTAAGTACTGGTGCCCACTTTTCGACTAGTTTGTCATAAGATTGCATTTGTTTGGACTCCCAAATTTATTGTTGCGCCGACTTGCGGATCGCAGTGAGGTATTGTGCCATTGTTCCAGTTGCTTCGACGAGGTTACCATCGTCATCTTCAACTGAGTCGTCAATTACTGACTCAACGGATTCTTTCTTGAAATATGATTCTTTGACTGTTTTTACTTTTTCTGCAAAAGTATCTTCATCTTCAAAGGTAATATCTCCGACCAACTTCGCAAGTTTTTCAACTTGTGTTTCTGCTAGGTCTTTAGATGCTTCACGAATTACTTCGCTACGCTTCATGTTCTCTAGTTCTTCAGAAACTTCGATGGCTTTTGCCATAGAAGTATTCAGAGCTTCTTCAAGATCTTCAACTTCTGCGGCTAATTCGTCAACTAGGTCGACTTTAGATTCTGGAACTTCAATGTAAGATTCTGTAAAGAGATCTTTCAAAGAATTCATAAACTTCTCAGCAATCTCGGTACGCAGACCTGATTGTACAGCAAGTTTATTTTCTTCCATCCAATTCTCAACAACATAGTTGAGGTAGCTGTCAACTTTCTCGACCATATCTGCTTTAGTAGCTGATACTTCTTCTTCAAGTTCAGTTGCATAATTATCTTCTAAACGGTCGATTTCTTCGGCCAATTTAGATTTAATAGCTGCTTCAAAAATTACGGCTGTTTTAGCTTTAAACTCTTCGGAAAGAGTAGCTTCAGACTCGATTAATGCGTCTAGATCTGAAGAAAAATCAGCTTGATACTCAACGATTGGTTGATCATCACCTTCTACTTCTTCAGCCACAGTTTCGCCCATAAGTTTAGAATACATGCCGGCAAGCTCTTCTTTCTTCATTTTGCTTGCTTTCATGTACATTGCATTAATCATACCAGCTTTTGTTCCTGGCAACTTTTGCATAGGATCTTTGGCTCCGCCTTTGCCACCTGGCTCTTTAGCGGTTTTCCCTTTTCCTTCAGCACCTTTTACAGAAGCAATTGATTGTGCTTCTGCGTTCTTAGGATCGTGAGCTTCTTCGATTTCATTCTCGTCGAGCTCAACATCCTGGTCTTGGATTTGATCAGTCATGTCTTGACTCCTATATTATAGTTTAGTTTTCAGTAACGAGAGGAAATTCTTAAACTCACGAGTCTGAGTCTCATAGAGATCAGCGCGTGGAGCCTTCTTAATTTCAGTCTCCATTTTTTCAATTTCTTGAGCTTCAATGATGCCATTATTCCAGATCCAGTCAACGCCTTCCATAATTCCATTAACAAAAGCTCCGGGAGCTGATGGATCTTGTACGATGTCAATCGTATTAAGCATAAAGTCATCTTTGACATACATGGCTTCGCCACGTTTCTCAAGGCTACCCATACCACGAGTTGAGACACCTAGTTGCACACCACCTTCAAGTAAACCTTTAACGATTTGCCCCATTGGAGTGTCCAATATAGTTGCCTTGCCCATCACATTGTTGTCCTCAAATCTAAGGTCTGTAATGAGATGGGAAACTTTGTCCAAGTTAACAGTAGGTCCGTCAGGGTGATTTAATTCACCGACAGCCCGTTTAGTTGCAACTTGTTCTTTGGCGTATTTCTTTACCGCGGCTTCCATAATATTCCGCGGATATATACGTCCATTTCTATTCTTTTGTTCAGCTTGTGCGAATACGCCTTCGATAGTATAATTCTTACTACCGTCCTCCTTGGCTTCTACCAAGCAGTTAATATTTTGTTCTGTATATTCAGCAATAAGCTTCATTAATCTACTTCCCTAACGAATTGCATGAGCATCTTTTGCGCATGTGCTTTCGTGTCATAAGTGTCTAATTTCTCACCGTCAACATATGCTTCAAACTTTTCATACCTCTGTATGATTTCTAGTTTAAACCCCATATATTTTCGTTTATATACTGTACGTTCTTTTGTAACTGCTTCTCTAAGATTCTTCAGTGTCTTCATCGGAGTCGTCTGTATCATCGTCGTCGTCAACATCTACGTCATCCTCTTCAGACTCATCGTCTTCAAAATCTAATTCTAACTGTTCTTCATCTTCTTCAGATTCCATTCCATTATATATTTCTGCAGATACTTTAATTTTTTCTTGTTCTAAAGTGTCGCTCATTTTTTGATTCATAATATCTACAAATGTATTATTAGCCGCGCTGTAATCTTTATCTGCAGCTTGCTGTATCAATTGCTCAATGTTTTCCATAATAACTCCATTTCCTATTATTTATAATAAAACTATTCTTCATTCGGAATGTTTTGTTGATTGTCTGTAGGTTGCTCTTCATCAGATTGTTTCGCAACTTGTTTAATATCATCGTCATCAAATTGCAATACGTTTTTCATTACCCACTCTTTTGAGAAGTAATCTCCAACATATTGGCTTACTTGATCTAAAGTTTGTAATCTTTCTCTTAGTAGTTCAGCATCTTTTAACTCTGTAAAATGATTGTCTCTAGTGTAATCAATAACTAGATCATTTTTCCATTCGTTCCAATCTTCTTCAGTAATTAAACCTTTCATCACAAGTTGTTTCTTTAGAATCTCTAAGAACAACATTGAGAAACGACGGCGAAGTCTATCGATGAATTTCTGAAATTTTAATTCATCCCTACTTATCTCTGTAGATCGGCCTAGACTAAATTGCTGTTCTTGTTCAAGTCTGGCTATAGGAACATTAAGCGATCTATAAAGGCGTTTTTGGAAGTAAATGATGTCATCGATCTGTCCAAGGTTTTCACCTCCTGGTAAGGTAGTAATCTCAGTGCCTCTACCGCCCTCACGTCTTGGTAACCAAAAATCCTCAAGCATCGACATATGTTTGCGATCATCTCGTATTTGTCCTGTGTCTGCATCATATACAAGCTTATTACGGTAACGAGCCATAATGTCTTTCATATATTGTTCTGATTTACCACGTGGCAAGTTACCCACGTCAATATAGAATATTCGCCTCTCAGGCGCCCGTGCAAGCCGGTAGATGACCAGTGAGTCTTCCATCATTCGAAGTTGATTGATTGGCTTCAGTGCTTTATGTAAATGCGATACAACCTTCTTTCTATCAGCTGACAGAAGTCCAGATGTAACATAGCTCACCGAGTCATTAGATAGTTTTACACCTGATGTTTGACTTCCAGGTTTTTCCTGATAAATGTAGTATTCATCAACACTTTCTACTATCATAGCTCCAGTAATGGGATCTTTCTTTTTCTTTACTTGTTTAACTTTACGAACCTTTGCAGAATCGATAGGACGGATTTCCTGAATACCTGCTTTAATATTAGATTCATTTACAACAAGGTGATGATATAATCTGCCATCAATGTACCAACGCTTAAACATATCGTGGCCGTTATTGGCAAAGTCCAACATAGAAATAACATTGTCGAACTCTTCGGTAATTCCTTTTTTAATCTGATCTGATACTTCAACCTTATCAAGCGTAATTTTAACTGCTTGTTCGTTCTCTGACGCTGAAATAGATTCGTTGATAATATCTTCGATTGCGGCATCAACTTCTGGGTGAGTTGATACGCCACGGTATTTCATAATCATTTGATGATTGTCTTTAGAATCATCTCCATCAATATTAATATACTGACCATAATGAGAACCAGAAGCAGTAACATATCCAGCACCATCGTCATCTTGACGAGGCACAATAGATTGTAGCTTCTTGTCTTCTTCTTTTTTATTTGCTCTCCGAATTTCGAAGCCAAATATTTTTAATGCGTTATTATCGGCCATAGTTTATCCTAATAGAATACGGAGGGGCAATGATGCCCCTCCTTCTAATTTTCAATTATGTGGTAGTATTGGATGTCCAGTACTGGTACGTAAATTCTACTTGGAATTCTTCAATCTGATCATTAGCGTCGTATGCAAGCTCGATTGGAGAAATTGCTGTCGGGAAGGCAGCAACAAATTTATACGTTTTAAGAACCGTTTCGTCTTTATCTAGCTGATCAACTTGTAGATCTGCTTGATATTCTGTAGGGTTTCTTAAACCAGTGTTAAGCGAATGAGCGTTAATCCCATTCATCCAGCGTTCCATTGAGTTTCGAATCGTGAAGTTTGTATCATTAATGATAGTAGTTGTCCATGGTTCGAAAACACGGTCACCAGCCATTTGCAACTGACGACCACGGAATGCGACCGGCATTGCTGGTATGGTTGAACCAGGAAGTTGTCCTGTTCTACACATGAACGATGTTAACTCAACATCACCCTCAGCATATGCTGGAAATCCTAATGTTACCTTAAATAAGTTGGGGCGAGCGCCGCCACCAGCTAGTTTTGCTTTAAAATCGTCTACACCTAAAATAGCCATTTTTTACCTCCTTACACCCCTGCGATTTCTGCGAAATCAACACCAGTACGTACAGCAACAAAGTTAAGAGTAACAAAGTTAATTGAACGTGCGGGTTTAACGAGGACCGTAGCAACAAATTCATTTCTATCTATAACTGCACCCGTGTTGTTTGTTTCGTCACAAACCACTCGGAAGTCTGTTATACCACGACGACCCTTGATGTCTCTCAAGAATGGCTCTACAACACCAACGAATTCTGCTCTTGTAAATTCATCGTTGAATTCGAACATTACGTTTCTAGCTGCAATTGCAATTGCTCTTTCGATAGTCAAGAACAAACGACGTACGTTAATACGATCGAATGCTGAAGGTCTTGCAAGTTTTGTTTTATCACCAAATAGCAACAACCCTTGGCCAGGAATATTCGCAATCGGATTTACACCGTTACGATATAGCACATCTCTCTGAGCTTTGTTAGGAGAGTATGCAAGTCCTGTTACACCTAGATATTGACCACGACGTGGACCAGCTGGTGAGAACCATGTTGCAGCCGTTACGTCGGTTGCGGCCATGATACCTGCGGTTGAAGAGTTTGCCGGAACAAAGATAAACTCATCGTTATATTTATCGTACACTTTAAGGAAGTTATTATCAACTACCAAGTAGGAAGACGACGTGAAAGTTGCAGCGGTTGTAACAGCGTTAGTATTAGCTGCTGTTGCGTTAACGCCTACAATATCGCTTCTTGCAGGTGAAGCAACAACTACGCAGTCTTTACGTTGACCTTGAGCAATACTTACAAGATCATTAACGATCGTAGTTGTATCAGTTCTAGAATTCATCTGAGGAGCAATCATAAGATCCACTTGGATATTATCTTTGTCTTCAAAATTATCAAAGCCTGCAATATAATCTCCTACGTCCATGTTTGTTGACTCATCGCCTGAATCTAGGTCGTAGTTTTTAGCAGCTAGTACTGGAGCTGAAAGCTGGTAATCTTTACCAGTATCGGCATCAACACCTGCGTTTGCTGCTGTATAATCAGAATCAAATCCGGCCATCCAAATATATTCTGATTTTCTGTTAATTACGTCTCTTACAAAGTTTGTAGATCCGTCCGAAGTTTTAGCGTTTGATGCTAATGATACAAATGGGAACGTTTCTAAGATAGTTCCTTTTGTTCCACTAAACTTACCACCGTTATCAACGATTGCAACGTGCACTTCATCGTTAGTAGCTGTTACTCCTTCAGCATAACCGGAAGTTCCTGGCGCTGCATCGAAGTTATCTTTATATGTCCAGTTGTTATAAGCTGAGTCAGCTCCTTGTTGTGGACAAAGGGATACCCTCAAGCTGTTGCCTAGTTCGCCTGGCCATTTAGCTATAAAAGTATGTTTGTCGGAATCAAATGAAGCTAGAGTATTATCCCAGTCATCATTGTCTTTGATTCTAACGTTTAAACCGTTTGCTGCTTCAGTGTGAGCATAAGCGTTATAGCCATCGCTATCGCCTAATACACGAACTACTTGAAGAGCATTTGTGTACTTTAAGAAGTACGCTGCTGAATGATAGTCAACAGAATTTGCAGATGTAGGCGTACCAAATGTATCAGCTAGTTCGGCTTCATTTGAAATGAGCGTTGCTTGATCCACAGGGCCCCATCTGAAATTACCAACAAGTGCGCCAGTAGAAGAAGAAACCGCTGGCACTACACCAGATGCGTCGACCTCTCTTACCGTAATTGCCGGAGATTCTGAAAATGCCATGATTTTTTCCTCTCGAAAATTTAAATTATATGCGAGTCCATAATACGAATATTCAATTACTAGTATTTATAACTTTTAAATATCTGGCGAATACTCGATAGCCCACTGTCTGCCTTCACGCTCTTCTTCTATTGGTATACCGTCTAAACCATCATCTATAAATCCAAAAGGAGGCAAATCGTCTTCAATTTCTTTCATCTTATTTTTAAACATCATTTCTTTTAAGTTAATATCTGTCATATCAGAGAAATATTGTGTTGATATGAAATAACCTAACATTACTAAATTCATAACTAGATCGTCATGGTTGCCGCTAGAAGCTTCGTAAGAAACACCTTTAGCAACAAATGTAGATATTTCTAATATAGTATCATCATCTACAATGTCTAACTTGTTTGTTTCTAATATATCCTTAAAAGATGAACACCCAAGTCTTTTTACTTTACGAGTCATCTCTACGCCTAAAGCGTTTGCTTTGATCGCAGATTCGACGTGCATGTTTTCGTATTCTAAATCGTGGTAAAGACCATTTGTCACAAGAGAACCTTGATCATTTGACTCGATTACAACATATGCTTTATTATAGGAATTCGCCCACTTATATATAATATTAGGGAAGAGTAATGGAGAGATAGTATTATTGCGATATACGGCCACCTGTTTAAAAGGTCTAGAGCTTATGTCGATTAAATTAAATGTAGAATAGTCCTGTCCTCTTCCTCTTGAAACATCTACTAGCATGATATATTCATGCCCGCTTTGTGTTTCTTCGTATATCTTAAGGTCGCCTCCTTCTAGGAAGCGCACAGGATTTTTTGCTCGAAGCTTTAATAAAGTTTCAGCGTTGATTAACGTATCGCCGGTGCCAAAGAATGTATTACCAAACTCCTGGTCAAATTGTAGCTGAGACGTATTTGCTACTGTCTGGGTTTTCCATTTCTCATCCCTGCCGGGAACATCCCACCAATCAACGCGAAAAGGCTTAAAGTCGTTTACGCCCTGAGAAGCCCCTTCCCATATCTTATGAAATACATTACCAATACCATTTGCGGTTGAGGTAATAATAATTTTTGTATCTTTACCAGAGGAAACAACCGGATAGGTCGATGTATAAAACTGAGCATCATTTTCAACAAACGCAAACTCGTCTAAATACAATAACGACACAGACATACCTCGAATCGAGGAACCTGATGTTGCTGCCGCAACGATACGGGAATTATTTGAAAACTCGATTGAACCCTTATTCAAAGCCTTACAACCAGGCTGTAAGAAGAAGGGTAAATTTTCTAGCATAAGCGTAATGCGTCCAAGCATCTCACGCGCCGTAGCACCCTTGTTAGCCATTACTGCAATAGTTTTTTCTGAGTGAAATAGTGCATACCATAGTAGATACGCTACAGAAGATATAGATTTACCAGACTGTCGACATGCTAATACAATGTTAAATCTATTAGTGTTAAACTCATTAAACATTTTCTCTTGATATGGATATAGCTCAAAGGGAACTAATCCCTCGTCAAGGGAAATAATTTTACAATACGTTATAGCAAAATAGGCTGGATCCTTCATACAACGAGCATACTCAAGGACTTCTTCATTTGTCCATTGAGCTACTATTCCATCTCGTTTTACATTAGGATTGCCTAGGTATGTGTCATTCTTTTGGAGTAACATCTATCATTTCATTCTGTAACATACGTTGTAAATCTGACGTAGATCCAACAAAAACATTATTGGTCGTTTGCCCTTGAGGCAAAGCCTTTTGTTCACTTTGTTCAAAGTCTTTTTTCTTCTTATGCATATCCATAAGATTACCATTGATGTCTGCTATATTTTTCATCATATTAGACAAAACTTCAAAGGCACGAGGATGTTCAGTTGCTCGGGCAACCTCCATCATTTCTTCCATTGACTCAGATCCTTTAGCTAACAGATCATGATATATCTGCCGAGCATACTCAAAGTCATTATTAGCTGTGTGTGAATCCATCATAATGCACTGTCAATTCCTGATATATTTGTTGAAAATCCGAAGTCACTATCCGGACCGGCGTCAGCCGGGTTTGGTGTTACTATTATTCTTTCTAATGGTATGTCCGAATCATTTAGGCCGGCATCAGCATTTAGTATATCTGTAATAGCGCTACGAATAATACCACTAGATGTTATCGGTCCATGGAAAATAACGTGCATATCAAAGTCCATTGTATAAACAATGGTACGTCTTGATTCCATAGCGCCTTCATATTCATCATTAAGTACTACGCCAGTTAAAATAATAGGAACATCTTCCTTTATTGTACTAAAATCTTCAAATGGCTGAATCGTTAATGTATATTGAGGATTAAAATATGGTATAACCTGCTCTACGATTTGCAACGCATCATCTTGATTTTTAGCGTACGCGCTTAATTGAAAGCTAAGAATATATGGAACACCTTGCTGTATTTTACTTCTAGTTAAAACAGAACCTGGTACTGCCTGAAGGGTTTGATTTACTTTCGGTAATTGCCTTGCTGGATCATATGATATATTTGTAATTTCAAAAGAAAGCCTGGGCAATTTGATAGCGACTTTAGTATCAGTTTGAAGGTCAGGAAATTCTCTTATTCTATCTAAAAACTTAGATCGTGGGCCATAAGATAACGGAACCTTTTGCGTACTAATAACTCCGCCGCTTGAATCTTTACGAAGAACATATATGTCATTAAACATAGCACCAAATGTTGCAACTGCTTTTCGTATACGTTGATGATAATAATAATTGCCAAACATTATTCAGGATCTCCAAATGGATTTGTCTCACTAAAGTCTATAAAATCTAATCCGTCAAAATCGTTATTTTGTTCATTTGCACTTAGTTGATTGTCTTCTACTACAGAAGAAACTGTGCCACTAGCATTTGATTCTTGACCAGTAAATGTTCTTCCTGTCGACGGCAAATGGAATTTACCATCATTTCCACCTAGATGTACGACAGAAAGAGTATTAATATCTGATACCCATTTAGATACTTCAGCACTT
>JACLAB010010923.1_pt1 | contig 10132 bp, 7 predicted proteins | sample 8027921 | NCBI WGS metagenome assembly JACLAB01 (sample SAMN15725117, study PRJNA655200) | protist metagenome | isolation source: fluorescence activated cell sorting (FACS) single amplified genomes of... | place: USA: West Boothbay Harbor, Gulf of Maine | collected 2000-07-19
TGGGGTTTGGGGGTGTACCCGGGCGCCGTTGTCGCATCGGTTTGGTTGTGGTCCCGGTGTGCCATCGCAACGTGGTTGACATCGCACAAGCCACCCATGAGGCTGTGTTCAAGGAGTTCGGTCTTCTTGACGATTCGGTCACTCTTAGGTACGGCGAAAAGTTTCCGGACAGGCCTCTTTGCGAAGGGGTGTACATTGACGATCGTCTGGTGGTGTGTCTTTGTTCTTTTTCACAGATTTGCAAGCCGGGTCCAGACAACGCCGTCATCGCAACGAGTCACAAAGCTTATGCCAAGTACTCGGTAGAGATCGTTTAGAAACAGGTTTTGGGGGCTGCCGCATCTACGGTTCCCGGGGACGTTTGCGCGGGTGATCAGCAGTTTCTTGCTTGGGGCACGCACGTTGACGGAATTCGCGACCGGTGCGGTGCGCCCACCCCACAAGCATTGCGGGCTTGGTTTGCTTGCAGTCAGGGTATTTGTTATGGCGTGGGTTACGGTGAGCTTGCTCCGGCGTTTGCTGGGGCTGCCCATTCATCCTGCAATGCGCCGACGCGAGTGCCTGGTCGTTTCCCACCGGACCTACAAGGTCATAGAAAAACATAAGGCGTTCCCTGTTCTGTGTTTTAGGCTTGGCGCAGACATCCGTGACGAGCTGGCAGCAGCCGTTTTGTTGTTGCCAATGGTGGAGCCGGATCTGGACGCCACTCCGAGTTCCGGCGGTGGCGTGGCTGCCACAGTTGACCCTTTGGTCGCAGATGCGCTATGTCAAGCTGCTGAGGAGAAGCGTGCACATGTGAGGTTTGGGCAACTACGTGGGAAACGGCCTCCCGCTGCTGCGATCAGCTCCATGAAGCCGCCTGGTGCCACCGTCGCTGATGTAGTGGGGTCGCTGCCTTGGCGCGTGACCAGCTCGCACCGTTTTCGGCGTGCTGCCCATGTCAACGTGCAAGAGCTTGCCGAAGGTAAAGTCTTGCTGGAGGACCTTTGTAACCGTGATCTTGCCCCATGCCGATTCGTCAATGGTGTCGATTCTCGGGTGGTTCTGGGTTGCTGGGCCACGGGGCGCAGTTTGAGCTTTGTCTTGAACGGCATTCTCAAAGCTTGTTTGGGTTGGCTGCTCCTAGGGCGTAAATCGATCGGTAATTGTTGGTTGGCTTCGGCCGACGAGCCGCGTCGGTTCGTGCAGCTGCGCGACGCTGTCGTGCCTCCGCCCGGTCTTGAGGCTGCCTTGTGAGCTACCTCGCGTGAGCCCCGGGTGGGGAGGCGATTGCGGGAGAAGCGCGCTATGTTAGGTGGTGCTGAGCCAGCAGTGGTGGGAAAGACCGTCAGGTTGTCAGATCGATGCGTGCGCGAGGCCTACTCTGGTCGCGGGCGTCTCACGCAAGCTCTTGAGCGTCGCGGGTGGCATGTGCTGCCTGACCTTGAAGCCTACCCAGACAAGGGCCTTTATGCAGGTGAGGATGATCTCGATCTTCCACATGTCGTGGGGGGTCTTCTTCGACACATTCTTCAAGTGCGGTTCGCGTACATCCACTTTGGGACGCCTTGTACAACGTGGGGCAACTTAGCCGGGTGTAATGGGCGCAGCCGCGCTCGCCTGGTTCCTCAGGGCACCGATGTGGGGAAGAGGGCTGACAAAGAAGCTCATGCTAATCGACAGGTTGACTCGGCCGTGCGCATCTGCCTGGCCTTGAGCCGGAGTGGGGCGCTTTGGGGTATCGAGATTCCTGCGGATAGCTGTATGTGGTTTTGCTCTGGGATGTTGAGGCTCCGCGACAAGCGGGGTTTCTGTGAGGTCCGATTCGACCAGTGCCAGTATGGGCTGCAGCTCTCTAGCGTCGAAAGGTTTTGTCGGAAACGCACCAGTATGTTGGCCAATTTCGATCTCGGCAGTTTGTAACGCACATGCCCCGGTGTTTCCGCCTCTCACGCGCACACACACGCACAAGGTAGTATTAGGTACAAGAACAAGCGAGTCTCTTTGGCCGCAGCTGCCGGCGCGCATCCCCTTCAGCTATGCCGCAACATCGAGACCTGCCTCCGTCTGGCCTGCCGGGAACAGAAGGGGAAGAGTTTCCTTTGGTGAGATCTCGCGTCACCAATATTTACCGTAAGTCCTTGGACCGCGGATACTTGCTTTTTGTTTTCTTCTTGTCGGTCATTGGCTTGGTCTTTGGTTCTACCGATCTTGTCTCGTCGAAGTCGATCCTCGCAAAATTCGCCCAGTATTGCTTTGATCAGAACATGCGCATTTCGAAAGCCAGACATGGGTTGCTTGCAGTCCAGAGTAGGTACGCTCACCTTCGCGGGCGCATCGGGCGCGCTTGGGACTGCATCAAAAGCTGGCAGGACCAGCTCCCTTTGCGGAATCGTTTGCCTATCTCTCTAGATATCGTCCTAGCTATGGTTGTCGCTTGCTTTAACCTAGGCCGCGAAGGAGGTGCAGGTGCCGCATTCCTCGTCAGCTTTTCTGTCTTGCTGCGAGTTGGCTTCTTCGGGCTGATGCGTCCAGCAAGCTCCTCAAGCTCACACGAGGCGACGTGCTTTTTCTGCACACCGGTCTTGCGCTTGCTCGGGTGGGCGGCCCCGAGAACCGCAGAGCTGCGGGCAGAGCTCAGTTCGTAGTTATTCGTGATCGGCAATCATGTCTGTGGCTCCACTGGTTGTGCGAGGGCCTTTCTCCAGAGACCAAGATCTGGCCTGGCGCAGCACGTCGTTTTCGCTGATTTTCAACATGATCCTTGTTTCTGTGCGTCTTTCTCATGTGTGACTTCCCCCAGCGAGTTTGAGAGCGGGGGGGCTACGCATTTCTTTCATTTGGGAATTTCTGTGGGGAAGTTGGGATTTTGGTGGCGTTGGGCATGTGAGACAACATTGCGTGCATACGTGCAGGAGTCGCAAGCATGGTTGATCGCGCATCAGTTGTTTGAACAAGAGCAGTGTACAGATCCATGCATTGTTGAACATTTCTTGTATCTTGTTGTGTGTCTGGAAGCTGCTATTCAGTCGTTGCCGGCAATGGATCCTGTCGCAGCGCTTGAGGCGCTATCGGATGCGACCATGATGTTGCAGTTGTGCTCAAATGTTGAATTCAATGGTTGTTTCCTTTGTGGGCATTTGGTGGCTACTATAGTCTCTCAGCTCGTCGCTGTGAAGTTTAGTGATGGAGCCAATGCACGTACGGCAAAGTCGTTCGGACGTGCAGTGATTGCCATGGAAGTCTTGAAGACGGAGTTCCACGGCGACTCTGCTGGGCCTCGTCACAGTCGCAGGTCTTCCTCCGTGCCAGCTCGTCCGGTCGTTTCTCTGGATCAGCCTCTTGTAGCTTTGCTTGTCCTTGGTCGGACACCTGGGCGCCGCACCGTAGCCATCCAGCCACCTTTGTTCTGGAACAATGATGCGCAGATTGTGCCGTACATCGAGCACGTCCCTGGTGATGATCAGATTTCTGATGATGTTGGTGGTTATTTTGATGCATGGATTGCAACTTTCAGGTTGCCAACGGATTCTCTGTTGGCTTCGGCTCTTTATTCTGCCGCAAAGGCCTGGACGCGTCCAGCAGTGCAGTGGTGGAACGTTTTCTTTTATGTTTTTTGGTGCGTGGTGCATTGTAATCCATGGATTTTATTGGTTGTGTTGCTGGTCATCGTGGTTGGATTGCTGGCGCAGCCGAGGCTACTGGTGCAGGTGCCATTGCAGATTTTGGGATGGTTGTCCCGTTGGTGCATCTACGCCGCAGAAGAGATCGTGTCGGCCACCGGCCGACAGATTGAGGATGCCCTTGCGATGCCAGACGTGTTGGTGGACATGTTTGATGACAAGTCCCTTTGGTTTGCTTCTTGCCGTCGCCCAGTTTCCAGTCCTTCCGAAATTCTACCCGCCGGCCACCCCGACAGCCTCCGTGTTCACAAGTCGACTGGTTCCAGCGGCTTTGGATGCGCTCCCATTATAGCAGCGTTGATGGGTTGGAGTTCTCAAAGGCCAAACTGCTGGTGCTTGCATCGTCTTTTTTTGTGATTGATGCCGTTGAACAAGTCGTCATCTCGCCAACACGTTGCCGCAGCCAGTGTTGAATCCAAGGGGAACTTCCATTTGACGTTGGCAGTCTTTCTGTTGAAAACAAAAGCAAATGCTGTTCACAATGTTGTAGTAGGAAATATGCAGATTTCTGCGACTGATGTCATGAAGCTTGTTTCCACCATCCGGAGTTCTCACCGTGAGTCTGAGACCTTTTGAGAGATCCCACCACACTAGTAATGTTTACTGGGTAGTTTCATTGAGCTGTGATTCTGACACCTTTTGAGAGATCCCACTATACTAATAATGATTACTCGGTAGATCCGTTGATGGGAGTCGTCCCAAGTAGTGGGAGCCAGTTGGTCGGAGCAGGAACGCACAATTGTTTTTATAGTGTTTGCGGAGCTTAGGTCAACATAACAGTTACTTTTATAATGTTTGCTGAGCTTAGGATGCATGAAGACTACATCACTGTTACTTTTATACCGTTTGCGAAGCTTAGGGCAACATAACCGTTACTTTTATGTTGTTTGCGGAGCTTGGGACAAAATAACCATTACTTTTAAATTGTGCGCGGGACTTGAGTCAGCCTAGGGCACAATAACCATTACTTTTATTTAGTTTGTGGAAATAACGATTACTTTTATAGTGTGTGGGGAACTTAAGTCAGCTAAGTATACAATAAGCATTACTTTTATGCAGTTTGCCAAGCTTAAGGCGAAATCACCGTTACTTTTATAGTGTTCTCGCAACTTCAGTCAGCTTATGCAAAAATAATTGTTACGTTTGTAACGTTTGCCAAGTTTACAGCAAAATGACAGTTACTTTTATAATGATCTTGCAACTTCAGTCAGCTTAAAACAAAATAACCGTTACTTGTGTATTGTTAGCCGCGCTTAGGACAACATAACCATTACTTTTATAGTGATCTCGCAACTTCAGTCAGCTTGGGACAAAATAACCGTTACTTTTACAATATTTGTTGAGCTTAGGACAGCACCCCAGATCACCATTCTCGTGCACACGGATCTGGGAGTCGTCTACTACTTCACGAAACCTTTAGCAAATCATGCGAACCCCAAGTGTGTCCATTGTTTGGGGAACTGTTACTATTACCTATTAGTATTATTACTATTATTACTACTGCTGCTACTGCTGCTACTACTATGTAGACACTGTCATGCTTTTTGCTTATATTTGAACGGCATACTTAGAGTCGACGACTTTACCTATTTACTATTATAGTAGGTAGTAGTAGCGTCGTCCGATTCGTGTCTGCTCAGCTGGCTGTCGCCACCGAGCAGGAAGGCAAGTTCTGCTCACACACTTTGTATGTGTGAGCTGTTCACCCAACATGCGGAAACGCAGATGACAGCCCACATTGGAGGTCAGCCTCTGCGTCGTTCCGCGTGAATTAGTGTTTTACCATAGTAATTATGTAAGACCAACACCACCTATCAACTATGCTGTGGGAGGGTTTTCTTTTTGGCTCAAGATCCGAACCTTCGGCTCTTGTAATGAACTACGAGTCCGCGACTAACTTCGTCCTTCCCAAAAACACAAATAGGATTGTGTGGTTGTGTTGTGCGTTAGGGTCCCATCTCCACAACTAACTCTTCCCACCCTGATAGCTCAGTGGCCCCCCCCCCCAAGAGATTCTATGTCATTAGACTCCTGTTAGGAGAGGCCCTAATTGGTCCGGGCTAATCGTAGGCTCAGTAGCCCCTACATCCCTAATGACAGGTTATCAGCCGTAACCTTGTTAAGGCAACAATGGATTCTTACTCCAATCCCCACAACGGCCAACCCCTAGAACCAAAATATTCTTACATTCGTCCTCTCTTGTGACAATGATAGTAGATGTTTTCGTCCGAGCTCATCTCGGAACCTTTGAATTTCCGCTTCGTAACGGGGAAACGTTGACGGTTCCCTGACCAACAACATGTTTGTCTCAGCAATGCATATATCTAAGGCAATCGGAGAGCACGCGCAGTCTAAATCTTCTATACCCCGTGGCAAGTCCGAGCCTCACTCCTCCTCCAACTCTCCTCAACAACTGGTAGTAGGCAACCCCAAGTTTGGCTCCCGGTACCGTGGTTCCACTCCTAGACGTACCGCTATTCTCCGCTCCGACGACCCCATCCCTAAGACCCACGCACAACAGGGGTGGCGGGGGCGGCCCCAAATCCTGGCACGTTATTGGGTGCAGGGGCACCGTGGGGGACAAGCGAGTTATTCCTTCCTTCAACTACGTCGGGACTCTTTACTACTACTACTACTACTACTACTACTACTACTACTACTACTACTACTACTACTATATAGTCACTATTCAATATTACTACTACTTACCACTACTATTCGCAGTTAGTATGCGCAGTTAATATCAATCATCACCAAACAACCTTGTGAATATGTGTTAAAGTGACGCAGGCGGTCGCCAAACGGTTCGCCTGCTATGGTTTGGCGTCCAGCTGCTCGCCAAACGCTTCGCCTGCTATGGTTTGGCTGTCGCTGCCTGGACCCCCCCCGCTGGGATCCCCGGAGGCGACAGCGACAGCGACGGCGACGATGGGGGCACACGTTTCGATGCCAAACCATAGCAGGCGAAGCGTTTGGCGACCGCCTGCGTCACGTTAACTTTTATTTATAAGGTTTTTTGATGATTATTGATATTAAGCGAGTATTTAATGTTATATTGAATAGCGACTATGTAGTAGTAGTAGTAGTAGTAGTAGTAGTAGTAGTAGTAGTAGGAGTAGTAGTAGTAGTAGTAGTAGTAGTAGTAGGAGTAGTAGGAGTAGTAGTAAGGAGTCCGAACGGAAACGCACAGGCCGAGGGTCGAAGTTCAGAGGAAGCCTTCGTAGACAATCGGCGGGCGCAAGTCGCAACCGATGTCGGTGGCAGTGTCGCAGCGGATCGGCGGGCGCAAGTCGCAACCGATCAGAGCTGCAATAATGACCACTGGGTACCGTTCAAAGGTACGCCAGAGGTTAATATTATTGGCAAGGTTATTGCACATTCTGCCGCACCGACAAACAAAGAGTCATATTTGCATATGATTATCAATGAAATTGTCACAATGCTAAAATTTGTCAATGGACAGCCTAAGAAACTAACTGGGTCTACTTAACTTGAAATCATAAGACAGTCATTAGAAAACCGTAGGAAAACCATAAGAAAACCATATGAAATTTATAGTCGTTTTCATTTCATGCATATTACAGTTGTTTTTTTTGTCATTTTCAAAAATCAGCAAAACGAAATTATGTTTATGTAGGAAAGTTGACAAGTGATGGTTTTTGGTTAAGAATTTGTAGAAAAGCCGCGGCGGCAGCGCGTCCTCTCGGAGCCCACAGAGGATGGCCTCAGGTCCCCCCCCTGTCGGACGATCTGGCTCGTTCTGCTCCCTTCGGAGCGCCACGCGACGTGGCCCGCCGGCCGCCGCCGCCGTCCTACAAATTCCTAAGGAAAAACCATCACTGTTCAACTTTACTACGTAAACACATTTGGTTTTTTATGATTTTTGAAAATGATCAAAAAAAAACGTTGTAATGTTGTAATATGCAGTAACACTGAAAATGATTATAAATTTCGTATGAATTTCCTATGGTTTTCTTTTGTTTTTTCCGAGTCACAGGCAAAGTATCAGACGATAAAGTCTGGTGTGTGAACCTTTTGCCCGTTTCAGCGCTCACGCCGTCGCATTCTTTTTCAGCAGATTCAGTAACAAGCGGAAACGCACAAGTCGCGTCAATATCTGTTCCTCATCATTTGAGTTTGTCCATTCCTTCTGGTAGCCCAGCCCCGCTCGGGCTCCACCCGGAGGATATCGACATCTTGCTTCTCTTAGGACTCGGCACAGCGAGTTCTCGCAATTCGGCCGGGGCAGACAAGAGCGCTGAGCATTTACATTTAGCATGGCGACCTTATGCCGCCAGCAGAGCCAATGACCGACAAGAAGAAAACAAAAAGCAAGTATCCGCGGTCCAAGGACTTACGGTAAATATTGGTGACGCGAGATCTCACCAAAGGAAACTCTTCCCCTTCTGTTCCCGGCAGGCCAGACGGAGGCAGGTCTCGATGTTGCGGCATAGCTGAAGGGGATGCGCGCCGGCAGCTGCGGCCAAAGAGACTCGCTTGTTCTTGTACCTAATACTACCTTGTGCGTGTGTGTGCGCGTGAGAGGCGGAAACACCGGGGCATGTGCGTTACAAACTGCCGAGATCGAAATTGGCCAACATACTGGTGCGTTTCCGACAAAACCTTTCGACGCTAGAGAGCTGCAGCCCATACTGGCACTGGTCGAATCGGACCTCACAGAAACCCCGCTTGTCGCGGAGCCTCAACATCCCAGAGCAAAACCACATACAGCTATCCGCAGGAATCTCGATACCCCAAAGCGCCCCACTCCGGCTCAAGGCCAGGCAGATGCGCACGGCCGAGTCAACCTGTCGATTAGCATGAGCTTCTTTGTCAGCCCTCTTCCCCACATCGGTGCCCTGAGGAACCAGGCGAGCGCGGCTGCGCCCATTACACCCGGCTAAGTTGCCCCACGTTGTACAAGGCGTCCCAAAGTGGATGTACGCGAACCGCACTTGAAGAATGTGTCGAAGAAGACCCCCCACGACATGTGGAAGATCGAGATCATCCTCACCTGCATAAAGGCCCTTGTCTGGGTAGGCTTCAAGGTCAGGCAGCACATGCCACCCGCGACGCTCAAGAGCTTGCGTGAGACGCCCGCGACCAGAGTAGGCCTCGCGCACGCATCGATCTGACAACCTGACGGTCTTTCCCACCACTGCTGGCTCAGCACCACCTAACATAGCGCGCTTCTCCCGCAATCGCCTCCCCACCCGGGGCTCACGCGAGGTAGCTCACAAGGCAGCCTCAAGACCGGGCGGAGGCACGACAGCGTCGCGCAGCTGCACGAACCGACGCGGCTCGTCGGCCGAAGCCAACCAACAATTACCGATCGATTTACGCCCTAGGAGCAGCCAACCCAAACAAGCTTTGAGAATGCCGTTCAAGACAAAGCTCAAACTGCGCCCCGTGGCCCAGCAACCCAGAACCACCCGAGAATCGACACCATTGACGAATCGGCATGGGGCAAGATCACGGTTACAAAGGTCCTCCAGCAAGACTTTACCTTCGGCAAGCTCTTGCACGTTGACATGGGCAGCACGCCGAAAACGGTGCGAGCTGGTCACGCGCCAAGGCAGCGACCCCACTACATCAGCGACGGTGGCACCAGGCGGCTTCATGGAGCTGATCGCAGCAGCGGGAGGCCGTTTCCCACGTAGTTGCCCAAACCTCACATGTGCACGCTTCTCCTCAGCAGCTTGACATAGCGCATCTGCGACCAAAGGGTCAACTGTGGCAGCCACGCCACCGCCGGAACTCGGAGTGGCGTCCAGATCCGGCTCCACCATTGGCAACAACAAAACGGCTGCTGCCAGCTCGTCACGGATGTCTGCGCCAAGCCTAAAACACAGAACAGGGAACGCCTTATGTTTTTCTATGACCTTGTAGGTCCGGTGGGAAACGACCAGGCACTCGCGTCGGCGCATTGCAGGATGAATGGGCAGCCCCAGCAAACGCCGGAGCAAGCTCACCGTAACCCACGCCATAACAAATACCCTGACTGCAAGCAAACCAAGCCCGCAATGCTTGTGGGGTGGGCGCACCGCACCGGTCGCGAATTCCGTCAACGTGCGTGCCCCAAGCAAGAAACTGCTGATCACCCGCGCAAACGTCCCCGGGAACCGTAGATGCGGCAGCCCCCAAAACCTGTTTCTAAACGATCTCTACCGAGTACTTGGCATAAGCTTTGTGACTCGTTGCGATGACGGCGTTGTCTGGACCCGGCTTGCAAATCTGTGAAAAAGAACAAAGACACACCACCAGACGATCGTCAATGTACACCCCTTCGCAAAGAGGCCTGTCCGGAAACTTTTCGCCGTACCTAAGAGTGACCGAATCGTCAAGAAGACCGAACTCCTTGAACACAGCCTCATGGGTGGCTTGTGCGATGTCAACCACGTTGCGATGGCACACCGGGACCACAACCAAACCGATGCGACAACGGCGCCCGGGTACACCCCCAAACCCCA
>JACLAB010006009.1_pt1 | contig 10129 bp, 11 predicted proteins | sample 8027921 | NCBI WGS metagenome assembly JACLAB01 (sample SAMN15725117, study PRJNA655200) | protist metagenome | isolation source: fluorescence activated cell sorting (FACS) single amplified genomes of... | place: USA: West Boothbay Harbor, Gulf of Maine | collected 2000-07-19
TATACTCGCCGACGAAGACGCCTTTCGTCTTCTCTCCTTTCTTGGCGAGCAAATCTTTAGGTAAAAAGTACCCGCGAGTGGTCACCGACCGAAAGAACAGAGACGGTTCGTTCGTCGTCGACGACGACGATGCAAACCCAGACCGAGCGTGGTACCCGCCCGCGTCCACTAAGAACGAATCCCTCGTCGACGAAGACTCGAAACTCTTCTTTTTCTTTCCATCGTTTTCTTCGTCGTCTCTGAATGCGTTCCAATCCAAAAACGGTTCCAAGTACACGAACGGAAGTTGTTTCTGTCCTTTTTCGTGCCCAAAAGTCGTTTTTAAAGCCCCGTCGTCCTCGTTCGCTCCTTTTTTGCCACGGTCTGAAATCGAACGAGGAGGAGGAACCGTCGTCGACATGGTGTTGTTGTGTCGACAAGACAGAGGGAAAGAAGGGGAAAATTCTGGGGAAATTCAGAAGGAATAACTCTTCATTACTAATCACCACGCGCACAAAGCGCAACAAAGGAAGAGACAGAGACAGACACCCACACACGCAACAGAGAGAGAGAGAGAGAGAGAGAGAGGAACGACGTGACAGTTTCATCTCGTCTCGTTACAATAAATGTCCAATAACAACAACAACACCATGAACGAAGACAAGAACAAAGCAGCGCTGAGTGCGAAACAGCGAGGCATCGACCATTACGTCGCGGCGCGATACCAGGAAGCCGAGCAAGCGTTTACGGAAGCCATATCCATAGCGAATAAAGATGATCCGAGTTTACACTTGTATTACAGCAATCGATGCGCTTCGAGGATGAATTTGGAGAAAATAGAAGAGGCGTTGGTGGATGCGAAGAAAACGACGGAACTGAAACGAGATTTCGCGAAAGGATGGTCGCGGTTGGGACAATGTTTGCACAGACTCGCAGCATCGAGCGGCGGGGATGTGAAAAAGTTGGAGGAGGCGAAGAGAGCTTTGGAGAAGTGTTTGAGTTTGGCGAGCGAGAACGAGGAGGCAAGAAGGACTTTGCGCGCGGTCGAGGAGAAGCTGACGCGAGAGAAGGAGAGGAGAAGAGCAGAGAGAGGAGGGAATACTAGAAGTAATAGCGACACTGCGAGTGAGAGTGGGGGTCTCCTCTCTCGCCTGGGAGATTTCTTAGGCGCGGTCAGGTATCAATATTCGTGCGGGTTGTCGGATAACGGAAGAATTGCGGCGAACTGCGTCATCGCGGCGTTTTTGTTCTTCATCCTGAGACGATGGATTGGTTTAGGAGCCCGGAGCATGGGGCGGAGCACGTATGGAGATCGATTCGATCACGATTACGGTGATTACATCGACGATAACGCGTTCACGTTTGGAACGTTTCTCTCTTGGATGGTTTTGTACGTCGCCTATAAGAACGGCGCGTCTCCGTTTACTTTGTACATGTTGGCGAACAATCTCGGTTTAATTGGAAACGGGAGAGGGAGACGCGGCTACGGAGGTGGATACGGCGGATACGGAGGTGGTTACGGTGGTTACGGTCGGCGCAGAGGCATGTTCTTCTAAATCTACTACTTTTGTTGTTGTTGTTGTTGCAACAACGTTTCTCTTTCTAATAATTTATCTATGACTAATTCTATTTCTTCTTCCTCCGGCGGCTTCGGTTCATCTTCTCTTCGCACGCGGGACAGACGACCACCTTCACCAGCGCGTTCTTCACTTCCCCTTTCCCCCCTTCTTTATACCGAAAATTCAACTCAAACGTTCCTAGATTCTTCCTCTCCGAACATCTCTTCTCGCCGCAAATATCCACGCCTTTGCCTCTCGCGACTTCTTTCTCCGTTCTCCATCGCAAACCGACGCCTTGGGTGTCCCATCGGGACAAATCCGGAATCGCGTACTCTTTGAACAGTTTTCCCTCGTATTTTTTCGCCACGCGTTCGCCTTCGTTTAATAACGATAACATCGCTTCTTCCTCTTCGCCTCTTCCTCTGCGAGCCCTTGTTTCCTCCTCCTCCTTTTTGTCATCATCATCATCATCATCCTCTCGTAAAAATCTGTGATGTTTCTTCAACTCGTCCAAATCCGTCGTCGCGTGCGTCTCTCCGCCACTGCTTCTCTCTTCTCTCCGCGACAAAAACGCCGCCCGATGACCTTCCTTCCTCGCACGAGTGAGAGTAGGGTCTCGCATGTGTTACTCTTACTCTTACTTTTTTTAGTATTATTATTAGTAGTAGTACGTAGTGTTTTCGTCTGCTTTTTGTCGTCTCTCGTGTGTTTTTTAAAAATTTGACGTTTTTGGCAATTCTCTCGTTTTTACGACTGATTTTCACTCTGCTGAAAAAATTGACGTCATCTCGGTTTTTTTATTCTCTCACGTCGTTTTGAACTCTCATCGTCATCTTTAAAACCGGACGAGAGGAGACACTTTGAAGGAGTGACAAAAACACGCTTTCGCGTGAATTATATAATAAGAATAACAACGTAAAAGAATAATGTTAGAAGTACCGACAATCATTGGCCTGGGTTTAGGATTCGACGGCTCCGCGAACTGGGTGAACAAATTTATCGTTGACCCGTATCTCTTTGGAATCAAATCGGAAGATTTCAACCCGGAAACGCACGGTTTACTTCGGAAGTTTCTCGTCATCTGGGGGTTTCTTTTGGTGATGACGTATTTGTTTTATTTCACGTTTTGCCCTTTGACGTATTATTTCCTGTTCAAACGGAAAGATAAAAAGACGGGAGAGAATAAAGCCAATTGGTTCCAACGGGAAGGGAAGGACCAGGTGAAGAACGAGATCAAGACGAGTTTGTGGTCCATAGCGGTGATGACGGCGATGACGGCGCCGTTCGAGTTGTTGGTGGAGAGCGGGAAGACGAAGATATATTGGGATTTGAACGAACACGGCGGGAAGTTGTACGCGTTTGTGATCGCGCCGATTATGTTCGTAGCGTTTTCGGATACTTGTATTTATTGGATACATCGAGGATTGCACCATAAGAAGTTGTATAAACCGTTGCATAAGTTGCATCACAGGTATAAAGAGACGACTCCGTTCAGCGCGTACGCGTTTCACCCGATCGATGGGTGGTTGCAAGGGTGCCCGTACCACATTTTTGTGTTTTTATTCCCGATGCACCACGTGGCGTATTTTATATCTTTAGCGTGCGTCGGTATGTGGACGATAAACATTCACGATCGCGTGACGTGGAATTTACCGTTCGTGAACGGGGCAGCGCATCATACCGTCCACCACACGGGATTTAATTATAACTACGGGCAATATTTGGTGTTTTGGGACAAGTTAGGTGGGAGTTATAGGGATCCGTTTGTCACGGCGCCGTATAACGGGACGCCGCTCGATAAAGAGAAGAGGTTCAAGACGGGTTGAATAGTCAAACTACGTATTAGAGAAATTTTTGGACAATAACATAACGCACGTTGTTGCTATATTTATTATTCATTGTTATCTTCTTCACTCTCTTACTCTCTCTCTTTATATTTATTATTACAAAACGGAAAATTATTTGCGAATTATTGTAAACTCTTCTCGTTCTCCTTCTTCGCGTCTACAACAACGACAACAATGTCTCGTCCATATCCAGTCTTCCATTCTCGCCTGCCAAACACTTACTCTCTCTCTCTCTCTCTCACTTACTCTCTAATATATTTAATTGTACTCTCTTATTATATAATTTGACTCGCGCTTCTTCTCTCTCTCACTTTTTCTCTCCTTCCCTTTTCAAAGCGCTTCCGTCCTCCTCTCTTTTATATACGCTTCACAACACATTATAAATACTTCTCGATAGTCCCAGTCAACGTACTCTTCGGCACCGCTCCAATCACCGTATCCATCTTCTTCCCGTCCTTAAAAATCATAACCGTCGGGATCGATCGGATCCCGTATTCCGTCGCGATCGAAGGCGACTCGTCCGTGTTCAACTTCACCGCTTTCAACTTCCCGGCGTATTCCTCCGCCAACTGATCGATCAGAGGGGCTATCATTCGGCACGGGCCACACCACGGCGCCCAGAAATCAACGAGAACCGGGACGTCCGATTTTAACACGTCTTGTTCGAACGTTTGGTCGTTCACGACTGAAGTCACGCCTTTAAGGAGAGAAGAGAAGAGAACATTAAGGCGGTGAGTATTTAGTACGAGATTAGTCATTTTTCCCAAGAAAACCGTATCCAGTATCCACGTCTCTCTGACGAAGCAAATTCTTTCTAACGAAATTTATCTTTTCACGTCGTAAACGGAGACGAACGAGGTCGGATCTGGATTAAAACGAGGGAAAGGAATCGAAATATACATTCAAACGTACCGGAAGTGCTCGTTTCTTCAGCTTTCACGCGTAACTGGTTCCCGCGCTGACCTTTTGAGGAAGATCTTCGGGTGTTGATTTTCGCGGCATTTTTAACCGAGAACGTGCTCGATGATGATGGTGATTGGAGCGCGAAGGATTGGCTCATTTTTTTATCGATTGATGATTGTGCGTCGCGTTTAGCGGTTACTCGTGTGTTATTCGCGAAATAAAATTTAACTCCTAAAGGTTAAATTCGTACAGTTCGTATCTTAAAATGAAACGGCGATGTGTCGTTGAGACGATTAAAGCGTTGTTGTTTTTGACGCATCACGTAAAACAGATATGCGCATAAACTACTATATCCTCCTCCTCTCCTCGTTGAAAAAAGGAGAAAAAAAGTACGAGACCAAAAACAGCAAAAAAACGACGGCAAAACTTTGGGAGTTTTACTCAAGAAGAGAGCACTATGGCAACAGAAGAAGGAGACATTAAAGACAAAGAAAAAGAGGTAGATTTACTGGGCGAAATCGCAGTTTCGGCGAATAACCAAGGCAAATCCATCCCGAGGAAACGAGACTACCGACAGAGAGCGCACTGTAACCCTTTATCGAACGGAAAGTGGGAGGATTTACCGACGGCGCCGGATTCGTTTCGAGAGGATGCGCACTTTGAGAGTGCGTTTTTAGACAAGTTAAGTATGGAAAAGAAAGGAGAAAAGGAGGCGAAAATAACGTTCGCGGATATCGGGTGCGGGTTTGGCGGTTTGCTCGTTCGGTTGAGCCCGTTGTTTCCGAAAGAGTTGATTATTGGGATGGAAATTCGGGCGCAAGTGTCCGAGTACGTTCGCGAACGCGCTTTGGCGCTGAGGAAAGAACATCCAGGCGAGTATCAAAACATTTCAGGTTTGAGGACAAACTCGATGAAGTTTTTACCGAACTATTTCCAGAGAGGTCAGCTGAAGAAGTTGTTCTTTCTGTTCCCGGATCCGCACTTTAAACGGTCGAAACGACGTCGACGGATAATACAAACGGCGTTGATTGCAGAGTACGCGTTTTGTTTGCGCGAGGGCGGGATTTTATACACGCAAACGGACGTAGAAGACGTCGGGGATTGGATGAAAGAGAAGTTAGACATGTATCCGTTGTTCCGACCGATGACGGAAGAGGAGTTAAACTCAGACGTGTGCGTGGAGTTGTTGAGACGAGGGACGCCGACGGAAGAGGGACAAAAAGTAAAACGCAATAGCGGATCGACGTGGTTACATTGTTACGTCAGAGTACACGGAAATCCGAGATATTAGAAACATTATACACGCGTATTTTTGGTTAGTTCTTGGCCATTATTGGTCATCATGCTCAGTCAGTTTATAATCGTAGTTTTAGTTTGTAGTAGTGTGATTATACTGATATGTAAAGCAGCTTTTGAACGAATGCGAGTACTTAGTCTCGTTATCTGACGCATCACTCACATTTTTCGCGGTACAAGATGTTATCGTTATGTGTAATGTTACAAGTTCTTCTTCTAAATCTATCTACGTCTCTTTTTATCGAGTTATGTCTGCTCTCCTCCTCCTCCGCCGCCGCCCTCGCTCTGTTCCATTATCTTTTTCATCTCTCTATCGTACTCGTACCGTCTGTATAACTGATACAATCCCGTCACTGCCATCGCCGCGTTCACCGCCATCAAGTTATAGTTTTTCGGCGTAATATCCAAGGAATATTTCATCCAGATCAACCCGGTCAAGGCGACCGCGCTTTGTTGCGGCACCGAAAGTAACTCCGGCGGTCTTTGGAAATCTTTCACGTTGGCGATGGTTATCGCCCACTTCATGGTTGGCGCCCAGAAGAAGATGGTTTTCGGCCCGGCCGGGTGGTTCAAAAACGCTCGGAACGATGACGTCGCGGCCATTCTTTCTTTCGGTGGTGCGTCTGATTCTTACGCGTTTGTTCTTTCTTTCTTTCTTTCTTCAGCTCGTAGTTGCGCGTCTAAAAAGTGAAGATAAAGCAGCTTCGTTTGTTCCTCTTTAGCGGTGGGACTTTCGCAGGCCGACAGGCGCGAGAGCAAAAGAAAGAGAGAGAGAGAGACAGACGTTATCGAAGGAAGGGTTTTTTGCGTTGTTATCATAATTTATATACATGCATACAGGTTTTCAACGAGGATCTATGAGAGTTACTTTTATATATTCGCGGCCTCGCAACCCGTTGCTTGCGCTTTCTCTTTCTCGCTCGCCCTTCTATTAAGACTGCAAATCGCACTCCTCGCACTCCTCGTCTTCTCCGGCCTCTCCTTCATCCTTGGCATCGTCCATGCCCCTCCCGTCTAAATCAATACCGCCTTCCCCTTCCTCGGCAAACGAGACTGAATTCATCATGTGTTCTCGCAACAAACTCAAGTTCTCTCGGTTCATTTTTACGCCGCAGTCTAATCCGCCAGTATCCGCGAAGCGTTTTATCCATCTTTGAAGCAAATCCTCCCTCTGCTTAATCAATCGTTCCGCGTGATCTCTTCTTCCTTCCGCGAATAACGCTCGTATGAATTTCTGTCCGTCGTTTTTATAGTTCTCGCTGGCAAAATTATACAGCCATTTATACTCGCCTTTTCCCGGGCTCAAATCCGTCTCTTGCATCTGCGCTAAGGAGGACTTCAACGCTTTGAAGGTGAAATAATTGACCAGTAAGTTGTCCACGTCCGCGAAGGAGTCGCCGTAATTGCCGCCTAAATCCCCGTTTCGCACGATCAAAGTGCCTCTTCTTCTGTTGTTGTTCTTGTTCTTAGTATTCTCTGTCGTTCGTCTTCTTCTTTTAAAGTTGGTGTTCGTGTTGGTCGTTACGTGGCCGAAGGCAGACGAAGCGTTCGGGACTTTCTCGGAAAAGGAATTATGATGACGCGCGACGACGGAGGAAAAATACGGCGCACGCATCATCAACACCATCATCAACTCAACCTCGAAGAGTATTCAAAGAGATAGAAAAAGAGAAAGCGTATCGGTTTTCGTCCGAAAAGAGAGACAGAGCGCGCGCAAGTGCACCACCACCAAATCGGAGTAATGACGACAGACCGATGGAAAAAAATTCAAAAAGATCCAAAAACGAAGATTTTGGATTTGTGGCTGTAAAACACCTCTAAAGCGACGGAGAGCGAGAGCGAGAGAAGGAGCAGAGGAGAGTGCAAGAGAGGGCACACGCGAAAACACCACGCATAAACGATGACGAGAGCGTTGTTTCACCCGGGGTACTGTATATATATATCTTCTATTCATCGTATTTGAATGTTTAAATACTTACGCGCTCTGTCTACTCCTCCGAAGAAGGAGACGGAGCGGCGGGAGGAGTAGCGGCGGGGACGAGAGAAGGAGCGGATTTTAACTCTGGTTTATCGCTGGCTGGCATGCGTCTGGACGATCGTTTCGTCGCCGCCGGCGGTTCCGAAGTGAGCTTTTGTACGGTTAAATACGCGCCGCCTAACACCGCCGCGCCGAACAACAACGTCACCAATAAACCGATGCCGGGTCCGCCTTCGGCGACTTCAAAATCTTCGCCGCGGACGGTCGCTTCGTCCACGTTGCCGACTCGGACCGTCGTCGGTCGTTTATATCTGCCTTCTGTCAACGTCTTCGATTCCGGTCGGTTGCCGTAAGAGTCCGGAGCGTCTTCTTTGCGCAACGTCGGGAGGTTGGAGACCAAGTTCCCGAGCAAACCGGACGGTTTCTCGTCGTCTTCGTCGTCGTCCTCGATTGGTTTTTGGCGAAACCGCGAGGAGTCTTGCGCGGGAACGAAATCGTCGTCCTCGCTTCCAGCCGCCGCCGTAACTTTATACCCCGACGTCGACGCTCTTTTCGAGGACGACGAGCGTTGTCTAAAGGTGGCGGTGCTCAACTCTTTCTTCTTCTGACCGCCAAGATTTCGAGTCTGTGTGATTAGAATATATAATAGAATAAGAAGAGAGAGAGAGAATGTGAGTCATCGCACATAAAAAACAAGAGCAAAAACAACGGAATAATAAAGAGCGAGTTTTGTGGAAGAGAATGACGCAAAGGTGTTGGTGTTCTCGCGCGCGTTACGTGAGAAAAAGGAGCCCCGCGTAAAATCTCTCTCTCTTATCAAAATGGGGAATAATACTCCTACTCCTATTACTTTCGATGATGACGAGGAGAGACGATGTTGCGAGACACACGCGCAGCAAAGGGACGATAATAAAAGAGAAAGAGACGTACCGAAGCTACGACGAGCGCTCCGTGATTTTGCGCGGAAACAAACATAACTTATGTGTGTGTGTATTTGTGGGGATGCTTTTTTCTTCTACAAAAATATCCACGTCATCACTACGTTTGTGGCTCAGATAAAGTATGGCAGTTTTTAGTATTTACCAGTAGGTACCTTAATGATGATATATACGACATCTCTCTCTCTAACACGGTTGCGTTTTATTGTAATTATCAGTATTATTGCGGCTTACTCGTGGTGGCTTCGCTCAACACGTCCTCGTCGGTGACTTTTCTCGGACCGCTCATCGGGTTGAAGTTCCTTTTTAACGCGTCGCGATTCCCGAGGAGGAACCTTCCCAACGAGAGCAACTCTTCTTTGACTAACCAGGAGCGAACGGCGCCTCGTTCGGCGACGACGGAGCCGATGTTTTTCTCCGGGACCGTGAATGGAGAATTTAAAGCTTTCATGGTAGCTAAGACTCTCGTTTTGACCGGGGATCGGCCGTAGACGGTGGAGTGTTTGCCCCAACCGGTGACGACGGAGATTTCATCGGGAAGGTCTCGGATGGAGATGGGGAGCGTTTCTTTGCTCGTACCGGTGAGGAGGGTGCGAGTGCCTTTACCAGCGGATTGGATATCCATCGGAGCTAACGCACGTTGGCGCATGCGTCTCAGCCACCAACGCAAGACACATTGGGCGGTGCCAGCGGAGCGGACTCGGTGCAAATCGAGAACGCCTAATTCATCTTCGCAGCCGAGGTAGCCGTATTTGTTTTGAGCGTCTTCGAGGTATTGCGTCGCGCGGTCCCACTGTCCCATCTCTTCGCACACATCGATTAACGCGTCAAAGGTCAACGCATCCGGAAAGATTTCCGGCGTTTCTTTCTTCATCAAGTTCATCGCGTTTTCAGCCTCGCGCCATTTGCAGGAGGCTTCGAAGGAGATCAACAAAGAGTTGTACGTGTGGACAGTTCGCGGAACTTTTTCCGAAATCATTCGGGAGAAGGCATCCGAGACCTCATCGAAACGGCCGTCGGCGTAGCACACGCGCAGGTACGCGTCGTACGCGGCGGTTTGAACGCCTTTGTTATTCTTCAACTTGGCGTTCAAGGCTTCGTCGCGAATAATGTCCAAGAGTAAGTCTGGAAGTTCGCCCATTGGGTTGGATCTCGATAACAAGTCGTCGTCTTCGTCTTCGTCGTCTTCGTCGTCTTCGTCGTCGGAATTTAAATGCGCGTTATCTCTTTTCGCGACATCCTTCGCGGCCATCGTGGACGGATCGTCCTCCAAAGCCTCAATCTTCAAGCCTTTCCAATCTTCTTCTTCGAGCGCCAAAGCTTCCATGCGTTCTCTCGCCAACACGAGCTTCTCTATGCCACACAAACAATCAAAAGTTATGGAATCCGGTAACAAACCGTCTAAGAGTAGCTCTTTATACGCTCTCGCGGCTTCTCGCCAGTCTCTTCTCGCCGTCGATTCCATCAATCTCGTATTGTACGTGATCAAAGTCGGAACGATGCCTTCTTCTCGCATCATTTTCAAAACCAAATTGAAAGATTCGTGGTCGGATTGTTTCGCGCACGCGCCGAGAGCGGAGTTAAAAACAACCGCGGAACACCGTAACTTTGGATTCCTCGCGCATCGAG
>JACLAB010011779.1_pt1 | contig 10128 bp, 14 predicted proteins | sample 8027921 | NCBI WGS metagenome assembly JACLAB01 (sample SAMN15725117, study PRJNA655200) | protist metagenome | isolation source: fluorescence activated cell sorting (FACS) single amplified genomes of... | place: USA: West Boothbay Harbor, Gulf of Maine | collected 2000-07-19
AAGCTCAACGGTGAGGGCTGGCTGGTCAATAGGCAAGAAGGGATGCTCTTGCAGATCAAGCCAGATACACCAACGCAACATGCTCAGTTCGTTTTGGTGAGGTATTACCGCTTGTCAGCAAGGCTGGGGCAACCCATTAGGCAGCAGCGGATGCTCAGACACCTGGGCATCGAGATGTGGATCAACCTGCAGAAGATCGGTTGGCAACGCTGTTCAGCTCCTCAGACCTGACTACCTGTTTGGAGAATTACTCCATAACAAAAAAAATTGTGTTGGAATTACCTAGCTGCTTCTATACGATGACCGAAACAACTGTTCTGGACTTCAAGCTCAGCAATACATTCGAGGAATTTCGCACGCATATGAATGCGCCTGAGCAGCAGGCAATGTTTGCCCAAATGGGAGTAAAGACTTTTTATATCGGAGTCTCCAAGGACGATCCTGGTAGAGCAACAGTGATGTTTCAAGGACCTGAAAATGTCCTCTATGACATCTTTGTAAATCCAGAAACTAAACCCGTTGTTGAAGCTTCTGGTCATATTTACGACGGCACAGTTATTACCCGTTGGCTTGCTTGAGATAATTTGAAGGCGCTGCCCCCGCTACGAGCGGGGTTTTTTATTGCCTACTGAATAGCAGCAAAGCTGAAACTGCCTACTGCAGCGGGCAGCAGCGACACAAGCAGTGCACCCTTAGTTCAGCTCACAAAGCTCCATGCTGCGTCGTCTCTCCCTGGGGCTACTTGCTTCTGCAATCTCCATTGCTTCTCTTCCTGCCATTGCTCAAGAGGACGGCATTGCTGATGACCTTGGTGTGATGAGCATCAGCCTTAAGGATGTCGTTAAACACACCATTGGTTTTCAAGGTGCCTTGCAAGGTGCAGGTACACCGAATCAAGCAGGTATTGGCGGGTTCTTTCCAATTGCTGTTGGCAAGAACAATGTCTGAATTATTTATGCCCTAAACAATGAATAAGCCTTATTTCTACTAGATGTGAGCAAGATCACAAGACCCTTTGATTCAGGTCATCACCTCAGCCATTGATTCGAGAGATGGTGTGTTCATCGAGAGGGAATACCCCTCCACTGATACTTAAGATCATGCCTCACTATTCGAACTACGGCGGTACCACCTACCTCTCTGCTCAGCCCGAAAAGGAGAGCTTCGGAAGCTTTGAGCCAAGGGAAGCGAAGTTGCAGGAAGCTTCAACCAATGATCAGCTGATTGGAGGGAAAGCTTTGAAGTGGGGTGAAATATCCGATGTAGATGCTTCGCTAAGAAAAGCAGATGACTTCATCAAGTTGGGCGACATCAAAGGTGAATTTCAAGCAGATGAGCTGACCGGCAACTTCAATGCCCTGAACGAAACAACCAACTTTGATCCAAAAATCCTGGGACCCATCAGCGGTAATGGTGTCTTTAAGCCTCAAGACATCGACGCAAGAGGCAGCGTGATCGACATGGATAACCACTTCACCACAGGTGGTGGCGGCGACTTCATCACAGTTGAAGGTCGTCCAAGGAATATCTGGACAAACGGTGGTGCCAGCACCTTTGAGGATCGTGACCGCGGAGCTACCGTTTATGTGGATGAAGATGTCGATGGCTTTCTGAAGCTTGGCGACATCAAGGGTGAGCTACAAACAACTGATCTCAGAAGTGAGAACAGGTTTGTGATTGAACGCTTTGCTTCTGGTAGCGCCGTGGAATCGTTTGAACCACTCGCTGGGATGAACAGTTTTCAATTCAATCAATCAGCTAGAAATACTGCTGACGGATTCCGTACCGCCGGTGGAGGTAAGAGCATTGTTCATCCTGAGTTCCGACTCGGCGGCAACTCTGCTCCTGCTGGTACGACCTTCATAACTGAAACCTTCGAACCAGCCGTTGGGATGAATAGCTTCGGTGAATCTCTTAACCATGTTCTTGAAATAAGTGGCACTGCTGGCCCTGGTGGTACTTCCTTCATGACAGGAAAGTTTGATATGCCCACTGACAATATCGGCGGCAGTGCTGACCCTGGTGGTACGAGCTTCTGAGCTACGACGTTTCAATTCAATGCCCCGCCACGAGCGGGGTTTTTATTGCAGCGGGGAATGCTTTAAGTAGTTGCCTTCTATCCATGACACTCGACACTCAGGCGACGCTGGCTCCACTTCAGGAGCTGCTGATGGTCGCGCTTAGAGGACGATGTTTAGCAAATCGGATAGGAATCATGAGTAACGTGAAGACTAGGAAGGGGAGATAAAACCAAAAAGGTCCCTCCTTCACATGTTTTAAATAAGTAAATAAGAACACCGTCCATATCCAATGACTTCCAACATAATGAAGCCGTTTCCAGTTTTTCATGCCCATCCAATGCTGGGCCTGATTGGTTGACGTTAAAGCCATCAGCAACACAAACATATAGGCAAGACCACCAAACAACCATTGTCCCAACGACTGCTCTGCCAAAAATGGATCTGGAAACAATAAGGATATTGAGATGATGAGTCCAAGATGAATGAAATGGGAGGCGGCGAAACTTAAACCAATCCAACGCCTATTCCGTAGGGACCAACGGGTAATAGAAGAAGCCCAAAGACTTTCAAGGCTTGAAGCGGTGAAGGCTATCGCAAAAAGGATCAGGGAACTTCGTCCAGTGGCATCAATCGCATGCTTAATGGCTATGCCATTCCACCCCATCAATGTGAAGTAGAGGGTTAGGAAAATAACAATGAATGACGTGACTAAGACTGTAATCCGCCAACCATGAAGATTCATCATTGCCAATCGAAAGGACTATCTTGCCTCGTGCAACAGGTGAACTTACGAATACTAAATTTTTAGAAACAATTGCCACTCTTCTGGTTTGGCTTTTGCTAGCCGATCAACCTCATTGAATATTCACTAGCCCTACTAGCGGCACGAATCAAACCACTGCTGCATAGCTGAGCTGTCCTGTTTATTCAGTGTGACTGGCAGTGAAAGCGATAACACCCACTGGTCTACCGATGACAAAAAAGGATTCCGGTGGCACCGTGGCTTATTTGAGTGTGCTCATGGCTTTAATTCCTCGTTGGCAGTACATGTCTGAGAAGAGCAAGGCCATCGTCAAAAGCGTTGCTGGTACGGCAGCCGTGCTTTTAATTGGATTGGTGCTCCTCCGAGCCTTTTTCGGGTGGATTGTTCTTGCCGTGATCATTTGGGCAGGCTGGAAGGTCCTCAACCGCAAGTAACCGGGTTCGAGATCCCCAAGGGAGATGGCCTGAGCCAGACTGACGAGATGAAACCTCTATTGCGACTCATCAACCGACTAACAGGCAAAACGCAAAAACCACCGCTTCATACGCCGGAGGAATTGGAGTGCTTCAAAAGGGACGCCATTGAAAACCGTGGCAAGCACTACTGATGCAGGGCGCATTTGAATTAGGGCTGTTTGCCTTGCTTTTTCTCGGCCTTCAGGTTTGGTGGCTCAGCAAAGTCTTTTTGAATCGTCCACGGCAGCCGAGACCAATGGGGGCTTCAAAGCCAATGCGAGCCAATTCCCTCCAAAACAAACGCAATGCTCTGGAGAAGATCTTTGGACAATCCTGATAGCCACCGCTGACCGCACTGAGTCCTCACTCGTCCGTCCGCTGATTCGGCTCACATGTCCTTAGAAATAAAGAAGGCTTGATCGGCACAAACGAAGCGCCTCACGTGCCGAAGCCACTGATGCCTCGTTAGGAGAGGTCAAACCATTTGGCACGACTAGTGCATCATTGCGATTCAGGTGAACCCGCGCAGAGAACCAGGATCCACCGCCGACAACAGACGCACGGCAAACATGATTTTGTTCGCTATCCAGCTTGCGCTCAATCAACCAACCATCAACGCGATCAATCGTCTGGAAATTCTGAGCCAATGCGGATGTTCCGATCAGCGAAAGAAGCAACAAGATACGTTTCATCAGTCCAGCCTGTCAGCTACTGAGCAACAGTGACGGTGCACTCGTTACCCAGCATCTTATTTATCCCATTAAATGAGCCAAGATCCGTTCTGGAGAACGAGCTCTGATCGTTGATTCATGAATCAACGAACGAGTTAGGTTGTCTTTCCACTAGGGAGGGCGGTCTTCTATTTGGCCTATCAGAAACGTAAGGATCACTTTCAAGACAAGGCTCACAGTGAGTAAGTGTTTCTACTTAGACCTGATCCAGTCGTCTTAAAGAAATGTTTGTTGCACTCGGGCTCTTTCTCGTTGTTGGAGTGGGGCTCTTTGCTCTTTCGATCGGGGAGTGATGCTTAATACCTGTGGTGGAGCTCACCAATGTTCAAAATGCAGAATTGACAGGTTGCCCCGTTTCGAGCGGGGTGACGGTCATCACGACTGAGAGAAGTCGCGGAAACATCAATCGTTTTCCAGAATCATTTGGATTAAGAGATTCCCATGGATCAAGCCGAAATCAACAACTGGACAGTAATCGCAGAAAAGATGGAAGCGAGTGGAGATACAGAAAGCTGGTTTTATCTCCGTGCCAGAGCTATCGCTGATGGAAAGCAGGACCCGATGCCAACCGTCTCTGAATTAATGCCTAAATCGGCCTGATTAGAAACTATGTGATGTTGGCTTAACTGGTTATGGATCCAGAAACGCCGGATGTTCCAACCTGTTAAAGATGTGTGATAGAGGGAGTAGGCATTATCCCATTCACTAAGCCAAGGCAACCACGCCTGAGGTGCTCTCCCTCTCATACCAAAAGCATAGGTATATAGATGTCTTGTTCTTTGCTTCTTTATTCCACTACCAGTAATAGCAAAATGGAAATATGAAACGTGGGTTTGTGAATGGGTTTATTCTCGGTAATCAATATGACGGGAATTGATATTGAGAGGCTTTTTGAAATTAACTATTTAAAATGTTTGGGAGGCTTTTTGTCGCGCTACTCTTTTATCAGTTTGCCTAGATTTCATGGTTGCCACCAAGAATAATGCCTGTGATGGCTAATGCTTTCGTGTCTATAGCTATAGCGCTTGATCATTTAGTGAAATAATCAGGGTAGTCGGCTTTAAATTCTGGCTTATTAGTCTTTATGCTTATATCCATAGCATTCCCAATCAGCATCAGTAGGATGTTGCGGTTGGAGGTAATCTTTTCTCCAAGCAATCTATGGGAAGAAAGAAACTCACTGCATCCGTTTTCTTCAGCCAATCTGTCAAGGCTCTTGTTTAGCCTTTCAGTTGCTTCAAGCGCAATAACTAAATCTTTTGATATTGCTTCTTGATGCGTCATTGAGGGTGTAATTGTGGTTGGATTTATAGGATGAAACTTCTTATGGATTTCTGGCTCTGAGTGGCGTATCGGCATACGAGTGATTGGAGCTGTCGTCATTTGTCTCTGACTTATCAACATGGAGCTTATCGGCATCTCATGCTTTCTCTGGGTAATGATCAATACAAAATGGAGCGTCAGTTCATTCAGCGATTACGAAACGTCCTGGTTGTGATCTTCTAGTAACATAGCTATCCCATTGAAGTGAGAGCATAGTTCGCCTCTGATTTGTGCATAATAAATGAGTTCGTCCGTATCATTTGTTTCATTTATTAACTCCCCGAGGTTGTCAGTTATACGGTCTAATGCTTCGTAGGCGATGGCTAAATCTTCTGATAGCAGCTCCTTTTTTGTGGGTGAAGCCGTTTTGGGGTTGGCATCGATCAATTGCTTGCGGAATGCCTCTATTTCCATGCTTGCTCTCCTTTTATTTTCTTTTTTCAGTATACGATTGAATAGCAGTATGTTCGTAGCTTTCAATACAGAAATGCTTATCGTTCGCCATCAGTCGTCTGACTCACTCGCGTTGTTCATGGTTTAACTGTCTCTGTTTATTTGCTTTGTTTAGAGGCTGCTGGCTCACTAACTTTTGCTTGAGTGGACTAAAGGATTGGCGCGTGATCTTTCTCTGGTCTTTATTGGTGGTTAATGTGGCGATACTGATTCATGATATGGCTTGTTGAGATTTGAGGTTTCTTTTACTGCTCATCTGAAGGGAGTACACATGGCGAGCGCTTTCTGTTAATTCATTATCATGTCTCTCTCAAGTTGGCTGATGAGGTTGAGCATGAGCTCATTATCTTTTCAGCCGAATATCTGCGCGATGTAATGGAGGGCTTGGTTTTGATTCCCCACGCTCTTCGCAGGTCTGTTTCAGCTTCTGCCAATCCGGTTGTTTGGAATCAACCTGATGCGTCGTCATGCTGAACAGCCGCAGAAGGCTTTTGTCCAGAGCAGGTTAAGCACCCCCCATTAATTCGATATGGCGCAAGATGCCCTCTGAGACATAACGTGCCACGAAAAAACAACACCTGCCCTAACTCCCTTGCATGGGCGTCTGTAAGGGGTAGAGATAGCCATCCGTCTGGGACATCGCCTTTCAGTAGAGACCGACGCGCCTCCGCATCAATCCGTCGTTGACGCTCTTCACGGTCATTCTTGGCGCAGACACCTTCAACTTGAAATTCTCGTGAACAATCCAAACAGGCAGTTACTAAAGGCTTTTTACGGGCTGAATTATGCGAAAGCTTGTCGCCTGGCACCTCACGATCCTGACCACAACAGCATCGACACCACCAATAGGCATTTCCGCTTTTGGTACGTCGGTCTGAGGCACGGATGACCGTGAGTTTTCCGTACACCTCACCAACTCGATTCCGGGGCTTGGATGGCATCAGGAATGGCAAGTGACTGACTTACACATTCTGGCTTGGCATTGTCCATTGAGTGGTATTCGGTGCACTAGGTACCAATCTGGGAAAAGAAAACGGTCAGAAGAACTGAGCCAATTGACTAACAGCCATGAGCTTGGCAAGGAGCGCTGGTGGAGGGGAACAGGTTCATGATCGTGACTATTCAGATCGAGAGAAATAACAAGGCATCATGTCCCCAAAATTATCAATAGGTGGTAACTGCATACAGCATTTACCCCTTCAATCAAATCTTGTATCTGGTTTGAACAGCAGCTGTCATATAGACAACAGATGCCCTTTCGAAACCGCCAGAATGATGGAATTAGAACCAGGCCAATGCGATTTGTCGTTCCCGCTCCGCTGTCCCTGGCAGCACTCTTTTTTGTTCTAGTCACCAGTGCGAAGGACAACAACACAATCCATATCGGCGCAAGGACTCCTCCTGCAGAGTCTGGCTGCAGGCAAATCGGACAGGAGAGAACGGATGAAGGAAGACTATTGGGTATCTATTCCTGCCCCGCTTAGCTTTCACGCTCACGCAAGGAACTGGTGCGCAGCGAGTAGGGCTCAGGCTTCCCGATACCTCATCTCTGATCCTCGAGAGACGGATCAAGTTCTATCGGCGTGCAAATTTCACTATTGCGATCTTGCACGACAATGAAGCAGCTAAGGAGGTCAGCTTCTGTAATGGCGACTAGGTTCTCGCAAGTATTCACGACTAATCAATGAAAGTCTCAAGGCCCAGGCTCGAAGAGAGCGAACAAATCCGTAAAGAGTTTGGATGTGATGGGATGTGGAAGACCGAAATCACAATCCCTGTCACCTTTACTGTCGAGGTTTTTGGCAACAAGGGTCAAAGCTCAGAAGAATGGCTCACAAAGGCGATTGAGCATGGTGCTGGTCTGATCGACATCGACTCCGTGCAGAAGTCAGACCCTTGTGAATTGGTGACGTTTCTAACGGATGGGTCTCGGCACACAACCGACTCTCAATTCAGGGGGAAAGTCAATCCTGAGCTGATTAAGAGGCTCAAGACATTCATCCAAGCAGCTGAGTAACAGTACGCACCCCTATCTCCAAGTCTCCCATTCGTGGGACCTTTTTCAGCTGACCTATCCCCCAAAGGTGAAAGGGGACCGTCCATTCCGATTCGACTGCTGCTGAACATCATCCCTCTAAAGCGGGTTGATCAAATGGGCAGCTTGTTGCCTGCATCGAATAGCAGCTGAATACACTTCATTGGCTACACCATCTGACAACAAGTGCTCAGCCAAAATGTGCAGTTGGCTCTGACGATCGACCTTCGCTTGGCTTTGATGGTTAGGCACCCGGTTTGGATGACTTGGTGGCGCATGCAATAAGTCGCTCCTGGACAGGGCGGCTTTTTTTCAGAAATAAGCACTTGTCACTACTGACGTCTTCATGCTTTATCGCCAAGTTGATAGCAAGGCGAAGCACCCCCGTGCTCGCTGAAGGGGACAGTCAGCAGCGGACGACTGTCCTTTTTTTGTGCGTATAGAAAAATGAGTATGTATCCCTACGGACATTCCCTTGTCGAAGAGGCATCTTTGGAGTGAAGCCAGGACTGGGGAGTTTCGGCTTCTTAAGAAGAGGAACGGTCTTGAGAATGCGACCGTTCTTTTTTATGGAATAACGATTGGCATGAGTTTGTGTCGTGTTGCTCTTTGCGCTATACCCTCAGCCCTCGTTGGCCGTTTGTGGAAATAGGAAATGACGAGTGGGTTGAGTGAGAACATCATCGAGCCTGCAGGATTGTCGAGAGAGTAAGAGCTCAATTGTTTGGGACTAGTTTCTGCGATTCGAGTTTTGAGATCTAGTTTGTAAGTGTCTTGAGAACGGTATACTTTGGTCAATACGTTCAGCACACAGATGACAGGAAAGAGCGAAAAGCCAATTCATATAAAGCAAAATATCTCTTCTCTTGATCAGCAAATAAAAGCTAAAGAGAAGCTCGTTCAAAAAGTTATTGACCAAAAGCAAGATTTAAGGCAGTCATATATTGAGGCGATGGAGGGAATGCGAAGGAATATGGCCAGCAAAGACTTGAGTATCGAAAGCAATCAAGATGATTTTACTTCGAGAATGGAACGCCTAGATAAAGAAGAACAGGCCTTTAGTTTTGAAATCAAAGGGCTTTCTGAACAGCGAGCTCAACTTAACAAAAGACTTATAGATGGTCATGCAAGTTTGTTCGTTTCTAGGAAAACAATTTTGATCACAACGATTATTTCTCTTGTCGCCTTGAGTTCAGGGTTGGTTCTGTCGCAAAGGCATGTGCTTTTTAATGACCTTTCTCCAAAACAGAGAATAAAGAATTAAATAGATGTCTTCACTCCTCCTGGTTGGAGGATAAACCTATTGATAAGCTTCGTCGCCATTAGTTGCTCTGAAGCAGATCTATAGTGATCTAAGCATCGAAGGGCATTGGTAAGAGGTAACTGATGAAAGCATTCTCTGCTTCGAAAAATCCGCTCTTGGCGGAGTCTTTTGGCTGAAAATGTTGTATTAGTTGTTATGCAGGCTGAGATTGTCAAGGGGGAATCCGATTAGCAAGCCATTGCTCTTGCTCTCACCGATGATCCAATCAAGAAAGATGGTGTCTACAAGAGATGATTAGGATCAAGAAGTGCTTTGATCTTTTTCACAAGGCGCTCAGGTCACAACAGCATGAGTGGTTGATCTCCACATGCGTCTAAAAGGACGAAATGCTTACCTTGACCGAAGAGGAGAACTGATGTCTCAATTGAAATCTGACGAGTTTTGTGTGGACTCCACAGAGATGATCCTGAAGCGCCACGTTCATGCACACGGATTTCAGGCTGATGGATGCACTTGGCAACTGGCCAAACAGCGGGGCGACAGAGCGATCCGAAGCATGGGATCTAAGAAGTTTGCAGCGGCGGTTAAAGAGCTGGTTGCTCTCGGCTACGGGGAAGTGAAGTTAGAAAAGCCCCTCACTTACAGCTCTCTGAGGGAGATGCCATAAAAAAAAGGTCTCCTTCCACAGAGACCTTTGTATTTGTTATGCCTCTTCCCAGAGGATTTGTTTTGCGAATCCCGTCCAAAGAACGCTTCGCATACTGTAACACTTTAGTAAAGGTCTGTAAAGCTCACTGCTGCGGCTCTTGGTTGAGCTTGTAGATGTTCAAAGCGAAGCAGGCGGTCCCGAAGCTCACCAGAAGAACGAGAAGGTCTTGTGTGCTCATTGTTTGTACCGTGAGAATGTTTTGGGCTGAGACTCAGTTTTGCGCTGCTTTTGCTTTCTTCACGACTGGCAGGTCTGAAGGCTGGGCAAGGATGTAGACGACTGCAGCGGAGACAACTCCTGTGAATGCAATCAGGCCAAAGATGGCAGTTGAGTAGTCGGTCATCGGAAGCGCTTGTGAACTTATACAACAGATC
>JACLAB010008401.1_pt1 | contig 10122 bp, 4 predicted proteins | sample 8027921 | NCBI WGS metagenome assembly JACLAB01 (sample SAMN15725117, study PRJNA655200) | protist metagenome | isolation source: fluorescence activated cell sorting (FACS) single amplified genomes of... | place: USA: West Boothbay Harbor, Gulf of Maine | collected 2000-07-19
TTGTACGCATGCGTCAGGTACACAATGAGCACTTCAACTATTACCGCTTACGGCGTGGTCTCGCGAAATTGCAGGCTCATCAGCGACGGAAGTTGGACCAGAGTGTCTTCGAGTACGAAATCTTCTTTTACAGGCGGGCCCGCTCTCTCCAACGGACATGGCGAGGTTTTTGGGTACGCTCGACGATGACCACGAACCGCATTCGAGCCATCCACTTGGCAGCCACGTACAACAACTACGAACGCCTTCTGTACTTGACCGATCGATTCCCAGAGCTCGTGCAGGAGCTAGATGAGGAAGGAAATACGGCCCTGCATAATGCTGCCAAGAACGCCAGCCGCCGCACAATGAAGCTCCTCCTTCGCCTCGAGAGCGATCCCAATGCCCAGTCCCTCCAGGGGTATACGCCTCTGCATCTCACGATCATGTCCCGAGCCGTTGGGCGAGATGAGTGTGCCCTGTACATGCTTGATCGTGGCTTCGACGAGGATTTGCCGACGCCGGATGGCAAGAGCACGCTGCTGCTGGCCTGCGAGTACAATCGTGGTGTGATCGCCCATCAGCTTCTTGAGAACGGCATGGATCCGAACGAGCCGGACCATAACAGCTCGACATGTCTGCAGTTCAGCTGCTCCCAGGGTAACGTGAGTCTGGCCAAGAAGTTACTCGAGAACGGTTCAGACCCGAATATGCCAGGGTACAACGGGCTGTACCCTCTTCATGACATGATGAGCAATGGCGACTTCGACCTCTTAGTGCAACTGCTATCTCACGGAGCGTATGTCAATGTCTCGGAACCATGGCAGCGGCAGACACCACTCATGTGGGCGTGTGCAGGTGGCTTCGAGGATGTGGCGGGGGAGATTCTCCACCAGGGTGCCGACGTCGAGGCGGTGGATATCAACGGCTGGACAGCTGTTCATCACGCAGTGATGTGCACTGATCCCCGTGTCGTAGACCATCTCCGCAGCGCCGAAGCCAACTTCGATGTGCAGGATAACGAAGGCAACTCTCCTCTGCACATCGCCACGCTGAATGGAAACCACGTGATGGTGGAGGCGCTACTGCACCTAGGCGTGCATGCATCTGCACAGAACCACAAGGGTGATCAGGCCGCACACATCGCCGCGGCGATCAACGATGCATGGGTCCTTGAGAAACTATCCGCGTACGACGATCACATGGGGCGGGTCAACTTCTCGCATCAGACGCCCATCGGCGTGGCGAAGATGCACGATGCCAGAGACGCCGTCGCCTACTTGGAGGCCAAGTATGTCGCGCTGGAAGACAAGCTCCCAAACGGCCGAAATCCTGCTGGAAATATTTGGTGGGATCGCGATGTCGACGACTACCTCGAGGGATGGGAGGTGGAAGTGGGGGCGCTGGGGGAACGTGTCTACGTCAATACCCAAACCGGGGAGCGAAGTGACGTGCCGCCCGTCGCCCCTGCAGAGGCGGTGGCCGCGCTTGCGGCTGAGGGCGCTCAGTTGCCACTGCGAGAGACGGTGCAGCAGGTGACAGAACCCCATGCCCTGTCGAGTCATGCCTACAAGGAGATGTATACCGAGCATCAAGGAGAGGTTCAGGTGCTTGCCATTCAGTGGAAGGCCGCGTGCTGCATCAATGCATGGGCCCGACGCAAGTGGGCGTATAACGAACTGGCTCGCCTGAAGCTTCGGAAGCGAAAGCAGGGTGTCGTCCGGCGCTTCCTTCTCAGGACGGTGCCCATTTACGTGGCATGGCGGCGGGGAATCAAGCAGCGAGGACTCGTCACATTCCAGGCCGTGGTGCGTGGTGCCATTCTGCGAAAGAACTTCTTCAAGGCTGGAGCGGAGTACAGCCAGCGCTGGCTACGCCGCGCGAAGTTCCGTCTCCAGCGAAAGCTGACAACGCTGCGTATTGCGTGTCTGTACAGCCGCAAGAAGCGACGTGCGGATATGCTTGGCCACATACCCAGGGACATGGACGAGTGGACGGCTGTTCTCAGGAAGGCTCGCAAGCCCAAGAAGGTAACTGGATTTTTCGAAGAGTACAGATGGCCAGGCACACAGGATGTGTATTTCTATCGGCATAAAGTGTCCGGTATCTGCTCCATCGACAAGCCAGCGAAACTTCTCCTCAATGAAAAGGCGGAGTATCGCGAAACGATGGAGATGCTTACTGTGGGCTTCACGTCCAGTCAAGTCCGTCTGGCCGTCATGTTACAAGCTGCCTGGCGTGGCTATGCTGTGCGATTCTATTACCGCCACATCGAATCCGCCATGGAAATCCAGGCCACGGCGGAGAAGGATTACTTCGCGAATCCGAGATCGGACAAGTGTCTCTGGAACTACATGCTGCACGTCCACCTGGTGATGAAAGACCCAGCGCGTGCAAGTCAGCTGTATGCCGAGGCGCTAGCGCGCATGGCACATACAGGTCCCGATATTGCCTTTGTCCTCTACGCCTATGCTGTCTTCGCTTTTGTCCAACAGGAGCTGGACTATGTCGATGTGGTGCTCCTGCTCAACCGTGCACGCAAAGCAGAGGAGGAGCGGGAGAACGCACTGCGTCGGAAGCTCGGGCAGGAGGAGTCGCAAGCAGTCAAACACGGAACGTATGCACACGGCCGTCTGTTCAATCTGGCCCGTATCGGATTCTTCAAGCACATGGCGTTGAGTTCGCAAGATGCCTACTCCTGGCACAACTACGCGGCGTGCATGTTCTTGGTCTACAACGATTGGGAAAACAGCTTTGATTTCTTCTTGAACGCTTTCAAGTACGATGCGACGGACAAGAAGCTGAAATATTCCTTCGACATCATGATGCGTCACTTTCACGGCACTGATAAAGATGCTCTCGCGGCTATTGTACGGAGCCGTATGGCATACCATGCAGACATGGACAATCAGGCGGAGAACATTAAGCGAGCCCGGGCTGCTGAAGCACAGCGCAGGGCCGATGCAGCTACGAAAATTAAGACGTGGTACAAGGACTCGAAAAGTGAGCGCACTTTCCGTAAGTTTATTGCGGCGGTGATGCACCTGAAGGATCGCAAGCTCAAGAATATCGAGGCTGGTGTGATCTGATCTGATTCGATGGATGATCACACGCTAGAAGAAAAGAATAAATGATAATTACACGTCATTGTTACAAAAATATATTACTTGAATGCGGAACATTTGCATCACTCTTCTCTTTTATAGCTTCTTTTCCCGCTTCAATTCATACTCTTTTACTTCCTTCAGACCGTCCTTTAACCAGACATCCTTGGCGAAGAACTGTCGCGCCGCACAGAGGATTAAGGTTGCGACGCTCACTGTCATACGTGCAGGAGTACGCGTGCTGGCATCGCGGATGAGTGGGTAGATGAGATAGACCGTGCCAACGTTTGAGAAGGTCATGATAATGGCAGCAATCTGGGGCCAATTGTACTTGCCGAACCAGCGCATGGCGTCAATATTCATGGCCAGTGAGCCCACCTCAGCCAACGTCGATCCCATGACGAAGAAGGCAGGTGGAAGGTCTCCCAGTAGGAAGAACAGACAGATAGCTGCAGAGACAATGTGATGAACAACATACATGAGGCCCTGATTAAGGACAAAGTCCTTGGCAAGATACCCAATAAAAGTAGCCATGAAGATTCGACATCCATATCGTGTAGTGCTGTGCAGCTCTCCGTTCGGCCACATCTCCACAAGCCATTCCTCAAATGGGGCTTTACCGTCATCGACCCAAGAATTGTAGCATAAAAGGGGGAAAATAAAGGCCTGGAAGATGAAGGAGCACTCCCAAGACCACCTTGGAGAATCATCCATACCGCAGGCGTCTTTTGGACGAACAAGGGAGAAAACTCCCATAAGTGCAGTCTCAATTGCACATGCAATCCCAATTTCTACTAAAATATCGTTAATGTCTCTGGGAAGATCCATTTTGGGACACCTCCATTTTAGGACAATTCTGTGTCATTATCGCGGGAATCACAGGAATCGCCAATATCAGTTTTCCTGCTTGTTCTCGACATGAAGGCATCAAACGAAGAAAGTCCGATGGACGAAGATAATGATGATGTATCATCGCTTGGAAATCGCCAAGAAGGGGAGCGATTGCGAGACTTCATTCCGGAAACCATGCTCATTCCGAACGACATGAGACACAGTGCGGGAGAGTGCTGTGAGGCGCTTCAGTCAATGGATAGGATGCTTAAGCGTAATGCATACACAGATATCACATTTATGGTACAAGGAACGTCTATTATTGCCCATCGTGTCGTAGTGAGCGGCTGGTCTCGGTGGTTGAATGGTATTGTGGCGAATGTTGATGCGCATGATGTGATTACGCTTGATGTGTTTCAGCCCACGGCCTTTTCGGCAGTTATTGATTATATGTATGGCCGACCACTTACATTCCCACTATCAGATGCTGATGATATCATGAAGGTCATTCGCCGTCTCGAGATGATTGGATTGGAGGAGCACTGCTGGGAATATTGCCTAAAAATCGTGAGCAAGGACAATTGTGAACAGCTTCACGCCCTCGCAGACAAATACAGCTGCCCTCCACTTAAGCTAGCGGCCTGGCGCACGCTCCAAGAGAACTCAGAGGCCTACCAATCTGCCCCTGGTAGGTCTCTCCTGGTCGCATCCACAGGGGTGGAGGGTGTAGGCCATGGACTGACGGGCCCGGAGGAGTTTTACGCGATGGAGATGCGCGAAGAACAGGCTGTGCTGGATAGGTTGTTGGAGGCCCAGGGGGGGGATCAAAGCAAGAAGGGGAGACGTGTAAGCATGGCGACGGGGCAAGAATTGAATTACGATGACATTCGTACAGACTTGGAGGGACAGAGCGACGACGAGGATGGCGACGAGAGGAGACATGATATGGACAATTTGAGCTTTGGAGAGGAAGGGGGTAACTCATCCTTGAACAAGTCGCTCCCCAAGACGAAGACGGACCCCATCAGTGTCCTTTCACGTTATCGAAACAACGAGAATCGCGACCCCCGCAACCTCGATGTGGAAGCAGGGGCACATAACGTGGTACTGGCCTGGTCGTCGCGGCTTCAGAAGGTGTACGATCGCTGCGCTCCAGCGGGGGCGCGTGCGGGCGACGTATATGGCGACACTTATGACGACATTGACTGGTCGAGTGAGCTCCGCCATATCTACCTTGTTCTGAACCTGCCGCACAAAGTGGAGCAGATCCCCCAGATTTTGTCCACATGGGCAGGCAAGGAGGACAAAATGTTGCGGAGTTTCTTGTTCAAGTATAGATCATCACTGCCAACTGAAACAGCGGCACATCTCGAGAATATGGTGGAGCGGCTGGAGGTGGTGCGTGCTGTTTTCAACAAGGATGACTTGCAAGGCATGACATAAAAAGGATCCGGGAATGTATTTTCGTCGATCTATCACATACTTCTATAGGTAAAAATAATTTACGTGCTGTGTTTTGCTTTAGGTGTCGGCGCAGATGAAAGTTTTCGCACTGGACTCATGCCTTCGGACTCTTCTCCCTCATCCTCATCATCACTGATGTGGTGCACACCGCGAGCGAGTCCATCGAGAAACTGTTTGATTTCTAGCACCGTGCGCTCCGGTGACAAGTTGATCTGGCGTGCGAGCGTCTTGAGTGTATCATACTGGTGCTCACGCTGCGTCGTATCGTCAAGCGCGACCACTCTGATGTCACTCTCTCCGAGCAAGAGAAAGCACATTGCCCCGATGGGTCCCTCGCGCCTGACGAGCTGTAGGAGGAGTGACTCCGATGGAGTGGGTAGACCTGCCGTATCCGTCGATGTCATACCCGTCGCTCCTGCCTCGTAATTCTTCACTTTGCCGAGCTCCGCTCCTCGCTTGAGCTGCTCCAAGTGACTGTATAACCCGTAGAGAATGGTTTGAAGTTCTGCTACATAGTGCTCCGTGCTAAGATCAGCGACATTAACGCCCTCATCCTTCAGGGCTTCACGTTCCTCGTCAGTGAGGTCCTTTCCAGGCGCTACCAGTGACCCTTGTCCTCTCCGCGAAGTCAAGAACGGATGTTCGAGAAGCTGATCGCATGTGTACCGCTCTTCAGGCTTAGTCTTCAACATGCACGACACGAAATCTGCAAACTCGTCTGAGAAAATATCGTTGCGAGGTACTCTCGGCGGTGGGCTGTCACGGATAGCATGCAAAATTCCCCAGTACCCACCGTCTTGATTGATAGGAAGCTTGCCCATACACACTGTCAACAACGTGAGACCCAGAGACCATATGTCCGAGCTGATCGTGTAGTCTCGCCCATCAATTCGTTCCGGGGCCATATATACCGCCGTGCCTACGAAGGTGTGTGCGCGTGGAATCGCACTAATATATGTCTTGTGCCGCTCTCCTTCTGTTTCTTTTGCATCTTCTGTGCCGTCGGGTATCTCATCAAGGACATTCGCCGACATCTTTGCCGACAAAACAGGTACGGCATCGAGCTTTCGAAGAATGCCTAAGTCACTCACCTTGACACGTCCTGCTTGATCAATGAGGATATTGCCTGGCTTGATATCGCGATGGATAAAATTACAACTGTGTAGGAAACTCAGGCCCTCCAAGGCCTGGTTCGCAATGCTTGCCAACGTATCTTCATCTGTGACTCCTCCTGCATCAGCGATATCCTGCAAGGAACCGCCATCCATATACTCCATGCACAGCGCACATCCACCATCCTCAAGATTAGAGAAGGCGTCAAAAAAGCGTACAATGTTCGCAAACCCATCGACCGCATCCATCGCCATCTCACTGGCACCGCTGGACGATGAGGTAATATCCTTTGCCGCATTAACGTCATTCGACGATGACGTCGATGTAAGTGTTTCCTCTTGTTTCTGCTTCAGGATCATAAAGAGTGCTGAAAGTTCACGGACCATTTGACGGCGCTTGGCACGGTCGTAGACTGGGACCATTTTGAGTGCAACTATCTGCATATCACTAATATCGAAGGCCTTGTACACTATAGATGACGCACCGGCGCCGAGTTTACACAGCACAACGAGGCGCTCGCGCATGGCGAGACGTGCTGCTGCAGGCGATACTACACTACTGCTCCCTTCGCTCTGCTCTTTTGATGGGCCGCTTTGACCCGTCGACGCGCCCATCATCGCCCCAGAATTATTGGTCCCTTTGCCACTGGTTGCGAAAATTCCGGTCGTGCCGATACCCTTGTGAAAGCCATCGACGAAAATGGTTCCAGACCGCGTGAAAAGGTAGCTCTGCTGTGCTGCTGGCATGAGTGTGAGAGTACGCGCAGGCTGGACTCGAGGTGAAAGGCTAACTCCTACGTCATCATCCTCACCATCCGAAACTTGCACCCAGTCAGGGTCGTCATGTATTTGGATTTTCAGGTTAGGTCGTTGTGGTTGCCGCTTTGCTTCGCCGTTCGTCACATCGATTGTCAGATTCAAATGCGGCATCCCCACATGCTGCCCTGATGATGATCTTTCTCCGGCAGGGGCGGACCCAGACGAGTCCGCACTCCCTCCGAAATACGATGAGGAAACATCCTTTCCAATACCTCCTAAAGAGTTCGCGGATGCTTTCTTCTCCATAAACGATGCCGAAAGTACTTCGTGTTCTATATAAACATTCTCTTGCCGCGAATAATGCCTTAATGCGAGTGCACGGAGCGACATACTGTGGCAGTGGGCGAGCACCAACTCCTCCTTCGATGTTTGGTGCTTCAATCTTAATTTCGAAGGTACTCTCTTCTTCAATACTTTATCTGAACTCTTTTCAGACGAAGTTTTGCCAGAATTTGAAGTTGTTATTATCTGTAAAGGGGCAGTGACACCATTATTTGCCTCATCCTTCGGGAATTGGCGAACTACATTTTCCACACGTTCTTTAATGAAAAGATCAACTGAACTCTCTAAATCGGAAGATTCAATATATTTGCTAGATGCTGCAGCCCCCATTATCCCTCCAAATCCTTAAACACTGTGGAATTGGTCGAAACGTTTCTCAATTTCCCAGCACCGCGCGATCCGGTTTTGAGAGGGGTGTAGCTGCGCTGCGTTTGGTACCGAAAAAAAGGTTGAAGAGAAGCTAATTCCGTTACATATATGGAGAATTATTCCTGAATTACAAAGGCGTCATTCTCGTTCCTTTCTTGTATATATCTTTCATATCTCCATTGCGGTCGTATCCGATAGCTCTACTCTCACGTAATTCCCGCTCACACTCATGGGCGTGCCACCGTCCTCCATCGGCGTGCACTGCTGTGTCATACTCTGCTCACTCATGGCGCCCGATCGCAGAGCTCCGAGACGTGTCGTGCGCATGGGCGGGCTCATATCCTCGTCGGTCTCCTCTCTCTCTTTTGCCGCCAGCAATAAAGCGATTGAACTGCTTAAAGCCACTGGAAGCGTGGCGTGCATCTCAAAAGGATGCTCCCCGTTCGGACCGAAGAGTCCCTCCCCCGTCTGCGTGCCCATGTCACGGCCCAACCACTTGTGGACAGCACACACGTGCCCGCCGGCCTTGAGCTGCCCGCACTTGCCGCACTTGTAGTGGCCCCGAGGACCTGGTGCGACGGAGCTGCCAGTACCCGAACTGCCACTGTTCTGTGGCGTGGGGTACGTCCCCAGACTCTGGGTCCGTCGGTGCGCATTATGACTGCGCTTCATGACGAAAGCGTCGACGCGGGTATCATGCTGGAGTTGCTCAAACTTGGCCAAATTCTCAAGAGTAAGCTGCACATCAACTACATCATCGCTTATTGCCCCTGATTTATTCGACATTATTGTGTCCCCACTGGAACTCGCGCTCTGAGTTCCACTACTCCCATCTCTTCCTCCTCCTTTGCTCGAGATGAAGCGAATGGGATCTAGATTAGGCTGGTGCTGATCGAGGACATCAACGCCCGATCCTCCACCTATGTTCCGATCGTCGTCATCGGTGGTGCCACTGCTGCTGAACACTCGAGGGTTGAAGGAAAGGTTATTCTGTTGCGACATATTTGATCCATCGGCAGCCCCGCCAGCAACACATGAGATGAGCGATTCCTGGAATAGAGCGACGCTATCACCAGAGTCCAGACGACTTCGTTGTCGAGAAATGGACGGAATAGTCGACTCACTTGGCTGCCGCTGCAATAGTGCTGGAAAGCCTATTTCACTTCCAGATCCGCCACTGTCCTTGCGGCTGCGCACGCGCGGCACCTTAAAGGAGGGCTGATGGGAGTCCCACGATGCCCCAGATGACTGCCGAACGAGGTCCTCCGCGTCGTACACCATGTAAGCGTTACTCATACCCGAAGATGAAGCATCAAACTTTTCTGTGGGCGAGTTGAAGTCTTGTGACATTTGTGAGAGCTGGGACACATTGGAGAGCTGTCGCTGCAGGTCCGGCGGGGGCATATTGTCAACTTCTTCCATGACCTCTTCTGTCACTTCATCAGGGTGGCTGAAGAAGAAGCTGGATTCTGATCTACTTCTGCGGTGTTTAGGCTGACGAAGACGTTTATTATGCCCCTTCATGTCTGTCGACGACATGAATTCTACCAAATTGTATCCCTTGCGGATATCAATGAAATCCTTGACAACCACGCAATTATACGAGCATGAATATCTTCTTTGGCTCAAAACTAGTAATATACACCTGAAATTGAATATCAACGTGTATATTCAGCTTTTGAGCAAAATAAACCCCGAATTATTTAAAGGCGCTTATCATGGGAGGAAGATTGCGCAGATGGCCAGGTAGAGAGTGCGGCATATGAGACCATTACACAAAAATCCATACTAAACTAATCGCTCCGGATCGGAGAGATACTGGTGGAACCTCGAGCAGAACTTGCGGGCCTCGGAGAAGGCCACTGCCTTCCCATTGACCACCACCACAACGTCCAATTGCGGGGTGCTGGACACTCGCCCCTTTTCGTCAACCTTGGTGAAGACCCGAACACCTCCGATGGTGATGTGTAGCGGCGCACTCGTCAGCGTGAAGTCCGGTCTGAAGCCTAACTGCACCGCAGAGTCCTGATCTCGCAGTGATGCTGTGGCGGACAACACAGAGCACACACCCTTGGGATGGGCTTCGATGCCCAACCAGGGGATGCTCAGGCCAAAGCGACTACCGAGATCATCGATGAAGTTGTCGAGTGCCGTTATAGGTG
>JACLAB010015872.1_pt1 | contig 10122 bp, 10 predicted proteins | sample 8027921 | NCBI WGS metagenome assembly JACLAB01 (sample SAMN15725117, study PRJNA655200) | protist metagenome | isolation source: fluorescence activated cell sorting (FACS) single amplified genomes of... | place: USA: West Boothbay Harbor, Gulf of Maine | collected 2000-07-19
CCAAGGAGGCGGTGAGAAGAAGGGAAAAGCTCATGTGAAGATTTCCAAGTATCGGAAAGTTGAGTTTGCGGGTAAAGGTACGGTGCGTGCGAAGAGGAAGGATGACGGAGCGGAAAAGGAGACGCGGTCACTGGAGAGTCCTCGAGCGGGCGGTAGCGTCTCTGTAACGGAAGGTTCGACGCTGGCAGAGTTTGCAAAAGCGCTTGAGATGGAATCTATTGATTTAGAAACGGTTTTGAGCAACCTGGGTGAGTCGTTGGCGTCGAAAGAGGACGTCGTGTCGACAGACGTGATGGAGCTCGTTGGCCTCGAACTCGACGTTGACGTCAACGTGGAAGCGGATCCGAATGCCGAGGATGGTGATCGCATTCGCCGGCGTGGAGTGGTCGCGGTGATGGGTCACGTTGATCACGGAAAGACGACTCTTCTAGATTCGCTCAGAAAGACGTCTGTTGCGGCGGGTGAAGCTGGCGGTATCACGCAGCACATAGGCGCATTTGTCGTCGAGCTTCCGGGTGGACACGGGTCTTTGACTTTCTTAGATACGCCAGGTCACGCCGCGTTTAGTGCGATGCGACAACGTGGTGCCACCGCAACGGATGTTGCCGTCCTAGTTGTCGCTGCGGATGATGGGGTGATGCCTCAAACCCGAGAAGCGGCGGCACACATTCAAGCTGCCGGCGTACCGATGGTCGTGGCCCTCACAAAGATCGATAGAGATAACGCCGATCCAGAGAAAGTGAAGAAGGAAATTGCGAGCATGGGAATAGAACTTGAAGAGTACGGGGGCAAGGTTCAATGCGTACCGGTTTCGGCCATTCAAGGCACTGGATTGTCAGAGCTCGAGGAGTGCTTGGTACTTGAGGCGGACGCACTGGAACTCACGACGACGACTACCGGCAAAGTCTCCGGTGTGGTTTTGGAAGCAAAGTTAGACAAGGGTCAAGGTCCAATTGCGACCGGTTTGCTAAGCTCTGGTACTTTGCAGGTTGGATCGTACGTCGTCGTCGGTACGCAGTACGGCAAAGTTCGCTCGCTGAGAGATGGAAAGGCTTCTCAACTCTCTGAGGTTGGTCCGTCTGAACCCTTCGAGCTCGTCGGCTTGAAAGGTGTGCCGCTCGCAGGTGATGCGATCACAATGGTTGATTCTGAATCTCGCGCGAAGCGAATCAGTCAAGCCCGAGGCGACCGCGAAGAGCGTCTGAAAGCAGAAACGGAGACCGAGACGAGCATCAGCCAATCTAATATTGATCCAGAGGAACGCGGCAACTTGAATGTGATCGTCAAGGCGGACGTCCAAGGGACCGCTGAAGCTGTACGAGACGCAGTCTTAGGTCTCGGATCGGACGCGGTCGGGCTCAAGGTGGTTTTCATGGGTGTAGGCGCAATTACAGAGAGCGACGTGAGTCTCAGCGCAGCCATCGGAGCGCCAATACTCGCCTTCAACGTTCGAGAACCTCCGAATGCGCTCGCAAAGATGGCAAAAATAAATGGCGTGCGTATTGTTCGACATCGTGTCATCTATCACCTTCTCGACGAAGTGGGAGAGATGCTTACCGGCCTCGCTCCGATGGAGGAACATGAGCAAATTGAAGGCGAGGCGAGCGTGGTTCAAATCTTTGACATGTCTGGCGCGAGAGGGAACAACGCCACCATAGTCGCCGGATGCGTCGTTGGACAGGGTACGATGAAAGCTGGGGAAAAGTTTAGACTGATTCGCGATGGCGAATCCGTGCACGAAGAATTGTTGGATTGCGCTTCCATTCGCCGGCATCGTCTCGAGGTTGACTCTGTCGGTAAAGGGAGCGATTGCGGCATCGCACTCGCGGATGTCATAGATGTGAGGATGGGAGACATCATTCAATGCGTTTCGTTGGTTCGGCGTCCGCTCAAAGCGGTCAAGGTTGATTCCGGAGGCGCGCGAGTTGTTAAATAACTTTAGTAGTCCTGTAGTGGGAGTGGGTGAGGACGTTTTAGAAGTCTAGAGAGCTACGTTTTGAATTACAAAGAAGTGACATTAGTCAAGCGGCGACCTACTGAATCTCTACAGCGGACACTTCGACTCGAACGCTTCCTGAGCCGCCCGACACTTGTCCAAATTATTGCTCCTGTAATCGAGACACGACGCGTACGCGTTGAGCTCCTCCGGACACTTCTTCCTCAAGTCCTTGAGCAAATCCACCATGCATCCCGTCATCGCCGCGCCCGCCTGCAGGCACTTTTCCGGATCCTGATCCGCCTTTTTACACGCCAAAAACGCCGCAGTCTTATCCGCGCATCGTCGCTGCAACTGCTTGTGCACCGCGAAGAGCACGGACGAGGTCGGGACAGCGCCGGTTTGATCGGACATCACTCGCACGAACGCCAAGTCAACGTATCGCGTCGCGAGCGTCGTTCGTTTTACCGTTACTTCGCGGCAGCCTCAATCAACCGATCGAGTCGGGTCGTCTTCCGTCCGGGCCGCGCCACTAAAGCGCTCGCTCGCGAGTGTCGCTCGTTCGTCGGTGTGCAGTCGTCTAGGGATTCTAGGAGAGAGGCGTCGACTCGCGCGGGAACACAAAAGATCAAGTTTCAATAACTCGGACATATGTTACATATATCATACAAATAAACTCTATGATCTATCTATATTACTATTTATGACAGTGATTCAGGCGCATCCTTCTCTTCGCTTTGCGTTCACTTCGTTGAACCAACTTTTCGCACCTCGAGTTGACCTTTTTTAAGCGCCTCCACCGCGGTTTCAAAGGCGGAAACCTCCCCGGGGTCGACGGGTAGAGGGACATCGACCCGATGCACCGGAGCGAAGACTTGAACGCGGGCGTTGAATCCGTCTTCTTCGTCTTCTTCGTCTTCTTCGTCTTCTCGGTTGCCTTCGGACTCTCGACGGCGCTCGGTCGCGGCTCTCGCGAGCGAGAAACGCAATTCGCTCGGTTCCACACCGTCGGCGTCGAAATCGATGGATACCGAAACTTTCTTCTGGGATCCTCCTCCTCCTCGTCCGACGCCGACGGTGGGTGCGCGACCGTCGTCGTTTCGTTGATTGTCGTCGTAATCATCATCATCATCATCATCGTCACGGGATTCCCGTCGTCCATCAGTGCGTACGCCTTCCTCTTCGCCGCCGTCGGGCGATGGAATCGGTTTCAACACGTACTTCGAGTCCCGTAACACGCGTAACGACTCGCTCTGTCGACGACTGATCGTGTACTCGCTCGTCATGTCGTCAGGTCGCGTCGTCGAGTGCCGCGCTGGACCGACTGACTTCACTCCTCGGGGAGTCCACCGACAGACGACGACGCGCGCGAACGCGCACGAACGCGAACGCGCTCTCGCGCGCGCCCGTCGTTCGGAACGATGGAACGCATAGTGTTGGAGGGACGGACGGAGGGAGGGACGGACGAAGCGTCGGCGGCGGCATCGACGCTCGGGGTGTGGACCTTTGTGTCGGTGACCAACGCGGTCGAAGTGCGAGAGGCTTTGGTGAACGGAACGCTCGACGCGGCGGTGTTGGACGCGCGAGCGGTGGCGAGTAAAGATTGCTTGAGACTCGCGGCGCACAAGGCGGCGACGGCGAGGGAACGCGGGGCGATGGTGACCAAGGCGTTGCACTCAGAGTTGGTGTTTTGTCTCGGGCCGACGAAGCACATTTCAGAGGCGTTTCGGCGGTTTGGTCCGAGCGAGAAATCAGAGGCGCTTTTGGTGTGTAAATTCGATCCAGTGGATGGGGATTTTGAAAAGATTGCGAAATTGGTGAGAGGAGAGAGCGTGGGGTTCGATTCGAGACCGGCGGTGGATGCGGTGGCGATTAAAAAATGGTACAAGGTGCACGATAACGAGCTCGCGCTTGATAGTTTGGAAGAGGCTGTGCTCAGTCGCATTGCCATCAGAGACGTGGCTTGATTTAGTTTTGTTCGAGGACGAGTAGGGAAGTTTAATAATCACCATATTTTAATAGTTGTGCAATGCTTTCTATTCATATGTTACAAGCGGCGTACAAGGCGGCGGTACCCGTTCTAAGTGAAGTAATGATTACTTTGTCGTTGTCGCGTTGACGTTTGACTTGATGCAGTGCGCGATAAAGTTAATCTGAGTATCGCTGGAGAGCGTCCATTTGTTCCGCAGAGGGTTATAAACCATTCCAGCGAGTTCATCCATCTCGCACCCGCCGCGTTTCACCATCATCGCAATCTCTCCTGGGGTGAGAAATTTGGAAAATTCGTGCGTCCCCGGTGGCACCACGCCAAACACTCTCTCTGCAGCCAAAATGGCCCCCATGAAGGATCGCGCCGTGCGATTGATCGTGCTGATGAATAGTGACCCATTTGGTTTCACCAACGAAGCGATAGACTTTGTGAACTCGAGCGGATCTGTGACGTGTTCAATCACTTCTAAACTCGTGACGACGTCGAAACGCTCTCCCCTATCGACGAGCTCCTCCGCCGTGATCGCCTCGTACTTCAACGTATCCCTCAAACTCGGGTCCAACGCCGCGTGCGCTTGGGCAATGGCAATATTTGCAGGCCCAGCGTCGATCGCCGTGACTTGCGCGCCCAATCGCGCCAAACTTTCCGCCAAAATCCCTCCTCCGCAACCGACGTCGCACACCCTCAACCCCTCTAGACTCCGTTCCAACCCAACCTCACCCGCGACCGCGAGCTTCCGTCGCATTGCGTCGCGTATGAACGCCACGCGCGTTGGATTCATCCCGTGCAGCGCCGCGAACGGACCCTCGCGCTCGTTCCACCACAGCGCGGCGTCCGCTTCAAACTTGGCCTTTTCTCTCACATCCACTTGTCCGAGTGGTGCATCGCGTCGCGCCGCCGTCTCGTGGGAACGACTCGCGACGAGGGCGACCGCGGAAGGCGTTCGCTCGAGACTCTCTGGTGCGAAGGACAGTCTCGTCGTCGTTAAACATCGGCCGAGGGTCGCGGTCCGACGAAGCATGACTAACGGAGTGAGTGAGTGAGTGAGTGACTGCGCGTCAAAGACTGGAGGCGACCGAGGAAACATGGCGTGGGGTAAACCGTCCCCCGACGACGCGGCGGATAAACCCGCGTGGCTACCTAGGCTCGAGAAGAACGACCCGACGCTCACGTCGCTTCACGTCCTTCGTTTTCGCCCGTTCGATGAAGCGCTGCAGGTGGCCACGGCGAAGGCGCTGGAGGAGAATGATTCTCTGGTTGAGTTTTACGCCTCTGGACACCGCGTCAGCGAGGTTGGGGCCAAAGCATGGGCGAAAATGCTCGCGATAAATGTTAAACTTCAATCGCTGTGCATCGGAGACGATGAATTCGGGAGCGCGCTCGAGGAAGGCGGGGAGACGTCGGCGCTCGACGTCGTTCTAAAAGGTCTGGCGCACTCAGCGACAATCGAAAAGATCGATTTGGAGTACAAAGGAGTGAGAGATGCGAGCGGAGAAGCGATTGGACGCTTCATGTCGCAGTGTGGGAGCTTGAAAGAGGTTCGTTTCGGGCGTAACGATAAATTGAGCGAGACTGGGTATCGGGCGGCGTTTGCGGGCGCAAGCGAAGGTGGCGCTCTGGAGGCTCTCGATTTGAGCGATAGTAAGCTCGATGACGGCTCGGCGCGAGCGCTTGCGGATGTTTTGCGATCAACATGCCCGATCAAAACTTTGGGACTCACCAGATGTGAGCTCACTGGTGATGGATTGGCAGCTCTGGGAAGCGGTTTGGCAAAATGCGACCAGCTGCGACACCTTGAACTGAGTGGAGTCAAACTTGGGGATGGCGGCGCCCAAGCATGCTTCAGTCAACTGGCAGGAGAGAAACTGAGAGTGTCGGAAGCAAACTTCGTACAATGTGACATCTCAGAACTTCGCGATGTTCAAGGTTTGGATGCTTTCCTTTGCGCAAGCTCAGAGTTGACCAACGTCAATCTCAGAGGTAACAAATTTGGCAATGACGGCTTGGCACACCTCTCCCGAGGCGCTTTCGCGGCGCACGCCCCGACATGTATCGACTTTGGATCGTGTGATATCACCTCCAGCGGTACGGAATGTCTGAAATTCGCGTTGACCGGCTCCAAGTCGCTTTCTCTCTTTGACAATCCAAAACTCGGTGACGACGGAGTCGCAAAGCTATTTGACGCCGCTCGAGGGTCGTCGGTGACGATGCTCGATCTCGGTGCGGTCGGCTTGAGTGCCTCAGGTCTCGAGGCAATGGTCAAGAGCTTTGGGAACGATCAGACGTTCCCGAATCTCCGAACGCTGGTCATCGGAGGCAACCCGGGCGCGCAGGAGGACTCGTGGGAAGGACTCGTGAACAATTTGCGAGCGATTCGTCCCGCTTTAGACGTCGCATGGCGAGCCGCAGACGGGGGTGATGACTCCAAGCTTCAGCGCGATGATTCTGGGCGCATCACTGGCGTCGAGAAGTGATTTTTCTCTGTCTAAATTAGTCAATAGTCAAACACACAACGCACTTTCGTGTAAACTCAGTCTGTAGGAGAATCCCTCTGTGGCAAGCGACAGTATACGCCGCAGAAGCCGCGAGTCGAGCCGTACCGCACCACGCCGCGCGATCGAACGCGAGTGAAGCGAGAAACAGGGTGCAGTCGTGCGTCGCGAAGCATTCGCCCCTCGGAACCACCGAGCCGTTGGGACACACTCGACGTCCAACCAAACCTGTTTCGTTAGACTGCGCGAGCAAAGTTTTTACGATGTCCTTCCGACGCCGTTTGAAGGGTAAAGCGCCCCCCGAGGGGTTTGAGATGATCGAACAGGCGATCGAAGACTTTGAGACGCAGATGAAAGACGCCGTCAGTGAGGAGCACGAGGGTAAGAGAAAGAACGAGCTCACGTGGAGAATTCACAGGATCCACTGGGAGAAGAACCGATTCATCTTTGACTTGATGTACAAACGAAAGGCGCTGAGCCGCGAGCTTTACGATTACTTGTGCCGAGAGAAGATTGCCGATCAGGCTCTCATATCGAAATGGCGCAAGCCGGGCTACGAGAATCTCTGCTCGCTCTTGTGCATCCAAAAGTCGGCGACAAACTTTGGCACGACTTCGATTTGTCGCGTTCCAATGGCGCAGCGCGCTCCTCAACAACAACTGACGCCTAACGTGAAGACTGGGTGTATTTCTTGTTGTTCTGGAGACGGAATCATGGGTGGTCCAATCTGGTGGAACACTCCAATCACGGAGGACGTAGAGAAGAAGCTCAATAAGAAGAAGCGCAAGGCGGAGGAAGAGGAGGACCCTGACGTTGCAAAGAGAATCGCGGCGCTCAAAAAAGAAATGGCGAGTGGCGTTGAAGACGCCACCAAAGATTTGGATTGAGCCCCGTCGCTCGCGCGTAGTTGATTGACACTTTATAGAACGAGAATTTAATAACGAGCACAGTAGACATAGCCCAAAAAGGTTTCAGAGACACTGCACGGCGCGCGACTGGTCCGAGAGGCGATAAGATCATGAGCGTGTTGAAAGCAGACGCGTTTTTCGCTCGCATCGAGCCGTACAAACGCATATTCGCCATCGCCTTGCCGCCAGATTTCGCCGTCAGAGCTGATGCAAGAAACGTCTCAGTGGGTCCCTCCAACGACAGAGACACGACCGCGACCGCGTCTAGCTCATCGAGAGCTGCGGATCGCCCGTGCGCAAAGTGCTGGGGAATAAGCTCGTCGAACGAGTACCTCAACCTCGCGCGCGCGCACTCCGTAGTCATGGTTCGAGGCGACTCGATCCAAGCGCCGCCGGTGAGCGCCATTGCGCGCGCGTTGGGGCGTTCCGCAGGCGAACTCGGCGGCGTCTTATTCACCACCACCCGCTACGAAGACGTAGATAAAGTCACAGAACACGATGCCGAGCGTATCACCGCCGCGCTTCAATCCCTCGACCAGAGTTTTCGCGACGTCCCGTTCGGATTTTGGGACGGTCCGCAAGACGACGGGTCCTGGCGCGCTGAATCGATACGTCCTCCTTTGATGGATGAAGACGACGACGAAGACGCCCCGGCTGCGGCGATCGTCGCGCGAAATCGACTACAAAAGTTCTTAGAATCCACCCAGGGCGCTCTCAACACTTTCGGGTGACCCGGTCGTTAAGTGGTCGGTTTCCCACAAAAGTCGTTATACGTCATAATTCGACGGCAACGTTAATACACGATGGCAAAACAAAAGTTCGCCGACTTTACCGAATTCATCAAAAAAACACACAATGACGCGTTGGTGACGGTAAAACAACCCCTCGCCATCGGATGTTTGGTGCTCAACGTGCTTTTCCCGGGCGTTGGAACCGCCATCGCGTGTATCAAGGTGGACAAAGCCAAGGAGGGCCTAGTTGCGCTGCTCATGATGTGGTTGATGACTTTCGTCTTCTTTGTCGGATGGGTTTGGTCCATCGTCCACGGGGTGCAAATTTTGATGAAGAGTGAAAAGTAATGATGTGAAGATGAAAGTCACGACGCGATGATAAAGGTTCACCCGGTCGTGATAACCGTCCTACATTTCCGAGGGGTGCGCAAAACTTGTAAAAGAAATGAAATAAAATGCACGCAAGTTACACATAAGAAACGTTCCATCTCTCTCTACCTATCTATCGGTTTCCGACGGTTGAGGCTCACGATCTCGCACAAAGTTAAAAAGTTTGACGTATTCCTCCATCGTGAGCTCTTGTGGACGAATTTTGAGTCCTCTATCGAGCATCTCAAATGCGTCGTCCATGGTCGCATCATTGCACACCGCCTTGAGGTTGTTGCGCAACATTTTGCGCTTTTGGGCGAAACAGGCTTGGACAAAGGTGAAAAATTGCTTATCCGTCCCATTCAACGGCAATAATTCGTGTGCTTCCTTTGGCCTGAATCCGATGAGGCAAGACTCGACGTTCGGAGGGGGCATGAAGCAATCGCGCAACACCGGGCGAATGTAATACGGCTTGGAGTAATAGTGCACTCGGACGCTCATCGCTCTGTAATCCCCACCACCGGCGTCGTCGCGGACCAAACGCTGCGCCACTTCCTCTTGAAACATAAATATCATGTCTTCAAAGGTTTCACCCATCGGCAACAGCACTTTGAGAACATCTGTGGTGATGTTGTACGGAATGTTCGCGACGACTTTAGCGCGCGGAGTGTCCGCGGATGGCCTCGTAAATGCTTTTCCCAACCCTTCCCACTTTAAAAAATCCCCCTCGATGAGTTCAAACGTCTCTGGGTACTCCTTACACAGTCCTTCCTTCAACTTTCCCGCGAGATTTCTATCCTTTTCCACCGCTAAAACCCGCGCGCCGCACTTGAGCATCTCGTTTGTCAGGTTTCCCGTCCCCGGACCAATCTCCAGCACCCTATCCCCAGGCTTGAGCTCCGCGGCTTCGACCGCGTCCAAGACCACTCCAGAATCTACCAAAAAGTGCTGACCCAACCACCGTCTCGCCTCGTGATCCGCATCGGCGACTCGTCCTCGCAGAGCTCCGTCTGCGCGTTCGCTCGACGCATCCTTTTTCCTCGTCGCCGCTTCTTCCTTTGCCCGCTTCTTATTCTTCGACAACCGCACCGGGCGCTTCCTCGCGCGCGTTATCGTCGAGCACCTTCTTCTTCCGCTCGTCGACGGGATCTCGGACGTCGTCGCCGTCGGGTCTCTCGAGCGTCCACCGTGCACGAAGACTCTCGAAAAGTGCGCAGCAGCCGCCACGTGAGCGCAGTGAGACATGATTGATTGTTTCGACGCTTGTTACGCCCACACCCACGAACGACGTCTCTCTACCGCCCGCTTCGACGAAAAAAGTGGACGTCTTCGCTCGACGAACCCTTTACGCAACCGGTTTGCTGCGAGTCGCGCACTGAGGCGGGTCCTTTGCGCGAAAGCTCTCAGAGGTTGAAAACTAACCGAGTTTATTACAGTACAATTTTTACAAATCCAATCGACCATCAATCACCGAATCCACGAGCGACCGAACGTCATCGATCCTCCTCGCGAGCGCATCACTCTCCCGTCGCATCTCCTCCGCCATGCCCGCTCGAACGTACTCCTCGACGACTCTCGCCCGTTCGAACGACCACGCGTCCAACGCCTCGCGACACCGACCGACGACGCGCTCCACGTCCTCCACATCCCTAGGTAGACCCTCCTTCATCCCCTCACACGACGAAATAATTTCCTC
>JACLAB010006243.1_pt1 | contig 10111 bp, 6 predicted proteins | sample 8027921 | NCBI WGS metagenome assembly JACLAB01 (sample SAMN15725117, study PRJNA655200) | protist metagenome | isolation source: fluorescence activated cell sorting (FACS) single amplified genomes of... | place: USA: West Boothbay Harbor, Gulf of Maine | collected 2000-07-19
AAAGCTGATGCGATTACCAAGTTGACGGTTGAATACGAGATGAAGATTAAGCGCGCGGTGGATGAAGAGCGCGAACGCCTTCACTCAAAGAACGCGATTGATCCATCTGTGAACTCACAAGCAGAGCTGAATTTGCGCGAAGAGTTGTTGCGAGTCCAAGAGGAAAAGAACGCCGCATTGAGAAAGGAGAAGGAAGTCGCAAGACAGCTCGAGGAATCCAAGGCGACGGTGGAGTCCTTGAAGTCGAGAACATCTCAGTCAGATCAAAAGAGCCAAACGTTGTTGGATCTCACGAACCAAGCCGAAAGAGCGAAAGCGGAAGCAAACGCGACGTTGAAACGCGCGCAGAAGATTGAAGAAGAAGCCATGAGAAACGCAGACAGGTTGCAAGAGATGGAGCAACAGTTACTCGAGGCTGAAGAAATTCGACGCGCGATGCATAACCAGATTCAAGAATTACGTGGAAACGTCCGGGTATTCGCGCGCATGCGTCCCCCGTTCGTTGGTGAAGAAGATTACTGCTCGGTCGATGCTTTGGACAAAGATTCAATCGCCGTTACGGTTCCAGAACTTGAACCGAGAGTATTTAATTTCGATCGCGTGTTTGACGCCGCCGCCTCGCAAACGGAAGTTTTCGAGGAAGTCGAGTCTATGATTACGTCGGCGATGGATGGTTACAAAGTGTGCTTGTTCTCTTACGGCCAAACCGGAAGTGGGAAAACGCACACTATGTTAGGTTCCGGAGACGGCGAAGATCGTGGTATAATTCCACGAGCGGTGAGTGCCATTCTCGAGCGCAAGGAAAAGTTGCTCGAGAAAGGATACGAGTACGAAATCGAAGCATCATACGTAGAAATCTACAACGACCAAATTCGAGATTTATTAGCTGGGCCGAACGCAAAGCACTCCGAGCGACATAACATCGTCACTGCTCCGGAAGGTGGATGTCCAACCGTCGCGGGCGTCGTGAGAGAATACATCGATTCCGTTTCAGCCGCGGCAGCTCTCGTCCGAAAGGCAACTGCTGCGCGCGCCGTTGAAGCGACAGAGATGAACACGCACTCTTCGCGATCGCACACGTTGTTCTTAGTATACATTACTGGCGTTCACATTGCTACAGGAACGCAACTTTCTGGATGTTTGAATCTCGTCGACTTGGCCGGGTCAGAGCGCACGAAGCGTTCGGGCGCCCAAGGCACGCGAATGTCAGAAGCGTGCGCGATAAATAAGTCACTCTCTTGTTTAGGGGACGTCTTTGCGTCCATCGCGAGAGGTGATAAGCACGTGCCGTATAGAAATTCGAAGTTGACGTATCTTTTAGCACCATGTTTGGGAGGCGACGGTAAGACGCTCATGTTTGTAAACGTAGCTCCGGAGGAGGAATCCGCGGAAGAAACCGTGGCGTCTCTGCGATTCGCATCCACGGTAAATGCTGTAGAATTAGGCCACGGTAAACGGGCAAAACGAAACGTCACTTCCATGTGGCCATCGTTTGGTAACTCGCAATTGAGCAAGGAACCGCCCTCTACCAGTCAGCAACGAAGACTGAGCAGCAGAAATCTACCGCCGCCGTCGACTGCGGCGCGAAGACAAAGTAGTGGTAGATTAGGATCGTACGGTGGACAACAAACGGGACAAAAGAGAGGTCGCTCTGCCGCAGAAGAGAATACGACTTCGTATGGAGGAGGGCCTTCGAAGACACCTCGACGAACTCGAGGCGGTCGGCGTTGGGAATAATAAAATAAACGAAAGAAGGACGAGAGAGAGAGGAGGAAGCGCTCTTTCGTCTCGAATATAAAATCATAATAGTGTGTTACAGAACTACTAGCAACAACAACAACTGCGTATCTTATATATCATTTTTAATATCATTTACACGAGACCTTGTACAAATAACTTTATAAATATACATTTTTATTAAAAGCGTCGCGAAGGCGCGCAGGCGCGTGCGATACTATGACAAGGAAAGAGTGCTAATAAGGAAGTCAGTCAGTTTGTGTTTTGGAAAAAAACACCTAATAAAACGAACAACACGCATCTTCACTTTTAGTTCCTTCTCTCTCATCATCATGTCGTCCTCTTCTGCGCTTTGTTCTTGTTTGAGCAGCGGAAGCAGCGTCACGTCCACGCATCGTCGTCGCAGAGCGTCGTCGTCTTCGTCGTTGACGTCTTCTTCTTCTTCGTCCTCTTTCTCTTCTTCCCGTCGTGGATTCTCGCCGCCCTCGGTTTATCTCAACAAGAACAAGAACAACAACAACATTAACAACAACAACAACAACACTAGCAGCAGCAGCAGCAGCGGTAGAAGAAGATCATCATCGTCGTCGTCGAAATTAAAAGTATGCGCGGCGATGAGTTCGATCGATGACCCGAACTTTGCGGACTTGTCCGACCGATTGAAACTCGATAACGTTCGTCAGTCGCTCATTCGTCAAGAAGACTCAATAATCTTCGCGTTAATCGAACGCTCGCAGTATAAAGTGAACGATAAGATTTATAAGACGAACTCTATCGACGTGCCGTGTTACGACGCGAAAACTGGCGTGAGAAGCTCGATGATTGAGTTTATGTTGAGAGAACGAGAACAGATGGATGGGAAAATTCGAAGGTACACTTCGCCGGACGAACACGCGTTTTACCCGGAAAGTTTACCGCCGTTGGTCATACCACCGATGAACTTTGGGGAGGTTTTGCACGAATGCGCGTTGAAAATTAATATCAACGATAGAATTAAAGAGATGTACGTGGAGAATATTGTCCCGGGAATGTGCGAGAGCGGCGATGATAACAACTACGGGTCCGCCGGCTTGTGCGACGTGAACTGTTTGCAATTAATATCGAGACGGATTCATTACGGAAAATTTGTCGCGGAGGCAAAGTTTAGAGCGCAACCGGATGAATATTCTGATTTGATTCGCAAACAAGACGGGAACGGATTGATGCAGTTGTTGACGAATCAAGCGGTGGAAGACAGAGTGGTTGCGAGAGTCACGAACAAGGCGGCGTTTTACGGGCAAGACATCAACGAGGAAGTTCCAGATGCGAGCAAAGTTTTGACGAATCCAGAAAACCAAAAGTATAAAGTCGCGCCGGAAATCATCGCGGATTTGTACTTTAAGTGGATCATGCCGATGACGAAAGACGTGCAAGTTGAATATTTATTGCAAAGGTTGGATTAAATTGATCGATTAAATTACTATGCGAATTGTTTTTAACTAACTACACTATTATATTTCGAACGTACCGGTACCCGGAGGTATAATTGCTATATTATTATATTTAAAATGTGTATCTATATAAACTAAACGCGCGGGCACCTAACGCATGCGTGAACAAAAGCTGTCATTATCGCGCACTCTTAACCGACAAAGTGTATGCCGTGTTCGTTGAACACTGCCAACAGTTGTAAGAAATCATCCTGCGTCATTTTACTCGAGCGCATCTCCACGTATCCGTTCGTGTTTAATACCTTTTCGATTAACTCTTTCACGTGATCCTTGACTTCCTGTCGTTTCTCCTTGTTATTCGCCTCTTCCTCGGCTAATTCCATGGCGTCATCATCTAATAAATTCACCTTTACTGCTTTAAACGTCAAATAGTTCTTCGTTAACAACTCCAACACCGTTTTCGTTCGAAAAATCCCCCCTAACGTCTTATTTTTCCTCCCAAAGCACAAGCGAATTAAACCATCCCACTCTCGAAAGTTCACCTGCACTGGAGGTTTCCTCGGCTCGATTCTCACCACGGACGAATCGACTTTCGGCGGCGGTCGGAAATTGTTCTTCCCTACTTTTAAAATGTGTTGCGTCTTCGCCAACAGCTGCGTGTTCACCGCCAAGCGACAATACTGCGCGTCGCCAGCCTTCGCGACCATTCGCATGGCAAACTCTCTCTGAAACATCAGCGTCGCGCTTCGAAACTGTGGTCGATGCGAGAGCAACTTAAACGTCAGCGGCGAAGAAATCTGATACGGCACGTTTGCCACGCACACGTCGAAATACGGTAACTCAACCTTCATGAAATCCCCTTGTATGATTTCCAATTTCGACTGGTACGGCGACCCTTGCACTCTCCGTTGCAACTCCAAGACCATTCTCGCGTCGTACTCGATCGCGACGACTTTCTTACACGTCTCTAGTAATTTCATGGTCAAGTTCCCGGTCCCTGGTCCAATCTCTAACGCGACGTCGGTGCTTTTCGCTCCTGATTTCTGAATTATCGAATCCACAATCGCCGGGTTTTTTAGAATGTGTTGGCCGTAGGACTTCAAGAACTGAATGCCTTGATACGCCGCTCTCGTTGACATGTCTTTCGCTGCCTTGGAGCCACCATTTTTCTTGGCCACGCCTCCAGCCACGCGTAATCCGTTGTTCATTTTTCTTGCTTTTATTACTTCAGAGAGAACAGAGAGAGAGAACAGAGAGAGAGAGTGAGAGTGAGAGTGTGATTTGTGTTGTCACTTTTTTCCTCTGAGACTGATGTGAATGCGTTACGAGGAAAGGGCCGCCAAAAAATTCCCACCTTCAAAAAAAGCATTAGAATGCACACAAAAACGACAGAAAAACACACTTTTTCAACACATTATTTGAAGAAACGTGTACACGCAAAAAGCCAGAAGAGCACGACGGTTTTATTATATAAGAGAGGATTTTGACGATATCAAAATACTTATTATTACGATGATGATGCTGTTGGAGAGGAAGGCGACGACGACAACGCGTGATGATGATGATGATATCAAAAACGCAGCAGCAGCAGAAGAAGTTTCCCGGGAAAATTTCAAAATTCAAAATCACGAAGGAGAAGACGAAAAGAACACCACCACGCAGGAGAAGAAGTTAAAGAAGAAGAAGAAGAAGCGCGATGTTGATGGGACGACGACGATGAGAGATGCAGAACAGGGAAACGATGATCAATTCGTTCGCGGGGCGGAGGAGGAAAGAGTCGCCGCGAAGAGAAAGAGAAAGGAAGAAGGAGAAGTGGTGATGAAAGGGTTGAGGGAAGGCTTCGGTGTGAATACCACAGTCGCAACCGCCGAGACGACGACGATTCAGAAGACGACGACGACGACGCGGGAACAAAGAGTAGAAGAAGAAAAAGAAGAAGAAGAAGAAGAAGAAGACGAACGGCAACCGAGAGATCCTATGACGATTGATTGCGTAGATATTGAACATACTAGAGCAGAAGACGCACCAGTCTCGTCGTCGTCGTCACCGCCGCCGTTATTATTGTTAGCATCATCGAAGAAAACGACTTCGGCAACGGTGAAACAACCGCGCGAGCGGTGGACGGACGCCGAGCACGCGCTGTTCACGGATGGTTTGAAAATGTACGGCCGAGCGTGGAAAAAGCTAGAAGAACGCGTGAGAACGAAAACAGTGGTGCAAATTCGATCGCACGCGCAAAAGTTTTTCGATAAGTTGCAAAGAGGTGAAGGGATGGCAGAGGAATCGAAAGAGGAGAAGAAGGCGTTGTTGAAAGCATGGGCGAGAAAGGTTGTCGGTGGAGGTGCTGGTGAGACCTCAGATACTAATACTGCTGGCGATGTTCCTGCGTCTACTCCTACAACAAAGGCAACGAAGAAGAAAAGCGGTGCTCTTACCGCGGAAGAAGCACCGCCATTATCTCAAGTTGAAACTGCCGCGACGCGAATGGAGGCGCCAACGAAAAGAGACGAGTTGAATGAAAGCATTCAAAAGGATGTGAAAGATCCGATGACGACGCCGACACCGACAACGGAGAAATTTGCAGCGGAGGTTGTTGACTACAATATCGACGGGAATACTACGAGCAATAGCAATAAAAAGACGCGTCAATCGAAGTCGCTCTCGTTGTTGTGCGAAAGGTTTCTCAGCTTGTACAGCTCTGGGTACGAGAATTTGATTTCGTTAGACGAAGTGTGCTCGACATTAGGCGTCGAAAGACGTAGAATTTACGACATCGTAAACGTTTTAGAAGCTGTTGAAGTCGTAGTTAAAAAAGGCAAAAACCAATACGCGTGGTTTGGCGTTTCCAGGCTCCCTAGCGCCATTGAGAAGATTGAAAAGTTTGGCGCTGAATCTTTCGACATCAAGTTACCGGAGAAGCTCTCGTTGCAAGTGTTTGAAAACTCCCTTCCGTTTCAATCGGGCGGTAAAGATGCAATTAATGGTGTCAAGTCCGTAGCAAACGGTGAAGAAGATCCTACTCTTCCTGCGAACAAAGCTAAAGCTACCGCCGCTGGAAAGAAGGAAACGTCCGAGAGAAGAGAAAAATCGCTCAGTTTGATGACGCAAAAGTTCATTACGCTGTTCATGGAAGCGGAAGATGGCGTCTTGGGACTGGAGGACGCCGCCGCCGCGATGTTGATGAGTGAAGGCAGCACTGGTCCAAAAGCGACGAAAGACTTCAACGATAACGAGTTGAAGAAGAAAATCCGAAGATTATATGACATAGCGAATATCTTATCGAGTTTGCGCTTACTATCAAAGATTCATCTCATGGACAGCAGAAAGCCAGCTTTCAGATGGATGCGCGCTGAGGATACGATAAGAAAACTGATCGCGACTGGAAAGGAACACGAGTGGTTCGGCACTACTCCAAAGTCTCCAGATGCGAAAGGTCAACTCGTGGTGAGTCCCGTGAAGGAAGGAGTGAGTGACGACGCTGCGATAGGTGCGCTCACCACGGATACCGTGCCGCGATTACTCCCATCGGCTATAACGGCTTTAGGAAGAAAGGACCGACACGTCTTCGCCGCCCTGCAAACCATGGAAAAACTCCTTCAAGCGCAAGCGGAAGATTTGTCCGCGAAGAGTGCGGCTCAATCCACGGTACCAGATGGACAAAAGAAGATACCGGAGATGTTTCTAACAACAGCAAATTTGTTCGGGGCTGGGGAGAGTTTTCAATCGAAAACTGGCGATGGTATTTTCAATCAATACATCAACAACTTTACGCAGAATATGCGAAAGTAAATAGCTGTGCAATCAACTGTTGTAAAAAAGGTGAAGGTTTTTTTGATTAAAATCGCGAAACACGCACACACACACCCTCTCTCTCTCTCTCTCTCATACGTTCGATAAGAGCACCTTTAAATGTTCACTCCTCTTTAATACCATTACTTCGATTGTTGTCCTTTGCCGGTCCTGTGCTGCACAATTAAGCGGCGACTATCGACAAAGATGTTGCTCGATTGCGCGACAGCTGCTTCGCACTCACTGCGAGATGCATATTCAATGAAGCAAAACTTCTTTCTCTCTTCTCCAAAATCGTCTTTCGGGAATCCAAAATCGATCGATATTATGTCGCCAAATTTGGAGAACTCTCTTCTCATGGCCGAAGCAGGAGTGTGAAAATGAATATTTTTCACAAACACGACGTGAGAAGACGACGTTTGCTTAATAACCGCGGTCGGCGTTGGTTTCTTTTTCTGCTTCAACTCAGCGAGAAGCTGTTGCTTTGCCTCGGCCAAGTTTACATCACCGAGTGGTTTCGTTTTCTCGTACCCCGGTGGCGGCGTCTTCTTCGAATCGATACTTCCCGGGGACTTTCCACTTCCTACCTCCGAATCTATCTCGTCGTGTCTCCTGTGTTCCTTTTTCTCCGTATAAAGCGCATCGATTTGCTTCTCGATGAATTTCATCTCGTGCTTCGTCGTCGTATCTCCAAACGATGTTCGCCTACCGCCTTCTACTCTTCCTCTTCCTCCAGTTGGGCGCGGAGCAGGTATCGGTGTTGTTGGCGCCATCTGTTGCCGTTCTTCTTGTTTCCTAGGCGTCGACGTAACTGGTTTTGGCGTCGACGGAGGAAACACCTTCACCGCGCCGTCGTATAAGTCTGCGCCCGTATCTCTCGTCCCAACGCCTTTATCGATTTGATGCTCGCGGCTGAGCTGTAATAACTCGTTCGTACACACAAACTCGTATGACTGTTGTTGTTCTGGTTGTTGTTGTTGTTGCTGTTGGTGGTATTGTCCGTGCTCGACTCGACCTCCTCCCCTCGCCGTCGTCAAAAGAAACGTCTGGGAAAAATTCCTTCTGCTCTTTTCCTCTCCAAGATTATTACTGCTACTGAACGCTCCTTTAACCAACACGAGCAGCGTCTTGTCTTGCACAAAAGTCACCTCCGAGGCATCTAAACTCGAAATCGTCGTGTTCAAATCCATGTAATACTTCTCGTGGGAAGTGAAATGTGATTGCAGAGACGCGCGTGAGTCTTGAACTTCGTTCTTCGGGGGCAGCGTTAGGTTTGTTTTCGAAGTTGTTGTTGCGTCTTTACCTCCGTTTTTGGTTTTGTTGTTGTTGTTGCCATTCGAAACGTACGAAGTGGCCCTGTGCGCAAAAGGCGAATAAAAGATCGACGGAACTTTCTTAGGCGCATTGTGTAGTGTTGTGTAATACTTCTGGATGAAGTGTCGGGCGATTGAGTCCGCGGAAGAGGAGGAGGAGGAGGATTTCGAAGACATATTTGTGTGTGTGATGAAAGCGCGTATTTTTTGATTAAAAAATGTATCTTTGAAATTTAGGGGTCTCTCCTTTGTCTTGAGTTTTTAAAAGTATGCTATATAATAGTACATGGATTCAACTCCGACGCGGCTTCTTGCACGCGCGGACGTGACTGGCGTGTCCAACGGCTGAAGCACAAACGCGTCCGCACTTTTCGCACGTTCGAGGCACGTTCACGAATGTTCGTTTTTTGTTGTTATCCGAACGAATGTTCGGGTCGTACGGCGGCATCGACGTGTGTTGTTGTTGTGGTTGTTGTTGTAGTTGCGACGGTGGTGGTGGTGGCGGCGGCATGGATGGTTCTTGCGACATTCCTCGCGCGCCTCTTCCCTCTCGCGCTCTTCGCATCTTCTCCATGTTTCCGGCATAGACGTAATCGCTTTCAATTTTCTGTCCGGCACCTTGGCGTCTTGCGCGACCGGTAGTGACCGTGGGCACTTCTTCGTCCGATACGTACGGTTCGAATCCAGACATGCCAAACTCGTTCACTCGTGGATGCGGTGACTGCTTTCGCTCGGCTCGCGTTGCCCTCGATGTCGTTTTTGTAGTCGTTTTTGCGCTTGCAGTGTTAATGATATTATTATTGTTGTTCGCAGCGTTCATTTTCTCGAGATATTCAGCGCTACGATGCGGCTGTTTGGATCGATACTTTTTCGATGCGGCGAGCATTGCGCGAACTTTCGCCGGATGTTCTTCCGCGTGTTTTTTTACGTGCGCGACAAAACCAGGGTGAGACTTACACACCTTGCCACACACGGTACACCTCGCGATTTCGTGTTGCTCAAACAACGTCGCGGCTAAAGGTCGCGTAGGTTGTGACGGAGCTAACATTTCCGTCGTATCGTTATTCATACGGCTGGAACCTCTCGCAGGCGATGATCCAGTGTTGTTATTCTTCGCGCGAGGTGACGATGTACCACCGCCACCGCCACCAGTGTTCTTATGGTGCGAATTTTTTTGTTGCGCGTTTTGTTGGCGGTGATGTTGTCTTTGCTGTTGTTGTTGGTGCTCCTGACGCTGCCTTTGCATTTGCTGCTGGCGTTGCATTTGCTGTTGCTGCTGAAACATATGTTGTTGCATTTGGTGCTGTTGCTGTTGCATTTGGTGTTGAAGCATTGAATAACGTTGTTGCTGAGTGGCGTTCGGTGGCAGTTGCAATGGCGGCAAATTCATCATGTTGCCACTGCCGTACAGATCGTTCATGGTATTATTATGCGTATCTTTCTTTGCGCCTTTCTTCTTGCTCTTTTTCCCGTTGCTGTTGTTGTTGTTCGCAACGTTGTTGTATCGCATTTGAAGTTGTTGCTGCTGCATTTGCAAGTGTTGCATTTGTTGCTGATACTGTTGAAGCTGGAAGTTATAACTGTTTGCGTTTGCGTTGTTGTTTTTATTATTTTTATTATTATTCGCGTTCCAATTATCGTTCACTCGCATACCTCCGAAACCTATGTACGAGTTGTCATACATACCAGCTTCGTTGAAATATCCACCTTGTTGGCCGGTACCGTTCCCACGTCTGTTGCTGTTGTTATTGTTGTTGTTATTATTATTACCATATTGTTGCATCCCGCGTTTCGGTTTCCGTTGTTGCTGTTGTCGTCCCAAGCTACTCGTGTTCGTCCTTC
>JACLAB010005683.1_pt1 | contig 10108 bp, 9 predicted proteins | sample 8027921 | NCBI WGS metagenome assembly JACLAB01 (sample SAMN15725117, study PRJNA655200) | protist metagenome | isolation source: fluorescence activated cell sorting (FACS) single amplified genomes of... | place: USA: West Boothbay Harbor, Gulf of Maine | collected 2000-07-19
CGGCGAGCGCGGCGGATGTCGTCGTCGTTCGCGTGCCCAAGGGCGTGAAGTGCGCGTCGCCGGTCCATATCGTGACGATGTCTACGGGTGGTGAAAACGGTGCCACGCGCGTTTCGGCGCCGCGAATCACCATCGTGGTGGAGGAAGATGGCGAGTTGTGCGTCGTCGAAGATTTCGCGGGCGAGGGCGAAACCGAGTACTGGCAAAACGGCGTCTGCGAAATCGCCGTCGAAAAGGGAGCGTCGATGAAGCATGCGCTCATTCAGAACCACGGCCGCGGGGCCACGCACACGCGCACGACGCTCGTGACGCAGGCGGAAGATTCGAAGTACGAGGTGAATGAGATTTCCGTCGGCGGCAAGACGGCGCGTCATGATTTGAACATCAAGCAGCTCGGTCCGCGCACGGAAACCGTCCTCGGATGCTTCAACCTCGCTGGTTCGAATCAAACCTTAGACTTACACAGCAAGCTGCAGTTAGATCACGAAGAAGGTTCGAGCAATCAGGTGCACAAGTGCATCGTGAGCGCGGCGAGCGGTAAAGGCGTCTTCGACGGCAACGTTCAGGTGAACCGCATGGCACAGCGCACGGACGCGCAGCAGCTTTCGCGTAACTTGTTACTCGTTCCTAAGGCGACGGTTAACGTCAAGCCGAATTTGCAAATCATAGCGGACGACGTGAAGTGCACGCACGGGTGCACCGTGAGCGATTTGGAAGAGGAGGAGTTGTTCTACATTCGCTCGCGAGGTTTGAGCGCGGAGACCGCCCGCTCGCTCTTGGTGAGCGGTTTCGGCGTCGAGGTCATCAGCCGCTTACCGGGAAAAGATTTGCGCGATCGCGTGAACTCCATCGTTCGCACGTCGCTCGAGCGGGATCGAGTCGCGTTCGAATGGACGGGTGACGCGTAAACGTTTTAATACTCAAAATTCATAATTTATGACACCGTCGCGGATTCATACAAGTCACAGTCGCAATTCATTCATATTTCATTCACAAAACACCTCATGGTCGTCGTCGTTCGATCGTCGACGCTCAATAAAACAGTTCCTTGCTCTTGCCGTTGATGAGCTTGCACAACTCGCCGTACGAGTACTGGTCGAAATCGTCGCCGAACTCCACGCGAGAGCACTCAGTGACGCAATCCGCGCCGTCCACCGTGGCTTCAAACTCAACGTACTTCGAACCGAACGCCCCGGCGCCCGCAAGATTCACGGTAATCATCTTATCGTCCGCCGTCTTCACCGTCGCCGAGTTCGCGTCTCTCGGCGTCACTTCGCCCACGACGAGCACCGTCTTCCCGATAAAGTTCACCAGCGCTTCACCGTTCACGCGCGGTCGCGGCGCGGAATCATCCATGTTCTGCCATCATCGCGCGCGCGCCCGGTCAGTCACAATCGCCTCGTCGTCGTCGTCGTCGTCGTCGTGGGTTCGCAGCTGTCGAGGTGCCCGAAAGTTTGAAATCGCGATCGTCATCGTCGTCGCGTCGCGCGCATCGCGCGCATCGTCCACCGCGGCGCGCGCATCGCGCGCGGCGCGCGCGTTCGCGCCCGTTCGCACCTCGTCGGTCGTTCACGAATCGATCGCGCGTCGTCGCGCGCTGAAAAGTGCGGCGACGCGTCGCGAGATTCAAATCTCGACGTCGCGTCCGTGTTGGGGACGAAGGCCAAAACGCGACGCGCGCGCCGCCGCGATGAGCGCGACGCGCGCCGGGGTGACGCCGCTGCCGAAGTATAAGCTCGTGTTCTTAGGGGTGCGCGCGCGAGGCGCCTCGATCGCGACGCGCGCGACGAACGACGCGATGAAGCGCCGTTCGGGACAGCGCGCGGGACGCACATCGAGGGAAACGACGACTGACGATCGCTCGAACGCGCTCGAACGCGCCGCGCAGGATCAATCCGTGGGGAAGACGTCGATCATCTCGCGATTCATGTACGACAAGTTCGACAACTCGTACCAGGCGACGATCGGGATCGACTTTTTGTCCAAGACGATGTATCTGGAGGATCGCACGGTGCGGTTGCAGTTGTGGGACACGGCTGGACAGGAGCGGTTCCGGTCGCTCATACCGTCGTACATCAGGGATAGCTCGGTGGCGGTGATCGTGTACGACGTGAGCTCGCGGGCGAGCTTCGTGAACAGTGCGAAGTGGATATCGGAGGTGAAGGCGGAACGCGGGGGCGACGTGATAATCGCGTTGGTGGGGAACAAGACGGATTTGGACGGACGCGAGGTGAGCGCGGCGGAAGGTGAGGCGAAAGCGAAAGAAGAGGGCGTGATGTTCATCGAGACGAGCGCCAAGGCGGGATTTAACGTCAAGGTGTTGTTTCGCAAAATCGCGGCGGCGTTGCCGGGGATGGAGACGCCGAGCACCAAGGCGGACGAGGACTTGGTCGAGGTAAAACTTACGGGACAAGCGCAGCCATCGGCGAAATCGTCGTGTTGTTAGCCAATCGCGGCATCGGTAGTCCGGTATTAGGAACCTAGAACTCGAACGGGCTTTGCCGAATACATTACTTCGCTACCAAACATCCTGCGACACTAAAGACGACGACGACGACGACGACGATCCCTCACCATTCTAAGCGTTTTCTCTCTCCGCGATTACAGACATTCTACATATTCTAAACCTACGTGCGCACCGACCGACGCTTCGGCGCGCGTTCGCCCTCGTCCCGCGTCTCGAATCGAGTCGAATCGAATCCGCTACGACTCCTTCGCCTGCAACACCGGCCGCACCAGCGGCGTCATCTGCGCCATGTAAATCACCGCCCACATGAACCAACAGCAGAACACGCTCGTGCCGTACATCACGTGCAGGAAACTGCGTCGTCCGCGCGTCGCGCCGTCAGTCATCGTCGTCATCCTTTCGTTCACTCGTGCAGCCGTCGACCGAGCCATCCGTCGTCGTCGCGTCGCGTCGCGTCGCGTCGCGCGTCACGCACGATCGTCGCGCCGCGGGCGCCGAGCCCTGGACGTAGGCGTAGAACACCCCCTCGAGCGCGGCGAACGCGAGCGTGGTGAACCAGAACCCCATCCGCGCGTCTTCGTCTGACGCCGCGCGGTCGTCGCGATTCGACGACGCGCGCGCCGGCGCGACGCGTCGCGATGCGAGACAAGCGCAAGCTGTTGACGCTGGATGACATCAGCTCGCGGTTGCGAGGTGCGCGACGCGCTTTCGACGCGAATCGACGGTCGTTCGTGGGTCGATTGGTCGAGACGGCGATGATTGCTCGAACGCGTTTCGCGACGGCGCGACGCGACGGCGCGCGCGACGACGACGACGACGGGCGCGAACGAACGACACTGACGCGCGTGCGGTTCGAAACGACAGGGAAGTACGTGTCCGTGGCGTGGCCGGAGACGGGGGTGTGGTACGACGCCAAGGTGATGGAGATCGACGCGAAGGCGAGAACGGCGACGCTGTGGTACCCGGATTCGCTCGGCCCGGACGCGGAGGAGGGCGAACGCGAGTCGATCAATCTCGAGGAAGCGATTTTAGACGATGAGGTGTCGTGGCCGGTGTACAGGGACGAGGCGCACGCGAGGGAGATGATGGCGCGACGAGACGCGCAAGAGGCGCGAGGCGCGAAGCGGGAACGGACAAAGCAACCGAATCGTAAACGAATGGCGGAGATGGAGGCGGCGAAGGCGGAGGAGGAAAAGATTCGCAGTACCGTTCGTGAATTCATTTTGAAGGCGATGGAGATGGCGGCGGAGGAGACGAAAGCGAGCGGGCACGACGAAGCCAATGGAACGCCGAGCGAAGTCGCCGCGGCGGTCGAATCGGCGCTGTATAAAAAATGCGGTTCGGCTGACAAAGAGTACAGAACGCGCGCGCGGTCTTTAAAATCCAACTTACAGGACGTGCGCAACCCTCAATTACGGGCGCGCGTGCTCGCGAACGATTTGAAAGCTTCACAACTCGTGGACATGTCTCCGCTGCAGTTGGCCAACAAGGAGCTCGTCGAGTGGCGCAAGGCGCGACAGGAAATCGCGGGCGAGGGTGCCTTTATGAAGGGAATCGCGCTTGAGGATATAGTGGTGAAGAAAGATGGGAAGAATGAAATTCACGTCGAGCTGAAGCCAGAAGAACCGGCGCCGTCGAAGCCCGTGGAACAAACGCCGAGCGTCGAGGAAGAGCCGACGCAAGTCACCGAGATTGACGTGACGTCTGGGAACGACCAACTGTCAGACGAGGAGCACGAAGAAGCCGCACCGATGAACGTCGACGGTGATGATTCAGAAATGCTTTCTTTCGAAAAGTTTGCGAATGGAGGCGAAGAAGACAAGGAAGAGGAGCAGGAAGAAGAGGAAGACGAGGAAGACGCCGCGCCGGAATACGAGCCAGAGCCCGAGTACGAACCGGAGGACGAACCTGAGTACGACCCGGAAGCGACTACGGCGGATGAGGTGGAAGAAGAAGAATACAATCCCGCCGACGACCCGATAGATGTTCCTCTTCTTCCCGAAGGTGCGTGGGAAGGCACCGTAGATGTTCCAGGACTGCCTACGCTTCAGCTGCGAGCGGTGCCCATCGGCGGCGAAGGCGCCCACGTCGGCGACATCTTGCCCGAGAGTTTGCACATCAAAGGCCGCGTCGACTACAAAGCCATGCAATCTTTCGTCAAGCAAGTCCACCGCTCGTCGACGTCGCGCGCGGTGACGCTCGTGCATATCTCGAGCGCGCCGAGCGGCGGAGACGACGCGGAAGCGGCGATGGCGAAGATCGTCAAACAATATCGCGAGCGCAAGCGATGCGGCGTGGCGAAAACGGAGGATGGCATCGAGCTGTATCTCGCGCCTCGCGGTCAGCACGCGGATAAAGTCATCTTAACCGTCGACCTTATCCCGGGACACGTCCCACCGTCGACGGGGATGATTGGAATGGTGATTCATCCGCGAGGCATCGGTCCAAGGAAAGTCGACTCGAAGGAACTTCATCGATCAAAGAAGACGCGCGTCGAAGAGCACGTCGACGAGGATGAGTACGCGCCCAACGCGCCACCGGCGCAATTCATGGAGGTTCCGCCACCACCGCCACCCTCAGCGCAGATGGCGCCGCTCGCGGCCCCCCAAACTCTTCGAGAAGTTCCCCCGCCGCCGCCGCCCGCCGCCGCGCCGCCGGCGTTCCAAGCGCAAGATCTCGCCGGTTTGATCGCGACGCTTTCCGGCGCCCAGCAACCGGTGCGCATGAACGTACCACCGCCTCCTCCTCCTCCTCCTCCGTGACTCAAAACGACCGTAGAATCGCACAGTACTACTGTGACAGTAGATTTTAGATGAAACGAGACGCGGCTCGTCGCCGCGACGACGACACAACGAGCCTCCCCTAAGCGATGTTCGCCACCGCCGCGCCCGCGCCGCGCGCCGCGCCCGCGCCGCGCGCCGCGCGATCGACGACACCGCCGTCGTCCGCGCGCGCGTCCGCGCGCGCGTCGGCGAGCGGCGCGGACGTTCTTTACTTCTGCTACGGCAGCAATCTCAATCCCAGCACGTTCGACGGCGTTCGCGGCATGCGCCCGACGTCGTCCACGCCGTGCGTCCTGCGCGGCTTCGAGCTCGCGTTCAACGTGCCCGGCGTGCCGTACGTCGAACCGGCGTTCGCGAGCGCGGTCGCGCGCGAGGGGGCCGAGTGCCACGGCGTCGCGCACGGCATCACGCGCGACGAGTGGGAGTACTTAGTCACCACGGAAGGGTCGTACGACGTCGTGGACGTCGATTGCGACGCGTACGATGGGCGAAAGCTGCGATGCAAGACGCTGACGCATCGTACGCTGAAGAATTTTGGCGAACGAGCGCCGTCGCTGCGATACGCGACGCTCCTGCGGCAAGGCGCGCGGTTTCACGGTCTGGACGAGGCGTGGATCGCGCGTTTGGACGCGTTGGAGACGTACGAGCCGGTTGAGCTGGATTTAGGACAACGCGCAGCGTTGGCGCTGTCGGTGGGACCGACTTTGCTGGCGGCGGTGCCCGCGGCGGGGGCGGCGGCGGCGAAACGGCTGTCGACGGGCGACGGACGGGGCGCCGTGATAGACGCGTTCGTGGAGACGCAAGACGTCGTGTGGGGGGTGCAAAACGCGTTTTTCGCGCCGTGGATGGGGTCGAGCGGTAGGAACGCGAAGAAATAGCGTATATTTGCTACATGTATGCGTAGCGCATAGCAAGGTTTAGTTCTATCGATAGCAAAGCTCGCTAGAGCGACTAATCGGAGTACTCGCCCGGGTTGGAGAGCATGTTTTTGTTCGGCGCTTTCGGTGCCCGTGGCACTGGACTGTCGCGCCCACTGCGTCGATTCCTCTGCAACACCTCCGCCGCGCGCGCTAACAAGTCTCCACCCACGCCATTCTTCGAGCGCTCGGCGAGCGTCTTCGCCCAACCTTCGGGCTCGGGCACGAGACGGGCAAACGTCAGGTACGCCGTGTGCGACTGCAGGCGCTGTCGCGGAAATGTGACGACGTGCTGCGTCATTACGTTGTCGTCGCCATCGTCCACCGGCGCGTCACGCGGGCGCTTAGTGTCCTTCCGCCATCCCACCTTGGTCGCCTTGCTCAGCGGCGCCGACAAGTCTCTCTGCAACCGCTTTCCCTCGACGTCGTATTCGCGCCCCAACAACTCCACCGTCTTGACGTCCGCAAACCCGTGCTTTTTCATCTCTAAAATAGTTTTCTGCACCTGTTCGATGCACGGCGAAAACGAACAGAGCACGCCGTCCGGGCGAAGACTACGCGCGACGCTCCCCACGCACTTGTGCGGCCCCGGCAAGTCCAAAAAAACCGCGTCCGCGCGTCCCGCCATCTCCTTCGGGAATCCATCCCGTTCGATGTCTCTGTGCGTCACGGTGACGTACTCCGATATCCCATTCAGCGCGAACTCTTCCTTTGCCGCTTTCACGCGCGTTTCGTTGAACTCGTACGTCCACACTCGTCCCGTCGGCGCGACGCACCGCGCCAGCGCGTGCGTCAGGCTTCCCGACCCCGTCCCGCTCTCCATCACCACGCTCCCCGGCGTCAGTTCCATCTCCGCGCACACCAGCGATATGTCCGCCGCGTACAGGATTTGCGTGCGATGTTCCAGCACCTTCGTCCACAACTCGGGCGTCGGCGCGCACAGCCACACGAACCCTCTCCCGTCCCGCTCGCGCGCGCGCGCGCCGAACGCGCGCCCGATCCAATCGTCGTGGTGAAACGTCCCGTACTTGGACGCGTACACGCCGCCGCTTCGCACGCGCTCGGCGACGGCGGCGTTGAAGCCCTCGACGACGACGACGAGGTCGCCGTCGCGAACGACGCGCTCGGGCGGCGGCGGCGCGTCGAGCGACGCGGACGCCGTCGTCGACGGTGCGTCGGCGCACGCGAGCATGGAACCGCGCGCGTGAGACATCGCGCGCGCGACGCGCGACGGCGCGACGCGATGTGGGGCGGCGCGGGACGCGCGAGGGCGAGGACGGCGGACGGTTCGTCACAACAATTTATCCCACCTCGCGCGCGCGCGCTCGGGAGCTTGGGCTAGGATGAATTCTCTGAGCTCTAGGAATGATCGAGGACCGAGGGTCAGACGACGGCCGTCGTCGACGCGCTCGAGCCATCGCTCGGCGACGAGGTCGTTGAGCGCGGCGTCCTTGACGACCTTGCTCATCTTTTGCACCGTCTGCGTTTGCTTCTCCAGTTGCGTCATCTGCGTCGCCCCGTCCTGCGTCGACGCGTCTTGCGTCAATTGTAACTCGGTCGAATTCAACGCGCTCATGAAATCGATCCCGCGCTCGGCGCTCGAATCATCGCGCAGAATTTCCAACATCGCGACTCGAAACAGCGCGATTTCCGCCGGCGTCATCCGAGTCGCCAATTTCGCCACTTCCGTCGTCCCTTGGTTCACCACCGCCATGTACGTCTTCCCATCGCCCTCGAATTTACCCGTTCGTATGTCTAAATCTAAAAATTTCAACGCGACGGCGATTTCGCCCCAGAATCGCGTGAACTCGTTCGCGGCGTCGTCTTCGACGATTTCTCTGCGCGCCGCGCGTGCGATCGACGCTCATTTGTCAGTCCCGCGAGCGCCTTCTTTTCGCGCTTCATCGTCGAAATCGCGCGTGTGCGACACGACCGCACCTGTACAACGCCTCCGCGTCCTCGCTTTCGACGATCCCGCGCGACAGAAGCGCCTGAAGGAAACACTGCTGCTGCACCGACAGCGCGCTGGCGTCGTCGTTCGACGCCGCGGGCGCCGTGGTCTTGGCATTTTTCTTCACGGACGACGGCGAGGTCGCCGCGAGTGGTTTTGCTTTCCTCTTCGACGCCGCCGCCGGGGGCATGACGCCGGGCGCGCGCGGCGGTGCGGCGAGAAATGCCGCGAGGTGGCGTCGGCTGGCGGTTTTCAAAAATTGAATTTCGGCGAAGGCGAAGGCGAACTCGAACTCGATTCGATTCGGATTCGAGCCGACGAGCGTCGTGCGAACGATGAAGAATGATATTTTACAACAAGCGTACAACAAGCGATGCGGCGTGATGGAATGGTTGAATCACGGTGACGGCGGAGGCGGCGGAAGCGTGTTGCGAACGAGTTCGAGGAGATGAGCCGCCGATTCGCCGCCAAAGTACGTTCCACCGCCGACGACGCACGCGAGGAAGACGGCTTTGAAACTCAGACGAGTGTACTTCCAGTAGTCATCCGTGGAGTATTTTTGACCGAATAGGTAGGTGACGAGAATTTCTGTGCCGAGGAGAATACCGGGCCAGATGACGCCGTAGTTGTGCATCGCCCATCCGAGTGTGGCCGAGTACGGGAATCGGCGCCGATGTGTGACTCGATCGAGATCACCGAGCGCGCAGAGCTTGGCGTCGGGGCCGAGTATTTTCTCAAAAGCATCCGAATTCCCAACGACTGGGTGTTCGGCGTCTTGCTCGCTTCGCAAGAGCGATACGAATTGTCTATTCAAGTTCCCGAGCGACGCGACGTTCAGCACGCGCTCAAAGTTGCGGTAGTCCACGTGCACCGCTCGAAGCTTTCGATTGTTCAATTGGGCGAACTTTTTGTTAAGTTCGAGCATGCTCATCGTCTCCGGACCCACGGCGTCGTACATGCGCAGCGTGTACTGCCGCTTTTCATTCTGCGTCATTATGCGCGCCCAAGATTCGCGACTCCAAATGGAATCGGTGCCCGACCACGATTCTCGATTCCACGCGCCCTCTTCCTGACACGGTAGATTCGACGCGGGTAGGTCCGCAACCTCAGTGAGACCCAGAAACGCCAACCGACTCGCCGCGTCCGCGACCTCGAGCGGCTGCAGCGGCGCCGAACCGTCGCCCATAATCGGCGTCAGCGGTAGGAGCGTCAAGTCAGTCATATTCAGTAAGTCCCCACGCTGACCGACGACGCCTTGGTCTTTATCGTACAACATTCCGAGCACGCACACCGTCACCGGCAATTTTTCCAACCGCGCCAACGAAAAGTCTGCCATCGCCTTCCACCGACTGTACGGCACCTGTCCCGCGCGCTCCGCCTTCGTGGCTTGCGTGCTGCTCTGAATAAAGTGCCCGAAACCCAATCGTTCGCACGCGCGCGCCGCGGCGACCGGCGCGAGATAATTCACCGCCATCATCGCGTTCGCCTTCCCCGACACCGGCCCCGCGAGACCGGCGAGATTCATGAACACCGAGTTACACCCCGCCATCCCGAGCGACCCCAACTGGTCCTGCCACGAATCCACGTCGTGTTGATAATAATAATCCACCCTCGACGCCCTGACCCCTCGCAATCGCTCCGCCCCGTACTGTTTCGTCAATCTCGACATCAAATTGCCCGGCGACGCCGACAGCAGCAGCGCCTCGCCGCTCTCTAATCCGTGCGCTCGTCGATAATCGTGCGCGTCCAGCACCGCGTCCAGCACCCGCGCGCCCAGGAAGCCTCCCGGTCCGCTCAGCGCGATCATCTTCGGTCGCGCGTCGAGCAGTTTCGCGCCCGCGGTTTTCACGAGCTGCGAGCGCGCCGCCTTGGCGACGACGTCGCGCGCGACCATGGTCGTCGCGAGCGATTTCGAGCGCGCAGTGCTGACGCGGATTGTCCCGGTCGCGATTGAATCGATTCACCGGCGCGTCGCGAGCGCGTCGCGAGC
>JACLAB010006789.1_pt1 | contig 10105 bp, 10 predicted proteins | sample 8027921 | NCBI WGS metagenome assembly JACLAB01 (sample SAMN15725117, study PRJNA655200) | protist metagenome | isolation source: fluorescence activated cell sorting (FACS) single amplified genomes of... | place: USA: West Boothbay Harbor, Gulf of Maine | collected 2000-07-19
GTATTGGTGCTGAGGCGCGTGCCGCATCGTCAGTGGCGCCGATTATTCTCGGCAACGACATTCACCCGGGGGCGGTGACGCTGGCGGGTCAAGGCGCGGATACCGCTCGTGTGGGTGGTATGATCAACGTCTACCGTAATAACTGCGAAATGTTTTCACTTAAAAGCATGAATATTCACTCTGCGTCGCCGAGAATCGTAGTGACGAATCCTCCATGGGGCAAGCGCATCGGCGGCGACGCGCCCATCAGAGGCAAGGACCGCCGGGACGACGACGACGAATACGACGACGGAAACGAATTCGGTGATGACGTCTATGATCGCGACACGACGCCCGTAGATAATGGTATGTCTCCCGAAGAGGCGTTAGAGCAAGTTTGGAATTCTTTGGGAGTGTTTTTGAAGCGTGAGTGTCCGGATTCGTCGGCGTTTGTCTTGAGCGGTAACCCGGCGGTGAGTCGCGCCATTCGCATGCGCGCCAGCCGAAAGATGCCCCTCGGTATCGGTGGCGTCGACTGTAGATTTTTGAGGTATGACATCCTGCCTCCAAAGCCTGACGGATACGTGCCGAACGCCAACGCGAGCCGTCAGCGAAGTAATTATGAGTGAACCATCGGGCGTAAGACGTCCAAATTATTTGTTGTACGCGTGTAACAGAAAAGAAACAATTTGTTCGATTTGATTAACAAGACGATGTTCGCGCGGTTCGTTCGATTACTAAACACCACGTGATTCGTCGCTATGCTGAATGCCTGACTTACGAAATGCGCGAAATGCTCGCCATGGTTCGTAAATCTTCTTCTAACTTTCTTCCCGTCTACTTTAAGAAAGTACACGTGACCCACAACGACGCAAAAGAGAACAACGCGAGAATCAACTCTGGAGACATCGCTTGCGGGAACAAAGGAATGTACACCGGTACAATAGATCCAACGAGCCAACCGCACAAGAGCGCGATGAACGAATCCCGAAACGCCGTACCCAAAGTCTTTTCGCCTCCGCGCTTTTGGTTGAGGAAAAATACGCACGTCCCAAACGCCACCGCCATCTGAAACGCCGGTCCACTCGTCGCCGGCGCCGCAATCGCCCAACCCGAGATTATCGCATACAACACCGATCGTCTAATCAACGTCTGTTGATCCGGCTTTGCAAACATATTCTTCACCCGTTGTAAAATCGCCGGGTCGTAATCGGCGTCATTCTCCTTCTTCTCCTTGCGCAACTTTCTCAACCCCTTCGCCTTCTTCCTCGTCGACAATCTGTCGCTGATAATTCTATCATACGCCGCCTCGATCGCCTCCACGCCTCGTTCATCCCCAGCGTGCTCGCGAATTAAGAAATTAAACGCGCTCGACACCTCTTCGCTCGTGCTATCCGCGTCGATCCCTAACCTCTTGTATGGATCCTTTTCCTTTGTGCGCGTAAACGTATTCACGTTCCGCGCCGCGCGCGCCGGCGCGGGGGCATCGGAGACATCGAATGACTCCGCGGACGCATCGGCGCCGTCGGCGGCGCTCGTGCGCGGGCGCAACGCGCGTGAGCCGCGCGCCTGGCGGTGATAAACCTGACCGCGAGCGGTGGTGACACCGCGGGTGCTGCGCGCGACGCCGTGTGCTGAACACGGCCGCGCCGCGCGGGCGTTGAGACGAACGGCGACGACGGTCGTCGCTGCGTGCGCGGCCGACATGCTCGCGGCGCGACGAGAGGCGCGGGGGTGTGGCGCGACGAGAGGCGATGGAGGGGGACGGCGGTGTGGATGAGAGATTTTGGTGATTTTATATCGTGTATATGGAGTTTAGTATATTGGGATTTATACCAGGTTTTGTCCATATATCTGTATAGGTCATAAATCGTATAGTGTATGGTGTGTATGGTGTGTATACATTGAATGTTATTGCAACGCGACGCGCGCGAAGACGACTTTTGAACGCACGCCTTCGTCGCGCGCGCGGGTCGTATAAATGTTCTTTTGAAATGAATGAAAATGTTTCGTTGTGTGCTTGTACATGGCGTCGACGGCGGGCGAGACGTCACGCTCGAATGACGGGTATCGCACCGTCGGTCGTCGAGTCGGATGTCGCGCGCGTCGGCGCGCTTACGACGCGGCGGTCACGGCGGTGGGCATGACGCGCGTCGCAATGGCGTTCGCGTACGGCGTGGCAACATCGATAGCTTTCGCCACGATGGGTTGCTTCATCACGCGCGTAGCCACGGGAGCGACGGCATTCGCCACGGCGGCGACGCGCGGATTGGCGAGCAACTGCTCGTAGAGCGTCTTGACGCGGTTGAAGAGCGCGTGCGAATCCAACGCCGCTCGCGCTTGCGCAATCGCCGTCATCAACGTCGTCGTCACACTCGACGGTAAATCAACCGCACGCGTGCGTAATTCCACAACCGTGCGCTCAATCTTCGCCAAGTATTCCGCCCGAGCCGCTTTGAGCGTCTCGACATTTTCCGGATAGCTCGCCTTGGCGCGCATGGCGTACTCGTACGCCCCTCGCGCAGTCTTCACCGGCATAGATTCCGCAACGTGCGCGGTGTACATACCACTTAACGTCTTCACCGCGGCATCAACCTTGGCATCAGCGGTGGCTAACGCGCTCGGGTACGAATCCGCGACTTTTTGCGCCACGGGTGCGCCGAAACGCGCGATGAGCGCCTCGATCTTCGTCAACGAACCCTGCGTTTCGCGACATGTCGCATCGTCAGTCATCGAGCGTCACAGACACGCACGTAACAATCACCACGAGACGAGTTCCCACGCGATGCGCGGTGCGAGACGACGCGACGAACGAATGCATCACCATCACCGTCGACGCGCGATCGATCGATCCACATCATCATCGCACAGAATATTCACGTACCTTCAACGCCGTGGCATCGCGCGCGCCCGCGTACGCCCCCATCACCTTGCTCGTCAACGCATGCTCGCTCACGTACTTCACCCCGCTCGTCGTCGCGTCGTTCACGAACCCGAGATGCGTCAACGCGGGCGTCGTCGTTGGCGTCGTCGCATCGTCGCGCGCATCCACGACGACGTTCGCGTCGCTCTCGCGCGCGACGCGACGCGGTTTCGGCATCTCGCGCGGCGCGGCGCGGTCGATAGAATTATTCGCCATGTCTTTCGTGCGGTTCGGCGCTCGGTGCGACGCGGGCGCGGGCGCGGTGTGACGCGGCGCTGAAGCGCGAGATGCCAGGTCTGGCAGTCGGCACCCGATGGAAGACCAAGAGACTTTTTCGCGACGGAACGCGGCGCGCGCATTGGCGTGAGACGGTGCGATGAAAATGAAGAATTGAATGTATTGCATTGATGTATGTGATTCGTATGTATGTGATTCGTCGTGGGTGGATTACGGTGCGGTGGTGACGCGGTCGTCGACGAAGGCGTCGAGGTAGCCGTGTAAGCTGACGGCGCCGCCGGTGTGGAGAAAGCATACTTTGGCGCCTTTGGGGAACAGGCCGCGCTTGGCGTAGTCGATGAGGCCCGCGGCGCCTTTGCCGCTGTACACTGGGTCGAGTAATATGCCTTCGTGCGTGGCGAACATGCGAATGGCGTCGATGGTGCTCGGAGCTGGGACGCCGTAGCCTTGGCCGACGTAGCTCGAGTCGGCGACGATGTCGTCTCGGGTGACCACTGACGCTGGTTCGAGGCCTAAGCCCGCGGCGGTGCGCGTGGCGAGGTTGAACACATTTGTTTCTTGAACATCTTTGGGCATGCGCACACCAAAGCCCAGGAGCTTGACTGGGCTTTGAATTAAGCCAAATCCTACGGCGAGGCCGGCTTGCGTGCCCGCCGAACCCGTGGCGTGCACAAAGTAATCGAAATCAACCCCTTCGAGCGCGGCTTGCTCGGTAAATTCCAACGCCGCTTCCACGTACCCGAGCGCACCCGTCGGGCACGACCCGCCACCGACAATCGTAAACACCTTTTCGCCGCGCGCGCGCCACTCGTCCGCCACGCGCTCGAGTTCTTCGTTCATATTCATCCCGCTCGGTCGACTCTCGCGCGTGGCGCCAAACAAATCATCCAACAGCACATTTCCATTACGCGTGTAATTTTCATCACTTCGCCCCGTTCGATTCTCGAGTAAAATATGACACTTCATCCCAAGTTTCGCCGCCGCCGCCGCCGTCTGTCGCGCGTGGTTACTCTGCGTCGCCCCTTGCGTCATCACCACGCAATCCCCATCCGGGTACATCTCCAACGCCTGTGCGAGCAAATACTCCAATTTCCTCGTCTTATTCCCCCCACTGGCGAGCCCCGTGCAATCGTCTCGCTTAATGTACAAATCAATCCCGAGCGCTTTGCTCAACCGCGGCGCGCGCTCGAGCGGCGTCGGCGCTCCCGGCGACATCAACCTCACCTTCCCTTGCGTTCGAGCCACCGCGGCGCGCGCACCAGCGACGTCCAACGGCGTCGAGACCGCATCGCGCGCCGCAACCGCGCCGCGCGCGACGATCGTCGATGCGTGGCGCGCATTCGCGCGCGGCGACGTTTGGCGTCCTCGAAACGTCGCGCGCGGTGTCGCGCGCGCGTCGAGCGCGCCGTGCATGGCGACGAGCGCGTGAAAGCGCGCGGCGAGAGCGGGGACAAAGAAACGCGAGCGGTGCGTTCGCGCGCGTGGAGGCGCGAGCGGCGATGCGGCGCGTGGAGGCGCGCGGCGTCGGGAAATGACGTGCCGACAGTGGCGTCGACCACCCACCCCTTTGATAAATTTCATATTCGGACATTCGGGCTGTAGTATGTATGTGTTTAAATCTATATAAAGAGTATCTGGGTGTGTGGGTCTTTCGGGCGCATCATCATCATCATCGAACGCCATTCGCCGCCGTGCGCCGCGATTTAGCGTCGTGCTCGTCATCTCGCGCGCGTTTCTCGTTCGCGTCGTGTTCTTCGTCGTCGTCGTCGTCTGAGACCGCGGCGCGCGCATGCACGCGTCGCGCGCGCTGACGTCGTCATCGACTGTGACATCACCCGAGACGATGATGATGATTTCCGGAACGCGCCCCGCGCGCGCGCGCGCGCCGGTGACGCATTCGAGCGCGCGACGCGCGCGTAAAGCGTCTAACGTCGTCGTCGCTCGCGCGACGGCGCACCGGGCGTCGACGGACAGCGCGGTGGGGTGGGCGACGGCGACGGCGCTCGCGGCGTGCGCGCTTTTCGGCGCTCGAGACGCGGCGCTCGCCGCCGTCGTGTTCGGTGACGACATGGTGACATCTGGAGAGATCGCGCAAGTGGCCGAACGCACGCGCTCGCGCATGGCGGGGAAGTATGCCGATCGCAAGCACCCGGGGTGTTATAGAGAAATTTTTGACGACGGAGGCGTCCGCGGGGAAGACGGAGACCCTGGATGCGGCGAATTCTCTCGCGCAGGAGGTGCCGCGCGCCCTTGGTCGCTTTCAGGCACGATTGACGTCAACGACGGGTCGATCTTTATCGATTTCTCCCCGAAAGGTGGGCCGAAGAACCTCTTGGGGCTGTACGTAAACGACGACGGGTCGGAGGGCGTTTCGTTTCCCGACGGCAACACGTGGGTCAAGATTGATAAGTGATCGCGCCAATCGCGCGTCAATGGTCAGCGAGAACATGCGTTGCTTTTGTTTTGTTTTAGTTTTCTGTTCGTTGCTTTGCGGCGCTGTTTTATTACGACGCGTGCCGCCTGGGCCTTTTAATACCACGCGAACGCCGCTCCGCGCAGTCATCAGAGCCTCACTACGCGACGCGTCGAGCGCACACCCCGCGCGCACGCACGCACGCACGCGCATCATGGCGTTCGAACGTCTCGGACACACCGCCGCGCGCGCGCTGGCGAGCGCGAGCGCGTGCATGCGCGCGTCAACGTCCTGCGTGAGCGGTGCGGCGCGATCGACGATGCTCGCCACGACGTCCACGTCGTCCGCGTTGACCTCCCCGTTCGCCGCGTTCGGCGCGAGAGCGTCGGCGACGCCGAATGCGTCGCGCACGATCACCGTCATGGTCGAACGCGGCGACGCCGATCGAGCGTATAAACGTTTACGACGAATCATGGTGAGCGAAGGCATTTACCAAGATTTCCGCGCGTCGACCGAGGGGCATAAAAAGCCGAGCGAGTTGCGCGTCATCGCCAGGAAAGAGCGCGAACGAAGGAGTTATCGGAGCAAGTTGAATAGTAAGCTCGGGTGGATCATGCGTCGTAAAGAACGCGGGTTCTGATGACGAACTCGTCGTCATCGTCGTCTCGACGTCGAGGTTTAGCGAAGAAAATAGCGAATAAATTTCAATACAAACGAATCAATGACGCGCGCGTCATTGATACTATCCTATATGAACTACTTCGTTGCGTCGTGCAATTGCGTATTATTCATCGGGTCCGCACGCGGGATCTTTCGCGAGTTCGGCGTTGGGCGCGAAGAACACGGCGCTCTTATCGACGATGCCCACGAGCATGCCTTCAAACCCAGAGTTTTCCTTCTTCGTCGCGAACACGGAGGATGTAGATGATTCACTAATATCTTCCCCATCGCTCGCCATCGCATCGCACTCATCGGCGCACGCGTCGGCGCAATACCCGTCGCTTCCGGGGGCGATGCGCAAGCACTCCTTGGCGCACTTGGCGCGACAAAACGTCGTGTCTGCGGCGAACGCCGCGGGCGGCGCCGCGATGGCGGCAATGAACGACACCGAAGACGCCGCCATGATGGCGCTCGTGGCCAACGCGAGGGTGTTCGCGCACAACGTGTGCGACAGAAACGCGCGAGACGCGGGAGCTGGTCGAGGCGCGCTATCCGCGCGAGCGCGAGCGCTCACGCGAGGCGACGCGAGCGTTGCGCTCGTCGCGCACGCGCTCGTGCGCATGATGAAGATGGAGATTTTGTGTTGACGACGACGGCGCGCGCGCGTCGAAGAATGGCGTGACGCGCGTGCGTGTGTGAGCTGGAGGGTGTGGCGTAGAGTGAGTGGGACAATTTTAATACAAGCGAAAACCGACGGCGAGTGTGGGAAATATTAAGCCCCTCAGCAACCGTGGTCTTCGAGCTAAAAAAAAAGTAACTAAAAGAAAAGTAACTAGCACGCGAATGAGTTTCCAGAATGTTTTCTGGCCTGACCCATGAACGTGAAGCGCTCGCCGATGCCTCCCAACGCGCCTTGCGCGGCTTCGCGCGCGTTGAGCTCGGTCACCGTGTCCATGTTTGGAATGGATGGTAATCGATCCATCGATCGCCGCACTAACGCCTCTATCGGGCGCGTGTTATGCTCTATGGAGTAAAAGAACGGATGCGCCAACGCTTGCTCGGGCGTGATGCGGTCATCGGGGTCGTAGATCAACATGCGATTCAGCAAGGACAAAAACACGTGGTGCTCGTCGTCTGGCTCGCCGTCGTCTACGCCCGTCCTGCGCTCACGACGACGCTCTAAGAACGCGCCGTCGGAGTCCGTCATTTCATCTAAACTATTTGACGATTGTGGGCTATATATTGAGCCCGCTCGAACTAATTCTTGTAATAAAACTCGACCCACCGGTCGAGAGCTCGGCTCGGGGAGCGCCAATCCAGAGCTCTGCGCCGCGCGCAACGCCTCGGGCGACGGCTTCATGCGCCCATCGCTTTCGAAATACCGCTCGCGGTACTCTACAGGTATCTTCTTTAAAGTCTTTTGCGAAATTCGACCAATGGTGTTTTCAATCTTAAATAATTGATCGTGTTCGCTCCGTCCCGTGAAGAGCGGTTTTCCAGTGCGCAATTCGTACAGCATGCACCCTAAACTCCACATATCGATCGCCGAACCGTACTTCATGCCGAGCATGACTTCCGGTGCGCGATAGAACCGCGACTGGACGTAGGAAAACTGCTGCTTCCCAACCTTGCACGCGCTACCAAAATCTATAATCTTCACCGCGCTTCGTTCCGGATGACACAACAACACGTTTTCGGGTTTCACGTCGCAGTGAATGATGTTTTGCGACTTGAGATACGCCAACGCGTGAAGGATTTGCACGCCAAACTTTCTCACGAGCTTGATAGAAACCCCTCCTAGATTTGTCACACGAAGCAAATCGTACAACGAGTGCGACATGAGATCAAAAACCAAGCACTGATACGCCAAGCGCTCGCGCCCATCCGAAGACGACCGGTCGACGTCGTGCTCAAACGCGTCGAGCAACCGCACGCAATTCTCCTTACCCGATGTCGGTAAGAGAAACGAAAAGTCGTCATCCATGTCGTTATCACAGCTCATCCCGCTCGCTTCACTACCACCACCGCCGCAACTGCCGTTTATTTCCCGTAAAAGCGCAATCTCTTGCGCCACCGCGACGTCGTTTCGCGCCGAGCGTTCGACGACTTTAATCGCCACGTGCTTGTCCTCGCGCAAATCATACGCCAGCACAACCTTACCAAACGACCCCCGACCTAAAACCTTATCCAACAAGTACCTATCATTTATCAATTCCCGCGGTGCCGCGTGCGCGTTATTCACGCGCTTCGCCCCGAGATGCGACGACCCCGAACCCGAACCCGAACCCGACGCCGACGCCGACGCTCCGTCCCCCGCCCGACGCGCCGACGCGTCCATAAACGTCACCCGTCTCGGCCCCATCGCGCCGTCCGTCGCATTCGTCAATTCACGCTCTGTCGTCATCGCGCGCCCTTCTCGTCCATATCGCGCATCCTCCTCCGATAAACGCCGTCGACACTCCAACCGCTAACGCGAAACACCAATGTCAGTCGACGCACGAATGGGCGACACACAGAATCGTCGTCGAATTCGCGCGTCTCGAACGCACGCGTCGACCCGCGCAGCGCACGACCACCTACCTCGTAATACCTCGCATTTATCCCTTGATACGTACGCGTCAACCCCACGGTGAGCGCCACCGTGGGCGCCGTCGACGCCGACGACGCGCGCATCGCGGTCGCGGTCGCGGTCGCGGTCGCGCGCGAATCGCCGAGCATCGTCACGAACGACGCCCGGCGCGCCCACGTCGACGCGCCCGCGGCATCGCACACGCCCGCGATCGATCGCTCGCGATGCGTGTGATCATTCGCGCGCGTGTGCGTCGCCGTCCCGTGCGTCGCCATCGCGCGAAGTCGGCGCGCGAAGGAGTTGAATCCACGGAAATGCGACCGCGGGGAATCGATGAATGGCAATCGAGCAATCAATCACGCGCCCGTCATCATCGGCTCGCGCGCCGCGTGCTGTACTGTACTATATACCATATATATATATAAAGATGACAGAGCGCTCGTCGTATCTCGCGTCACCGACTGCGGCGGGCGACAGAGCACGCATCGTCGTCGTCGTCGTCGTGGAATGCGCCATCGAATCGCACGAAAACACACGAAAAAAACAACGCGGCATCCACGCTTTTTCGCGGGAAAAGGCGCATCAACGCGCGAAAATATCTCGCGCTGAGATACCCTGTATCACACACACAGACGCACACGCACATATATATATAGGTAGTGGCATGGACTATATATGTATATGTGTGTCTCTCTCTCGCGCTCGATCTCTGGAGGATAAACACGCCGAATGTCCGAAGAGCGACGACGACGCGCGAGGTCCACGTCAGCATTGCGACGGGAGACGACGATGATGACGACGATGATGACGACGATGATGACGATGATGTACGGAATGTGGGATGTGGGATGTGGGATGCGGTGGTTTTAGGATGACGGTGGTGCCGGACGAGATGATGGGTGAGGTGTGTGCGCGCGCGCGCGTGTGTGTTCACGCACGCGCGGTGTTGTACTACATATATGTACGCGGCGACGCGGACGCGCGCGCGGACGGTGTCAATATTCCGCTCTACGCAGTGGCTATTCTATGTGCGGCGGCGCGTGTCAGCGGTGGTGGTGCCGGTGCGCACGCGATTGGGCTGGCCTGCGGCGGAGATTTTGGATTTGCCTAATTTTTTAGCCGCGGCTTCGGCGCGCACGCGCTCGAGCTTTTGCCTGGGCGTTTCCTCCTTGCGCGTGAGCGGGGAGGATTTGGGGTTGTCCTTGGTGTAGATTTTTTGTTTGACGTGCTCGCGACCGGTGGCGTCGACGACGGTGACTTTTTCTACCGGTCTCACCGGGCGTGCGCCGAGACGTTTTTTGTTTTTACCGTCGGCGTACGGGCG
>JACLAB010012508.1_pt1 | contig 10098 bp, 9 predicted proteins | sample 8027921 | NCBI WGS metagenome assembly JACLAB01 (sample SAMN15725117, study PRJNA655200) | protist metagenome | isolation source: fluorescence activated cell sorting (FACS) single amplified genomes of... | place: USA: West Boothbay Harbor, Gulf of Maine | collected 2000-07-19
GCGCATCCACGATGAAATGTGAAACGTCGCGAAACGTCGCGTCCCTTTGGACTCTCGGACTGTTTTTTCCCGTCGTTTCCCCGTCGGCGTCGACGGTCGCCGGTCGGTCGGTCGGGCGCGACCGTCGACGCGTCGGCGCGATCGGCGATTCGATTGCGTTTTAAAACGACGTCGAGACGACGCGCGGTGGCGTCGACGGTCGACGGCCGGTCCGTCGGCGAACGGAACGATTTCGGATTTGGATTTCAGGAGACGCGCGCGTCGACACGGACGACGCCGATGGGGTTGGGGGACGCGATACGCCGACGCGACGGAGCGACGGAGGAGTGACGACGGAAACGACGGGAGAGTCGAGTCCGACGCGTGGTTTTGTGTTGATTGATTGATTGATTGATTGATCGCGCGCGCGCGCGCGACGAACGAGTCTGATGGCGAACGTGGCGGTGACGCTCATCGCGGCGGGCGCGGGTGCGTTCGCTGGGAAGATTTTGGAAGCGAAAAAGGAAGGCGTTGAAAAGACGGCGCGGGGTGATGGAGAAGAGCGCGTCGCGTTTGAGACGGACGCGACGCAAAATGCTGATCACACGGCGGCGGCAAAGGCGGCTCGGTATCTCGCGCAGGAGTACCCAGAGGTGGATGCGCGGGACGAGAAGACGCCAGACGCCTGGGTGAAGAGACACCCGCACTTGATTCGGTTGACCGGGAAGCACCCGTTCAACGTCGAAGCGCCGCTGCCGGAACTTTTCGATTACGGTTTTATCTCTCCGGCGAATTTACACATCGTGCGTAATCACGGCGCGGTTCCGAAGTGCGAGTGGGACACGCACACGATCGACGTGTGCGGCAACGTGCCCAAGCCGTTTAACATTGGTATGGACGAGCTCACCAAAATGCCGACGGATACGTTTCCGTGTCTCGTCGTCTGCGCCGGTAACAGACGTAAGGAGCAAAACCTCATCAAGTCCTCCATCGGCTTCTCTTGGGGTCCGTGTGCGATCGGGAACACGTACTGGACTGGTGTTCCTCTTCGTTTGCTCCTCAACCGCGCCGGCATTTACAAGCCCGGCCCAGGCGCGCGCTACGTTTGCCTCAGCGGTCCTCAAAACGAGCTCCCGAAGGATTACCCCGATCAAGATGGCGGTCCAGGATCCTACGGGACGTCCATCGACATGGAGACCGCGCTCGATCCGACGTGTGATGTGCTCGTCGCCTTTGAGCAAAACGGTGCCAAACTGCATCCGGATCACGGTTTCCCCGTGAGAGTCATCATTCCCGGTTACATTGGCGGTCGTATGATTAAGTTTCTCACCGAAATTAAAGTCACCGATCGCGAGAGCAACAACTTTTATCACTTCAACGACAACCGAGTCTTGCCGCCGAACGTTGACGCGGAGACTGCGACTGAGGAAGGCTGGTGGTTCAAGCCCGAATACATCATCAACCAACTCAACATTAACGGCGCCATCGCGTACCCCGCGCACGACGAAGTAATTCCGATGACTCAAAAGACGTATACCTTCAAGGGGTACGCTTATAGCGGCGGTGGACGCAAGGTGATCCGTTGCGAGCTCTCCTTCGACGGGGGTCTCAGCTGGAAGCTCGGGACCATCAACGTCCGCGAGGAACCGCGCTGGGCCAACTTTTGCTCTGGCGACAAGGCGCGACACTGGTGCTGGTGTCACTGGGAGCTCGAAGTCCCCGTCGAATGGCTCGCCGACAAAAAGTGCGTCGAAGTGTGCTTCCGCGCCGTCGATCAAGCCAACAACAAGATGGACGAGCGCCCGACGTGGAACGTCATGGGGATGTTGTCCAACGCTTGGTATCGCGTTCGCGTGCATCACACCCCCGCCGGCGGGATTCAAATCGAACATCCATGCATCGCCGGCCCCACCCCGGGAGGATGGATGCAAAAGATGGCTGCTGCGACACCAACCGGTGAACTCTTATGGGGATGGGGCGGCGAGGGCACGCCCGCCGCGCCTCCGCGCGAATAAAAGTGTACAAATGATTGTTTTTATCTTCATGTCATACCGATAGTAAACAACCCACTCGCCTTCTTCGTCCGCACAACCTCGCGCGCACCCACGCGACGACGGAAAGACCGAACGCGCATCGCCGACATGAGCTTTGTCCGACAGTACCTCGGCCTCGTCCTCGCCGTTCTCGCCGCCTCCGGTGTTTTTCTCTGCGTGCGAATCGAAGAACGCTTCGGCATCGACCACGGCGTCGTTCTGAAGTCATCCGTCCTCATGGCCATCGTCTCTCTCGTCTTGCACGAGCTCCGCCCGGAGAAGCGACCGTTTAAGATGACGTTCGACGCGGCGGAGGCGAAGAAGGAGTGGGCGGAGAAGAAGGCGGCGGATAAGAAGGCGGCGGGTAAGAAGAAGCGGTGAGGATGCGCTCTACGATTGCGTGGTTCGCGGGGAGAGGGTTGATATCGCGCGCGCGCAAACGACGCGTCGTTCCTCGCGACGCTGACGAAATAGGCGTGTAATAGATGGATAATAATTTAGAACACCGTTTCCACGCGTTTCCACGCCGCCTCGTCCGTCGCGCGAGCGCACCGACGGCGTTCTCGCGCCGTCGGTGCGATTGTCGACCGAACGCGTCGCGGCGGGTCGCGGCGCGGCGGGTCGTGTTCAGCGAGCGCATCACACGTCGTCGCGCGCGCGCGTCGCGGTCCCGGGCGCCGGTCGTCGCGCGAGACGATATGGGATGCATCTCGAGTAAATCGTCGTCCGCGCGCGCGGATAAGATTTCGAGCGCGTACGGCGACACCGTGCACTTTGAAGCGAGCGGGCGAATCTTTGATTTTAACGCGAGGCTCACCGATGAGTTTGAGATCGTCGATCGCGTCGGGTTCGGACAGCAAGGGACGGTGTATCGGGTCCGTGAGATTGCGACTGGAGATTCGTACGCGATGAAGGAGACGCACATCGGGGTGTTCGGGGCGAATGCGAAGCGTCGGGAGGCTTACTGCGAGATTGAGACGCTGGCAAAGATGAGACACCCCAACGTCGTGTCGTTGAAAAAGGCGTTTCAGACGAGCTCTGAAGTGCAAGTGGTGATGGAATTGGCGGGGGATGAGACGTTGCTGTCGTTTCTGGTCAAGCTGGATGAAGATGAGGGTTTGAGTGAGGCGGAAAAGGTGGATGTGAAGCATGAGTTGTTGCGCCAGCTCGTGGACGCGGTGGCGCACGTGCACTCGCGAGACTGCGTGTTTAGAGATCTCAAGCACGACAACGTCATGGTTAAGCACGATGGGGACTTGACAAAGGCGCAAATCAAGCTCATTGACTTTGGGCGGGCGGCTCTTTTGCGAAGAGAGGATAGATTTAGCAATTTGCCGCCTCTAGGGACATCGCTCTTCCAGGCACCAGAAGTCGAGCAACGAAAGGAATACGGACAAGCGTCCGACATGTGGGCCGTCGGTGTGTTCGCGTACTTTCTAACAACCGGGGTCATGCCGTTTGAACACACGGTTTCCGGGCTGTACAAAGCTTTGCGGGGCGAGTATGAGCCGATGGATGTATCTGTGGACAAGAACGCGCGAGATTTGGTGTCAAAGCTTTTGGTGCTCAATCCGTCAAAGCGCATCAACGCCGCGCAGGCGGCGACACATCGCTATCTCAGAAAGGGATACGAAGCGCATCGACACGTCGCACAGGGCGACTCTCTTCAAGTCCCGAGTGACATGGTTTCATCCGCGAAGAAGCAGCTTCGAGCTCTCGTGATGCAAGAAAGTTTGGAACGGCACACCGTTTCATTGCTCGCGGACAAACTCAACCCTGAGGACGTCACGACTCTCCGACGATGGCTCGGAATGAAGGCCGAGAAATCCGTACACCGTGGTACAGCAAACGTAAGGATAAAGCATCAAATTCAAATGGTTCAGTCTGAGTCACGCTCTCCGAGTGCGGCAACTCCTGACGATACTGTGAGCGGTGGTCACGCGTACATCGACGACATAAAGGCACAACGCGCGCTTGATGCGATGTATAAAGACTACGCCGAGCGCGGTTCTGAAAGTAAGGATACGAGCTTTCACGGTCGGGGATTGTCGCAATCTGCTTCATTTGCGGCGCTTTCCGACGCGTTAAATAAGCTGGCTCAAGAAGAAGATAAGGAGGCACATTCACCTCCATCGAAAAGTTCTCCTCCGGCGAAACCACCTCGACCGACAATGTCTGACAAATTGAGCAGGAGCTCGCCGGGATCGAGTGGAAGGCTCAGTCAACCCGGCTCCTCCAAAAATTTGGCGGGGAGAAGTTTCGTCGGTATCGCGCACGCGAGCGGGTTCTGTACTATGGACGAGCTAATCACGGCGTGTTTGAGCGCGCGTCTTACGGAAGTCGCAGAGGAACTCGAAAAGGTGCGCTCCTCTCTGAAAATGGAACGCATGGAGAAGCTCAAGTCGATGGGTATCGACTCGCAAGACGAGAGTATCTTGCTCGATATTATATTATTTAGACTCGATGATCTGCTGAGCAGGGTAGAAGCCATTCACATGCGCCAGCTCAAGGACTGGTCTGTGAGAGGCGGGACCCGCAGCATAGTATTTGATGGTTCGGCGCAATATGTCAGCCCATCCAAGAAGTAGAAGACGCATGAATAATTTTGTTGTAATTGAGATCTGAATCACAGATGCGAAATTTGCGCGCATGGCGCGTCGTCTAAAGCTAACATTGATATTTCTTTTTGTTTTTTCGATGTTTTTGCTTTTGTACTGTACTCTCCAACTCAGACGACGCATTACATCATATAACGTTGTTGATGCACGTTTGCGTCCATTCGGGCTCCCCACTGGAACTCCGCCATCAGGCAGACGTGGTCACTCGACCATTGGGTGTTCGGTAGACCCCCGTACTTTGCTCTCACTTCCTTCTCGCTAGGAAGTTCGAGCAAGCTGAGAGGTGCGAGCGTGTCCTCCGTGTAGAAGACGTAGTCGAGCGCACCGTGGAAATCCTTGGTGCAGTTGGTGAAAATGGGCTCGCCGATGACGTCGACTCGGTTTCTTTGACGCTCGAGCGCCTCCGAGTCTAAGCAAGGCTTGTGTAAATTCGTGTATGCTGAAACAAGCGGAAGAGGATGCGACAACTTGGTGGAAGGTTGAAGGATACCGAACGGATCGATGCCGAGTTCGGGATGATCCGCCGGGACACGGCCACTACCGAGCAGGGAGTGCGCCGCACTTCCCGGAACAGAGTTGAAATCACCACAAACAACCATTGGTATCTCTGCAGACGTAGCAATCTTTTCCAGACCCTTCAAAAGAGTATGAACTTGCCATAACTTAACGTCGTTGTGTTCGGTGTTCGCGTGAATATGCGTGTTCGCGATGCACAACAGCTGTCGCTTGCCGTTCATGAGTTGCTGATCGACATCCAGCGCCTCCAACACGGCGATAAGCGCAATGTTGTCCTTCATGAGTCGGTTCAGCGCATCCTTCTTTTGCGTTGCGCCACCCAACGATTCAACCAAACTCAATGCAGCCTTGTTAAACTCAACCTCGTACTTTTTGATCAACGCAAACTTGTCCTTTTTGAAAAAGATGGCGCACCCGTCAATGACAAATTTACCCTCGCTGAATACTTGCGCCGTCTTCTTCTTGTACACCGATGCGTATCCGTGCTTCGCCATCTCGCCTTGGAAAAATTCTTCGAAGTGGTCGGACTGGACCTCTTGCAGACACAAAATGTCTGCGTCGTAGTTTACAAGCTCCTTCAGAATATTCTGTCTGCGGTACGCCCACGCCAAGGCCCAATCTGGAACGTATCCGTACATGTCGCTGTTGCAGTACAGATCTGCCAAAACGTTGTACGTCGCCACAGTGAAGGTGCGAGGTTCTGCCGTGCTGTTCGGTGCAATCTTTACGAGGTTTCTACGCGGAGGTTCAGGCGCCGGAATCACCCTACCGGTGATGACGTTTTGTGGCTGCGCCTGCTCGTTGCCCGACTTGGCGTCCACCGGCACCACTTCGAGCTTGAGCACGTGCCCAACATCGTCCGCCTGGACGGTGTAGTTACGCGTCTGACAAACCTCAATCCAAGGTTCAACTCGCTTCTTCTCTTCTGGTTTGTCCGCCTCCGCCTTCAGCGCCTTCCATCCTTGCTCCGCGTCATCCTTCGCGCTCGAGGCGCGGTCCAACTTGGAAGGAAACGGCTCTCCATTCGCGATCCGGTTCCGGTTCCACTCCCTCCACGCATACTTAAAGCACTCACTGTCGCAATGATACGTCCTCGTCGCAATGTTTAAAAGCGTCGCTTGCTCCGCTGGGTGCACCGAGCACACGCTCATCTTTGTCTTCTTGCCCGACCTAAACCATCTGTACCGAACGTAGCTTCCCTCGTGTGCGTTATCCTTTCCGATATCCTCCGTCGTCGAAGTCCCGTCCGACTTACGCGTCACGATGTACGGCGCCAATTCCACACCGACGATCGGCGTATCCGTATTCAGCGTCGCGCGGGTCACAGTGAGACTCATCCTTTTGACGACGTCAACGCCTCTTCGCCCTCGCGCGCGCTCGTTCTCTCCGTCCTCCTCGTCGTCTTCGCCACTCCCACCTCGCGACCGTCCACCGCGCCGATCAAAGAGACCTTAAACGCCTCCCGCGTCTCCCCGTCGTCGCGCGAGCAAAGCGTTCGCGAGCGTCGCGGCCGAGACGGAGATGTATTCAATTCCCTTTTGAGATTAATCGAGTGATCTCGAGGAGAACGAAGCCTCTTCCTCGTTCGGTTTCCCGCCAGTCACGGCTCGTCGGCGAAACCAATCGTTTACGCGCCTTCCCGCACGCGGTTCGTGCGCTTCGCCGCGCCGCGCGCGCGTTCCTGCCGTCGTGCGCCGCGTCGATCGCATCTCTCGCTCGCGGTGGAGACCCTCGTGTACCCTCGTGTACGATATCCCTTATATAGGTCTACAGTCGTCTCAAATACGATTTTATTCATCGCATGGTAAGATGTAACAGAGCTTTCCGAGGATGATATCGTTGTTAGTTTTTGTTAACTTTAGCTTTAGCTTCAAGATTATACGCTGCGACGTTTTATATTCCGTAGTTGATGCTGTTAAACATTGTAAAATATGATGTGCTGGACTGTTTTTCTTTGTGTGTACGCAGTGACGGTTCGTTTGACTGACTGTTCCTCTCGGGCGACGTGTGTACGTAAAGAAGCGACGACGGACGGGCGGGCGGGAGACGACGGCGCGAGCGAGGACGACGGCGACGGCCACGCGGATCGTCCGTAGAACCGTCGAGCGCGCCGGTCGTTTGGCGACTGCGCGATTGAGCGACTGCGCGATTCCCAATTCGTTGTGCGCCGATGCGCAGAGGTTGGCACAGAGACCGATCGGACGAACGGACCTGTGAGCCGAATGCGCCGGCGGCGAACGATGACGCGACGGCGCGAAGAAGACGGGAACGATCGGAGACGGTGACCGCGCTCGGAGCGTGTGCGATTGGAGGGGCGTGCGCGGTGGGGGTGTGGTGGGGCGCCGGGGCGTTGGAGAGGTACGCGCGCGCGACGGGCGCGGGAGCCGAAGCGTACTCAGCTCTGCGCTCTGGCTTTGGGGAGACTTTGAACAGCGCGGCAGACGTGGCGATTCGGCAATTGGATGGATTCGTGCGCGAAGACACTTTCGATGTGTCTTTGGAAGGGAAGCGACGCGCGGATGGATTCATTCGCGTGGTCGGAACGCATCACAAGACGGGAACTTCGTTGAGCGCAGATGTGTTTCGCACCGTATCGCGAGAGTTTGCGTACGAGTTCTTTGACGTACGACAAGCCGAGGATTCACCCAACGCATCGGCTAGTGCGTCGTTGAAATCGTTTCATAACGCAGATATCGTGCTTGACTATCACTTTGGAAAGACATTACCGAGATATCTGACGACTGATCCGACGACGCGCTCCTGGAGCTCCTTGACGTCCGTCGCCAGAGCGAGTGATCATCGCATTGTGCACGTCGTCAGAGACCCTCTCACGACTCTCATCAGCGGTTTAGTATACCACATGCGCCACCCTGCGGATGAAAAGTGGTTGTCAGACGCGCGAGATGAGCTCCGCGGGCAAACGTATGCGGAATTCCTTGCGAAAGCGTCGCCCATCGATCGAGTTCGAGCAGAACTCGTAGTCGCCGACGAAGAGCTCCGCGCGCTCGTGTTGACGTACGCCGATTGCGAGAGAGATAGCAGGTGCATCAACGCACGTCTCGAGGATTTCGATTCCGACTTCAAGTCCACGCTGCGGAGGGTGCTGCGACACCTACAGTTTCCGCCTTCGCTAATTACCGAAATGGTTCGTTCCGCCCAGGCGCACGACACTGGTACGTGGTCCGCGTCAGAGGTTGAGACCAACGTGCACCTGACGAGAAATTCAGTTGAACGCGATGCGTTGTTCGACGCGGCGCTCCGTGAGCCCGACGTGAGACGTGTGATCGAGAAGCTGCGACGCGCGATGAACTACACTTCAAGCAAGCTGAGAAGTTGAATTACACATTTGTTTACGTTTTTGACTCTTTTTTCAGTTCAAATTCAAACGCCTCCCGACGAAGGACGACGAAAGAGTGGTGTCGTTGCTAAATACGCGTGCTTCACTCTGGAAGCGGAATCCCGTTCGGACACTCATTCTCCTTGATCCAGGGATGTTCTAATAAGCGGCTCAACGGCAAGCGCGAGCTCGGCTCCTTGACCAGGAGACTTCTGATGAGGTCCTTGGCGTTTTCGCTAATATGCGAAGGAAATTGCAAGTCGACGCGCAAAATGCGCTTGTACGTCTCGCTGTGACCCTCAGCCTCGAAAGGAGGTGTTCCAACCAAGAACTCGTACGCCAACACGCCCAGTGACCACACGTCGACGGCGTAATCGTGATCGCGCCCCTCCACCATCTCTGGCGGTAGGTAATCGAGCGTCCCGCACAAGGTTTGTCTCCGGCTATTCGGAGCGTGCACCGACCAACCAAAGTCGGCAATCTTGAGCTCACCCTTGATGCCGACGAGCAAGTTTTCCGGCTTGATATCGCGATGGATGACGTGCTTTTTGTGACAATAAATTAGCGCTCTCGCAAGAGACGCAATATACGTCGCACTTCTTCGCTCACTAAACCGTTTAACCCGCTGCAACTCCTTGTACAACTCCCCGCGCGCGGCGTACTCCAAAATCAAAAACACCCTCGTGTTGTCGTAAAAGTAGCCATACAAGCGCAAAATATTCGGATGTCTCAAGTGCGACTGAATCTCAATCTCTCTTCGAAGCTGATGTTCGACGTGCGACGCGCACAGCTGCGTCTTGTGTAACACCTTGAGCGCCACGATGTACTTGCTCTTCTTCTCGCGCGCCAAGTACACCGAACCAAACTTTCCCTTTCCGAGCGGCTTGCCAATGTCAAAGTCATCCAACTGCGAACGCGAACGAAAGCGAAACACGCGCGTCAGTCAATCATCACTCCCATCGTTCATCACGTGAGATGCCGAATCGTCTCGAGCGGACGCGAATCCTTTGCGAATACAAACCAATCGCGTCGAGCGCGGGCGCGACCAACAGACAAAAAAACTCAAACTCGCGCGCGACGCGTCCTTCCTCCTTTGTCGACGTACCTTCCACTCCTTGGTCGCTCCACCGCTCTCGCCCTCCGTCGACGCGTTCACCGCGCGTTCGCTCATCCTCCGACCGATCAACGGGCTCTTCCCGCCTCGAAGATGCGCGTCCGCGTTCTCTTTTTCCCGGCCAACGCCCTGTTGTTGCCCGAGCTGCTGTTGCTGCTGCGTCCACCCATCTCTCCCGCCCCGCGAACCGGGCGTCGACCTCGCGTCCATCCTGCGCGAACCAACCGATCGATCGAAATAATTATTTCCCGTCAGTCGATCTCGTCGTGAAATCCACCGCGCGCGCGCGTCGCGATGCGGCAGTCGCGCATTCATCCGTTCGTTCGTTGTCCGTTGAAGCAAAGCGACAAAGAGTTCCCCTTCGCATTCACCGAACGCCCGTCGTCGTCGTCGCGATCGCGATGGCGAGAAACGACCGCCCGCGCGAGATTGAAACGAGATGAAATCACATCCACCGCGTCGTTCGCTCGGGCGTCGTTCGCTCGGGCGTCGTCGCGCGTC
>JACLAB010001357.1_pt1 | contig 10091 bp, 14 predicted proteins | sample 8027921 | NCBI WGS metagenome assembly JACLAB01 (sample SAMN15725117, study PRJNA655200) | protist metagenome | isolation source: fluorescence activated cell sorting (FACS) single amplified genomes of... | place: USA: West Boothbay Harbor, Gulf of Maine | collected 2000-07-19
TGTGATAGGGCTAGATAAAGCATTTGATATGAACCACTCAGCAATGTGTAGTATAGCAATGGTATAGAGCTTTATCCCTCTAAGATCAACTGCTCACCTGATCTTTGCCACGACGTCATTAGAGGACCATCCTATAGGCTTGTGTACAGCCATGAGGCCAGAGGGCACCACTGACTTGCCTTCTTTTATCGCTTCTGCCGCTGTAGTAGAGGCGCACGAGATTTCGCTGAACGTTTTTCCTCTGCGGCGGCCTCCACTGGTGCCTCTACATGCGCTCGAGAAGTATCCGGCTCTAGACCCACCAATCGAAAACCATGGGACAAAATTGAAAGAATATGTGTACCGCATTATACTCATTACCATAGTTAATAGTAACAAAGCTTGAAGCATTACTTCTAGCGGACACAATTGGATATCGAAGCTCCTTTAATCACTATTACGCGGATACGTCCAGGAGACGTGCTTTGTATTCGGCTTTAATAACTAATTAAGGAGTATTCAGCTGCCTAATCAGCAACCTCTACAAGTACTTGTTCCACCATTCCACGTTACAACACAGACCGCTTAAACATTCACGAAATGATTCGCAAGAGTGTGAACCACTTGCAAAAGGGGGCCACTGGGTTCCTTGCTAGAAAAGTGAGTCCGATGGGAGTTGTAGTGTACGAAAATACGGCATATAGGGCTGATTTGAGAAGGGGGCAGAATACGATGAGAATAAGCGGGCGCAGGACACTCTTCACCGAAGCCATCCAGTCCGGACTGGTGACCATGCACGAGTCGACCGGTTTTCCATGGTGGCTGACCTTCGCGTCGTCCACTATTGTAGTACGTGTGGGTCTGTTTCCCTTGGTGCGGGTGCAATTAAACGAAGGGAGGAAACTAAGCAGAGCTATGCCGGAACTGAACTTCTTGAAGCAGCTGGCGACAGAACGCTTAAAGAGTATCCCAAAGGGCCAGAGCGTCGCGCAATGGTCCGACGAAGTATGGAATACCTTTGGTATATTCCGCAAAGGAGTAAAAGCTTCGCTGTCGCTGCACGAAGTATCAATGCTCAAATACCTCGGGGCCCCGATAACCAACATGGTGACATTTATCACCTTCGTGTGGAGCATCCGCGATATGCTGCAGGGCAATATCAACCCCGATCTGGGCCTAGAAATGGGGGGGATGCTGTGGTTTGAAGATCTAACAGAGGAAGACGTGGAGCATATTTTACCCATAATGGCCGGTATCACCACCTACAGCGCCATAGAATACTCATTCTTCCGCCCCGGATCCATCGACAAGACCAGTCTGGGCTTCAAGATAAAGGATTGGATCCAGACCATGTCTCTGTGCTGCGTTCCTGTGTTCCTGCAATTGCCCGCAGGCTGCTTCTGCTACTGGTACGCGCTTTAGTAAGCGTGTATCTCTATGCCACTAGAGGTGTATCTCTATGCCATTAGTATTTTGTCCAATAACGTGTACTTCATGTGAAAAGCATCGTCAGATCTATAACATTCTAAAGTGTAAGATCCATTACATACAGGCATCACACTAATAGTACCTTCTAAACACCATCAACAAACAATATTGGTCATTACAGGCTGCCTTCCTCGCTCGTAGGCATAGCGCAGACGTACGCGGGACGGAGCGAAATGTTCGTGCGCTTATTGGGGATGCCACCAGCGCCCGACCCGCGACCTCGGGCCGTCAGGGGGGGGCGGCTCAGCGAGAATGCTAAGCCTATGACTTGATAACAAAGGTAAACGTGCAGGTAGATGGATTAGAAGGGAAAAAAAGGAAAGCAGGATGAGGAAGGAAGGAAAGAAGAATTTTTGTGCCCATGCTAAGTACTGATTTGATTTGTGATGGCTGATTTGTTTATTTACATTAGTGCTGGGAAGTAATAATTCTCTCCTTTGTTCCTTCAAATTATTTGCCATCATATCACCCGAATTAGTCGTATTAGTCGATCTTTACGGAAGAGTAGATCTTCTTCACGAAGGTTCCAGCGCCCCATACGCCGATGGTACCTGTCATAAAGAAAAGGGCTACACAGAACAGGAACATGTAGCCAAAGTAAAAGCTCACTTGCAGAAACCCCGACATCTTGGTCTTGTAGTAAAAGTAGAAGATTGAGTACAAGAACACGTAAAAGCTAGTTGAACCCGCCGCCATAAATGACAACCACTGCCAGTGGTAGTTTTCAGCACTAAGTACAAAGTACACTGCCACGATGGTGGTGCATACCGTGACCATGAAGAGGATCACGTATACTAGCAATACGAAACCATACACGTAGTAGAACTTGTATGACCAGAAGGAGGTGAACATGAAATACATTTCTATAAAAATAGATCCAAACGGAAGAATTCCTGTGGCAGGTATGACGAACCAGGGATTGGCATACCAAGGAGCCAATGGGATAGGTCTCTCAGATATGTTCACTCTACAAGGGATGTCGCCCTTACCACTCCAGTGTCTGCCAAATATCGTACCTGTAGACGTACGGTTGATTAGCGTGATGGTTGTATTATGTGTTTAGGATAGCTAAGAGTGCAGTAGAGCTAGATCAAATATTTCATATACATGACTCAACATGGAAAATGATATTGTGTAGACTTATAGCCCTCTGAAGTTCATCAAAAACATCACTGAAATATCACGAACCCACGACAGCTAATGGTAAGGCGACGAACACCCAAATGGCAACCATCTTCGCGATGACTGAGAAGGGCAGGGCACCGATAGTATCGTAGTGCACAGCAATAACGTTAAGACCAGAAGCCACCAAACTCATAATGGAGGGGAATAGAAGAATAGTACAGATCATGGCCTTCTGCCACTGCGATGCTCTTTCTTCCCTAGCGGTAGGGAAGTGCCTAAATCATATAGGAGTGTGTTTAGGGAGCATTATTAGTATGATGACGTGCGACAGATGTTTAAATAGGGATCATTATAAGCATGATGGTTGTGCTGAATGCTCATAATATAATGCATGCAACACTATGGTCAAGAGATATAGTACTTGAGGTATAGACATAGCTCTCTGACGTTCGCCCTTGTGACGTACGATCTGTAGAAAGACCCTGACGCGTATCCGCCGAAAGCCGACGAGAGCGCGAATGCCACGATGCAAGTGCTGACCATCTCTCCTCGGTCCTCGTACCTGTAAAAAAATGAATGGTCCACGTTAGTCAAGGACGTACGGATTAAGGGATGAAGGATATTAGTGTGATGCATATGCAAATTGTGCATGATAATCAAGGATGTGATTGAGCTCGACTAGACCTTTCATATGAAGAGGTGTATAGACACAGTCCTTCAATTTTAAAAAATTATCCATATCAAGGAACGTACATGTTGCCGTGAAGTATGGGGCCTGCCATCGCGTACAGAATCACCACCAATACCTACATGACGTGCGGTAAATGTTGGAATAAAGAGCATTGAGTATGATGGTTTCGCGCGATGTTCAGAAGCTGAGGCTGAAGTGGAATAGAAATACATTAGCTTTTCAACGGGCCCATCCAAAAGCACGCAAAGTACTCAAGATATAGACTTATAGTGCTTAGCCCTATGTACGTACCAGCAGGAGCAATTGCCATCCTGTGCCCATCATAGCACTGAACAGCACTAAGTTAGTGGGAGCTCTGAACACGTCTCCGTAGACGTTCTTCCATCCGCTGTCCTCCTTGAGCCCATGCCTAGTAGAATATATTATGATATAATTATAGGGTGTTTGAGGGGCGATATTGGTGTGGAGGTCGGACTACGGCTGCACTGTATTCTCATGATACTAATGGTATGGAGATACAGACCATTTGCTGAAGTTCACTCAACGCGCTGTATAAACGTACATGCCCTCGATATCAAGTTCATCTTCCTTGTCATAACGTGCGAAATCTCTTTTGAGAGTGCGGAGCAAGATGACGCTCACGAGCCCGCACAGGAAAATCACCATCATGAAACTGTTAAAGATACTAAACCAGTGCACTTTGTGCTCGAAGAAATCGTACTCCAGATAACGGTCGAATCGATCTGCAAATGGGGTCTCTGTTTTCTTCCACTGTACAGTGTACGTAAATTGCAGTAGCTTGCCTATGCAAGATTGTCATAGATATTTAAGTGCATTGTGAGTATAAAGGTTGAAATTGATGTTCAAAATAACCATGGATGTAATAGAATCAGACAAGGCCTTTAATATGAACCATCCAGCATTAAATAAGACACTAAAAGTATAGAGTTACAGTTCTCCAAAGTCCAGTAATGCATCTATTGCACATACCTTCTTCGATGCTCACAGGATTCTCCGATGTCAAGTTCACCTCAATAATCTGATCGTCATTGTAGCTGATGCCCACAGTGCGATGCGTGAATATGTGCTTCTCGGTCACGCCTTTGTCTCCCATGAGGCTCTCGCCCACCATGCCCCACATGGGAAGATCGTCGATCACCAACTCATACCTTTAATTGGTGATGTTTGAGAGTCAATTTAATTACGATAGTTGTATTATCTGTTCATGATAATCAGATATGTGATAGAAGTAGATACGGTTTTTCGCATGCATGGCTCGACATCGCATGCAATCGCCATGGAGTTTTTTGATCCAGAGTTAATACTGTATACATACGCTTTTACAGCAGCATAGACTTCATAGCCCTCTAAAGATCAATCTATACGTACCAGTACTGCTGGTCCACGGCGCTGATAAATTTCTCCGCACTAGCCTTGTCAAGCGTCATTTCACACACTTCCTCGTTGTCCACATTATTTGCAAAGTGCATCTTGAGACCGCTGTTCCTAAGCTCGTATCCCTCCAAGATTTCACCGATGCCTGCAGGCCTCTTTCTCTTCTCGATTCCGTGGTCGGGATGGCAAAATGGCATATCATAGTACGCGTAGATCTCCGTAGGGTTATGGAACGGCCCAATTGTGTTCACCCACAGAGATACGGCTTCATCCTTCTTGTACACGTGATCATTGTCGTCCGCCGCACAAAGGCTCAGAAGAGCACCAACAACAAGCAAGATTTTCAATATTGAGCAACTATACATCTTCCCCAGATTTAATATAACAACTATCGAATCCTAACCTATCTATAAGTCCTCTAGAAATCAACAGGATAATCCCACTTGTACTACAAGTCGCGGAATTTCTAAAATAATTCAGCTCCCTTTAGAAATATATATCGCACGTTTACAAGAACGTGCGCCTTGGTAACGAGAGCACAATAAAAATAGCCATAATTATTTTTCCAAGTGGAATAAGGACCCGATCGATTAGAGTATCACAGATTATAAGATGATTTGTTTCATATGAAGAAAGTGGGTGATTTTCTGAAGAAAAAGGCCGAGATCGAGGGCCACTCGAGTACGGAGGATGCTGGAGTGAGCAAGAAGCTGAGCCAGGGGGAGATCAAGGGAAGGCGCAAAGATGGAAAGATGGGGGAAAGTAGAGAAGAGTGCACAAAGCGTGTATGCGCAAAATGGAGGAAAGCGATATATAACCAAATCGTGAAGAACCGAAGCGCAGAACTGAACGACCTCAAGAATTTCCCGTACGAGATATGGTGTGAATTTAAGAGAGCTACTATAAGTCTATACTGTATTTGTTGCATGACGTGCTGAAATGATCATATATAAGGCTTTATCCAGTTTTGTTTAATTTATGATTATCATGACCATCATACTCAAGAATTAACCCCAAACAACATGTCATTTACCGTTAGGTACACAGAAGTGAAGCTGCCGCAGAAGCCCGGCAAAGTGGCCTTTAGCACAAAGCGGCGTCCTGCAGATATAGCCGCGGAAAAGATCCTGCAAGACAAGAGAGATGCGGAAGAAGAGTTTGTGCGACGGAGGAATTTGCACCTGCAACAAAGGATTGCGGTGAATATGTTCAAGAACAGGAGGTTCTTTGAAGCACTGGAATACATAGAACGCGTGTGTCAAAGCGAGGTCTACTACGCGGATACAGAGGCGGAGCGTCTAGCGAAGGAGTTGAAGCGGAAAGAGCGGGAGCGGATCGAAGAGCTGAACAGGATAAACGCAGAAAGAGATGCGAAAAAGAGGCAAGGAAAAAAAGGAAAAAGGGCCGAGCAGGAAAGAGCAAGATTGGCTGAAATAGAAGAGTCAAAAAAAAAAGAAGCTGAGAGGGAGGCGCGCAAGAAGGAGCGGGAGCGGAAAAAGAGGGAAAAGACGGGAGAAGCGGACCCGGATGACGTGATAGAAGATCCTACGAACAAGGACTGGAACGTGCACATGATAGCTGGCCGCTGTTGCACCGAGTTATTCAAGGTCACTCAATCACATCACCATCTGGAGAACGCCTATGCGCACTATACACGCTCTGTCGAAGCCATGTCCGTCCCGAGAGAGGGCTATGACATGAGTACGTGACGATTGGTGAAGTTTGAGGACTGGAAGTCGATACCAATGTATATACCATTAGTGATTTGTTGAATACTGAAAGATGTGTGTGAAAGGTCTGACATAGCTCTACCTCGTACGTGCGTATCATGACCATGCAATACAACTATCATACTAAGAATCACCCTCAAATATCCATCGCACGTCACAGGTACTACCCTACGGCTGCCCAGAGTGCTGTACGAGATAGCCAGGGTGTACGAGTACGTCGGCGTGGGTTATTTTTGAATGGCCATAACTCTATACCACTAGTGCTGTATACATTGCTGACTGCTTCATGTGAAAGGCCTTATCTAGCTCTACCACACCCTGTGACGTGCGATAGATTTGAAAGGCCTTATCTAGTTCTATCACATAGTTGATAATTATGAATATACAGCACAATCACCATACTAAGAATGACCTAAACTTCCATCGCACGTCACAGATACTATGGCACCTTGCAGGCAGCGCTCAACACGTATGCCCGCATTATGAACGAGTTTCCCAACTGCAGAGGGTACTTCAACGTTATGTGCGTGAAGCGTTGGCGGTCACTGCTGACGTGCTATAGATGTATTGGTGAATTTCGGAGGGCTACGCTTCTGCGCCATCAGTATTATATTCAGTGCTGAATGCTTCATTTGAAAGGCCTTATCTAGTTCTACCACACCCTGTGACGTGCGATAGATGTGAAAGGTCCTATCTAGTTCTACTATATCTCTGATTATTATGAACACACAGTTTAGTCAACACACTCATCTGCCCAAACATCCATCGCACGCCAGGTACCGCGCGGCTCTCATGGGTAAATCGCTTGCTGATACATCCTCCAGCCCTGACGTTAGATCCAGCATGCTGAACCGTTGCGTAGACATGCTGCAATTCCTTCTAGAAGCTTTGCCAGAAGAGATCAACGAGATGCACATCATCTTTCTGTACGCACGTACACTGGAGCAGTCTTCAGATCCAGCAGTACGTTTCAGAGCGGGCAGCGCGTATGAGTCCCTCTTTAACTACTGCAAAGAGCATAAAATAGCCAATGCTGAACAGTTCGATGCGTTTAAGTCGTGGAGTGACGAATCCCTCAGCTGGCAAAAATTAGCTGTTGAAGTTGCGGCTGCGGATGAAGTGTTGCTAGCAAAGGAGGGCTATGAAAGCTTTATCTACCGTGTGAACCTGAAGAGGGGCCCGGGCAAAGACTTATCACACTATATCGACACCAAGATGTTCCTTGAGATAGCGTTCGTCTTTTAATATGAGAGGACTTTGAGGGTTGCATCTCTATGTTATGTACTGTATTCAGTACTGAGCGGTGCATGTGAAAGGCCTAGTGTATATCTACCACATTCTGTGACGTGCGATAGATTTGGAAGGCCTTTAATCACACCTAATCGCACTAACCATGACCCCCGAACACCCACCGCACGTCACAGGTACTGCTATGCTCACTTCCAGGACTTCAAAGAAGCGACGAAGTATGCAGATATGGCGCTCAAGAAAGATCGGCTAAATAAAGAAGTAAGAACATTGCTCTCTAAGTGGTCGAAAGTGCACGCGGCGCAGTTGCAAAAGGAAGTGCAGGTATGTATGCCCGGGTGGACAGGTCTGTTGGAGGCTATGTCTCTATTCTTTGACCATTCCACAAGATATTTGGTTGATCAGATAGCTGTGGTGTAGCTCTATCTGATGTGTGAATATCATAACTGCAGCACCTAACTTTCTTAATCAAATCAACCCCCTACTTTTCTCTGATATCTATCAATTTAGTCTGTAAACACATTACACAAGCGATGGACTGAGCGCGCGTGGACGTACAGTGCACGCAGCAAGCTAAAAAAAATGGAGATACAGCGCTTGGAGAAGCGATATGAAAAGAATCGCTTCGATAGAGAGGCTCGGAAACTGTTAGGGTACTATGCAAAGGAAGAATACAGGGCCAAATTTTTGTTTGAAACAGACTGTGCCATACGCGTACAACGATTTATTAGAAATAAATTTATCTGCTGGAAAGTGCAAGAAAAGTTCAGGGCCCGGTATTTGGCGCGCGCCTCCCAGGCTTACACCATGTTCATGCGCACGCCGTACGACTGCAAGCTGCGAAAGGAGGTTTTTTTAATCGTGGCATCCCGCTTTTGCCCGCGCAAGCATTACGTGCGTACAAGGGTGGACTTCAGTGAGCTATAAGTCTATACTGCGGGTAGAGTATTCAATGCTGACCGGTGCATGTGAAAGGCCTGGTGTAGATCTACCACATCATGTGACGTGCGATAGATGTGAAAGGCATGGTTTCGTTCTATCACATTCCTGCTTTACGTGAACATAAAAAATAACATACTAATAATAATAATGTCCTGTCCCTCGAACATCGCTATGACTATCATGGCTCCAGGTACGGAGGATAAAGGACATCATTATCCACCAAAACGCAGCGGCGGCGGTTATCCACCGCTCGTACAAGTGCTATCGAACCAGAAGGCAGGTGATGGGCGGTATTCTTGCCTCAAAGAGACGTAGAGATGACAAGGTCCGCGATGCCGCTCTTACTATGCAGGTATGAACTTATGGATGGTTGATGACTCATACAGTGAATCTATAGTGCCACCCGAATCACAGCCCTTGTACAAGACACGCACAATATTCACACCCGCATCCGCTCTATCCGCATTCATTTCTGTCCCAAAGTGCATGGTGCGCATGAGGCTTGCTCACAACAGGGTTCATGCAGAAAATCGGTTCTGGGCACTGAAGGCCCAGTACGTGCTTTATATGACTGGACTCTCGAGAGCTATATCTCTATGCCATCAGTGTTGTATACAGTGCTTGGTGGTTTTTATGTGAGGCCTACTATAGATCTATCACATCCTGCAGTATCACCCCGTGACGTGCGATTGATGTGAAGGTCTGCTATAGATCTCATAGCACAAGCACCATACCAACGATCCCAAACATCACTTTGTCGCACGTCACCACCATTCTGATGACCCATAAACCCCCATCGCGTGTCATAGGTACGCCGTGGTGGTGCAAAGATTCTACCGCTGGAGAAACACTACCTTTCAGCACGCCGTGACAAGAGTCGTGCGAAAGATAAAAGAAAGCCGCGCTAAGGCATTTGACACGTTCAGCATCATCATGTTGTTCCATATCAGGCGCAAACTGGCCAAGATGCGGGTGTGTCGCCTATGAGAGTGAACTTTGGATGGTCATACCCTGGACTATGAGTGTTGATTCAATACTGATGGTTCATGTATGATGTCCAGTGTAGCTCTAACACTATTTCAATTATCATAACCGTCACGCCTAATCATCATACCAACAATGGTCCTCAACCTTGCTTACAATCTGCAGGGAGTGCAAAAAAAAGAGTCAAAGGAGAGCGAGCGGAGGCGAAAAACTTTGCAGTTGGAAAAAATGATCCAGAAAAGGGACAGGGCTGTGGGTACGTGCTATATATGTATAATAGCATGGGTGAGCAGTGCACGCATGGGGCTGGAGGCCTAAACCAACCTGATCACGGATCACGGTTGAAATGTAGGCTTGGTTCACCACTAATCTCGTACCGATGCGTGTTCTATTATGATCTCATTATTGTGTCAGTAACCCTAACTTGTGCCTCCACCCACACGTGTGTATGTCTTATATCCTCTGTCCCCTGTTAAACAGATGTATTGCAGAGATTCTTCAAAAACTAC